>Ga0181521_10001206_pt1 | contig 32194 bp, 28 predicted proteins | sample PEATcosm2014_Bin_32_FD_119764 | JGI IMG/M metagenome (GOLD analysis project Ga0181521, IMG submission 119764) | Peatland microbial communities from MTU Mesocosm Facility, Houghton, MI, USA - PEATcosm2014_Bin02_60_metaG | ecosystem: Environmental > Terrestrial > Soil > Wetlands > Peat | place...
ATCCAAAGAAGGCCGCCAGCAGGCGCAGCAGCCACGCCACCGCCCACAGCCCGAAATACACCACGCGCGATTGCTTGTAGAGAAAGAGAAAAACGCCCCCGAACAACAACGCGCCGATTTCCTGAATGTAAAACGCCGTGATATCCGGAAGCGGGCTCATCGGATTCATGGCCTCAATCTCCGTGGATGGCGTGCCGGCGGATGGCGCGCGCCTGGCCGGTGGTCTCGTCCACGTCCACGATCACCGCGTGCAGTTCCACGCCCTTCCTGGCCGCTTCCATGCGGACCGGCAGCGCCGTGAGAAAACGTTGCAGGATGGCTTCGGTCTCCACCCCGATCACCGAATCGTACGGCCCGGTCATGCCGCAATCCGTCTGGTAGGCCGTGCCGCCGGCCAGGATGCGGGTATCGGCCGTGGGCACGTGCGTATGCGTTCCCACCACCGCCGAGACGCGTCCGTCCAGGTAGCGGCCCATGGCGATTTTTTCGCTGGTCACTTCTGCGTGGAAGTCCACGAACTTCACCTTCACCGCCGGGTCCAGCGCGCCCAGGATTTCATCCGCCTTGCGGAACGGGCAATCCGTGGAAGGCATGTAGGTGCGCCCTTGCAGGTTGATGACCGCGCAATCCACGCCGTTTCGCGTGCGCCGCACCACCACCCCGCTGCCCGGCGAACCCGCGTAGTTGGCCGGCCGCAGCAACCGCGGCTGCCGCGCGAAATAATCGTACAGCTCGCGCTTGTCCCAGACATGGTTGCCCGACGTCAGCACATCCAGGCCCAGCGCCAGCAGTTCTTCGGCGATGGCCGGGGTGATGCCGAATCCGCCGGCCGCATTCTCCGCGTTGGCGATCGCCAGGTCGATGCGGTTGGTCTCGATGATATCCTGCAGATGGTCGGCCACGATGCGCCGCCCCGGAGATGCGAAGATATCTCCGACGAATAGAATGTTCATCCCTAGAGTTCAAAGTTAACACGGGTAGCGGCGGCGGGCTTGCCTTGGCGGCCGCCGGCGCCCCATGTCTGATACTGTCAAGAAGATGTCCGCGAAACACCGCCGTTACGTCCACGTCCGCCGCGTCGATGAGTGCTCCACCCTCGACGACATCTTCACCCACTGCCTGCCGTCCTTCGGTGGCGCCTTCCTGCGCCGCATCTACCAGATCCTGGACCGCGCCATCGGCATGGGCTGCCCGCTCACCGTGGCCGTCTCCGGCCCCGTCACGGTCTCCGGCCAGCACCACACCTGGCTTATCCCGCTGCTCGAAACCGGCTGGGTGGCTTATCTCAGCACGACCGACGCGGTCTGCTACCACGACGGCCACCGCAGCCTGGACGCCTACAAGAGCGGCCCCATCCACGAAGTTCCCATTTTCACGGACGACGCCGCGCTGCGCGACGAAGGCACCATCCGCGTCACCGACATGGCCTTCGACGAAGGCGTGCTGCTCGACCAGGACCGCTTCGTGACCGCCGTCCTGGCTCTTCCCGAGTTTCAGCGCAAGATGGCCGGCACGGAATTGCGCTTTTTGCTCGGCAAGTACTACGCCGCCCAGGAGCGGCGGAACGGCGTCGCGGGCGGCCTGCTCTCCACCTGCTATCGCGCCGCCATCCCCATCTTCGTGGGCGCGCCCGGCGATGGCAGCGTCTTCCTCAATTCCATGAAGCTGTGGGCCATGCGGCAGGCCGGCCTGATCCCCGCTTACGCCTTCGATCTGGACCTTCACGCCGAAGTTTTCGAAGCCTGCGCCTACCACCGCTGGGGACTGTTCGACAACCCCGTGCACGCCCTGGGCACGCTCATCCTGGGCGGCGGCGTTCCCAAGAATTACAACCTGCAGCCCGAGCCGGCGCTCGGCCAGGTGCTGGGCCTTCCCAACGTGCGCGGCTATCAGTTCGACGTGCAGATTGTCACCGCGCCCGTCACCGATGGCTCGCTCTCTTCCTGCCCTCCGGCCGAGGCCGTCACCTGGGGCAAGGTGGATAAGGACACGTATCTGCAAACCACCGAGAGCATGCAGTCGGATTACTCCATCGTGATGCCGTTCCTCGTCAAGGCGCTGCTCGATAACCGCGCGCGCTACCAACAGATGGCGGACGAGGAGGGCGAGGAAGCCGTTTTCGCGCGCGAGCCCAAAGCCCGCGGCTATCTGCGCCCGCGCGCGGGCTACCGGCTTTTCGACCAGCGTGAGGAGCTGTGCCGGCGGCTGACGGAGGATGTGCGCAACAACCGCGAGTGGTTGCTGGGGAGCCTGGCGTATCCCCTGGCGGCGGGGTGAGATTGCTTTAGCTAACCATCTGGGCTAAGATCGAGGAATGGCGGAATTCAACGTCCACGAGGCCAAGTCAAACCTGTCGCGTCTGCTTGCGTTGGTGGAGCGGGGCGAAGAGGTCACCATCATGCGCGGTGGCGAGCCGGTTGCCGATCTGGTGCGGCACCGGCGGAAATCCGGACGCCGGAAACTCGGAGTGCTGGCCGGCACTATCTCCCTGCCGGACGGCTGGGATGCGCCAATGACGAATGACCAGGCCGACAGGTTCCTGGAGGGCAAGGAGTGGTGACCTATCTGTTGGATACCGCACCCTTCCTGTGGGCGGTAGCCAGCCCGGAGAAGCTCAGCGCCAAGGTTCGCAAGCTGATTGACAACCGCAAGAATCCGTTGTTCGTGAGCGTGGCTTCGCTCTGGGAAATTGTTGTGAAGGCGCAGAAGGGCTTACTTCCCATCCAGGATCCGCCGCGTTGGTTAGACGCCGGACTCGTGGGCATCGAGGCGGCAGTGCTCCCGATCAAGCCTGCCCACGTTTACGGGGTGAGCCAACTGCCAATGATCCACAAGGACCCATTCGATCGGCTGCTCCTCGCGCAGGCGGCCAGCGAGGGTTGGGTTCTGATCAGCAGCGACGCGACCCTCCGCCAATATCGCGTCCCGACAATCTGGTAACCTGGCACGTTCAATCGGCATAATTGGAGGGCGGACCCCCTGGTCCGCGCGGGACGCCCTCGTCCCGCTCTTCTCTCGAAGCATCGGGTGCTTGCCTCCATCTAACCCACGTCTAACCCAGGGCTAGCCCTTCATTGCTGCGCCGAAAGCATCCCGCGGCGTGATCGTTGACAATTCCCGTCGCCTGCATCCAGGCATAGACAACGACCGGACCCACGAATTTGAAGCCGCGCTTGTTGCGAATCGGCTTGCCGCCTGCCATGGTCCAGACGAGGCGGGAGAAATCTTCGCCGGCCTTCGCCATGGCCAGATAAGCGCGGGCGCCCCCGATGGTGGCTTCGATTTTGGCGCGCGAAAGCACGATCCCCGAGTTCTTCCTGAGCCGGTCAATATCCCGCGCGCCGAATCGCGCCACCACGGCTGGATCGAAACCCCGAAACGCTTCGCGGAAAGTTTCCCGCTTTTTCAGGATGATGCTCCAGGAGAGACCAGCCTGAAACTCATCGAGCATAAGCTTTTCCCAAAGTGCCCGGCTATCGCGCTCCGGGACGCCCCACTCTTCGTCATGGTAGGCGCGGAGCATGGCGTCACTTTCCGCCCATTGACAGCGGCGCGGCGGCTGCGCTTTAGGGCTCATGGCAATATTTTACAGAAAGCACCCTCTTGCCGCCGGGGATTCAAGCCATATCTGGTAGAATTCCGTGTGATGTCACAACTCTTTGCGCGCAAGCCCATCGCAGCGTTGATCTCCGAGACCAAAGACTCCGGTGGGCTGAAGCGCAGCCTCCGCGCCGGCGACCTCATCATGCTCGCCATCGGCGCCGTGATCGGCGCCGGCATCTTCGGCGCCATCGGCACCGCGGCGGCCGGCCAACTGGGGCCGAACGGCGAGGTGATCCGCGTGGGCGCCGGCCCCGCGCTGGTATTTTCTTTCCTCCTCCTGGGCGGGGCTTGCGCGCTGGCAGGCCTTTGCTATGCCGAGCTGGCGTCCATGATTCCTCAAGCCGGCAGTGCTTATGCTTACTCCTACGCCACGCTGGGCGAACTGATCGCCTGGATCATCGGCTGGGATCTCATTCTCGAGTATGCCGTCGGCAACGTCGCCGTAGCCATCTCCTGGGGCGATTACTTCAGCACTTTGCTTGGTGGGTTCGGCGTGGTGCTCCCGCCGTGGTTGTCCACCGGCTACCGCACCGCGCTGCTCAGTCCGGACGCGCCGGTTCACGGGCTGCTCAATTCCGCGCCCCACATTTTCGGAATCCCCATCCTCGTCAACCTGCCGGCGGCCGGCATCGTGATGCTGATCACCTGGCTGCTGCTGCGGGGGGCGCGGGAGAGCGCCACCGCCAACAACATCATGGTGGTCATCAAGCTGCTGGCGCTGACCCTGTTCGTGCTGGTTGGCATCACCCATATCAAGAGCGCCAACCTGCATCCTTTCGCGCCCAACGGATTCAAAGGCATCCACCAGGGCGCGGCCATCGTCTTCTTCGCCTATATCGGCTTTGACGCCATCTCCACCGCCGCCGAAGAGACCATCAACCCGCAACGCAATCTGCCCATCGGAATTCTGGGGGGGCTGGGCATCTGCACGCTGATCTACGTGATTGTCGGTTTCGTCATGACCGGCATGGTGCCCTACAAGCAACTGATCGGCGTGGCCGACCCTCTCTCCCGCGCCCTGGAATTGTCCGGCTTCAGCGCCGCCGGTTGGATCGTGGCCCTGGGAGCGGCGGTATCCATGTCGGCCGTCCTGCTGGTCTTTCAGTACGGCCAGCCGCGCATCTTTTTCGCCATGGCGCGCGACGGTCTGTTGCCAAAGTGGGCCGCCAAGATCCATCGCCGCACCCGCATCCCTTGGGCCACCACGCTGCTCACGGGGATCTTCGTGGCGTTGTGGGCGCTGGTGGGCGACTCCGGGGAGACCTACGACCTGACCAACATCGGCACGCTCTTCGCCTTTATCCTGGTCAGCATCGGTGTGCTGGTCCTGCGCCACAAGGAACCGGACCGCAAGCGGCCGTTCCGCGTGCCGCTGGTGTGGCCGGTCAGTCTTCTCTCCGCCGCCGCCTGCCTCTATATCATGACCGGCCTTCCGCACCAGGCTTGGGTGCGGTTCTGCGTGTGGCTTGCGGTCGGACTGGTGCTGTATTTCTTTTACGGGTTCTGGCACAGCACCCTGCGGGCCGCCAACAAACGGTAGCGCCGGCGATCCTGTCGCCGGCGTTTGCCAGCTACGCCGGCGCCCGCTCAAGGGAGACCGGCAAGGATTCTGGAGTCTGACTGTGACAGGTAACTGGCGCCTGATTTTCCGCTATACCGAAGAAGCGAACAAGGCTGGCGACATTGACTTGATCGATTACCATTAAGGCATCTGGTCCGGACAGGGACCACCTTCTCCGGATGCAACTCGCCTATGACGTAGCCAACACGAAGCGGCACGCACGGAATATCGCAGTCAAGCGGTATGTCCCAGATGGACTCCCGGCTTCTTACCGCTTGCGCTGGCCTTGAGCCTGGTGGCGGATCTTCTTCTTCGTCGACCCGCGGGCCACGCCGGCGGCCCGTTTGGCCTTGGGCGCGGCCTTCTTGCGCGCCGCGCGCTTCAGCTTCTTGCGTTCTGTCTTGTCGGTAACTGTCGTCGTGTTCATCAGCTTCTTTTCAGTCCTGCGTATTTTTCTACCAGCTTCTTGAGGCCGTAGCGGGGAAAGTTAACCGTGATCTTAGCATCTTCGCCGTCCCCTTCGCGGCGCACCACCGTGCCCGTGCCGTACTTCGCATGCTCCACCATCATGCCCGCCCGCATTTTCCGGGCGGCGGGCGGCGCATCGGCAGGCGGTGCGGCCGCCGGCTTAGCCGCGCCAATTACCGGCGCTCCCACCGGGCCGGGCGGCCGCGGCAATTTCGGAGCGATCGGCGCCGGCGGCCGCTGCGGCGCCGCAATCGGCTTGGTGGGGGCGTTGAAGGGCAGCCCGCGCTCGCCGAAAAACTGCGGAATGTTCTCCACCGAATTGTAAGTCTTGCCCGTGAACGTGTTCCGCCGCACCACCGTCCGCACGCCGTATCGTTCCGCCTGCAGCGTGAGTTCGCCGGCCTCGTCGCGCACGCCCATTTCCGCGATCAGCTCTGCCGGCACTTCGCTCAGGAACCACGAGGGCGTCGACCGCTCCTGCTCGCCGCCGCCGAATCGCCGCCGGTACTTCGCCCACGTCAGAATCAGCCGCTTGCGCGCGCGCGTCATCCCCACGTAGCACAGCCGCCGCTCCTCTTCGAGCTCCGCTTCCGAATCCATCGACCGGCTGTGCGGAAACAACCCCAGTTCCATCCCGGAGAGGATTACCACCGGGAACTCCAGCCCCTTGGCGTTGTGCAACGTCAACAGGCTGACCGAAGCCTTCTCGTCGAACGCGTCGGCCTCCGCCACCAGCGCCGCGTGATCCAGAAAATCCGAGACGGATTCGCCGCGTTCCGCCGCTTCCGTGGCCGCCGCAATCAACTCGTCCAGGTTCTCCAGGCGCGCTTCTCCGTCCGGCGTCTTTTCCTGTTCCAGCATGCGCCGGTAGCCGGTGCGGTCCAGAATGAACCGGAGCAGATCGGGCAGCGGCGAGGAACTGGCCACCAGGGAAAGCTCCTGGATCAGGTTGCGGAACGTCACCAGCGAAGATTGCGATCGCGTGGAGAGCTTCTCGTCGTCGATAATCCGCTCGATGGCGTCCCACAGGCTGAGTCCGTGGTCCCGTCCGTACTTTTCGATCTGGTCCACAGTGGTGCGGCCGATGCCCCGCGCCGGCGTGTTGACCACCCGCAGCAAGCTCACCGAATCGTAATTCGAAGCCGCCAGCTTCAGGTACGCCACGGTGTCTTTGATTTCCGCCCGCTGGTAAAAGCTGAAGCCGCCGACGATGTTGTACTTCCGCCCGTAACGCCGCAGCGCTTCTTCGATCTGCCGCGATTGGAAGTTGGTGCGGTAGAGCACGGCCACGTGGTCCGCGGGACTCTTCGCCAGGTGCTTTTCGATGGTGTCGGCGATGAACAGGGCTTCGTTTTCGGCGTCGTAGCCGGCGAAGAGCCCCAGCTTCTCGCCCGTCGCGGCCTCGGTCCACAGCTTCTTTCCCTTGCGCGCCTTGTTGTTCTCCACCACCGCGCCGGCCGCGCCCAGGATGTTCTTGGTGGACCGGTAGTTCTGCTCCAGCCGGATGGTCTTGGCCTTCGGAAAATCGCGCTCGAAATCCAGAATATTGCGGATGTCCGCTCCGCGCCAGCTATAAATGGACTGATCCTCGTCGCCCACCACGCAGACGTTGCCGTGGCTTTCCGAGAGCAGCCGCATCAGCTCGTACTGGGTGCGGTTGGTGTCCTGGTATTCGTCGATCATCAGGTAGCTCAGCCGCCGGTTCCAGGCCTCGCGCGTGTTCTGGTCGTGTTGCAGCAGGCGCACGGCTTCCAGCAGCAGATCGTCGAAATCCAGGGCGTTGGCTGTGCGCAGCGCCTTCTCGTACGCTTCAAACACCGCGGCCAGCGCCTCGCTCTCTTTGTTGACCGCGGCTTGGAACAAATCGGCCGGCCCTTGCCTGCTGTTCTTGGCGCGGCTGATCCTGGAAAGCGCCACGCGATACTGCAGGAATTCTTTCTCGTCGAGTCCCAGCCCCCGGTAAGCCGCCTTCACCACGCCGAGCTGGTCCTCGTCGTCGTAGATGCTGAAGCGCCGCGAGAATCCCGGTCGGAGGCGCGCCAGCGGATCGCCATCGGTGCGCAGCAGGCGCACGCAAAACGAGTGGAAGGTGGAGATGTTGGGCGAGGAATCCAGGTTGACGTCGGCCAGCAGCGCCGACACGCGTTCGCGCATTTCGTTGGCGGCTTTATTGGTAAAGGTGACGGCCAGAATGGCGGACGGGGGCACGTGCCGCGCCGTGATAATGTACGCGACGCGGTGTGTGATGACCCTGGTCTTGCCGCTGCCCGCGCCCGCGAGAATCAGAAGCGGCCCTTCCGTATGGGTTACCGCTTCCCGCTGTTGCGGGTTGAGCCCTTTGAGGAAATCCATGAGATGGGGAACCACTTGAGTTTAGCATGCGTCACTGCGCGGCCTTGGGCGTCAGCAGTCCCCGCCCGCGCAGCCAGTCCGCCAACCGCCCCGGCCACGAAGACAGCGCCGGATCGCTCTGGGCGAGACCGACGCCGTGGCTTCCGTGTTCGTAGACGTGCAGTTCCGCCGGCACTCCGGCCTTGCGCATCGCCAGGTAGAATAATACGCTGTTTTCCACCGGCACGGTCTTATCGGCATCGGTGTGAAACAGAAACGCCGGTGGAGTCTGCGCCGTCACCTGCAACTCATTCGACAAGCTCTCGACCAGCTTTGGATCGGGATTCTCGCCCAGGAGGAACGTCATCGAGCCGCGATGCACGTAGCTGGTAAAGGAAATCACCGGGTAGCACAGCACCAGAAAATCCGGCCGGCTGCCGGCGCGGTCGATGGGGTCGGCCGCTTGCGGGTTGCCCGCATCGAAATGCGTCCCGGCAGTTGAAGCCAGATGCCCGCCGGCCGAAAAGCCCATGATGCCGATGCGATCCGCCTGCAAACCATACTCCGCCGCGCGAGACCGCACCAGGCGAATCGCCCGTTGCGCATCCTGTAACTCGCTGGGGTGGTGATAGCGCGGCCCCAGGCGGTATTGCAGCACGAATGCCGACACGCCGATGGAATTCAGCCAGTGGGCCACCTGGTAGCCTTCCTTGTCCATGGCAAGGTTCTGGTAGCCGCCGCCCGGGCAGATAATCACCGCAGTCCCCGGCCCGCTGCCCTTCGCCAGCAGGAACGGCGTCAGCGAGGGCTGGTCCTCCGGCGCTGTTCCCAGCGCGCCCGGCGCGCCCTTCGGCCACAACAGTTCCGCCTTTGGCGCCTGCGCCACCGCTTGCGGCACCGCTTGCGGCAACAGGGCGCCCGTCGCCAGAACCAAGCAAATCGCCAATCGCCTCATGCCTGGTAGCGCCGGCGATCTTGTCGCCGGCTCTCTTGCCGCCACAACTAAACCAATCGCCAATCGCCTCATGAGTCCCAGGCTATCACCCGTACGTCCCCCTTGCCCCACACGGTCTGGCGGCCCACTCCCACCCAGCGGGCCGCGCGCAGCCACGGCAGAAACTCCCCCAGCGGGCCCTGGTATTCCGCTTCGCCGGTAAAACCACCCAGCGGATGCATCTGCCCCGTACGCCCCGATTTCCTTTCCCCCTTTTCCCACTGCAATTGGCAATGGACCATGCGGACGTTGGCCGCGCGCCGGCCCACTTCCCGGAAGTCGAGCTCGAGCGGTCCCGCCCCGTACAACGCGCGCAGCGTGCTGATGCGGTCGCGCAGCCGGCCGAAAAGGACGGCGAACTCCGGGCGCTTGGCCAGCGCTCCGCCGCTTTTCAGTTCAGTCGGGGTCAGGAATTGCACGCACACGCGCTCCACGCGCGCGGCATCCGGATCGGAATTCGCATCCAGATTGAGGATCAGCGGCGGGCGGCCCATCTCATCCGCCCCCTCGTCCAGGTTGAGTTGTTCCACCCGCTCGAGCGAAACGCGGCCGTGGCCCGGCCCGATTCCTTGCGCCTCAAACGCGGCAAACGCGTCGTGAAAATACTCGAGCACCGGCGCGCGCAGGTCGAAGACATGCACGTCGAAGCAGAAGGGCTCGCCCCTGGCGATGGCGCGCCCGTCCAGGCTGCCCGCGCGCAGCACGAAGGGCCGCGGCCAGTCCCCGAGGCCGCTGGGGGCTCTTCCCAGGCCGCTTGACGGCTCGAAGAGGCGCGCGTAGGCGGCCGGCGAAGCCGTGTCGCGCAACACCATCCCCAAGGCGCCGCGGATCACGTTGCCGCTTTTGCCCGCCGGGAAGTACACCGGGTCGATCGCCCGGAAATGAAAGCGGAATCGGTAAAACTCGAATCGGGTCACCAGACTGGCCGGGTTTTGCACCGTTCTCCTGTTGTATAATGGTATGGCATTTGACTCTTGTTTTCCGCTTGGCGACAGATCTGAGAGGGGGTTGCGTGAGTCCATCCGCGCCCCCTTTTGCTGTTTCATGGCGGTCGGAGTCGATGCATTTTTAGCAAAGAAGGAATATAGGCAGATGAAAGAAAAAGGTACGGTGAAGTGGTTTAACGCGGCCAAGGGCTACGGTTTTATCCAGAGGGAGAACGGAGAAGATGTCTTCGTACACTTCTCGGCGATTCAGTCGGAAGGCTATCGTAGCCTGGATGAAGGCGCCAGAGTGGAGTTTGAGGTGACGAAAGGGCCCAAAGGCCTGCAGGCGACCAACGTCACAGTGTCCTGATCGAGTCAGGGAACGGCCGGTGCTTCCGGCCCCGGCCGTTCCACCCAATGTTGTGGAGGTTTATGAGTAAAGAAGACAGCATCGAAGTAACCGGCACGGTATTGGAAAAGTTTCCCAGCGGGCTGTTTAGCGTGCAGCTCGAGCACGAACGGATTGTTCTGGCTCACCTGGCCGGCAGGCTGCGCCGCAATCGCATCCGCGTCCTGGCGGGCGATAAGGTCACCATGGAACTGTCTCCTTACGATCTCACCAAGGGCCGTATCACGTTCCGTCACCGCTAGCCTCCATCCGCAGGTATTTCCGCAATTTCTCTGTTTCCAGCCAGATAGCGTGATTATTGACCCATCCTTTTTTGGAGACGCATGGTACAACCAAACTGTATGGAACCGGCAGTCACAACCGCTGGAAGTTTTTTTTCGTTTAATGGCGAAGGCCTGTAAGCCGCTATTTCTGAAGGCATTTGAGCAATCATATGAAAGACCCGAATTCTCCCCAGGCACGGCGGCGTAACCGGGTTAGGCCCTCCCCCGCCGATATAATCAAATCGGAGAGTGGGATGGAGAGACCAAAGAATTACCCAAGCCGTGCCAGAAAGCAAGTTTCCGACTCCACCGAAGACCTGGCGACGGTCCTTTCTCGCCGGGTAGTCGGGCAGCCCGACGCCACGCGCCTGATCGTTCCGTATATACAGATGTACCAGGCCGGCCTCGCTCCCGAAGGACGCCCGGTCGGCGTGTTCCTGTTGCTGGGACCCACTGGCACGGGCAAGACCAAGACCGTGGAAGCCCTGGCCGAAATCCTGCACGGCAGCGAGAAGAACGTCCTCAAGGTGGATTGCGGCGAATTCCAGATGGAGCACGAGGTGGCCAAGCTGATCGGCGCGCCGCCTGGCTACCTGGGCCACCGCGAGACACAGCCCATGCTCACGCAGCAGAAGCTGACCGCCGTCTCGAGCGACAAGTGCAACCTCTCCCTGGTGCTCTTCGACGAAATCGAAAAGGCCGCGCCCTCCATGACGCGCCTGCTGCTCGGGGTGCTCGACAAGGCGCAATTGCGGCTCGGCGACAACACCAGCGTCAACTTCGAAAAAAGCCTGGTCTTCCTGACCAGCAACCTGGGCTCGCGCGAAATGCTGCGCGAGATTAATCCGGAATTCGGCTTCCAATCGGCGCAACACTCCGAGCGCGCCGATCTCATGGGCAAGCTGCAGAGCATCGGCCTGGTGGCCGTTCGCAAACGCTTCTCGCCCGAATTCGTGAACCGCATCGATTGCATCATCACCTACCAGCCGCTCAGCCAGGAAGCGCTGGCCGCCATCCTGGAACACCAGATCGCCGACCTGCAGAGCCACGTCAACACGCGCCTGGGGGACCGGTCGTTCAGTCTGGAGATTCCGCCCGAGGCACGCCAGTTCCTGCTCCAGAGAGGCACCAGCGCGGAGTATGGCGCGCGCGAGTTGAATCGCACCATCCACCGCTTCCTCACCCAGCCGCTGGCGACCATGGTGGCCACCAACCAGGTGAGCGCCGGGGCGAAGGTGCGCGTGGACGTAGCCGACCCTCCCGAAAAGCTTTCCATCCGCGCGTTGGAATCGGAAGTGGTTCCGGCGGCTGCCCATCCCACCGTATTATTGGTGGACGATAATCGCGACCTGCTGCATTTTCTGGAGCGCCTGATGGGGGACGCCGGCTGGACGCTGTTCACCGCCGAATCGGCCACCGAAGCCCGGCGCCTGGCCCTTCTGCACAAGCCCGACGCGGCGCTGCTCGACTATATGCTGCCCGATGGCAACGGCGTGGAACTCGGCGTGGAGTTTCTGCAGGCCGTTCCGCACATGCTGGTGATCGTGATGACCGGAACCATCCTGCCGCCGGAAGAAGAGGCGCTGTGCGAGGAGCATAACTTCCCGGTGCTGCGTAAACCATTTCTGGCATCGGACGTGGTGAGCCAGATTCGGGGCAGGCTGGCGGCTGCCGGCGGGGCGCGCGGCTAGGGCTCCCCGGGTCTGCGCTCTAAGAATCAAAATGCCGGCCTTACCAAGTGGCGCACGCACTCCTGCGAGTTAAGCGGGCCTGCACGGGTAGGGCTGGGGCCCCCATCAGTTCACTCGATCAGACCTTGTTGGCGCAATGTTGCTAACCCGAAAAGGCATACTTTTGGGCCAGGGATTCCGGCAATGTCTTTAGGGAGTCGAAGCCCGCGGGCAATCTGCTTCGGGTCGCTTATGCCGTTGCACGATGCCAGAAGCTGCGCCGCCAGTGGACTGGGCCGCGACACCTCCAGTTTCTGGTTGCCGATCTCACGCGTTGCCAGCAAGACGCGGGAGGCCGGCACGGCAGCCAGGGGCTCACGGGTCCTCAGGCAGTCGAGGATCCGGTGATAGTCGGCGCCGAGCCGCACGATTCGGACGCCTGCCGCGAGGCGCGGTGCGCCAGTTCGTTTTCCGGGTTTGGATGGATTCCGGTTGAGCGCCAGTTCGAAATTCAGCAGCGCACGCAGCGGACCGCGATTTCTGGCGCGGCGGAGGTACCAGGTCCGGACAAATTTCAGAAGGTCCTGCGAAAACTCACTGCGGGCATAATAGGGCGCCTCGCCTGCGCCCGGCGATTCCTGTCTGGTTGGCCGGTTTTCCCGGAGCCAGGAGAGCCAGGCGTCGAAGACCTCCAGCAGACCGCCGTTGTCCTGATGCAGGGCCACCACCAGCCAGCGGTAGCGCGGAATGGAGTGTTGCATGAAATCCCGGAGTTCTTTTATATATCCGAGGTCGAGCGATGTGGGAACGGAGTAGAAGTTCGGGAAAATATCCGGGTGCGCCCGAATCATCTCCCGGTCCGCCGGATCCTGCTGCCAACCGTGGTAGGAAATATCGGAAAGGATGTCGGCCTGCTGCAGGCGGCCGCGATATTGCTCGTAAATCGGGGTCCCGGCCAGGGGAGCCAGGAGATGGAGCTGCAACTTGGCGGCGTCAAAGCGCGCCGCATCCATCAGAAAGTCGACGGTGTCCCTAAGGTCTTTCTTGGTCTCGTCCGGAAAACCGGTGATCAGTGAGACGGTGGTGTCGATACCGTGCCGGTCGGCGCAAGCGACGCGCGAAGCAGCTTCGCGAAGATCCAGATTCTTATCGATCAGCCGCTGCAGGCGCGCCGAACCGGTTTCAATGCCGAAGAACATGCCCGTGCAGCCGGCTCGAGCCATTAAAGCGATCAACTCATCGTCAACGCAGTCGGTCCGCGCGCTGCAGTGCCACTGGAACCGTTCCCCCGAAGCCAGTAAGGCTTCACAGAACTCCACGACTCTCTTGCGATCGACGGTGAACATGTCGTGGATCAGCTCGAATCGGGTGTTTCCGTAAGTTCGGTGGATCATGCGCATCTGCTCGATTACCCGCGCAGGCGACTTAAGGCGAAAACGGCGGCGGAAAAAATCGTTCGTCGAGCAAAACGTGCAGGCAAACGGACAACCCCGGCCCAGTTCCAGGGGTACGGCGTAGCATGTGCCCAGTTTGGGATATTGGTCGAATGCCGGCATCGGAAGTGGATCGAGGTCGAGGACCACCGGGGCATTCGGGTTGCGAACTATGCTTCCCCCGCGGCGGAATGTGACTCCCGGAATTTCGCGGAAGCGGCGCTCATCGTGGAGAGCCGCGAGCACCAGGGGAAGGGTCTCGTCGGCTTCACCGCGCACAATGAAATCGATGAAGGGAAACGCCTGCAAGGTCGCGACGTCCACCACGGAAGCCTGTGGACCGCCTAAAATAACGATGCTTTGGGGATGGGATCTCTTCAACTCCCGGGCGATGCGGATGGTCAGCGGGTAGGTACTGCAGATCGTGCTGAAGCCACAGACATCGAAGGATCGGGAGGCGAGCTCCCGCGCTACGAAGGAGCAAAAATCCAGACCGCGGAGGTAAGCAACCGACCGGAGATAGCGGTAATAGGTCTGGTTTAGATCGACAACCTCAACCGTGATTCTATGCTGGCCGAGAATGGCAGCCAGGGTCAGAATTCCGATCGGGGCTTGTTCCGAGATCAGTCGCACGGCCTCGCTGTCCGCCACCTGGGGATCGAATTCGGTTACGGTTGGCGAACTGACCAGGCAGATGCGCATAGTCTCCGGCCGCGGGTGGGCGCACAATCAACTTTCGTCTTCGCCGTTGCCGTTGCCGTTGCCGTTGACGCCGTTGGTCACGCCGGTGACCACGTGGATAGCTCCTCCGAGCTTTGCCAAGGTGGCGTTGGCTTTTGGTTCCAGCGCTACTTGGAGTTTCTTAACGTCTGCCGGGGCCAGCCCCCACTTGCTCGGGACCAGCACAATCAGCTCTTTGCGCTTCGCGGAGGTACTCTTCTTCTTGGTCGCCATAGCGGCTCCTTCTAAAACATGAGATCGCCCTCAACTATACATAAACCGCATCCCGGTTTCAAGAGATAAGAAGCAGAATCTCACTTTTGGCCCGTGCCCGTTTGCATCATCCAGAGGTTGCCCTTCACCTCCAGAAGATTGAAAGCCAGCTTGTCTGCCGCAACCGAGAACCCCAGCCTGTCCAGGCCCATGTGCATGATGGAGAGCCCCGTGCTATGGAAATGATGAATGGCCAGCGGCGGTCCCACCGGCTTCCTGGTGGTCGGATCCACAGCTTGCTTCCAGATACATCCAAAGCCGTCCCGCCTGGAATAGAAGTAGATGAGATTTCCGCGCTGCGACCAGCGGGGCCGGTCGTCCCACGACGCACCGTCCGTGACAGGTATCCACTGGTCTTCGGAAACTGCCGCCCCATCCCGAAGCGGAACGGCGAAAATCCGTGTATGACTTGGATCGATGTGCGCCAGCACGCTGATCCAGGCCCCGTCGGGAGCGAATTGAGCCTGGTCGATGCCGTAGCGGGCGGACTGCGCAATCCTGGCCTTCCGGCCCGTAGCTACGCTGAATGAGCCGACGGCTCCGGGTTGGCCGTATATGTAGACGATCCGGCTGCCATCCGGTGACCAGTCGACTGGTACGCCGCAGTCGTCACACACCTTTTCGGGAACGCTCGAGCCTGGCGACAGGCGGGCGTCGGCAACATAAATCGGTTGCGTGGCCTGCCCGGAGATGGTATACGCCACCTTCCTTCCGTCGCCGGAAATAACTGGCGACGCCTCGTCCAGAGGAGTCGAGGTCAGAGCTGCCTCCCGCCCGGTTTTGAGATCTTTAATCCACACGTCCCGATTTCCAAGCCGTCCGGAAGTAAACACCAGTTTTGTGCCGTCATGCGAGATCGAGGGCGTGGCCTCGTAGGCATCGCCCTCGGTGACACGCCGCATTTCGCCGCCTGCTTGCCCGCGCCCATCAATTGGCAGGAGCCAGATATTATTGGCAAATCGCAAACTGGCGAAGACCACCCGGCCACCTGTGCTCGGGAAAGGTTCCGCATCCAATCCCGTGCCGAATGTCAAACGCTCCAGCCTGTCCGCGGCTTTCCAGCTTCCCCTCGAGACGGGTATCTGGTAGATGCTCCGCGCGTTGATCATTATCCCGGCGTTGGACTCAGTGGCGGAAAAGACGATCTGCTCGCTTCGGAAGCCGCCCGGGCCCATGTAAACCGAAATCCCCTTGCGGCGAAACACGGCAAAGGCCCCGGTCTTCACCGCTTGGTCATTGGCTTGGATTTCGGAACCAACCCGCGCCACCCACCAATCCGGTTCTTCCTGGGCCGAGCGAGTGCCCTGAAACAGGATGTGCTTGCCGTCGGGCGTCCAGATCGGATAGCGGGCGTCGGCAAAGCCCGGTTGGACCTGCACCGGTTTGCCGCCGGTGGCGGGCACGATGTAAACCTTGCCGGACGGCGCATAATAGTTGGGTTCGCCGATCCAGTATACGATCCACATGCTGTCCGGCGAGAACCTCGGATTCTGGCCTCCGGGCGCAATCAGCCGTTCCTGGCCACCCAGGGCGGAGACGGCATAGATGCCACCGCCGCTCCGATAGGAATGGAAGGCAATCCGGCTGCCATCGGGCGAGAACGAAGGCGACTCCTCGTCCGCGGGATCTTGCGTCAAGCGGGTCGGCTCGCCGCCGCTGACGGGCTGCACCCAGATGTCCAGGTTGCCTTCGCCGGCACGATCCGAGGCATAGGCCAGGAGTTCTCCGTTCGGCGATAGAGTCGGATCCACGGTGAGTCCGGAATCCCATGTCAATCTGGTCAACCGGACCAGCGGAGCGGATGCACCGGACCGTCCCAGCCACCAGGTGGCAGCCAGCACGCATAGTAGCAGCAGACCTCCGGCCACCATCTGCCACCGGCTGGGGCGTCGCTCGAGGGCGCGCTCCGCCCGGCCCAACTTGCCGGCATCGCTCCTTTCTTTCAGGTTCTCCAGCAGGAGCTTGAGGTCGGCCATCGTCTGGAGTCTTCTGCCGAGATCCTTCCGCAGGCACAGGCCGATCACCTCTCCCAGTTCGGGGGGAACGCCGTGCACCAACTCGTTCGCGGCCTTTGGCTCTTCGCGTAGCACAGCCGCCAGAATCGACATCTTGGTCTTGCCCTGAAATGCCTGCCGCCCGGTCACCATTTCGTAAAGGACCGAGCCAAACGAGAAGATGTCGGAGCGCCCGTCGACGTTCTTGCCTTCCACCTGTTCGGGCGACATGTAGGCCACCGTTCCGACCACCTTGCCGCCGGTGGTTTGGGGTTCGCCATCGTGATCCAGAGTCTCCGTGCTGGCCAACTCGCCGATCTCCGCAGTGGCCGTATGTTTGGCTAAACCGAAATCCAGCACTTTGATGTTGCCGTTCGCGGCGCTGATCATGATATTGGCGGGCTTGATGTCACGATGTACCAGGCCGACAAGATGAGCTGCCGTCAGCGCGTCGGCGATCTGGACCGCGTATGCCAGCGCCTCCCCGGGAAGCAATCTCCGGTTATGGATCAAATGCGCGAGAGTCTTGCCGCGCACATATTCCATTGCGATGAAGTCCACGCCGTCGGCATTGTTGATTTCATAGATGGTGACAATGTTGGGGTGATTCAGGGAGGCCAGCACATGCGCCTCGCGCTGGAAGCGGGCCATATAGTCGGCATCGTTGGCTAACGCGGCCGGAAGAATCTTTAATGCGACCTCGCGGCCCAGTTTGATGTCGCGGGCGCGGTACACCTCACCCATTCCTCCCGCGCCGAGCGGCGCAAGGACCTCGTAGTAGCCAAGGCGAGTCCCAGCAGAGATGGACATAAGGCCGTTAAACGATTTTACGCTTCTGGAGTTGAGTCCTGGGAAACGGTCTTCCGGAAAGTGCGCAACGTTCAGCCCTGGGGTTCCACGGCCTCCTCAACCTAGCTGTCGGCATCGCCCACCGCGAAGTGCAGCTTGCCGGCCAGTTTGGGCCCGGGCGTCCGTGCCACCTCGGGGGCGGTATGATGGACTCGTGAACCTGGCAGTCGCAACCGATCACGGCGGTTTCCCGCTGAAGGAACGCATCATCCAGGAGTTGAAACGGCTGGGGCACCACGTGACGGATCTGGGGACGAATTCGGCCGAGCCCGTGGATTACCCCGACTACGCGGAGGCCGTGGCTCGCGAGATCCTCGAAGGCCGCGCCCAGCGCGCCGTGCTGATCTGCGGCAGCGGCGCGGGCGCGTGCGTGGCGGCCAATAAGTTCAAGGGCATTCGCGCCGCTACCTGCCACGACAGCTTCTCCGCGCACCAATGCGTGGAGGATGACGACGTCAATGTGCTGTGCCTGGGCGCGCGGATAGTGGGGCCGGAATTGGCCCTCGAACTGGTGCGGGATTATGTGAACGCGGTATTCTCTGGCGCCGAACGGCATCGCCGGCGGCTGGAAAAGATCGCGGCTTTCGAGGCCCGGTTCGGAGAATAACTGGTAGCGCCGGCGGTCTTGCCGCCGGTGTCTGGTTCGCGGTTCTTAAGGAGAGAGCACCGGCGGCAAAGACCGCCGCCGCTGCGCAGCTATTTTTTCGGCGCCGCGAAATACGGCTCTGGTTCGGGCACCGCGGCGCCATCCTTGCGCGGGTCCGAAGCTCCCCAATTCACTCCCGTGGCCGAATCGTGGACCACCGCCTGGCCGCCGCCCATCGAGCTCGAGAAATCTCCCAGCAGTTCCAACTGGTGGCCGCGCGCCATCAGTGCCTCGCGAACCTCCGGCGGAAAGCGGCTCTCCACGGAGACGTCGCAGCCGCCAAAAGTCTTCTTGGTGAAGCGCGGCGCCTCCAGCGCCATCTGAATATTCATTCCGTGATCCACCACGTTCGAGACGAACTGCGCGTGCGCCTGCGCCTGGTTCAGCCCGCCCATGATGCCGAAACCCATGTGCAGGCTGCCCTTTTCCATGAAGGCCGGAATGATGGTGTGGAAAGGCCGCTTGCGCGGCGCGAGCGCGTTGGGGTGTCCGGCGTCCATTTCGAACAGGCCGCCGCGATTCTGCAGCGCGAATCCGTACTCATCCACCACCACGCCCGAACCAAAGTGCTGGTAGAGGCTCTGGATCAGTGAAACGATATTGCCCTCGTGGTCGACCACCGAAAGGTAGATCGTGTCGCCGTGCACCACCGGCGGCTGGCCGGGCGCGACCTCGCAGCGCGCGCGAACCGGGTCGATCAATTTGGCGCGCTCGCGCGCGTATTCCATCGAAATCATTCCTGCCACCGGAACCTTGCTGAACTTGGGGTCGGCGACATATCGCGCCAGATCGGAGTAGGCCAGCTTCTGGGCTTCGATTTGCAGGTGCAGCTCCTCGAAGCCGCGCGGCGGGTAGTCGGCCAGCGGAAACAGAGAGAACAGGTTCAGCATCTGGATGGCGGCGATTCCCTGCCCGTTGGGCGGCAGTTCGTAAACCTTCCAGCCATGGTAGTCGGTGGAAATGGGTTCGACCCATTCCGCCTGAAACTCGGCGAGGTCGGCCGCGGTAATCTTGCCGCCCAGCCGTTGGCTGGTCTTCAGGATGGCATTGGCGATGGCGCCTTTATAGAACGCCGGCGCCCCCTGCGAGGCCACCAACTTGAGCGCGGCGGCCATTTCCGGATCGCGGAAGACCTCGCCCACCTTGGGAGCGCGGCCCTCGTGCAGGAAAACGCGCTTTCCGTTCTGGTCTTTGCCCAGCTTCTCCTCTTCCATCTTCCACGCCGCGCCGATCATCTCCGTGACCGGGTATCCGTGATCGGCGAAATAAATGGCCGGTTGAAACAGGTCGCTCCACGGCAGCTTGCCGAAGCGCTTGTGCAGCCTGGCCCAGCCGTCCACGCAACCCGGCACGGTGACCGAGTGGATGCCTTCCTGCGGCATCTTGGTTACGCCTTGCGCCTTCAGGAAGTCGATAGTAAGCCCGGTGGGCGCCCAACCGCTGGCGTTGATGGCCGAGAGCTTTCCGGTTTTGGCGTCCCAATAAATAGCGAAGAGATCGCCGCCCATGCCGTTGCTTTCGGGTTCCACCACGCCGAGCGCGGCGTTGGCGGCGATGGCGGCATCCATGGCGGAGCCGCCGCGCGCCAGGATCTGCGCGCCCGCCTGCGAAGCCAGCGTCTGGCTGGTTGCGACGATACCGCGCCCGCTGATGACCATCGAGCGCGCCTGCGCGCGATCTTGTGCGTGTCCGGGTGTGTACAACATAAGCAGCGAAAGCCAAACGAGAAACCGCATGAATTGGAAATGATAGCAGTGTTGGGAGCGGCCGTGGGCAAACGGCTTGCCAGCTACCAACCCACTCTTGCATGGGCTGGACGTAAGTACACCTTTGCGGGAAAGAGTACCTTCCGCGATCGTGAATAAAATGCTCTGCTGCGCGGCGCACACCGCGTGGATCGATGCAAACACAGCTCCGGCGGGTTTGGCACGCGAGATGCATTGGTAGCACCCGGAGGCTGGTTATACATGACTACGCAACTGAACGACAAGAACGATAACAACCAAGACAGGTACCTGGGGGCGGCACAGCAGCCGCGGCGCGCGCCCGTGCATGTTCTCTGGTACGTGGCATTCGGAGTGGCTCTGGTTGCGATCGTGGGCCTCTTCGTCGGTGTGCACCGGCTGGCGACCCAGGTGTCGCGTCTCAACGACAGCACCCAGGCGCAGATCGTCAGGCTGAGCGACCAGGTGGCTCAGAGCGCCACCGAGAACGCCCAGCGGGCTGACATGGTGGCGCAGGAAGCGCACGATACCGCCGCTTCCGTGGAGGACAAGGCGCGATCCGAAATGCGGAAGAGCGCCGCGACCCTGTCCGCAAAGCTCGCCGAACAAGGGCAGACCGAGCGGCAGACACAGCAACAGGTGGCCGGCGAGTTGGAGAACCTGAAAGCTGCCAACACCGACGCCAGTTCGAAGCTCATCGCGATCTCGGGTGATGTGACCAACGTCAAGGGCGACGTCGCATCCACGCAGGCTGAGGTGGAGAAGACCGGCTCCGAGCTCAAGCGCATGACCGGCGACATGGGTGTGATGAGCGGCTTGATCGCCACCAATGCCGGGCAACTCTCCGCGCTGAAGGACCTCGGTGAGCGCAATTACCAGGAATTCGATATTAAGAGGACCGGCGGCCTGCAGAGGATCGGCACCATCCAGTTGTCGCTTACGAAAGCCGACCCCAAGCGAAATCGTTTCACGATGAATGTCCTGGCTGACGACAAGACAGTACAGAAGAGAGATCGCACCATCAACGAGCCGGTGCAGCTTTACCTGGCCGGCAACCGCCAGCCGGTTGAGATCGTGGTGAACGAAGTGAAGAAAGACGAAGTCGTGGGATACGTGGCCATGCCGAAGGTGAAGATCGGCAGACCGTAAGCGCAACAGCAACAACAGCAGCAAGTCAAGCGGCGGGCCTTGACAAAGCAGCCCCGCCGTTTGCATTGGTCGGCGGTTATTCCAGGCCGTGCTCGCTGCCGCAAATGTTGACCGCGATTCCCATTTCGCGGAACATGGCGGCCTTCACGGCCAGCCCCCGATTGGCGCCGCCGGCATCGGGAGCGTAGGCCACCTGGATGTGATTTGCCTGGTGCTTGGCCATGAACTGATCGCGTGAAATGCCGTAGGTGACGGCGTGCATGACGGGCCACTGCGGCGTGGTCACCTGCCAGCGGCGTTCGGTTTCCGCTGGCGGCAGACTGATCGCCTTGGCACGGCCGATATCGGCGTGCAGCTTGCCGCCTTCCACATAGATGCGGCTCCAGACAATCTCGCCGGGCTTGCTGACGCCCTTGATGGTGCCGCCGCCCAGCCGGAAAAACATGGGCGGCTGGCGCTCGCTGATGGCGCCGGCGTAGCCGCCGGTCAGGTGCTGGGGCGGGACCGAGCCGGAGATCTCCAGGACCCAGACGAATTCGCCGTTATACGCTTCGCCGTATCGAACGTCGTGAAGGGTGGTTTCCGGCTCGTAGCCCAAGCTGTTCCAGACGCGGTTGGTGACCAGTGCGTCCAGGCCGGCGCACTCATCCACCTCATTGAAGTGAGGCAACGCGCGGCCTTCATAGAGGACGCGGCCGTTGGCGTGGCCGTTCGGTGCGGCCGTGACAGGGGGCCGGTCGACGTTGTTGAGCAGGCCCTCCGCCAGGTCCGAGGCCGGCGCGAGATCCTTGAGACCCTGCTGGTATTGAATGCCGATGACGTCGCAACCAAAATCGTCGGCGATCCGCAAGGCGGCGATGTACATCTTGCACTGGCCCAGGATCTGGTCTTCGGTGAGATCGGTTTCGGGATTGGAGCCGGTGCGGAAAGTCATCCCTTTACGGTCAAGCCAGTCGCGCACCGCCTGGGCCTCGGCATCGCTCACGCGGCACATCGTGGCATACAGGCTGGACTGGCTCAAGCGCTCCTTGAAGACGCCGAAGGGCATCATGCATTCATCGGGGATGATGGCGTTGTACATTCCCATGCAACCTTCGTCGAAGATGCCCATGATGGCGCGGTTGCGGAGCAGGTCGGCGGCCAACTCGCGGCCGGCGATTTCCGCGTCGATGGGCAGGTGAAACTCCCCCAGCGGGCGCGCGTGACTGGTATCGTGCTCCACCATGCCGCCGGCCAGCCACTGGCGCAACCCGCGCAGAAACGTCTCGTCGGCGAAGTCTTCGCTCCACAGCGTGGAATAGGGGACGCCGGCCTTGGTGAGGCATCCGTTGAGATTGAGCATGCCCACCAGGCCCGGCCAGGTGCCGCTCCAGTTGGCCACCGTGAGGATCGGTCCTTTGTGGCCCACCAGGCCGGGGAGAATGTGATGGCTGTATTGCCAGACGGCCTCGCAAACCACCACCGGCGCATGGCCGGGGATATTGCGGAAGACCTGGTTCCCGTACTTCTGGCTATCGATGAAACCGTGCTGCCGCTCGGGATCATAGGGGTGGGCGCGGTCGATTTGACGGCCTTCACGGCGGATGGCCTGCATGATCGCCTGCTCAGCCTGATTCTGGGCCGCCCAGCACTGGCGATTGGCGGAAAGCCGCAAATCGCCGTTCGCAACCAGATAGATAACGTCGGACACGATGAATAGCCTCCCGGTTACTCCACTTACATAACCTTTTTAGCATCACGCGCATGCCGGTTTTGTGGGGCAGGCAATCTTGCCTGGAGCCGCCTTTCAGGCGGCTCTTTCGGTGCCGGCGAGTGTCTTCGTTCACCGAAAAGCGCCGGCTGAAAGCCGGCGGCAGCCAGGATTGGATGCCTCACTATCTGCTTGCCGCACACCGCTGGCGCGGCAGCGGTCCGGAATAATTCGCGGCGAGAGGTCGGCGGTTTCATACCCAAAGCAGCGGCTGCCGCAGCGGAAAATTGCGCAGCACTTCCTCCACGGTCGGGTCGGGATCGAGCCGGCGCCACAGCGCCAGGTACTCGGGCCGGCCGAGCGCCAGCCCGGCGAAAAGCAGGCTGGGCTGGCGCACCGGCCATTCGTTGTAATACATCACGTCGGGCGGAAGCGGCCACTTTGTTTTGTCCAGCATGTACGGATACATATAAGATATGGCGCGGCCCATGCCGCGCCCATCGGGCAACTGCCAGCGCCACAGCGAGTCGTTCGCAGTGGTGAGGGTTTGCGCGATGATGGACAGGGCGTCGAGGTTGAACAAGGAGTAACCGTAAGGTTTGGTGCGGCGGAGTTCCTCGGGGAAGCTGCCGTCGGGCGCTTCCTGGTTGGGAATCAGCACGCTGCGGAAGCGTTCGCGGCACCAGACGGTGAGCGGGCCATCGCCGGTAAGCTGGGCAAACGAGGCCGCCTGCGCCACCCAGCAACTGCCGTGATTATTCTTCGCGTCCCGCTCGGCGATGCCGTACGGATGCGTGGTCATCCACTGCAGATAGGCGGCAAACCATTGCTGGACGCCCTCGCGGACGGTGGGGGTGAGAGGCAGGCACCGCGCGGCGCGCGCCACTTCCACTAGATGCAAGGTATCGATGATGCCGATGCCCCGGCCCGTGACGAGGCCCTTGATGGCCTGGGCATATTGCAGGTTGGGGTTCATGCGCGTCGCATCATCCAGGAACCAGGCGCGCAAATGCGTGGCGGCGTGATCCGCGTACTTTTTCTGTTTGGTCAACTGCCAGGCCGCCGCCAGCGCGGGCACAATCAGGCTCAAACGCACCATGGCGCGCCGATGCCCGAGGAAATTGTCGGGGTTGCTCATGCCGTCGCGGTTGATGTAGGGGCCGCTGGGGTTCTTCGGGTCGGGCCAGTAATAGTCGGCTTCGGAGAAGAAATCGTGTGGACCGCCGGCGCTGCGCGGAGAACTGGAAGCCGTCACGGTGACGGGCTGGCCGGCGAGATAACGGTCCGCGGCGCGCAGCACGCGGGGCCGTTCCATCGAGGCAAGGTCGAACTTTTCGGCGCCCCGCGCGCGACCGGCGGCGGCGGCGAGTGCTGCGCTGCTGAGAAAGTCCCTGCGCCGCATTAGATTAGTGGACGCGCCAGATCACGCATAGTGAATACAACCACGTGCTCGATTATAGCGCCCAGCTCGCGTAAGGACTATAGCGCTAACGGAGGCGACCAGAGCCGCGACCGTAAGGGAGCGGTCTGCGCGGAACGGAAGGGCGTCAACCCCTGCGGCGGCTGGAATCGCGGACTACCAGCCGCGGGGGAATGAAAATTCGCTGCGGAGCCGCCGGTTTCTTTGATTCCATGGCCTGCAGCAGCAGGTCCGCGGCGGTTTCGCCGATGGTCGAGCTCGATTGATCCACCGTGGAAAGCGGAACCCGCAGCAGGTCCGAGTAGTGGACGTTGCCCGCGCCGATCACGGCGATATCTTTGGGGACCCGCAGCCGGGCTTCCAGGATTGCCTTGATGGCGCCGGCAGCCACCGGGTCGTTATAGCAAAACACCCCGTCGGGCCGCGGGCTGGTGCGCAGAAGCTGCTGCATGGCCTCATAGCCGGTGTTATCGCCGTACTCGCCGCTGGCAATGTGTTGCGGGCGGGCCGTCATTCCGTGGCGGGCCAGTGCGCGGCGATAACCGCGCAGGCGGCCGGTGCCCGTAGCGACCGCGGGACCTCGGATGTGCGCGATCCTCTGGCACCCCTGCGCGATCAAGTGTTCGGTGGCCAGCGCGCCCAGATCGTCGTCCTTCACGCCCACGAAATTGGCCTGGGTCCCGGGTAGGATGCGATCGATGAGCACATAAGGGATCTTGTTGCGTTCGAGCATCTGAAACAGCTCCAGGCGGCCGTTGTGCTGAGCCGATGCGATGATCAAGCCATCCACCTTGCGGTTGACCAGCACGCCGACCTGTCGGCGTTCAATTCCGCCGTCCTCTTCAGTGTCGGAAATCACCACTTGATAGCCCCTGGGCTGCAGCTTGCGGGCGACGCCCTTAGCCACCTCCGCAAAGAAGGAGTGCATCAGGTCCGGTAAAACCAGGCCCACCAGATAAGTGCGGCCGGTGACCATGCTGCGGGCGATCCAATCGGGCTGGTAATTGAGCTCCCGCATCCGTTTGAGCACCCGGTCGCGGGTCTTCTCGCTGATATCGCTGTGGTTGCGCAGAGCCTTCGACACCGTCATCAACGACACGCCCAGGTCCTCCGCGATGTCTTTCATGCGAACCGCCAACGCAACACCTCCTGATCTTCGATTATATAGCCATAGTTAGCGGTCAAGTTACCTGGTGACGCTGCGGCTGGTTCCGGCGAAGTGATCGCTTGACTCTGTCCGGCCCCCCGCGCGCCGCAGGTCCGTCGCTCCAGCCGGACGATGTGCGAAACTGCGAAGTGGCCGCCGGTAAGCCCCGGGTTTCCCGGCGCACGGCGGCTTAGTGGCACGGAGATTCTCATGCATGCCTGAAACCGCGGCGTCACCCGCGCCCACCCGGGTTCGCTACCTGGTGCTCGCCATGCTGTTTGTGGCCACCACCCTGAACTTTGCCGACCGCGCCACGCTCTCGATTGCCGGGCCCGCGGCAGCCGGACAACTCGGCCTCGGCGCGGTGGCCATGGGATATGTGTTCTCCGCGTTCGGCTGGGCCTACGTGTTTGGCCAGATACCTGGCGGCGTGCTGCTGGATCGTTTCGGCTCGAAGAACGTGTACACGCTGAGCATCCTGGCCTGGTCGGTGGTCACCGCCCTGCAGGGCTTCGTCGGTTACTTTGGACCGGCCGCGGCTTTGATTTCGCTCTTCTCGCTTCGCCTCCTGCTGGGGCTGGCCGAATCGCCTTCGTTTCCTGGAAACAGCCGGATCGTCGCCGCCTGGTTTCCCACCAGCGAACGGGGAACCGCCTCTGCCATCTTCAATGCCGCTCAGTATTTCGCGACGGTTGTGTTCGCCCCGCTCACCGGATGGCTTACCCACGCTTACGGCTGGCAATACGTTTTCTGGGTGATGGGCGGCCTGGGCGTCCTTCTCACGCTCCTATGGGTGAAGTCGATTTACAACCCCCGCGAGCATCCGCTTGTCAACAGAGCCGAGTTGGCGTATATCCAGCGGGGCGGAGGCCTGATCGACATGGACCAGCCGGCCATCGCCGCCCACACCACAGGCCCGAACTGGTCGCACGTGAAACAAATGCTGGCCAACCGAATGCTCCTGGGCATTTTCCTCGGCCAGTACTGCATCACTACCCTGACTTATTTCTTCCTCACCTGGTTCCCGATTTACCTGATGCAGGAACGCCATCTGTCCGTTCTGAAGGCCGGTTTTGCCGTTTCCCTTCCCGCCCTGTGCGGATTCTCTGGCGGCGTGCTGGGCGGCCTGTTCTCGGACTATCTGCTGAGGCGCGGCCACTCCCTGGCATTCGCCAGGAAAGTGCCCATCGTGGCGGGCATGCTGCTCTCGGTCAGCATGATTGTGTGCAACTACGTGCACGCGGTCTGGCTGGTGGTCGGCATCATGAGCCTGGCCTTCTTTGGCAAGGGAATCGGATCCCTGGGATGGGCCGTGGTGTCCGATACCGCGCCGAAGGACGCCGCCGGCCTCTGCGGCGGGCTGTTCAATATGTTCGGCAACACCGCGGCCATCACCACGCCCACCGTGATCGGATACATCGTCCAGGGAACCAGGTCGTTCAATGGCGCTCTCGTTTTTGTCGCCGCCAACGCGGTGGCTGCCATCGTCTGCTACCTGTTCGTGGTCGGCGACATCCAGCGGGTGGAGCTGCGCAAGGAGCCGGCATGACGCCAACGGTGGCGGAAATGCTTGTGGTCCCGGTGGCGGGACACGACAGCATGCTGCTGAATCTCAGCGGCGCGCATGGTCCGTGGTTCACGCGGAACCTGGTCATCCTGAAAGACAGCGCCGGCCACACGGCCGGCCGGTGATGATCTTCCGCGACGGCGCCGCCAGGAAACTGCTGCCCCCCTAAGACCAACTGGTAGCGCCGGGGGTCTTGCCGCCGGTATCCTTTCGGGTGAGGGGCTACGGACGGCCCTGGCGCCCGCAATGCCAGGTGAACGACACCGTCGCATAAGAGGGAATAAACACGCCCACAACCCTTTCGAACGCGTCGCCTTCTCCGGGCAGCGCCAGCACTTCCGTGGTTTGGCCGCTATAGCCGCGCGCGATCTGAAAGTGAACACCGGCCTGCAGTTTGCCTTCTTGGAAGCTGCGCACCAGCGCGCCCCGAAACTCCTGGACCGGAACGCTCGTAAATCCATCGCCCAGAGGCTTCCGCCCGACTTCTTCAAATTCCACCCGCGCGTGCAGCCCGAACGGCAACCGGTCCAAGGTGCCAAGGACATCGATGATGAGCCGCGGCGCCTCCGGAACCGGCGTGCCATCGGACAAATCTCTCGAATCGGCCTTGGAAACGGAAGCTTGCAGGAAGCCTGCCGCGAAATAGCGGCGCGCCGAAACCGTCATGTAGCGGTCGCGGCTTGGCCCTTCGTTGTATTGCAAACCCGTATCCGGGTCGATCTTGGCGAAAGATGCTTCCTGAGTCACGCGTCCCAATGTAACTCGCAGATCGGTTTTCAGAACGGTCTTACTGACCACCAACTGGTAAGCATGCGCCTGGCTCACCAGGCTGCCTTGCTGCCTTCCCGTCCCGATTCGAGGATCGTTCGTGAAAAACGTCTGGCCGAAACTCAACGAGACGGATGGCAGCAACAGCCCCTTTGGAGGAAGAATGCTCAAACTGGCTTTCGGCGAGTTGATTCCCACCCATCGATGGAAGCAATTGGCGGGGACCAGAAGGTCGGTGTTGTCGAACCCGATCTGGTCGCGCCGCCACCCCAGGTAATACCGAAGCCACGGCACAACATCGCCTTCCACCGCCGCGAACGGCGTTAGAAAATTCAGCGTGATGTTGTTCGCGGTGACTTTCTGAAAAGGCCCGTAGTAAGAGGGATCGGTGGAAGCGTAGTGGTCCAGATCGTCTCGGCGCGGAGCCTCGCGAAAGAAATCGAAGCCCGTCAGGAACGAAAGGTGCGATCCCAAGCGGCGGATGTAAGCGGCGTTGCCGCCGGTCTCGGTGCGGAATTCGCTCTGCCGGATTAGGCCGTCGCCGAAGTTTGAATCGAGCGACAAATTATAAGTGCGAAAGAAGCTGGAAAGTTGCAAATCGCTCGCCGCATTCAAGCGCCAGACATCGTTGGCGGCGATTTCGCCGGTGTGGGTTTGATCGCGTTGTCGGGGGTCGATGGTGTCATGAAGATTCGGAACGTCGATCGGCGTCAGGCCGGGTACTTTGGATTGCCCGTGGTAGCCGAGGAACAGCACCGTGAGCCGATGAGCTCCCAAATCCCAGCCCTTGATGGCGTTGGCCTTGTACTGTTGGCGATGCTCGAGCGCATCCAGAAAGCCGTTGCCATAGGAGGCTTCCACCGCCAGCCAGTTCCATCCCGCGCTCAAATCGGCATCGCGATTGTCGCCCGTGAGCGTCATAAACGGTTGCAGGCCGGGCCGCAGCACATAAGTGGCCGCCAGGTTGACCGAATGGTCGCCCTCGCGGACATTGAAAGCTCCACCGTCGGTCTGCACGCTCTCGATAATGGCGGGCACCATGATGTTCGGGTCGGCATAGCCGTTGCCGTGAGCGTTGGCGCTGAGGTTGTTCGGCAGCAGAAAACTGCCCACCTGCAGAAACTGGGCGATGGGTTCGCCGTGATCGCCGGCAACTCCGGGAGCGAAATATTGCGGAGCCTTGATCCCGCCGGAGGCCGTTTCCACCGGCAAGCCCGGGATCGAAACCGGTGCGCCGGGCCGTCCCGGATTGGCATCCAGCATCTCGTCGCGCACCAGCACCCGCTGCGCGGGGTCCGGTTGTTCGATGGTCGCCTCCTTCACGTCTGCGGTGACGGTTACGGCGTCGCTGTGTGGCGCCACCAGGCCAAACTGCAGGTTGACCGTCAACTCCTGGGAATCGGCGAGGTTGACGGTCCGGCTGATATCCACCAGCCCGGAGGCGGAAGCCGTCAGTTTCCACGTTCCGCCGTGAACCGGCGCAAACAGAAACTCACCCTCCGGGCTGGTGATGGTTTCACGGCTCTGGGAATCGCCGTTCGACGAGAGACGCACTCGGCCATTCGCGACGGGCTTGCCCTGCGGATCGGTTAACTGACCCGCTACGCGTCCGTCGGCCGCCGGCAACGGGAAGTTGCCCGGCAGCCAGCTCAGCATGACGAACACAGCGGCTGCTGGTACGGCTTCGATCATCAAAATACCGCTCGGTGCTACGAATTTATATTCCGTGCTACTGAGAGATTCTCATGTGGCAATACCATTGTCAAATTCGTAATACGCAGTTCGGAATCGGCGGAGGCAGGACCGGCCTGAGCGAAAGCGGCGTATACTGTCGGGTTGCCTGACCTTTTGCGGAGGAGTGGACATTGACCAGATACCTGTTGGTGCTGATTGGAGGAGGCACGGGCTCGCTGGTGAGGTTCGTGGCCGGGTCCGCCATCATGACGCGTTTCGGCGGACGGTTTCCTCTGGGCACGCTGCTCATCAATGTAAGTGGATCGTTTCTCATCGGCCTCCTGATGACGTTGCTGACGGAGCGCCTGAATCTGGATGCGGGCTGGCGCTTCCTGCTGATCGTCGGATTCCTGGGCGGCTATACCACCTTCTCCAGTTTCGAATGGGAAACCTTCGCTTCGGTCCGCGACGGCGCGCATTGGGCCGGAATGCTCAACGTCGTGTTGAGCGTCTGCCTGGGCTATCTGGCGGTTTGGTTGGGCGCCATGTTGGCCCGCCGCTAATCGCGGCAACGCTCGATCGGGAACCCGCCGTAGTATCCTGAGCAGAGGAGATTCATGCATGTCCTGTGGCAGCGGTGGCCCCGACAATATCCAAAACACGATCCGGCCCGGCGCGCGCAAGGTCTTTTGCGCCAAATTCCAGCGCGAAATGGAGGGCCTGGACGAAATCCCCTTTGAGGGTCACCCGCTGGGCCAGAAGATCTACGACAACATCTCCAAAGAGGCCTGGAAAATGTGGGTGGAGCACATGAAGATGCTCATGAACGAATACCGCCTCAACCTTGGCACCCAGCAAGCGCAGGAATTCCTCATCCAGCAGATGGACAGCTATTTCTTCGGCGAAGGGGCAGCCCTGCCGCCGGATTTCGTTCCCCCCAGGACTAAGGCCTGAACGTCTCCAAAGCAGTCGCGATGTGAAACCGCAGTTCCGCGTGCGACCGCCGCAACGACTCTTCCACCGCGGCCGGCGAGCCGCCGCGGGCAAACAAAAATCCCAGGTAGCTGGCGCCCTCGGGCAACGGCACCAACCGCTGCCCGGCCGCCGCGGTAATGATCACGTCTTCGATTCCCTCCACCGCCCGAGCCCGCTCGGCGCCTTCCACGCTTTCGTAGATCCCGCCCCTGGGAATCGGAATCATCATGACTCCCGAAGCGCCGCTCGCCGGACGCGCGCCCGAAACATCCTCTCCCACCGCGTGGCGCAGAATGAGTTCTTCGAGCGGCATGCCGCCCTCGAACCGCAAAGTCCGCGCGCACAGCCCGCCAATGGGGCGGGCGTGCATCTCCAGCATCCACGCGCCTTCCCGGTTGTGGCGCAACTCGGCGTGCACGGGACCGTGGCGCAGGCCCAGCGCTAGCGCCGCCCGGGCCGCCGTCTCGACGAGCGAGCGCTGCGCCTCGGAACTTTCCCGCGATGGCGTCACATAAATGCTTTCTTCGAAGAACGGCCCTTCCAGCGCATCGGGCTTGTCGAAAATCGCCAGCGCCTGGAACCGGCCCGCCGTGACCAGGCCCTCCACCGCGAACTCGCGTCCGGGGATATAGCACTCTACCTGCAGATGCCGCTCGCCAATTCTCGAGATCCGCCGGAACGCCGCTCGGAATTCGGCTTCATCATTGGCGCGGATCACGCCGCGGCTTCCGGAAAGCCCCAGCGGTTTGAGCACGCACGGGTACTCCGCGCGCTTTGCCGCCGCCGCCGGGTCGTCATCCAGCGCCGCGCGCCAGAACCACGGCGTCCGCAGGCCGGCCGCCTGGTATAGCTGCCGCGCCAGGTACTTATCGTGGCAGGCGCGCGCCGCGGCGGCCGGATGGAACGGGATGCCCAGCATCTCCGCGGTCTCCGCCGCCGCCACCGCCGGCCGGTCGCCCACGGCCGCCACGCCGTCGCATTCCAGGCCCCGCAGCGCGTCGAGCGACCCCATCATGCGGTGGTCGAACTTCACCGCCAGCGCGCCGTCGCCCCACGCGTCGCCCAGGCGATCGCAATGATCGGTCGCCAGCGTGAGTTCCAGGTCCAGGCGCTTCGCGGCATCCGCGAACTCGCGGATCTGGTAGCCGGTGGTGGCGGCGAAAAGAAGAAGGCGCTTGGGCACTGCTTCCATTCTCGCGCGTTGCTATCGTAGTGTATGTGAAAGCTCTGGTGAAAAGCCGCCGCGAGCCGGGCCTCTGGCTCGAAGACGTGAACGTGCCCAAAATCGGGATCAACGATGTGCTGATCCAGGTGCTGCGGACCGGGATCTGCGGCACGGACGTCCACATTTATAAATGGGACGACTGGTCGCAGCAGACCATTCCGGTGCCGATGACCATCGGCCATGAGTTCGTCGGGAAGATTGTCGAGGTGGGCTCCAACGTCTCCGATTCCTTCCCCGGTGATATCGTGAGCGGCGAAGGCCATGTGGTCTGCGGACGATGCCGCAACTGCTTCGCCGGACGCCGCCACCTGTGCGCCCATACCAGCGGAGTGGGCGTCAACCGCCCGGGCGCCTTCGCCGAATACATCGCGCTGCCCATGGCCAACATCTGGCACCACCACGCTGGCGTTCCGCTGGATGTCGCGGCCATCTTCGATCCCTTCGGCAACGCCGTCCATACCGCGCTCTCTTTCCCGGTGCTGGGCGAAGACGTCCTCATCACCGGCGCTGGCCCCATCGGCATCATGGCGGCGGGCGTGGCCGTGCATGCCGGCGCGCGCTACACCGTCATCACCGACGTCAATCCCTACCGCCTCGAACTGGCCCGCAAGATGGGCGTGACCCGCGCCGTGGATGTCCGCGACACCGGGTTGCCGCAAGTGCAGAAAGAACTCGGCATGACCGAAGGCTTCGACGTGGGCCTGGAGATGTCCGG
>Ga0181521_10001210_pt1 | contig 32155 bp, 28 predicted proteins | sample PEATcosm2014_Bin_32_FD_119764 | JGI IMG/M metagenome (GOLD analysis project Ga0181521, IMG submission 119764) | Peatland microbial communities from MTU Mesocosm Facility, Houghton, MI, USA - PEATcosm2014_Bin02_60_metaG | ecosystem: Environmental > Terrestrial > Soil > Wetlands > Peat | place...
CGAAGACGATCCGGCCGCCTTCGTGGCCGGCGCCGGGGCCGAGGTCGATGATCCAGTCGGCGTGCGCCATGACCGCCTGGTGGTGCTCGATGACGATGACCGACTTGCCGGAGTCGACGAGCCGGTCGAGCAGGCCGAGCAGCTGCTCGACGTCGGCGAGGTGCAGGCCGGCGGTCGGCTCGTCGAGGACAAGGATTCCGTCCCGTCCGGACCCCTTTTCTCCCATCTGGGTGGCCAGCTTGAGCCGCTGGCGCTCGCCGCCGGACAGCGTGGGCAGCGGCTGGCCGAGGCTGATGTATCCGAGCCCGACGTCGGTGAGCCGGGTCAGGATCCTGTGCGCGGGAGCGTTCTCGCCCTCGCCGGATCCGAAGAACTCGGCCGCCGCGACGACGGACATCGAGAGCACCTCGCTGATGTCCTTTCCCGCGAACGTGTACTCGAGCACGTCGGCCTGGAACCGCTTGCCCTCGCACACCTCGCAGGGGGCGGCGACGCTCGCCATCATCGCCAGGTCGGTGTAGATGACGCCGGCGCCGTTGCAGTTGGGGCAGGCGCCGTCGGAGTTGGCGCTGAACAGCGCCGGCTTGACGCCGTTCGCCTTCGCGAACGCCTTGCGGATCGGGTCGAGCAGTCCCGTGTACGTCGCCGGGTTGCTGCGCCGCGAGCCCCTGATCGCCGCCTGGTCGACCGATACGACCCCATCGCGGCCGGACACCGAGCCGCGGATCAGCGAGCTCTTGCCCGAGCCTGCGACGCCGGTGACGACGACCAGCACGCCGAGCGGGATGTCGACGTCGACGTCGTTCAGGTTGTGGGTGCTGGCCCCGCGCACGTCCAGAATCCCTTCCGGCGTCCGCACCGACTGCTTCAGGGCGGCGCGATCGTCCAGGTGGCGCCCGGTGATCGTGCCGCTGGCGCGCAGCCCCTCGACGGTGCCCTCGAACACCACCTGGCCACCGCCGGCGCCGGCGCCGGGGCCGAGGTCGACGACGTGCTCGGCGATCGCGATCGCCTCCGACTTGTGCTCCACGACCAGCACGGTGTTGCCCTTGTCGCGCAGCTGCAGCAGCAGGTCGTTCATCCGCTGGATGTCGTGCGGGTGAAGGCCGATCGACGGCTCGTCGAAGACGTAGGTGAGGTCGGTGAGCGAGGATCCGAGGTGGCGGATCATCTTGACGCGCTGCGCCTCTCCACCCGAGAGCGTGCCCGACGGCCGGTCGAGCGAGAGGTAGCCCAGCCCGATGTCCACGAACGAGTCGAGCGTCGCCCCGAGCGCTTCGAGGAGCGGCGCGACCGACGGCTCGTCGAGTCCGCGCACCCACGCGGCGAGGTCGCTGATCTGCATCGCGCAGGCGTCCGCGATGTTGATCCCCTCGATCTTCGACGATCGGGGCTCCGCCCTGAGCCGGGTCCCGTCGCACTCGGGGCAGATGGCGAAGGTGACCGCCCGCTCGACGAAGGCGCGGACGTGCGGCTGCAGCGCGTCGATGTCCTTGGACAGCATCGACTTCTGGATCCTCGGGACCAGCCCCTCGTAGGTCAGGTTGACGCCGTCGACCTTGATCCTGGTCGCATCCTTGTAGAGCAGGTCGTTCAGCTCTTTCTTGGTGAACCTCCTGACGGGCTTGTCCGGGTCGAAGTAGCCGCAGCCGGTGAAGATCCGGCCGTACCAACCGTCCATGCTGAAGCCGGGGATCGTGATCGCGCCCTCGTTGAGCGACCTGGTCTCGTCGTACAGCTGGGTGAGGTCGATGTCGTTCACCGAGCCACGGCCCTCGCAGCGCGGGCACATGCCGCCGAGGATGCTGAAGCTGCGCCTCTCTTTCGTCGTGCGCCCGCCGCGTTCGAGGGTGACCGCGCCGGCGCCGGAGATGGAAGCGACGTTGAAGGAGAACGCCTGGGGCGAGCCGATGTGCGGCTGCCCGAGCCGGCTGAAGAGGATGCGCAGCATCGCGCCCGAGTCGGTGGCGGTGCCGACCGTGGAGCGCGCGTCGGCGCCCATCCGCTCCTGGTCGACGACGATCGCGGTCGTCAGCCCTTCGAGCACGTCGACGTCAGGCCGCGCGAGCGTCGGCATGAAGCCCTGCACGAAGGCGCTGTAGGTCTCGTTGATCAGCCGCTGGGACTCCGCGGCGATCGTGCCGAACACCAGCGAGCTCTTGCCCGAGCCGGAGACGCCGGTGAACACCGTCAGCCGCCGCTTGGGGATCTCGACGCTGACGTCCTTGAGGTTGTTCACGCGCGCGCCGTGCACGCGGATCAGACCCTGGCAGTCGGCGGCGTGCGGCTCGGGCGACCGCGCGCGGGTCCTCGTGGCTGTGCTCATCGGCTCGCCATGCTAGGCGGAGGCGCCCACCGGGTCCTGGAGCAGCCCGAGGACGTTGCCGTCGGGGTCGGTGAAGGTGGCCACCAGGCGCCCGCCGCCGACGCCGTGCGCGGGTTCCTTGACGGCGGCGCCGGCGGCGGTCACCTCGGCCAGCTTCGCCTCGATGTCCGGCACCTGCCAGAACGTCACCGGCGAGGTCATCCCCTGCGGCCCACCGCCGGGCACCAGGCCGATGTGCTGGCCCCCGGCGTCGAAGCCGACGTAGTAGGACGAGTCGGCCTGCGGCGCGATGCCGAGCAGGGCTTCGTACACCGCCTTGGCCTGCGGCAGGTCGGACACGGGGTGCAGCACGGTCTTGATTCCCATGGTGGAAGAGCCGGTCATGGTCGCTCCTGAGGTCGTGGGTTGCGTCGACCCGATGGGCCTTGTCGAGCCTATAGACGAATGAGGGAGGCGGAAATCGACGCGCCGGGGTCGCTCAGCGCGGGCAATTCACGAGAGCAACCCGGCGGGCACGCTGTCCACGGCGGCCGTCCTCTTTGTCGTTGCGTGGTCGCTGATACGTAGCAATGCGACCGGCGAGAATGGCAAGCTGGCGGAGTGGACGAGAGCCCAGTCATCGCGAGCGCCGTCTCGCCGCAGAGCCGCAGCGTCGAACTGACCGAGGAGCGCTGGCGCTATATCCAGCGCCATGTCGAGATGTCCGGCCGGCAGGACACGCTGCTTGAGGCGATCCGCCAGCCCGACTTGCAGGAGCCCGACCCGTACCCGGGCCGCGAGCGTTACTGGCTGCGGTGCCGTGCGCCCTTCCCTTTCCGGTGGATGCGGGTGGTTGTAGAGTTTGCAGGAGACGCCGACCGCTTCGTCACCGCCTTTGGGCAGGACAACGACCCGGAAGGCCTTCCGCGATGACGATCACGATCGGAACCCTCTCGTTCGACAACGTCGCCTACGACGCAGACGCGGACGTGCTCTACCTGAGCGTCGGCGAGCCCCGGATGCCAGCCGAGTCGTTCGGCACGCCGGAGGGCCACAACATCCGCTACGACGAGGCAGGCGCGGTCATCGCCATCACGATCGTGAACGCCAAGTGGCTACTTGACCGTGACGGCGAGATCAAGCTGACGATCCCGAGCCGTGTGCCGGCAGCCGATCTGGCGCTCGCACTCGCCGGCTGAGCTTCTCGGCCATTTCGAAGCTGACAGGAACGCCAGCCTCGACTGACGCGCCGGCACCGAGGAGGAAGGAGGCCGCTTACAGGGCAGCGTCGAGGTGCTTGGCTCCAGCCTCCAGCTCGCGGATGCTGCTCGGACCCTGGTCGCCCACTGCTTCACCGCCGCGTCGGAGGTGCGCAACCAGCACCCAAAAGCCGACGCGGACGATGAGGCAACAAAGGCGGGAGCTTCGGGACAAGGTGCGAACCCCCTTTCCCATCTGGACAGTCTACTTGAGCTTCTCATGGAGCCGATCGGCCGGAAGGCTCGGGCTCGGGCCGCTGAGGCGATCCGTAAGGCGGCATAGCGGCCCAGTCGGCTGCCGGCTCAGGCATCTGTGGGTCTCGCTGAGGCGAACATCCCTTCGAGCCCCGGATCGCTCGTCGGGAGTTCCCAGTAGCGGGGGACCATGCCGATGCGGTAGCTGATCTGCATCGCGGACGTCTGTTCGTTGATGGTCTGTAAGTGGCGATAGGCGTCGGTCGCGCCGGCAACTGCCGCCTCTTCGAGCTTCTGCGCCGTGCTCGCAGGCAACTGTTCGGCCCGCGCGAAGTCGCGCACGGCCTTTCGGATGGCACCACGGAGGGCGGCGATAGGCTCGATCTCAAGGTCCGTCTGCCCGTCAAGCTCTGCGCGGTGAGCGAGAAATCCAGCCAGCGGGTCTGTTGGGCCTTGGTGGAGGTGCTCCAGAGCCAGCAGCACTTCGTAGGCACGGTTCCGCAGCCGTCGGTTCAAGCCGGGCGCTTGGGCGTCCGAGAACGATCCGGCCGCGTGCAGATCCTCGACCCAGTTGCGGGCAGACATGGCGATGGTCATAGCCGCCAGGACGGCGAACTCCTGTGCCGTTGTCGGGCCACGGCCGACCTCCCAGAAGCGTGTCGTAGGCCCCTGGGGTGTCGGTTTGCGCCGTTGCGCCGACGACTCTGATGCTGGCTGCCGCATAAGCCCTACCTTGCGCCGAATGTCGCTGCCCTGTCAAGCACAGGCGTCATCGTTCGCACCGGGGGTCGCCTCCATGCGGCCCACATCACCGTCCCCCTCGGAAGCCCTATGTCTGTCCCGAGGCTAGCGCGCACCCACCGTCGGCTGCGCGCTATTCGGTCGCATTCCAGTTTGCCGACTCGTCACAATCTCGATATCGCTCTTGACGTGCCGCAACCGATCTGTATAGCATCGCACTCGTTCCCATGATCGGAACGCTAGCTCGTGCCCGGAGTAGGGACGTGTTGCGCGGGCATGCCCCTCCAATCCAAGAGAAATCCACGATCTACACCCGAGGAGGAAAGTGTATGAGAGCTTTGAGACTTAGCGTCAGCGTGGCAGCGGCCGCACTGACTATCGCCGTGTCGGGCATGACGGCTGTCCAGGCAGTCGCCGAGCCCGGATCGCTGGGGCCCGCATCCACGCATCTACCGTCCGAAGTCTCACCACTCAGCACGGAACAATGCGCATACGGGTACTACTGTGCCTGGGAGAATTCGGGTTGGACCGGTTCGTTTTGGTACTGGGGCGAACCTAAGAACTCATGGTTTTACGTCGGTTCGGGCGCAAACGATAAGATCAGTTCCGATTGGAACCGTCACCAGAATGGTACATATGTCGCCCAAAACTACCCGCCCGGTACGTATCAGTTCTGCATCTCAGCCGGCGGCTCACACGAATCCTACGGCAACCAGTACTACCCGCAGCCACCATACCCCAGCGCTAACGACTCGATTTCAGCCGTCGACCTAACGACCAGCCCCTGCTGAAACGGATCAATGTGGGTCGCAGCCAACCGGTTGCGACCCGCTCTCCTACGCAGACCGGGTGCAATACTCACGCGTGCCAGACCCACGACCACACCTACTGCTTGCAGTATTTGGCGCATGGGTACTGATGATCACAGGATGCGGATCACAAACCTCAAGCCTGAAGGGCGATCGACGCGAGCCGCCAGCCACCAACGCCCAAGCAATGCTTCGCTACGCCACAACGCAGGCGGCTGCGGGTCGCGCTGACTTCGCAGGTTCCTCAAATGCCGGGGTGCGATTTCGGGTGTTGGAACGCAGTGGTGCTTTCATGAATGCTGGTTCGCCTCATGCGTTTGCGCTCTTCGCGCCGTCCGAACTGATGGTTACGGTATCGTCGGCATCATCCGCACGTGTCACCGGCCGCTTTACGGGGCCGTGGCGCTTCGCTACCACCTTTGCTCGCCAGCAGTGGCAAGCAGCGGGATCGCCGCGACTGCCGTCAGCCCGTATGACGACTCATTCAGTAACGCGACCTGCCGACACATATAGCTTTCTTCCTGTCGGTACTAAGATGACCTTCGAGGAAGCGCAACAGCTGCCTACGACGACGACGGAGATCAGGCAGGCCGTCGAAGCCCACTTGTCTCGCTCCGGTAATTATTTGCCGCCAGAGCTTTTGCTGCGCGCATATGGCTACTTGCTGGGTGTCGCTCCACTGCGAGCTGCTACACGCGCGGCGATATTTAGTTCGATTGCGTCCCTGCCGACCGTGAAGGCGCGAGGCGTCGGGCACGATTTGCTCGGCCGCTCTGGCTACCTGATATCGGCTGATGACCCGTACGAACGGATCGAACTGCTGCTTGATCCAAGTCACGCCGAAGTATTGGCGGTACAGCAGCGGGTGCTAACGCCACAGGCAATCTATCCGGGGCTGGCCAGCGGCTCGCTCGTGACCTCCACCACTTTCGTACGCCGCTGATGACATAACGCCGTGTGCGCTCGTCACTAGTGAGGCTACGATGAGGACTCATACCGCGAGACGCCGAGCGCAAAGAAGAGCCCTGTTGCACCGACAAGCATCTCGGCATAAGCGAGGCTGACGGCCGATACTCCTGGTACGTACAGCCACTCGGTGGTCGAGCCAACGACAGCCCGTTCGAGCAGGCTACTGGCTGCGCCACCGATGAGTAGACCTCCCCAAAGCCAGATCGGGGGCGAACTGCGACTTCGGCGAGCTCCCCACCACCAGCCACCAACTGCTGCAAGAATCAAGATAGCGCCGACGACAAACGTGATTCCCCAAGAACGCGGAGCGGCCCTCTGGAGATGTACGAGCTTGAAACCGAGCACAAGCGCGCGGTGCCGACCACGGGGGACGAGGGCCCGCGCGACCGCCTTGGTTCCCCAGTCCGCCACCACGGCACAGATGACGACGCTAGCGAGACGAAGGCCATACGAGCGAGCACCTAGATGCCGAGCGCTTAGCATGAGCGGTTCTGGCGGGTCACGCCGGCTGACCAGTAGGAGCGTTCACTCTGGCAGCAGATTGACCGCGCGAGCGACGATCAGACCGAGCGTAACGAGCGACACGAGTGATTGAATCCCCATGAGGCTCTTCGCAGAACGACTCAGTGGCATCGTGTCGGTCGGACTAAACGCCGCCGCGTTAGTGAGCGACACGTAGAGATAGTCGAGTAGCTGCGGCCGCCAGTTAGCGGGATGGATCGCGTCATCAGTCATCTGCGGAAAGAGGAAGCTCGGAGCAGCGTCGTTCCCTTCCGCCCGCAACCCTGGCCCACCACGATCGATCTCCCAGTACCACAAGCCGAAAATCATAGTATTGGTCAGCCAGATGACGACGCCCGACAGAATGAGCGCGCGACCCGAGGCGACGTGGCTATGAAGTAGATAATGCGCAAGTCCTCCCAGGGAGTAGATGTTGGCGGCGCTAACAAGGCCGGTGAGCGTCAGGGCTATCACTCTCCGCTTGCGATGCTTACCCTCAACTTGCCGAGGCGATGCCACCATGAGCCCGACAAGCAGCAGCCCCTCAAGCGCAGGCAAGAGCCACGGAGGGCCCACAGTCAAGCGATCAGAAAGGTCCAGTTGCAGCAGTATCGTGAACAGCATCGCAAGCAGGGCCGGCCACAGCGGCTCGGCTTGGGGCGGCGGCGGATAGGGTTTCGTCTGAATCATCGGTGCAATGCTCAGCTTAGGTGACCTGGCCATGACGCGGTCCACAGCACCGGTCAGCGGGCGTCGCGCAGTAGGCTATCCGACCGGCCCGGTGCACGCAATCCCCGGTGCCGTCGCTTAGCAAGCAGGCGTCGCGCGCCGCACAATCGGCGTTGAGCGAAAGGCGTCGCGGACGTTAGCTCGGTGACCTAGCGGCTCGGTTTGAGCGGTCTAGACGGAGACACTGACGCCATAGTGCTGGCAGCAAACGGGTGTGTAGTTGCGTGCGCGAACTCGGCCTGCCCTTAGTGGGGGGTCTATGACGACGCGGTCTTGACTTCCAGCGTGGCGAGAGGACACTCCCAGCTTGTCCGGTACGGCTAACGCACACACGCAAGGGGGCTAGGCGATGTCCACAGATCTTCTGTTCTATGAGGCTTCCGATGGTTTCGCGGAGTTCGACGGTGTCCACAATGGCTTTCTGACCACGCTACGGTCGGTGGTCGGCTCGCGAACAGATTGGACACAGATAATCGACGGCGTGTTCGATGGCACTGGCGTGAGCCAGCTCGTGTTCTACGACTCCGGCACCGGGACGCTCCAGCTGTACTACGTCGATGCACCTGGTGGTGATGAGGTGACGCCCGACGGGCTGTTGGATCTCGTGCTCCAGCAAACGGTCGAAAACTGGCGTCCTGGCTGCCGGCTGATCGCAGGGACCTTCTTCGGCTCTCCGGGGGCGGACCCAGGCACCCTGGCCCCAGGATTCACGCAACTGCTCGTCTATGACCCTCGCGCAGGGACGGGCGACTTTTACTCCGTCATCGAATCAAAACTCGATCATGTTCAGCACTATTCAGGCTGGCGTACGAGCTGGGATCGGATCGTTCCGGGCAATTTTGGGGGCGACGGACTCTGTGACCTACTATTCTACGAGGCATCGAGCGGCACGGGCGAGTTTTATGTAGTGGAGAACGACAGCATGAGTCTGCTGCACTCCTATACTGACTGGCGCTCCAGTTGGACGCAAATCGTTCCAGGAGACTTTGGCTCGACTCAATACACCGATCTCGTCTTCTACGATGGAATGGGAACCGGTCAATTCTGGGCCGTGGACAAAGGCAACATCGAGCTGTTGCAATCCTATGGGGAATGGCGCACCAGTTGGAAGCAGATCATCTCCGGCACGTTTGCGGGGAATGACTTCACGTTTCCCGGAGCCCCGGGCAGCGACCTCCTGTTCTACGACGGAATGGGGACTGGTCAATTTTGGGCGGTAGATGAGGGGCAGATAAGCCTGCTGCAATCGCACACCGATTGGCGCAGCAGCTGGTCTGAGATCGTACCTGGCAGGTTCACGCAGGAAGTCCCTGTCTCGCGTGCGGCCAGCGCTGCGCGGCGCCCTACTTCCCCGTCGAGCGCACCGAACGGGCAATCGCCCGCCGCTACCAGCGCGAGGTCTTCGAGAACGACGAGCAAGACACCGTACGGGACGCAGTGCGAACCTACGTGAAATCCAAGAGCGAGATCGCCCGCCGCGAGTCAGACCGCCACAACCGCCGCCTGCACGAACTCACCGGGGAGCAGCAGAAGCTCGTCCAGCTCTACTACAAAGGCGGTGTCTCCGAGGAGGTCTTGAAAGCCGAGCAAGAGCGCATCGAGGCTGAGCGCGCCCAGGCCCAGCAATGGGCCGAGGCCGCCGACCGCGAGGTCGAGGACGTCATGGCAGCACTCGATGACGCCCTGCTCCTTCTGGATGAGACCAAAATCATCTACGAGGCGCTTCCCACCACCATCCGCCGGCTCGTCAACCAAGCCGTCTTCCTCGCGCTCACCGTCTGCGACCCCGACACCATCGACGCGCAGCGAACCCCGTTCTTTGAAGCTCTCCAGCAGCTCGCACACGCCCTCCTGGAGGCCCAGGAAACGTCCCAAACCGGCCAGAAACGGCCCCAGACGCCCCAAGACCAGGCCCGGCGCCCCCAAGACGACGCCGACCCCGATTTTCGGGGCCGGGGTTCGTACATAGGTCGAATGGCGGGAGCGACGGGACTCGAACCCGCGACCTCTGCCGTGACAGGGCAGCGCTCTAACCTGCTGAGCTACGCCCCCGCGATGCTCGGAGCGCCGGGGCGACGTTCCGTGCCTCTCCAGTATGCCAAGGCTGGGCCGTCGGCCCCGTGCTCGCACGAAACTGGCCGTCCGGCCAGCTTTCGACTACGCTTCCGGCCGTGGCGCTCGTCGGTCCCGAACCCCTGCTGAATTCCAACCCGCTGGCGGTCATGTTCGACGACCTGCGCGCCGAGCGCTCCGCGGCCGTCCCGTTCCCACCGGGCGAAACCCGCGTCTCGCTGTCGCGCACGCGCCGCTTCGCCGACGAACCGCTGGAGCTGCTGCTCGAAGCGTACGAGCGCTTCGGGCCGATCTTCACGCTGCGGATCTTCCACGCCAACGTCGTCTTCATGCTCGGGCCCGCCGCCAACCACTACATCACCGTCTCGCACGCCTCCAACTTCACGTGGCGCGAATCGCACTTCCGCGACCTCATCGGCCTGATGGGCGACGGCCTGCTCACGATCGACGGCGACTTCCACCGCCGCTCGCGCCTCATCATGCTGCCCGCCTTCCACCGCGAGCACATCGCCGCCTCCGCCGACGCCATCGTGCAGGAGACCGAACGCGCGCTCGAGCAGCTCACGCCCGGCGCCAGCGTCGATCTCTACGACTGGACCCGGCACCTTGCCGTGCGCGTCGCCATGCGCGCGCTGTTCGGCGTCGACCCCGACGGCGAGCAGGCGCGCGCGATCGACGCCGCCGCCCTGTTCGAGGACGCGCTGTCGTTCTACGCCACCGAGTACGTCGCGCGCATCCTCCGCGGCCCCTTCTCGCCGTGGGCGCGCATGCAGCAGGCCGCGCGCAGGCTCGACACGCTCATCTACGCCGAGATCTCGCGCCGGCGCGCCACCGGCGAGCGCGGGCACGACATCCTCAGCCTGCTGCTCGACGCCCAGGACGAGGACGGCAACACGCTCTCAGACCTGCAGATCCGCGACGAGGTCATGACGCTCCTGTTCGCCGGCCACGACACCACCACCTCGACCGTCTCGTTCATGTTCTACGAGCTCGCCCGCCACCCCAACGTCGTCGACCGGCTGCTCGCCGAGCAGGACGCACAGCTCTCAGACGGGCGCCCCACCGCCGCACAGCTCATGTCCGGCGAGCTCACAGAGCTCGAGATGGTGCTCGACGAGACGCTGCGCAAGTACCCGCCCGCCTGGATCGGGCCGCGCCGCTCGGTCGAATCCTTCGAGTTCAACGGGCACACTGTCCCCGCGAGAGCGTTCGTCAACTACTGCTCCTGGGCCTCCCATCATCTGAACGACGTCTTCCCCGAACCCGACGAGTTCCGCCCCGAGCGCTTCGCGCCGGACGCCGGCGCCGCCCTGCCCAAGGGCGCCTACATTCCCTTCGGCGGCGGCTCGCGCACGTGCATCGGCATGCGCTTCGGCCAGCTCGAGGTGCGCACCATCGCCACGCTCATCCTCTCCCGCTGCACGCTCTCGCTGCCCGACGGCTTCCAGCTGAGCATCCGCCAGATGCCCACCATCAGCCCCAAGCAGGGGCTCCCCGTGATCGTCAGGCCGAGGACCGCCAGCGCCGTCGCCGGCGTCCCCGCCGCCGTCTGACACGCGCGAGCGCCGCCGCGCGCCCCGCTCAGCGCTCAGCGCTCAGCGCAGGCTCGCGCTCATCGTCAGCCGATAGCTCAGCGGCTGCTCGCTCTGCACGCTCGCCCCCACGCCCTCCACGTACACCCGCGGGTCCGAGAACAGCGTCAGCTGCAGCGCTTCAATCAGGAACCCCAGCGGATGCGCCACCAGCCTGCCGTCGCTCGCGCCCGCCACCGCGTTCACCGACGCGCCCACGCCGAACAGCGCGCCCGTCGCCCGCACTTCCACCTCGCCGCCTTCGCTGCGCAGCAGCTTCACCGAGAACCCCGGCGGCAGCGCCGCCTTCACGTCCGCTTCGCTCGCCACCGCCTGCGCGCTCATCGCGCTGCCGCGCTTGCTCAGGCTCGCGTCGCTCAGATGCAGCGAGCCCAGCTGCACGCTTTCAGCGCTCACGTCCATGCTCGCCGTCCCCCGCGCTTCCCACAGCAGGCTCGCCGCCTGCGCCGGGCTCAGCGCCAGGCTCCCCGCCCTCACCCGCACCGAGCCCACGTGGCCCCACAGCAGCTCCACCGCCGGCCACGCGCTCACGCTCACGCTCTGCACCCTGCCGTAGCGGCCCACCCGCGAGGAGATCCTGCTCGCCGCCAGCCGCGGCAGGATCAGCTGCGCGAGCGCCAGCAGCAGCACCACCGCGCCCGCCGAGCCCAACGCGATCCGGACGCCTCTGGCCATCCGCACAGCTTCGCAGGCCCTCCCGCCCATACGGTCGATCGGAATCGACCATCCAGTCCCGCTAGCCTTGAGTCCCCAGGTCCCAGGACAGGGGCGCGTAGCTCAGTTGGCTAGAGCACCTCGCTTACACCGAGGGGGTCGCCCGTTCGAGTCGGGCCGCGCCCATCCCCTTTTCGCATCCGCATCCCACCCTCCGACCCCAACCCCGGCCGATGACCGACGACTCCCCCATCCGCATCGCCGTCATCGGCTCCGGTCCCGCCGGCTTCTACGCCGCCGGGCACCTGCTCAAGGACCCCGCCGGGTGCTTCGACGTCGACATGCTCGAGCGCCTGCCCACCCCGTGGGGGCTCGTCCGCTCCGGCGTCGCGCCCGACCACCCCAAGATCAAGTCCGTCACCCGCGTCTACGAGAAGACCGCCGCGCACCCGCGCTTCCGCTACTTCGGCAACGTCACCTTCGGCCAGCACGTCTCCCGCGAGGACCTGCTCGCCCACTACCACGCCATCGTCTACGCCACCGGCTCGCCGTCCGACCGGCCGCTCGGCATCCCCGGCGAAGATCTACCCGGCTCGCACGCCGCCACCGAGTTCGTCGGCTGGTACAACGGCCATCCCGACCACACCCACCTCGAGCTCGACCTGCTCTCCGCCGAGCGCGCCGTCGTCATCGGCAACGGCAACGTCGCGCTCGACGTCGCCCGCATGCTCGTGCTCGCGCCCGAGGAGCTCGCGCCCACCGACACCGCCGACCACGCGCTCGACGTGCTCGCCCACGGCCGCGTCTCAGAGGTCGTCATCATCGGCCGGCGCGGCCCCGCGCAGGCAGCCTTCACCAACCCCGAGCTGCTCGAGCTCGGAGAGCTCGCCGGCGCCGACGTGATCGTCGACCGCGACGAGCTCGAGCGCGCGCTCGCCGTCGCCGATCCGCACGCCGAGCAGGACATCACCTCCCGGCGCAACGTCGAGATCCTGCGCGACTACGCCGCCCGCGCGCCCAAGGGCCACCCCAAGCGCATCGTCCTGCGCTTCCTGCTCTCGCCCGCCGCCTTCCTGCCAGACGAGCACGGCCGCCTCGGCGCCGTCGAGCTGATCCGCAACGAGCTCGTCCCCGCGCCCGGAGGGGGACTGCGCGCGCAGCCCACCGGCGAGCGCGAGACGATCCCCGCAGGGCTCGCCTTCCGCGCCATCGGCTACCGCGGCATCCCGCTCCCCGGCGTGCCCTTCGACGAGCGCGCCGCCATCATCCCCAACCGCGCCGGGCGCGTCCTCGACCCCGACACCGACACCCCGCTCCCCGGCGAGTACGTCGTCGGCTGGATCAAGCGCGGCCCCTCCGGCGTCATCGGCACCAACAAGAAGGACGCCCAGGAGACCGTCGACGCAATGCTCGCCGACCTCTCGCCGCCCGGCGACGGCAGCGAGAACGGAGCGGGCGCCCCTGCGCACGAGCGCAGCCCCGTGCACGTCCCCAGCACGCCCGACGCCGCCGCCGTCGAGGCGCTCCTGCGCTCGCGCCAGCCCCAGCTCGTCACCTACTCCGGCTGGGAGGCCATCGACCGCCACGAGCGCGCGCTCGGCGAGCCCGCCGGCCGGCCGCGCGTCAAGCTCACGCGCATCGACGAGCTGCTGCAGGTCGCCGCAGCCGAACAGCCGTAGCGTCCGACGGCCGCCCGGGCAGCCCTGGAGAGCAAGGGCACGTCGGAGACACTGCAGACGCTCTGCGTGCATCTTCGCGCCGACTGCCATCCGGTCTGCCAGACTGTTCGGCCGCAGGGCCCCGTTAGCTCATCTGGTAGAGCGCCGGACTTTTAATCCGGTGGGGCGGGTTCGAGTCCCGCACGGGGCATTGGCGAAGGGAGGGTGCTGTGGGCGCCGGAGAGAAGGTGGGCGGTCCGGGGCCGGCCGCTAGAAGGGTCCGCCGGCGGTAGCGATTGTGAATGTTTGGCCGTATAGGGCCAGCGTCGGTGTGCTGATTTTCAGCAGGGGTACCGTGAGCGCGGCGGTCACATTCAGGGGTGCGGTGAGCGTCCACCATGGGTCCTGTGTCGTGTTCGCTTTCAGGTCGAGGCCCGTCCTGGCTTCAAACACGGGGCCGCCGACGCCGTAGAGCAGGACTTCAAGCACTGGGGTCACGTGTGCCCCGAGTGAGGCGTTGGCTTGCACGTTCGGACCTTGCCTGGAGAGGTTGAGCGAGACTTCAGGCGAGATGACCCGCACCCTCCCGCCGGCGTAGGCCAGCCCGCCGCTCGCCGACAGTTCTCCGGAGATCCCTGCACTCACGCTTCCCTGTGTTTCAGCCTCGCCGTCGAGGTAGATCTGGCCCTCCAGGGTGACCACGACCGGAACCCCGAGCACTTCGACAGTGAACGTGCCGAGCGGTGCGGGTTCGGCGAGCACGGCGGTGCGAGTCAGCGTGCAGCTTGCAGAGCCCGACACGGTCCCCGACAAGGACGCGCTCGCCGTCATCGTCTCGATGAATAACACAGTTATGCCGGATTTAGTCCAGGAGATCCTCAGGTCTGGCGTGGCGCTCAACCCGACCGATCCCGTGACCGAGAACGTCGCTCCAGCGCCACACGAGAGCGCCTCGGAGAGCGCCTGGTCGAAACTTCCGCCATCGCCTACCGCGTGCGCGAGGGGTCGGCGGCCCGGCCATGCGCTGGCGCTCGTCGCGGCCAGTCCTCCTCGACCCGGGAGGCCCGCGACCCCATTGGGTCCGACGCGCATCGCTTTCGAGAGCTTGAAGCTGCCTTCCGGCACGGCGCTCTGGAGGGTGGTCGGGACTGTGTTCACCACGGTTTGATCAGCGCGGGGCGTCACAGAGACAACTTTGCCGAGGAAGCCCTCGGGTGAGTTCGGCCCTACCGACGTTGCCAACACCGACCCCACCTGGATCGCCTGGCTGCCTGAGAGCACGACGGCTCCTGGGCTGCCTGCCGACGGCAGCGACCGCACGGCCGAGGCGGACACCACGGTCGCCATCGTCGAGGCAGACGCGACCGTAGGCGCCCCGTTCGCCACCGACACCCGCACCGAGCGAGAGACAGCAAGCCTCCGCCGGCCACGGAAGGCCTCGGCCCGCAGCACGATCACACCAGCGCGGCGTCCAGCCCGCATCCGCACCAGATACGCGCCCCCCCGGCCGCCGCTGGAGACCGCACCAACGGCACGCCACGAAGAGCCGCGACGTTCCTGGAGTCGTACGCGAACCGCCTGTCCTCCAACGCCCGTCACGCGCCCCGTGGCGAGTACACTGCCGCCCGGCGCGATCCTCGCGGGGGTAGCAATCGACGCCTCCACATGCGCTCCAGCAGCCCCGGCGGGCGTTGCCGCTATGGCGGCGGGGGCGATCGCCAGCTCGTGCAAAGTCACCAGCGCGCATAGAGAAACCAGCACGCGCGCTAAGTGCCATTTTTCGGAACTAGGCCCCATAATCGAATCTTACGGGATCGGGCATGCTTTTGGCAGCGACGCTGTACTCGTGGATGAGGCCGCCGAGCCGCCGTGCCCGCCGGTTGACGGGATCACGCAGCGCTCTCGCATGGTCGAGCGCCCGGACTGCTCCCCGCGCGCTAAGGTCAAACCGACCGCGAACGCACCGAGGGGAGCCGCACATGTCGACCGCGAATCGCACCCATCGCTCAGCCACGCACGAGGTCCTCAACCAGCCCCCGCCGCTGGTCGACCACAACGCGTTCGACGCCGATCCCGCGCTGCGCGAGGCGCTGGTGCGCGAGGGCGGCGAGTGGGGCGTCGATCGCGTGCGCGACCTCGGCGCGGTCGTCGCCTCCGCCGAGGCGCTCGACCACGCCAAGCGCGCGCAGCGAAACATCCCCGTGCTGAGGACGCACGACCGCTACGGCAACCGCGTCGATGAGATCGACTACGACCCGTCGATGCACTGGATGCTGCGCCTGGGCGTCGAGCGCGAACTGAGCTCGCTGCCCTGGCGCGAGCCGCGGCCGGGCGCCCACGTCGTGCGCGCGGGCATGTTCCACCTCTTCAACCAGCTCGACACGGGGCCGTGCTGCCCGATGTCGATCAACTACGCGGCCGTCCCCACGATGCGCCAAGACGCGGCGCTGGCAAGCGAGTGGGAGCAGCGCCTGACGCTGCCCGACTACGACGGCTTCGCGCAGGCCGGCATGGTCTTCACCGAGAAGCAGGGGGGCTCGGACCTGCGCGCCAACTCGACCGTCGCCGAGCCGGTCGGCGACGGCTGGTTCGAGCTGACCGGCCACAAGTGGTTCTGCACGCACCCCGTCTTCGACGTGTTCTTCACGCTCGCGCAGACCGACGCCGGGATCACGTGCTTCGTCGCGCAGCGCCCGCACCCCGGCTTTCGCATCCAGCGCCTGAAGGACAAGCTCGGCGGGCGCTGCCTGGCCTCCTCGGAGGTCGAGTACGATCACCTGCCCGCGCGCATCCTCGGCGAGGAGGGCCGCGGCACCGCGTTCGTCGTCGAGCAGCTGATCTGGACGCGGCTGGACACGCTCACCGCGGTCGCCGGCATGATGCGCCGCGTCGTCGCCGAGGCGATCTGGCATGCGCGCAACCGCGCCGCGTTCGGCGCGCCGCTCGCGCAGCAGCCGGCGATGGTCAACGTGCTCGCCGACCTCGCGCTCGAGTCGGAGGCCGCGACCGCGTCGGTGCTGCGGATCGCGCGAGCGTTCGACTCCGACGACCCGCAGGAGACCGCCTTCCGCCGCCTCGCGCTCGCCGTCATGAAGTACTGGGTGTGCAAGCGCGGCGCCCCGCTCGCGGCCGAGGCGCTCGAGTGCCTCGGCGGCAACGGCTACGTCGAGGAGGCGCCGATGGCGCAGTTCTACCGCGACATCCAGATCGGCACCGTGTGGGAGGGCTCGGGCAACGTGATCGCGCTCGACGTCCTGCGCGCGCTGCGTCGCGAGCCCGAGGGGGCGCCCGCGTTCCTCGCGCAGTGCGAGCTCGCCGCCGGCGCCGACGCCCGCTTCGACGCGCACATGCTGCGCGTGCGCGACGGGCTCGCCGCGCTCGCCAGCGATCCGGCGCTCGCCGAGTGGAGCGCCCGCCGCGTCGTCGAGGACATGGCGCTCGCGCTGCAGGCCAGCCTGCTGCTGCGCCACGCCCCGCCCGCCGTATCAGACGCGTTCTGCGCCGCGCGGCTGGGCGCGCGCGGCCTCGCCTTCGGCGATCTGCCGGCCGGCGTCGACGGGGTCGCGATCGTCGAGCGGGCGCTCGCGCTGTAGCGCCAGGCGCGCCGCAGGCGCCCGCCGCGGCCGGTTGGGGCCCCGCCACGCCGATTTGACGCAGACAAACATCTGCCGGCCGCCAGATCCAATATTTAAGGTCTCCGCCAGGGGGACGAAACAGACGCCATGCGCCGACTCGCGCTCATCGGACTCGTGTTCTCGCTGCTGCTCGCCGGCGTCGCCGTGCTCGAGACCAGCGAAAGCGTGAGCTCGAAACGCGACAAGCAAGACCGCCTGCTGCAGGCCGCCGCCGGCAACGAGGTCGCGCTGATCTCCGGCAGCCAGCGCCAGACCGCCACGGGGCTCTCGCTGATGCTCGTCAACCCCGCCGTCGCGGGGCTGCTGAGCCACGCGAGGCTCGCGCCCGCCACCCGGCGCGGCGACCTCGCCGACACCGCCGCCAGCCTCGCCGCGATCCAGCGCTCCTCGCTCTTCCCGCTGACGGCGGCATGCCTGGACGACGGCGCGGGGCGCCAGCTCGTGTGCTCCCCGAGCATGCACGCGGCCGTCTTCCCGCTCTCGCTCGGCCGCCGCTTCGCCGCGATCGCCCGCAGCACGGCCGCCGGCGGCGGCAGCAGCCAGTTCGTCTCGCCCGTCAGCGGCAAGCCGTCGGTCGCCTTCGTCGCCCCGATCCGCCTCCACGGCCGGACGCTCGGCCTCGTGCACCTCGACATGAGCGCCCTGACCGCGCGCGGAGCGGGCCTGCTGGTCGAGGGCGGCACGCCCAACGTGCACGTCCAGCTCGGCGGCTACGCCGGCGGGAAGGTCTTCCTGAGCAGCGCCTCCGGCGCGCCGGCAGGCGGGGGCGAAGCGCCTCGCACGCTGGCCGTGGGCAGCGTCGGGCTCGGAGGGCATCCCCAGCCCACGCTCGACGCGGGCCACCGCGCGATGGTCGCCACGCTGCCGATGGCGGTGGGCGGGACGCACGAGAGCCTTGCGGTGCTCGCGAGCGACAGCAGGCCCGACCCCGACTTCCTGAACGCGTGGAGCCCGGAACTGCTGACCCTGCTCGGCACCGCGATCCTCGGCCTGCTCTGCTCGATCGCCGGGCTCGCCGTGTCCAACCGCAGGGTCGTGCGCGAGCTGACCACCGACGACCTCACCGGGCTGCGCAACCGCCGCGCGCTGATCGAGGAGCTTCCCCACGTCTGCCAGCGCGCGAGCGAGGAGCGCCCCGCGTACGTGTGGTTCTTCGACCTCAACGGCTTCAAGAACTACAACGACTCCTTCGGCCACCTCGCCGGCGACAGCCTGCTCTCGCGGCTCGGCGCCCGCCTGCGCGAGGCGGTCGGACGCCACGGCACCGTCTACCGGCTCGGGGGCGACGAGTTCTGCGTCCTGATCACCGCCCCCGTCGCCGACCCGCACGCGCTGTTCCTGCAGGCCCGCGAGGCGCTGAGCGAACAGGGCGGCGCCTTCACCGTCACCTGCGCCGCCGGAGCCGTCGAGATACCGCGCGAGGCGAGCGAGGCGATGCACGCCCTGCGGCTCGCCGACCAGCACATGTATCGCGAGAAGGCGACCGGCCACGGCGGCGCCGCCGAGCTCGTCACCGCCGTGCTGCACGCGGCGCTCGCCCAGCGCCACCCCGACCTCGGCGAGCACTCCGACGACGTCGCCGGCGACGTCGAGCTGCTCGCCCGCACGATCGGCCTCGAGGAGGAGACGGTCGGCCTGGTCGTCAAGGCCGGGGACCTGCACGACGTCGGCAAGCTCGGCATCCCCGACGAGATCCTCGCCAAGCCCGGCCCGCTCGACGAGCAGGAGTGGGAGTTCATGAAGCAGCACACGATCATGGGCGAGTCGATCATCGCGGCCGCCGGCCCGTCCCTGGACCGGATCGGCCCGCTCGTGCGCGCCAGCCACGAGCGCTGGGACGGCCGCGGCTATCCCGACGGCCTGCTCGAAGAGGAGATCCCGCTCGGCGCCCGCATCATCACGATCTGCGACTCCTTCCGCGCGATGCTCGACGAGCGCGTCTACAAGCGGGCGATGTCGCTCGAGGATGCCCTCGGCGAGCTCCGTCGCTGCGCCGGCACGCAGTTCGACCCGCACCTTGTCGAGGTGTTCTGCCGCCTCGTCGGCGAACGGAGCGACGCGCGCTATCCGGCGGCACCCTCGATGATCTCCGCGAGCGGAGCGACGAATTCGGTGCGGTTGTTCCAGTAGTCGTGCGCCTGCAGACCGCCGCCTGAGCTGTTCTTGACGTTGTCGACCTGCGTGTCGAGCACATCGACGTGGTTCTCGTCTCCGTCCGCGGGGCTCGTCGCAACGAGGAGCCCCTTGTCGCCTTCCGGCCGTTCGTCGAGCGGTCGGCCCGGCCTCCAGGCGGTCGCCGGGTCCAGCGGGTCGGCGACGGGATCGTGGACGTCCCAGAAGTTGTGCCACGGCAGCTGCCCGGAGGAGCCGTCGAGCAGGGCCGCCAGCTGGCCCACCTGCTCGCCCCACGCGAACAGGTCGACGTACTTGCGGATCGGGCTGCCGGCGGTGACGAACGCGCGCAGGATGCCGTCGTTGCGATCGTGCTTTTCGCGCCAGGCGAAGAACGGCAGCCGGCACAGGACGTCCCAGCCGATCATCGTCCCCTGGCTGTGGGTGTTCAGGACCACGCCCGAAACGTCCGAGTGCTGGAACACCCTCAGCAGCGCTTCCTGGACGAAGCCGCGAACGCGCTCGCGCAGGTCGTTGCGCGCGACGTACGTCGCCATGTCGTCCTCCAGCGCTCGGAAGATGCCGAGCGGGCCCGGTTCTTCCGAAGCCGCCTTCGCGCGATGCCCGGGCAGTATGTGGGCGAGGCGGTGGTGGTGTGGCGCGAGCTCCAGGTCCGTGCGTGGGCGCAGCGTCGACTTGCCAGCGCCTGCCGGCTCCTTGTTCTCGTGCAGCGCGGCCCAGGCGTCGTCGAGGACGAGCCGCAGCGCCCCGAGCGCGCTGATGTAGTGGTCGTGGGCGAGCACCGCCCGGGCGAGCGTGTCGGCGACCGACCCGAGCCGCGGCTGCAGCGGCTCAGACGGCGAGTAGACGAGCGCGACGTGCGCGATCTTGCCCTTCGGCGCGAGCTCTTCGCCAGGATCGAGCCGCGATAGGCCATCTCTCCGGGAGCCGTCCACTTCGCTGCGCACGTAGACCGGGCCACCGTCCTTGCGCTTCGGGTCATCGCCAAGGCGATCGCCGAGCACTTCGTGCAGGTGTTCGTGCAGCGCGTCGGCGTAGCCCGGCCGTCCATCCTCAGGCGGTTGCTGAAAGCCGATCCCGTGAACTGTCACCAAGCAGAGCGACTGTTCCATCTGCCTACAGCGGCGGGCGCCGCTCGGCCCACGGCCGCGCCTGCTCGAGCTGCGCGGCGAGCGCCAGCAGCGGCCCGTCCTGCCACGGCCCGGCGACGAGCTGCACGCCGACGGGCAGCCCGCCGTCGCTCCAGTGCAGCGGCAGGCTCACGGCGGGCAGGCCGGTGACGTTGCCGAAGGCGGTGAACGACACGCTCGCGACCACGTCCAGCACCGGCTGGTCGGGCGCCGCGTGCTGGGCCTCGAGGATCGCGCCCGCGACGGGCGGCAGGATCGCCGAGGTGGGGGTCAGCAGCACGTCGAAGTCGCGGCCCCAGCGCGCCACCTCGCGGCGGCTGAGCAGCTCGAGCGTGCGCGCGGCGAGCACGTAGTCGTAGGCGCCGAGCTCGCTGCTGGACTTGCGCTGGTGGGCGATGTGCGGCTCGACCGCCGACCAGTCGACGCCCTCGTAGTCGGCGAGGCCGCCCTGGGTCAGCGCGATGAACGACGGCACCAGCTCTTCGGAGATCGTCGGCACCTCGACCTCCTCGACGCCGTGGCCGAGCTCCTCCAGCGCCGCCGCCGCCGCGCGCGCGCCGGCCGTGCACGCCTCATCCGTGGGGATCCCCAGCGGCGCCTGCGCCATCAGCCCGATGCGCAGCGCGCCGACCGGCGCGCCCGGCTCCTGCGCGAACGGGCGCGCGGGAGCCGGCGCGTTGTACCAGGCGAGCGGGTCCGGGCCGGCGATCGCGTCGAGCACCACCGCCGAGTCGGCGACCGTGCGCGCCACAACGCCCTCGACGACCGCCCCCAGCCAGCTCTGCGCCAGGCGCGGCACGCGGCCGCGGCTGGGCTTGAAGCCGACCAGCCCGCAGTAGGAGGCGGGAATGCGGATCGAGCCGCCGCCGTCGTTGGCGTGCGCGATCGGGAACATCCCGGCGGCCACCGCCGCCGCGGCGCCGCCGCTGGAGCCGCCGGGCGAGCGGTTCGTGTCCCACGGGTTGCGGCTGATCCCGTAGCGGAGGTTCTCCGCCGCCGTGATCACGCCGAACTCGGGCGTGTTGGTGCGCCCGCACAGCACGAAGCCCGCGCGCTCGAGCGCGTCGACGACCAGCTCGCTCTCCTCGCTGACGCCCGGAGGGCCGCCGCGCGAGCCGTAGCTGACGGGCCAGCCGGCGACCGGCGTGAGGTCCTTGATCGGCAGCGGCACGCCGAGGAACGGCGCCGACTCGCCGGCCGCCAGGCGCCGGTCGGCCTCCGCGGCGGCCGCGCGCGCGTCCTCGTCGTTGCGCCAGATGACCGCGTTCAGCTGCGGGTCGAGCGCGTCGACCGCTGCGATGCACGCGTCGAGCAGCTCGACGGAGGAGAGCTCCCGGCGGCGCAGGCCGTCGGCCAGCTCGCACGCCGGTGAGGATGGGCCGAGCGTCGCCACCGCGCGACCCTACCACCCGCGCCTACTCGGCGCGACTGAACTGGACGATCGCGATCGTCAGCATCAGCAGGCCGAGCGCGGCGACGACCCCCGCCTCGACGAGGCCGGGGACGTGCCAGCTCCACCACGTCACGCCCGGGTCCAGCGCCTGGCGCGCCGCGGGGAGGATCTTCAGGTGCGCGAACACCGCGCGGCGCATCGGGTCGACGGCGTAGGTCAGGGGGTCCAGGCGGTTGAGGATCTCCAGCCACTGCGGCAGCCCCGACACCGGGAACAGCGCGCCGGAGAGGAAGTACATCGGCATGATCGCCATCTGCATCAGCGCCATGAACGACTGCATCTGCGTGATGCGCGCGGCGACCATCACGCCGAAGGCGGTGATCGCGAACGCGAGCAGCAGCTGCAGCGCGAACACCTCGACGATCAGCGTGGCGTCGTAGGGCACGCCCACGAGGCCGGCGAGGCACAGCACGATCACGCCCTGGAAGCCGGCTACGGTGGCGCCGCCGAAGCACTTGCCGAGCACCAGCGAGCTGCGGCGCACGGGCGCGACCATCATCTCGCGCAGGAAGCCGAACTCGCGGTCCCACACGAGCGACGCGGCGGAGAACATCGCGGTGAACATCACCGCCATGCACAGCACGCCGGGGTAGACGAACGTGCGCAGGTTGACCCCGTGCGTGCCCGCCGAGGCCAGCCGCGAGAGGCCGGTCCCGAGCACGAACAGGAACAGGAACGGCTGCATCAGCGACGTCAGGATGCGCAGCCGGTCGCGGCTGAAGCGGATCAGCTCGCGCTTCCACACGACCTTGATCGCGCGCAGCTCGCTGCTCAGGCTGCGCGTGGGCACGCGCACGCGCGCGACCGCGGTGGCCATCAGCGGCTCATCATCCGCGCGAAGTTGCGACGCGTGTCGGTCTGGCCGGACTCGGCGTCGCGGATCGTCGTGCCGGTGTGCGACATGAACACGTCGTCGAGCGACGGCCGCGCGACGCTCACCGAGCGGATCGCAGGGAGCGTGGGATCCCAATCATCGAACAGCCGCGGCACGAACTGCCCGCCCTCGGGCACGCCGAACGTGATCGCGCCTTCGGCGACCGTCGCGTCGATGCCGAAGCGCTCGCGCAGGCCGGCGATCGCCGCCTGGTCGTCGTCGGTCTGGATCTGCACGCGGTCCTTGCCGACTTCCGCCTTCAGCGCGGCGGGCGTGTCGAGCACGATGATGCGGCCGTGGTCCATGATCGCGATGCGATCGCAGTACTCGGCCTCGTCCATGTAGTGGGTGGTGAGGAAGATGGTGATGTCCTCGCGCGCCTTCAGCTCGCGGATGTAGCGCCAGATCGAGCTGCGCGTCTGCGGGTCGAGGCCGACGGTCGGCTCGTCGAGGAACAGCACGCGCGGCGAGTGCAACAGGCCGCGCGCGATCTCCAGGCGCCGCTTCATGCCGCCTGAGAACGTGTTCACGAGGCTCCCGCGCCGGTCCCACAGCCCCACCATCTCGGTCACCTGGCGCATGCGCTCGCCCACGAGCTCGCGCGGCACGCCGTAGAGCTCGGCGTGCAGCCGCAGGTTCTGCTCGGCGGTCAGGTAGCCGTCGAGCGTGGTGTCCTGGAAGACCAGGCCGATGTTGCGGCGCACGTCGTCGCGTTCGTCGACCACGTCGTGGCCGGCGACCGACGCGGAGCCGCCGCTCGGGCTCACGAGCGTGCACAGCATGTTGATCGTCGTCGACTTGCCCGCGCCGTTGGGCCCGAGGAAGCCGAAGATCTCGCCGGCGGCGACCTCGAAGTCGATGCCGCGCACCGCTTCGAGCTTGCCGTAGCGCTTGACCAGGCCGTTGACCGAGACGGCGCAGCTGGGCGCCGTCTCGGTCGCGGAGCCTGGTGATGTGGTCGCGGTCTGGCTCAACTGTCCCCGTCCACGGTACCGGCACCGGCCCCCGGATCCGACTCGTCGCCGCCATCCGGCTTGCCGCCGGCCTGGGCGCCGACGTCGCCGTCGGCGAGGATGCGATACAGATCGCGGCGGGTTGTCGCGAGCACATCGGCCGCCCTGGCGATCTGGCCCTCGCTGCCCGTTCGCATCACCTGCACGAACGCGGAGGCGACCTCGCGCATCAGCCCGCCGAGCGCGTGCGCGCCACCGGGGCCGTCCGTGTGCTCCCACGGAGCCGGTCGATCCTCGCCGCGCTCGGCCAGCAGCTCGCGGCCCGCGTCGGTGATCGCGAACAGCTTGCGTCCGTCGGCCTCCTGCGTGCGGATCAGGCCCTCGTCCTCGAGCTGCTGCAGCGCCGGGTACACCGAGCCGGGGCTCGGGCTCCAGACGCCGCCGCTGCGCTCCTGCACCTCCTGCATGATCTGGTAGCCGTTGCGCGGCTCCTCCGCGAGCAGCAGCAGCGCCGCCGTGCGGATGTCGCCGCGGCGCGCCCTGCGACCGCGGCCGCGCGGACCGCCGCCCGGACCGAAGCCGCCGAACGGACCGCCCCCGAACCCGCCACGCGGGCCGTATGCGAAGCCGTGTCGCTCTCCGCCTCGGTGGCCGCCGCCGTGGCGGGGCGACCTGCAGCCAGGCTTCGCGCCTGTTGAATAAGCATCTCCAAACATATCTAATCCCTATCGTGAGCTATCAAAGTAGTTACACGATATATCGTAATAGTCGTTTCGTCAAGTCCCTCCCGCAACCACGCGCGGGCACAGCGGGCAGCGACGAAGGTGGCCACGCCCGACCAGCGCGGATCGCTCCCCCGCGAGGACCTCGCCCTGGGACGCCTGCGGCTACGCCGCGTAGCGCTGCGCAGCGCGAGCGCGGGCCTTCGCGGCCTCGGCCTCGCGGTCCTTCGGCGGCGCGTTCGTGACGAGCTCGTCGAGCAGGCGCGTGGAGATCTCGCTCACAGCGTCCACCGCACGCTCGAAGGCCTCGGCGTTGGCCTGCGAAGGCTTCGTGAAACCGCTGATCTTGCGCACGTACTGCAAGGCCGACGCGCGGATCTCCTCGTCGGTGGCCGGTGGCTCGAAGTTGTGGAGGTTGCGGATGTTTCTGCACATGCCCCGATCGTAATCGATCGTGTTGCGGGCGCCTTCCGCGCCAGGCAAGCCGAGTCGCTTACGATCTCCGCTGGCCGGGGGCGCGGGCACGCCCGTGGCTACGATGCTTCGCGCCGTCGCTTCTGCGGATGCGAATGCTGATGGAGATCAAGCCCTGTAGCGAGACTGCCCTCATTCCGACCGGTAGGCGCAGGATGATGGCCGAGTCAGGGTGCTGTGACCGCTACTCCACAACGAAGGCCAGCCAGAGGGACGCTCCCGCCGATGGCGAAATCCGTAGACTACATCGGTCGATGATGCTCCAAGGGATGGTGCAGCGTGTCTAACCTGCGTGTGCCGGTGCGCCAGCGCGCGGCATTGAAGTTCCTCGTTGATCTGGACGAGAACGATTTCGAGCGTCTAGTTCAAGCGCTCGACGGGGACCCACCGCCCACCACGCGAACGGAACTTGACGAACGCGTGCGAGCGGCACTGGGCGCGGCAGCCAATGACGAGGTCGTCTTTCTCATGAATGCCGCCCTCTCGATTTCAGCGTTGCGAGCTTCGGCCACGCTTGATGCTGCGGAGATCGCTCGGGAGGTGAGTGAGTCGGACGATCTCAGAGATATCCCGATCGAGAGACGTCCGCTCTTGGCAAAACGGATCGCCACCCTGCTCAGCGTTGCGTCACTCACAGAAATTGCCAAGGCCGCAAACCTCATCACCGAAAACCCGCAGGTCCTCACACAGGCCCGTATCATCAGTGATATCCGCCCGATTTTCCCGGACGACCCGACGCAGCCGCCAGCCGCAGCGGTGGTCATCCATACGCTAGAGATTACGTCGTACAACGGCGCCGACTCAGCGTCAAGCTATTTTGCCTTGGACGACGCCGACTTGGATGCATTGAAAAGCTCGGTGGAGCGAGCTATCGCAAAGTCCTCGGCACTTGACGAGACACTGGCCAAGGCTGGACTCACACGACTGAAGCCACTACTACCCTCGGTGACTCGCTAGATGGAGCAGCTAGAGAGTTATGTGCACGGCGGACGTAGGCACTCCCATTTTGACGTCCAGCACGATTACACGGCAAAGACGCGAACCGTCCGCGATCCTCTCATAGCAAAGCTCGAGGGCGCGTCGGGCGTAGCGCAAAAACAGGCAGCGATCAACCAGGTTCTTGAACGTAGCCTCACCGAACTACCGCATGCGCGCCGGATCAGATTGTTCTTTGCCGACTCGGTACTAGAGACAGTGCCAGTCATCTTCCCCGAACAAGCACCGGTCTCTAAGCTTATCTATACAGGTCCGGCACTCGATCACGCCGCCCGTTATACTACCGCGCGCTTGCGAGACCAGCTTCAGCTCCTTGGCGAACTTGCTGAGAGCATTCGCGGCGCGCTGAGTTCAGACGGCAGCGACTTCGACGAGCTAGCCGCCGACTGGAAATACGCCACCCGGTTCGTGTCTTCACCAGAAGAAATAGCAATGCATCCGAGCTACCAGCGGATCATCGGCATGGGACAAGCTGCACTGCCGCGTATCCTCTCCGCTCTTAAGCAGCAGCACGACCAGTGGTTTTGGGCGCTTCGAGCAATCGTCGGCCATGACGTCGCTCAGAACGCAACAACGATAGCCGAGGCCGCAGGTACATGGGTTGACTGGGGTAAGTCGCTCGGACTATTGGCAGATGCTGACTCGTAGACATGGCCACTGCGGCTGAAGGCCCACAGTTTCCGAACCTCACCCCAACAAATCACTCGGAAACGAGTGAAATCGACTACGGGTACAACTGCATCGCCTGGGCTGCCGGTGACAACAAACGCTGGTGGTGGCCTCAGCCAGAGACCGGCTACATGCATTGGCCAGCCGGAGCGCGCCGCGAGGCGACGCGTGAGAGCTTTATCGAGGCCTTTGAGACTCTGGGCTACTCCGCACTGGCATCGCCCGACACTTCTCTGGAGCCCGGAGCCGAAAAGGTGGCTATCTTTGAGAACGCCGCGGGAAAACCAACGCACGCGGCGCGCCAGCTCGCCTCGGGTGCTTGGACGAGCAAGCTAGGCACCAACATCGATATCGAGCACCAGACGGCTGACGGTGTCGAGGGCCCAACTTACGGCAAACTTGCGGTCGTCCTAGTTCGCAAGGCGGAAACAAAATCGCTGTAACCACTCCAGGCTTCGCACGACTTCGATTTTCACACCATGTGTGCGACCCGGCCTGAGGCTAGGCGACTGTGGAGCTCAGTGCCTGAAGTGCCGCACCCCGGTCGCGACCATCGCCGCGCCCGCGGCGTCTATGGCGGCCACGACTTCCTCGTCGCGCACCGACCCCCCCGGCTGAATAATCGCAGTGACGCCCACGTCTAGCGCCAGCTGGGGGCCGTCGGCGAAGGGGAAGAACGCGTCGGAGGCGAGCGCTGAGCCGGCCAGCTGCTCAGGCCTGAACGCCTGCGCCTTCTCGATCGCGATGCGCACGGCGTCGACGCGGCTCATCTGCCCGGCGCCGATGCCGATCGTGGCGCCGCCGGCGGCGAGCACGATCGCGTTGGAGCGCACGTGGCGGCAGACGGTCCACGCGAACAGCATGTCGCGCCACTCCGACTCGCTCGGCTGGCGGGCGCTGATGACCTGCATCTGCTCGCGCGTCTCCGAGACGACGTCGTGGGTCTGCACGAGCTGGCCGCCGATGACCGGCTTGGATTCGTCTTCGCGGCTAGGCGCCGGCCAGTCGCCGAGCTCGAGCAGGCGCACGTTCTTCTTGACCTGCAGCGCCTCCAGCGCGGCGGCGTCGTAGCCGGGCGCGAGCAGCACCTCGATGAACTGCTTGCCGAGCTCTTCCGCGAACGCCAGGTCGACCGGGCGGTTGACGGCGATCACGCCGCCGTACGCGCTCTGCGGGTCGCACGCGAAGGCGCGTTCGTAGGCCTCCCGGCCGCTCGCGCCGACCGCGCAGCCGCACGGGTTGTTGTGCTTGACGATCGCGCACGCCGGCTCGTCGAACTCCTCCACCAGCTCGCGCGCCGAGCTCAGGTCCAGCAGGTTGTTGAACGACAGCTCCTTGCCGTGCAGCTGCTCCACGCCCGTCAGCAGGTGCGTGGGAGCACCGGCACGCGCGTAGAAGGCGGCGCGCTGGTGGGGGTTCTCGCCGTAGCGCAGGTCCATCACCTTCTCGTAGGCCTCGCTGCGTGACGACGGGAAGCCCTCGCCCTCGCGCGCGGCGAACCACGCGGAGATCGCCGCGTCGTAGCGCGCCGTGCACGCGAACGCCTTGCCGGCGAGCGCTTTGCGCGTCTGCAGCGTCAGCCTGCCGTCGGACTCGCGCAGCTCCGCGAGCACGCGCTCGTAGTCGCCCGGGTCCACGACGACCGCCGCGAACGCGCTGTTCTTGGCGGCCGCGCGGATCATCGTCGGGCCGCCGATGTCGATGTTCTCGATCACCTCCGCCTCGGAGGCGTCGCCGCGGGCGACCGTCTGCTCGAACGGGTACAGGTTCACGCACACGAGGTCCACCTGCTCGATCTCGTGCTCGGAGGCGGCGCGCAGGTGCTCGTCCTCGTCGCGCCGCGCCAGCAGCCCCGCGTACAGCCGCGGGTGCAGCGTCTTCACGCGCCCGTCCATCATCTCGGGGAAGCCGGTGAAGTCCTCGACCGCGCGCACCGCCACGCCCGCGCCCGCGAGCTCGCGCGCGGTGCCGCCGGTGGACACGAGCTCCACGCCCAGCGCGGCGAGACCCTGGGCGAACTCGACGATCCCGCGCTTGTCGGACACCGACAGCAGCGCCCTGCGCACGCGCACCTCGCCCGGCGCCGCGCGCTCGATTCCGGATGCGTTATCGGTCATCAGCTCGCCCTCCGTGGTCACTGACACGCAGCCTATCCCTCGCCCGCGCGGATCGTCGTCCTGCGCGGGTTCTCCGGGTCGGCGCCGAGCGCGCCGCGCGCGAACAGCGCGACCGCGCGCGGCAGCAGCTCGTGCTCGAGCGGGCGCAGCGCCGCCAGCACCTCGTCGGGCTCGCGCGCGTCCGGCAGCTCGACCGCGCGCTGCAGGATAACCGGCCCCGAGTCCACGCCGGCGTCGACGAAGTGCACGGTCACGCCGAACACCTTCACGCCGTACGCGAGCGCCTGCTCGATCGCCGCGAGGCCCGGGAACGACGGCAGCAGCGACGGGTGCACGTTGATGACCGCGCCCGGGAAGCGCGCGAGGAACGGCGCTCCGAGCAGCTCCATGTAGCCCGCCAGCACGACCAGCCGCGCGCCGCGCTCGCCCAGCCAGTCCGCCAGCGCCTCGTCGCGCGCCGCGCGGTCGGGATAGGCGGCGCGGGCGAACACCGCCGTCGGCACGCCCGCCTTCGCGGCGCGCTCCAGCGCCGGCGCGCCGGCGACGCTCGACGCGACCGCCACCACCTCCGCGTCGCGTCCGTGCACCGTGTCCAGCAGCGCCTGCAGGTTGGTGCCCGCCCCTGACACCAGCACGGCGATGGGAAATCGGTCGCTCACGCGCCGGTCACGATAGCTGCGCGCCGCCTCCCGCATATACGTGATCAACCTCACACAGTGCGCCCGTTCGATGGCCTTCAATTGTTGAAAGGGTGGAGAGGGCCTCGTAAATCCGATCAACGGAACAGGCCCATGCTTCTAGCCATCGCCGTCACCCTCCTGATCGTCGCCGCAGTCGGCTTCACGCGCACGGCTCGAGCCGGCGAGCTGATCGTCCGCCACCCCTACAACAACCGCCACAACGACGCCTCGGGGGCGCGCGAGGATCACCTCGGGTAGATCCTCCCGCGCCTCCTGACGCCCAAGAGGGCAGGCCCGACAAGGACGGCGGGCGTGGCGCTCTACGCGCTCACGAGCGGGAGGGCGGCGTCGCCGCCCTCCTCCAGCGCGTACTTCCCGCCGGCCCCATCGCTGCCCGCGAGCGGGTACTCGCCGGTGAAGCACGCGTCGCAGTGCGTCGCGCGCGTCGCGCCGACCGCCTCGTAGACGCCGTCGAGCGACAGGTAGTGCAGCGAGTCGCAGCCGAGCTCGGCGGCCACCTCCTCGGTGCTGCGCCCGTGCGCGATCATCTCCTCGCGCGTTGACATGTCGATGCCGTAGTGGCAGGGGTGCTTGATCGGCGGCGCGGAGATGCGCATGTGGATCTCCGCGGCGCCGGCGTCGCGCAGCATCTGCACGATCTGGCGGGTGGTGTTGCCGCGCACGATCGAGTCGTCGACGACGACTAGGCGCTTGCCGGCGATGACCTCGGGCAGCGGGTTGAACTTGAGCCGCAGCCCGTGCTTGCGCAGCTCCTGGCCGGGCTGTATGAACGTGCGCGCGACGTAGCGGTTCTTGACGAAGCCGTCGTCCTGGGGCAGGCCGGCCGCCCGGGCGAGACCGCGCGCGGCTGGGTTGCCGGAGTCGGGCACGGCGATCACCAGGTCGGCCTCGACGGGCGACTCGCGCCACAGGATCTCGCCCATGCGCCCGCGCGCGACCTGCAGCACCTGCTCGTTCATGCGCGAGTCCGGGCGCGCGAAGTAGATGTACTCGAACACGCAGAACGCGCGCCTGCCGTCCGCCACGACCATGCGGCTCTGAAGGCCGTCGGGACCGAGCGTCACGAGCTCGCCGGGCTGCACGTCGCGCACGAACTTCGCGCCGATGATGTCGAACGCGCACGACTCGCTGGCGACGCAGTAGCGGACCTCGCCCTCCGGATCCTCGGGGACGGGCTCGAGCGCGCCGATGGACAGCGGGCGCAGGCCGTGGGGATCGCGGAAGGCGACGACGCGATCCTTGGTCATGGCGACGATCGAGAACGCGCCGCGCAGGCGCGGCAGCACGTCGGCGATCGCGTCCTCGACGAGCTCCGCGGGGTGCGTGGCGATCATCGCGGCGATGATCTCCGAGTCCGAGGTGGAGCTGAAGCTGACGCCGCGCTCGAGCAGCTCCTCGTGCAGCTCCAGCGCGTTGATCAGGTTGCCGTTGTGCGCGAGCGCGACCTCGCGGCGCGAGCCGTTGGTCCCCTCCGAGCGCTGCACCGGCTGCGAGTTCTCCCAGGCGTTCGAGCCGGTGGTCGAGTAGCGCACGTGGCCGATCGCGAGCTCGCCGGCGAGCGTGCGCAGGTCGTTCTCGGTGAACACCTGGTTGACGAGGCCGAGCTCGCGGCGCGTGATGATGTGCCCGCCGCGATCGGCCGCGGCGATGCCCGCCGACTCCTGGCCGCGGTGCTGAAGGGCGTACAGCGCGAAGTACGAAAGACGCGACACCTCGTGACCGGGCGCGTACAGTCCGAACACTCCGCACTCGTCGCGGACGTGGTCGTCGTCAGGCCAGCGTCGGGCCGGCCCCTCCGATGGCGAGCGTCGCCCTGTGGGCGACCTTGGGGGACGCATCACCAACACAAGCTAGCAGGGCGACTCACGACGCCTGCGCGACCGAGGCGGGCGGCGAGATCCCGGGCCGCGCATCCGGCTGCATCTGGCGATCGACGGCCCGCATCCCCGGCAGCAGCAGCCCCCCGAGCGTCGCGGCGGCACCGGCGACGCCGGCGCCGATGAGCGTCGCGCGAACCCCGAAGGCGGCGCTGAGCGGGGCGGTCAGCGCGAACGACACGGGCAGCAGCCCGATCGAGATGAGCCAGTCGAGGCTGGAGACGCGCCCGAGCATCTGGCCGGGGACGTGGCGCTGCTTCATCGTCGCCCACACGATCGTGCCGGCGGTCTCGAGCAGGTTGAAGGCGACGCTGGCGAGCATCAGCTCCCACATGGCGTTGGCGAGCCCGTAGCCGGCGATGGCGAGCGTGCCGAGCGTCCAGACGGCGTAGATGAAGGTCATGCTGCGCGCGGGCAGGCCGCTGCGCGTCATCGCGAGCGCGGCGGCGACCGAGCCGAGCCCGCCGGCGCCGAGCACGAGGCCGAGCTGCACGCCGCTGCCGCGGAGCACGTGCTTGACCATGAACGGCAGCAGCACCTCGGCGGGCCCCATGAACAGCAGGTAGGCGATGCCGGCGCTGGCGAACGTGCCCCACAGCCACACGTGGCCGCGCACGTAGGACCAGCCCTCGCGCGCCTGCGCCGTCGCGCGCTCGAGTTGCGCGCCGGCGACCCACGGCGCGCCGGACGCGCGCGCGGACATCGACCACAGCGTGCCGGCGGAGACGAGGAAGGTCGCCGCGTCGGCCATGAAGGCGGCGCCGAGGCCGAGCACGCCGACGAGCACGCCGCCGATGGCCGGCCCGGCGAGGCGCAGCGCCAGCGGGCGCACGACCTGCTCCAGCGCGTTCGCTTCGGCCAGCTGGGAGTCGGGCACGAGCTCGGGCAGGATCGCGTCGCTGGCGGGGTCGAAGAACGCCTGGGCGCCGCCGTAGA
>Ga0181521_10001211_pt1 | contig 32154 bp, 31 predicted proteins | sample PEATcosm2014_Bin_32_FD_119764 | JGI IMG/M metagenome (GOLD analysis project Ga0181521, IMG submission 119764) | Peatland microbial communities from MTU Mesocosm Facility, Houghton, MI, USA - PEATcosm2014_Bin02_60_metaG | ecosystem: Environmental > Terrestrial > Soil > Wetlands > Peat | place...
GGGGTTGTTCTTCCCCAGCACTTTGGTGATGGCCGCCGTCAGCGTGGTCTTGCCGTGATCGATGTGCCCGATCGTCCCCACGTTCACGTGCGGCTTGGTGCGATCAAACTTTTCCTTGCCCATAAGAGCCTGCCTCTTTCAATCAATTAAGCCGATAAACCTGGTGGAACTTGCGCCGGGCCGCCTCGTCCACCTGCTCCAAACGCACCAGGTAGAACTCGCGCACCTGCGCCCGGTCCGACATGGGCAGCGCTTCGTAGAGCGTGCGCGCCGTGGTCCCCATCTGCTTCAGGGTGCGGCTGGCCTTCTCCATCGCCCCACTCGCCAGCACGGCCTCGTAATGCCGGATGAGGAGCCCTTTTCTTCTGACCGCCTTCAGGAAGCTCTCGATCTCCGCACTGAACAGGCTCTCGAAGACGCCGCGCAGCAGCCCATAGACTTCAGCGTTATCGATCGGTATCGTCGCCTGTTCAAATGTCGGCATCGTGTCCGTTAAAACCCCGAGAATCTGGAGCGGGAGACGGGAATCGAACCCGCGACCAACAGCTTGGAAGGCTGTGACTCTACCACTGAGTTACTCCCGCCTAACCGCAGCTCTTAGCCATTAGCTCTTGGCTGTTAGCTCGAAAACTCTGGAGCCGATGACCAGGATTGAACTGGTGACCTCTCCCTTACCAAGGGAGTGCTCTACCAACTGAGCTACATCGGCTCGTAAACCCAAGCACTCAGCGATCAGCAGTCAGCGCTCAGCCCGCGTGCTCACCGTGATCGCGGCCCGCTTCAACCCGCTCCCGCTGCGCATGCAGCAACGTGCGAACCGCGAACACTCCCAGGATCGCCAGTGTTACCGCGCGCAGCGGCACGTCGCGTCCAGCCACCGAGATGCTCGTGTCCAGCGTGAACCATGCCATCACGGCGAGCACCACGTACACCGCCAGCGCGACCAGCAGCTTCCTCGGCATCTTCTGATCCAAAATCTGATCCAAAATCCTGGTGGACAGGGGAGGATTCGAACCTCCGTAGCTCGCAAGGAGCGGCAGATTTACAGTCTGCTGCCATTAACCACTCGGCCACCTGTCCATCGTCTCCGCTCACAAGCCCGCGCGCGAATCGTTGCAGCGGCCTGCCGAGCGGAAGAAAACAGCAAGAGAGGAAACCCGATTTTTCGTGCGCACACTTTTTCTGACGCACACCAGCACACAAACGCCAACATCTTCCGGAATAACTTAGGTGGAGTGTGTGTTCCTCTTGATGAGTTGCTCGCTGCTACCGTGGCTAATGGTTGCAGGACGCGACCTTGCTTCCTGACAACCCGTTTTGCTTGGAGCTGGCGAAGGGATTTGAACCCCTGACCCTCTGATTACAAATCAGATGCTCTACCAACTGAGCTACGCCAGCAAAATACTTCCCGACCGCCGAGACAATCATTGAAGTTAACACAACGGCATCTCACGTGCAAGGGCCAACCCCCACGGCGTAACTCGGGCGTAAACAGCTTGCCCATCCCTGAGCGGTGGAATGCTATCATTTCGCCTCTGTGCTCACTTGTCACCAACCATTCATCTTAGCCCAAGCTGAAGGTCGCCAGGAGCGCGCCCGCGGAAAATCGGCGGTGCGCGCCAGGCTCCGCCATGCGCCGACGTAAGGTCTGGATCGCGCTGGCGGTTTTGCTGATCGCGGCCGCCATCGCGGCTGTCGTGTATCTGCGAAGCCGCAGGGGACCGGAAGCGGCGCGGCTGCTGCCGGAGTCCGACGCCGTCCTCTTTGTCAACCTGCGACTGATGCGGCTGGCCCACGTCTTCGGCGAGGCTCCGCCCGTCTCCTACGATTCCGATTACGAACAGTTCGTCAAGCAGACCGGCTTCCAGTTCGAGCGCGACTTGGACCAGGCCGCGTTCGCGGTGCATGCCCCCCCGGGCGCGGCGGCCGGCGGCCAAGGTTTTCTCGCGGAGGCCCACTACTCCGAAATCTTCATCGGCAAGTTCGACGCGCAGCGCGCGGCCGCCTACTTCCGCAAACTCTCCAGCAACACCGAGGACTATCGCGACGCCGTGATCTACGCCATTCCGCACGAAGGCCGGACCGTTCGGGTTGCCATCCTGGGACTGGATACGGTGGCCGTTTCCAATCTGCCGGACACCGCAGCCATCCACCAGATGATCGACAAATACCGCGCGGCGGCATGGCCCGCTTCGGGACCTTTATTGGTACGCGAACATTACCGCCAAGTGCCGCTGGCCAGCGTGGCCTGGGCGCTGGCCCGCGTTCCCGGGCAGCCGGGCCAAGGGCCGTCGCTCGTGCTGCCGGGCGGGATGGAGATGCCGGTTCACTGGCTGGCCGGTTCGACCATCGTGGCTTCCGCTGCCTACCGGGGGGCGCTGCATCTGCGGATCGAAGCCCTGATGCAAAGCGAGAACGATGCCCGGCAACTCGCCGAAACCGTCAAGACCTTCCTGGCGCTGGTAAAAGGCGTGGAATCGTCAACCAAGCAGGGTGGGACTGACGCGGACGTAAAGGCGTTCTTCAACAGCCTGAAGGTCGAGGAGCACGGCACCCGGGTGGCGCTGACCGCAACCCTGCCCCAGGGATTCATCCGCAAGGCGCTGACGCCGCCCCCCAGCCCGCCGGTTCAGGCTCCAGCAGTTCCCCCGCCGCCATCAGGAAAAAAACGAAAGAGTCAGAGCCAATGAAATACGCTCTTGACCCGGTTAAACAGCAAGGGCGACCGATTCCGGTCGCCCTTTTCCGTCAACACCCTGATCTGTTATTGCCCCGACGCCACCCCGAAGTTCTGGGCCACGCTGATTCGCAGGTACTTGTGGGGGTTCACCGGGACATCCTGGATGCGCACCTCGTAGTGCAGATGGGGGCCGGTGGAACGGCCGCTGCGCCCGACATAACCAATCACGTCGCCACGGCGGACGCTTTGTCCAACCGCGGTGGCGAAGCCGGCAAGGTGTCCGTAGCGGGTGGTGATGCCGTGGCCGTGCTCCAGGATCAGCAGCTGCCCGTAGCCGCCGTTCTCGGCGGCGAATACGACTACCCCGTCGGCGGGTGCGATCACCGATTGTCCGTAAGCCGTCGAGATGTCAACACCAGTATGGAACGCTCCCTCACCGTTGAAGGGATCGATGCGCTCGCCGAACGACCCGGTTACCGGGCCTTCGACTGGCCACATGGTGGGCGCGGCGGCCATGCGCAGCCAGTCCGCCGTAGTTACCGATTGCCCGCCACCCAGTTCGATGCCAACGGTGGCAGCGCCGCTCAACGCCGAACTTCGGAGCGCGTAGAGCTGGTCAAGCGAGGACGAGAACTGGTCGGCGCTCAGGTCCGGGGAGTCGGATTTAAGGATGCGGTTGGTCTTCAGACCATAGAGAGTGGAAACTTCACCCGCCAGCGAGCCCAGCGAAGCCACCTGGATCTCTTTTTCCTGCGCCACCTGTTCCAGTTTCGAGTAGCGTGTCGTCAGAGCCTCTTTTTCGGTGCGTAACTGGTTGAAACGCGCCACCTTCATCAGCATACGGGTGTAGGAGCCCGCCATGCCGGTGATGGTAAACATGCCGATCAGGGCGCCGGCCAGGAAAACATAAATGTAATGCAGGGGAATGGGAATCTTTCGGAGCTGTCCTTCGCCATCGCGGGCGACCAAAAGCACGTAGTAGCGTTTGCGCAAAAGTAATCTCTCGATCCGTTGGGGACTGACTAAAGTTACCTACCTGCGGCAGCCCCCACCGTTTCCGGCCAGTTCACAGGGCTGACGACGAGGGAAGCTTATCGGCCCCAGCCGCTCTAGTCAACAGCTATATGGATGCTGAAAGGGTTAAGACTGTTGGTTTGGTATTTACTTTCTGGTTATGGACTTATGGGCGCATTTTCCAAGCTTGGTAACCATCCTGGCAGTAGGGTGTGGGGCTGCCTCCTGCCTCCTGCTCGCTAAAATTGTGTGACGGAAACCCGCTACAAGGCTGTAGGGTGTAATGGCCTTGCCGCTGACCGAAAAGGCGCTGATTCTCCGCATACGCCGCCAGGCCAAAGCTCGCCGGGGCGGGGGGATGGTGCGGACCGGGATCGGGGACGACGCGGCGGTTCTCGCATGCCCTTCCGGCTTCGAGGTCCTGGTGACCACCGACTTCAGCCTGGAAGGGGTGCACTTCCGCCGCGAGTGGCACCCGCCGGATTCAGTCGGGCATCGCTGCCTGACGCGCGGGTTGAGCGACATCGCTGCCATGGGCGGCGAGCCGGCCGCTGCCTTCCTGTCCCTGGCTCTCCCCGCCGACCTCCCGCAGAGATGGGTGGACGGGTTCATGAGCGGCCTGCTGCGGCTCGGTAGGCAATACGACGTATCGCTGGCCGGCGGGGACACGGCCGAGTCGCCTGCCGGAGTGCTGGCGGACATCGTGGTGGTGGGACGAGTGCCCACCGGCAAGGCGCTGCTGCGCTCGGGCGCGCGCCCCGGCGATTCCATCTACGTGACCGGCGAGCTGGGGCGATCCGCATGGACCCTGCAACGGCTGCGCGAAGGAGGCTTGGCGGCGCTGGGTCCGAAAGGCAAGTCACGCTACGCCGCCCATGATCCTCACTTCTATCCCCAGCCGCGGATCGCCGTCGGACGGTGGCTGCGGGAACAGGGCCTGGCGACGGCGGCCATCGACGTCAGCGACGGCCTCTCCACCGACCTCGGGCATATTTGCGAGGAAAGCGGTGTGGGAGCGCTGGTCCACGAAGCCGCTATCCCGCGCCCGAGCGGATTGCCCACTAGCAGCCTGCACTATGCCCTGCACGGTGGCGAAGATTACGAGCTGCTCTTCACCGCACCGGGATCGCGCCCGGTTCCGAGCAAGATTGCCCGCGTGCGCGTAACCCGTATCGGGGAGATCATCCGCGGCCGCGACCTGTGGCTCGTGGACAGCCACGGGCAAAGGAAGGCGTTGCCCCAGCGCGGGTGGGAGCACTTCAGCGGTCGCTGACTGAATGCGTTCTCCTTTCAGGGGGAAAGCGCGCTCGGCTGCACCCGAAGGATGTACACTTTCACCTGCCCTAACGCATAGATTAACCCCGGTCCAAAACCAGGCGACCCGCCACCAATCCACGGCGGGGAGAAAGAGGGAGAATAAGGATGCTGACGGCAGTCCGTCCAAGAGCCGTCGGCAAGCGCGTGTTGTGGCTGTTGAGCGGCGCGGCGCTTGCCCTGCTGGTGGCGCCGGCTTCGCCCTGGGCCAACGCCTCCCGTACGCGGAGGGCAATCTCGCCGGCCGTTTTTCTTCCGATCCAATCCAGGAAAGCCGAGGATCTGGGCGCGGGAAAGTTGCTGGTCGCGAGCCGGAAGCTTGGGGATCCGAATTTCGCTGAAACCGTGGTCTTGCTGGTTCGCTACGATGCCGAAGGCGTGGTCGGACTGATTCTCAACCGGCGCACCCATGTCCCACTTTCGCGCGTGTTGGAGGGACTCAAGGCGGCACAAGGCCGTTCCGATCCAGTCTATCTCGGGGGTCCGGTCGGAACTTCCGCGGTCTTTGCGTTGTTCCAGCCGCCGGCCGAGCTCGAAGGGGCTGAACACATTTTCGGCGGGGTTTACCTGGTTTCCGCGAAGCCCCTCTTCGAACAGGCCATCTCGGCGCGACCCGACCCTGGCGTTTTTCATGTTTATCTGGGCTACGCCGGATGGACTAGCGGCCAACTGCGGAAGGAAGTGGAACTGGGCGCGTGGTTCATTTTTCCGGCGGACGCCGGAGCGGTCTTCGATTCAGATCCGGACTCCCTGTGGTCGCAAATGATTCGGAAAACGGAGCTAAAGTTGGCGGGGAGCGAGCCTGCTGGCGCAGATCAATGGCCGCTCCCATGGTCATCTGAGCGCTCATCCCTGGCGCTTATTAGTGGTAAGCGTGCAGCATCGCACCGCGAGGATGATCCAGCGTCGTGGTCAAACCTCGAGTCCACAGCGATCACTGATTCGTTCCGAAGCAGAAGGTGAACCTGCCAGTCGGCCTAAAGAAGTTCCATGCCGCGGTAGGTCAGCGGCTCCCTCCATCGCAAACTGCTATCATGGTCGGCTTTTCCGGAAAACCCGAGGCTCCGGAACAGGGGGACCATGAAACGACTCTTGTGCCTCATCGTGCTCTTGCCCGCGCTGCTGGCAGGCCAGCAGAAGCCGGCCGCGATGCCCGCCTCCACCAAGCAACCTGCCGCCCACGCCGAGCACATTCCCGATCTGGCCGAGCTGGAAAAGATGGCCGCGCGGTTTGCGCCCACCGAGCTGCGCGTCGATACCGGCTCGCTTTCCCCCGGCGACCAGAAGGCGCTGGTGAAGCTGATCGAGGCCGGACGCGTGCTCAACGAGATCTTCATGGACCAGATGTGGAGCGGCAACGACACGCTCCGCGCCAAGCTGCGCGAGGATCGCACGCCCCTCGGCCAGGCCCGCCGGCATTACTTCCGCATCAACAAGTCACCGTGGTCGGCGCTGGACAGCGAAAAGGCCTTCCTGCCCAACGTGCCGGCGCGCAAGCCGCTGGGCGCCAACTTCTATCCCGAGGACATGAGCAAGCAGGAATTCGAGGCCTGGCTCAAAACCCTGAACGGCTCCGAGCAGGAGCAGGCCAAAAGTTACTTCACGGTGATCCGGCGCCAGCGCAACGACCGCAAGCTGGTGATCTTTCCCTATAGCGTCGAGTACCGCCAGGACCTGACCCGTGCCGCCGCCCTGCTGCGCGAAGCCGCCGGCCTGACCAGCAACGATAGTTTGAAGAAGTTCCTGAACTCGCGCGCGGAAGCCTTCATCAGCAACGAATATCGCGCCAGCGATGCGGACTGGATGGACCTGGACGCGCCCCTCGACATCACCATCGGTCCGTACGAAACGTATATGGACGAGCTGTTCGGCTACAAGGCGTGGTTCGAAGCCTACATCTATCTCCGCGACGACGCCGAAACCGCCAAGCTCTCCTTCTTCAGCCGCCACCTGCAGGAGATCGAGAACAACCTTCCCGAGGACAAGAAGTATCGCAATCCAAAGCTGGGCAGCCAGTCGCCGCTGCGGGTGGTGAACGTGATCTCGGCTGCCGGCGAACGCGCGGTGCAGACCGCCGCCTATAACCTGCCCAACGACGAAGTGGTGGTAAACGAGAAAGGCAGCAAGCGGGTGATGCTGAAGAACATCCAGGAAGCCAAGTTCAACAGCGTGCTGGTACCCATTTCGCGGCGGGTGCTGCCGGCCGAGGCGCAGGCCGAGGTGAACTTCCAGGCATTCTTCACCCACATTGTGGCGCACGAGCTGATGCACGGGCTGGGACCGCACCAGATCGCAGCGACACTGCGCAAGCCCGCCTCCAACCCGCGCCTGGAGTTGAAGGAATTCTATGGTCCGCTCGAAGAGGCCAAAGCGGACGTGACCGGGCTGTTCGCGCTGCAGTTCCTGATCGATCACGGCGAGGCGGCTCCGGGCAAGCCGCTGGCCGGGCTGACCGAGAAGAACCTCTATACCACTTACGTCGCCTCCGCCTTTCGCAGCCTGCGTTTCGGCGCCACCGAGGCGCACGCCCGCGGACAGGCGGTGCAGATCAACTATCTAATGGATAAGGGAGCGGTATCCGCCCAGCCCGATGGCAGATTCACCATTGATTTCGGGAAGATGAAGCTGGCGGTGCGCGACCTCGATCACGACCTGCTTACGCTCGAGGCTACCGGCGACTATGCCGGGGCCAAACGCCTGCTCGACCGCATGGGCGTGATCCGTCCGGAGATGCGCCGGGTGCTGGACAAGCTGGCCGATATTCCCGTGGACATCGAGCCACTCTACGTAACCGCCGAACAGCTTGCGCCCCGTCCGCGCCGCGGCGAAACCCCGGGCGACGGACGCTGAAGCCGTTGGACTATAATCGGGTTCCTCCGTCTCTCTGCCCATGAAGGATCCCCTCACTACCGAGCCGCATACGAGCACGCTGGCTGCGCCCGCGGCGCGCACCCATTTCTGGTTGCGGGAAACCGGCAAGCTCTGGCGCATGCTGTTCGACCAGAACCTGGCGGGCGTCTTCTGCTCCACCCTGGACGGCGAGATGCTGGAGTGCAACCTGTCGTTCGCGCGCATCTTCGGCTACGACTCGCCGGACGAGATCGTGCGCCGGCCGGGGGTGGACTACTATTTCGATCCCGCCGACCGCCGGCGCTATATCGAGAAGCTGCGGGCCCACGGGTCGGTGCGCAATCTCGAGCTCACGTTGCGCAAGAAGGACGGCACTGCCGTCATCATCCTGGAGAACGTCGCCGTGCTGCCCGGCGAGCGCGGCCAGCCGGAGGCCATGCTCGGCACTGTCATCGACATCACCGAGGCCAAGCAAGCCCAGGAAGCCATGCTGCGCGCCGAGAAGCTGGCGGCGGTGGGGCGCCTGGCCGCCACCATCGCGCATGAGATCAACAACCCGCTGGAGGCCGTGACCAATACCCTGTTTCTGGCACGCACCCATGCCGAGGTCACCCCCGCCCTGCGCGAACTGTTGCTGCTGGCCGAGCAGCAGGTCGCCCGCGTGGCCAGCATCACCCGCCAGACCCTGGGATTCTTCCGCGGCGCCACCGAGCGCACCACCACCAGCATCGCCGCCATCCTGGATGATGCTCTGGGGCTTTACCAGGACAAGGTCAACGCCAAGAACATCCGGCTGGTGAAGCAGGTGCGGTTCAACGGCCCCATCCACGCCCGTCCCGGCGAGCTGCGCCAGGCCTTCTCCAATCTGGTGGCCAACGCCATCGATGCCGTACCCGACGGCGGCGACCTGGTGCTGCGCGTCAGCCGCGGTCGCGATTGGCGCTCCGGCATGCCCGGAGTCACGGTGACCGTCGCCGACAGCGGCCTGGGCATCGATCCGCAGCATCGCAAGCGGATCTTCGAACCTTTCTTCACCACCAAACGCGACGCCGGCACCGGCCTGGGGTTGTGGCTCACCCGCGAGATCGTGCTGCGGCACAGCGGGCGCATCCGCGTCCGCACCAGCTCCCGGCACGGCCAAAGCGGGACCACCATCTCCATCTTTCTTCCCACCGCCAGCCCATAAGGACGGCATCTCTGCGAGCTGCCGCCCGCTCACAGCCCCAAATACGCCGACCTTAGCCGCTCGTTGCTCAGCAGTTCGTGCGCGGAGGTGCCGATCCCCAGCTCGACCGCGCCATTCTCCACCACGTAGCCGCGATCCGAGATGCTGAGCCCGTCCACCACGTTCTGCTCCACGATCAGCACGGTGAGGCCGCGCTTGCCGATCTCCTGAACTTTCTCGAAGACCTCTTCCACGATCTTGGGCGCGAGGCCAAGCGAAGGCTCGTCGAGCAGCAGGAGCTTGGGCTGGTTCATCAGGCCGCGGGCGATGGCCACCATCTGTTGCTCGCCTCCGGAGAGCGTGCCGGCGAGCTGTTTGCGCCGTTCCTTCAGGCGGGGGAAGAACGCGAACTGCTCCTCCATGGATTGCTTGAGCCGGGGGCGGGCGCGGCTGATGTAGCTGCCCAGCGCGAGGTTCTCCTCCACCGTCATGTGGGGGAAAAGTTGCCGGCCTTCGGGCACGTGGCTGATGCCAAGCTCCACGATCCGGTGCGGCGGCGTGCGGGAGATATCCTGGCCGTTAAAGCGCAGCGTGCCCTTTTTCGCCTGCAGCAGGCCAGAGATGACGCGCAGGGTGGTGGTCTTGCCCGCGCCGTTGGCCCCCACCAGCGTGACAATCTCGGCTTCGTTCACGTGCAGGGTGATGTTGAATAGCGCCTGGAAGTCGCCGTAAGCGGCCTGCACGTCGTCCATCACCAGCAGCGGCTCGCTCATAGCCCGAGTTCCTTGTACTTGGCGCCGAGGTAGGCCTCGATGACCGCCGGCATGCGCACCACTTCCTGCGGCTTGCCCTCGGCGATCTGCGTGCCGTGGTCGAGCACCACCACGCGATGGGCGATGCTCATCACCACCTGCATCACGTGCTCCACCCCGCCCACCGCCGCCACTCCCCACTCTGGGAGCTTCTTGAGGAGCTCCGCCAGTCCCAGCGCTTCCGCCGTCGAGAGCCCGGCCACCACCTCATCGAGCAGAATCAGCCGCGGCTTGGTAGCCAATGCGCGCGCGATCTCCAGACGCTTGAGCATGGCGACCGGCAATCCGCTGGCGGTAAAGTGCATGGCCTTCTCCATCTGTAGGTACTTAAGGACCTCCCGCGCCTGCTCGGCGGCTTTCGAGGGGCTGGAGGTGTGCAGGAATGCGCCCAGCATCACGTTCTCCAGCACCGTCAGGTTGCGCAGCGGCTTGACGAGCTGAAACGTGCGCCCGATGCCGAGACGCGCCGCGTGGTTGGGGCTGATGTGCGTGATGTCCTGCCCCTGGAAGCGGATGCTGCCTTCATCCGGGTGGAAGACGCCGGTGATCAGATTGAACAGGGTGGTCTTGCCTGCGCCGTTCGGGCCCACGATGAAGGTGATCTCGTTTTCTTCAATAGAGAAGGCCACGTCATTAATGGCGCGCAATCCGCCGAACCGCTTGCTGACGTGATCGATCTCGAGCAGGGACATATCGGTTCCTAATCCGCCGCCACGCCTTTGGCGCCCGCCTTGATTCCGCCGAAGAGCGCGCGCCGTCGCAGGAACGCAGCAAGCGTGCCGATGATCCCTTCCGGCAGGAACAGCACCACCACCACCAGCAGCACGCCATAGATCAGGAGGTGGGCTTCCTTGAAGATGTCCTTGAATAATTCCGATGCCGACTCGAGCACCACCGAGCCGACAATCGGCCCCAGCACCGTGCCCGCGCCGCCCAGCATAGCGACGATGGCGATCTCGTTGGAGACGTCGATCGAGAGCACCTGGTCCGGCACAATATAAAGGAAGAGGCTGGCATAGAGCGCTCCGGCCAGGGCCGTCAGCGCGGCGCTCACCAGCAGGGCCACAAGCTTGGTCCTGGCGGCGCCGATGCCGACCGAAAGCGCTGTGTCCTCGTCTTCGCGGATGGCCATCAGGTAATAACCGAACCGGGCGCGCGAGATCGCCACCGTCGTGGCAAAAGCCAGGGCCGTGAGCATCACGGCCGCCCAGTAGAACGCGCGGTTCACGTTGCCGTGGAACAGTGCCGGCACTTGCGCCCCGACGTCGCCGCCAGTCACGTTGGGAAGGTTCTTGGCGATCAGCCGCACCACCTCGGCGAAGGCGATGGTGGCCAGCACGAAGTACGGCCCGCGCAACCGGAACGAAACCCCACCGATGAGCAGCGCACACGCCAGCGCCACCACCACGCCCATGAGCGCCGCCAGCCACGGCGACACGCCCAGCTTGCCGGAGAACAGCGCCAGCCCGTAGGCTCCGGCTCCGAAGTAGGCGGCGTGCCCGAGCGAGAGCTGCCCGGCGTATCCGCCGACCAGGTTCCACGCCAGCCCCAGGGCCGCGAACAGGTAGATGCGGAACAGTATCTGCAGCGCGTATCCCGTCTCGACCACCAGCGGCAGCAGCAAGGACAGCACGAAGACCACGACCGCAGCGAGCAGGTGGAAGCGCTTCATGCTCTCTGCCTTCCGAAGATGCCGCTCGGTTTCAGCGAGAGCACCAGCAGAAAGATCACAAAGTCCACCGCCAGCGCCCACTCATTGCCCCAGTAGAGGCTGGTGAGACTCTCCACCACGCCCAGCACCAGCCCGGCCAGCGCGGCGCCGACGATCGACTCCATGCCGCCAAGCACCACCATTACGAATGCCTTGAGCGTGAACTGGTCGCCCACCTGCGGATATATATAGAAGACCGGCAGCAGCAGGCCGCCGGCGATTCCGGCGGCGGCGATCCCCAGCGCGAAGCAGATGGCCTGCACCCGGAAGACGTTAATCCCCATCAGCGGCGCGGCATAGCGGTTCTGCGCGATGGCGCGCGCCGCGCGGCCGATCATGGTGCGCATCACGAACAAATAAAGTGCGAACGCTAGCACCACCGCGATGCCGAACGAAACCACCCAGGGCGCGTTGACGCTGATGTGCGATCCCAAGTGGAGGTTCTTTCCCAGCAGCGGAATGTTGATCTGGTGGTAGTCAGCGCCGAAGACCAGCAGCACGCCATCCGTGCAAATCAGCCCGATGCCCAGCGTGAGCAGGATCTGCATGAAATCCGACTTCCCGTGGATGGGCCGCAACAAGGCGAAGTAGATAGCGTATCCAATAGCGAACAGCACGATGCCGGAGACGATGAACAGCAGGTAGGGACTGATCTGGGTGCGGGTGAAGAGCACATAGGTGGCGTACATGCCCAGCATCATGAAGGCGCCGTGGGCGAAGTTCACGATGCGCATTACTCCAAAGATCAGCGCCAGGCCCATGCCCACCAGCGCGTAGAGAGCGCCGGTCAGCAGGCCGTTGATCACTGCCTGGAGAGCTGCGTAGAGATCCACCCTCACCCCCGAAAAAAGTTCACAGCCCCTGGCGCTTGTTCCACGGAGGCGTGGGGATCACCGGCTTGGCTTCGGCGGCGTCGGGCGGATAGACCACCTTGTATTGTCCATCCAGCACCTGCGTGATCAGCACCGGGTGAGGGTTCTGCCCGTGCAAATCGAAGCGGATGGGCCCGAACGGCGTGTCCGGCAGATTGATGTTCTTCAGCGCGTCGCGAATGGCGGCGGGCTGTGCCGAGTTCGCCTGGTTGATGGCGGCGGCCGCGGTGAGCAGAGCCGCGTAGGCCTCCATCGCGTGATACGCCGGGTGGGCGCCCGTCAGCTTGAAGAACGCGTCGTCGAATTCCTTGGAGCCCTTCCACTGCGCCGTAGGCAGCCATTGCGAAACCGAGAAGGTGTATTCCGCATAGGGCCCGGCGCCCTTGTCCTTGCTGGGGAACTCGGCGGCGGCGAAACCCGTGCCCGCGGAGGTGTAGAACTGCGGGTTCAGGTTGGTTTGCGCCGCCTGCCGCATCAAGGTGCTGGCGTCCAGCAAGTAGGAAGCGAAATAGATCACCGCCGGATTTCTGGCCTTCACCCGCTGCAGCAGCGCCTTGTAATCAGGAGAGCTGGCCTGGTAGGCCTCGCTGTCCACCACGTCGAAGCCGTTCGCCTTGGCGGCCTTGTCCATGGCCTGCCCGTTGGCCTGTCCGAAGTTGGTGTTTTCATAAATGATGGCCATGGTCTTGGGAGCGTTCATGGCCTTCAGGAAGTCGATGGTGGTGGTGGCATACGCTCCCGATCCGGCGCAGATGCGGAAGGCCCAGGGCGAGCCGGTCTGGATAACGTTGTCGGCGGTCGCCGTCGGCATCAGCAGCGGAACCTGCTTTTGATCGACGGCAGGCACGATGGCGCGCGTGTTCTCGCTGGAGTACGCTCCCAGGATGATGGGCACGTGGTCCTGATCCACCAGCTTGTTGACCCCCTGCACCGCCTGGTCGGGACGGCTCTGGTCGTCGTAATAGACCAACTCGATCTTCTTGCCGCCCAGCACGCCGCCCTTGGCGTTCAGATCATTCAGCGCGACCGTGTAACCATTCTTATGGGCCTGTCCGAAGGCCGCCGCCGGACCGGTCAGGGACGTGATGACGCCAATCTTGAACGTATTGCTGGTTTCCTGCTGGCTGCCGCCTTTACACCCGCTCAACGCCAAGGCGCCGGCCAGCAGCAGGGGCAAACAGTGCGCCAGCCACTTCATGGCAAGACTCCTCGTAGCAATTGCAACCGGCGCATTGTAGTGAGAGAAACGCGCCCGCACAACAGTCCCGAGCGATGCCGAAGGGCTGCCGAAATCCCGAGCGCAGTGAGGAATCAGGCGCCAGGCAGGCGAGCGCCAAGCGATGGAGCCGCGGTACAGGCGGACGCGAAGTGCGCCCGGTTGCGGCGCGATCGATCTAACTGGCCCGCGGAAGCGCGCCAGATGCCTGCCGCATGCGAGCCGGCCGCGGAGGCAATGGCCTCGCGTGCCGCGGAACGGCTCTCTCCACCGTTCCGATGCAGTGCAGCGACAAGTCGCCGTGCCCGTTCCCATTGACCAGGAACTTTCCTTGCTGGCACAGCGAATCGATCAGCGCCCGCTCATGGCGATTGAGGACTTCTTCCGGCAACAGCGAGAAATTGCGGAAGGTCCACAGCAACCGAATGCGCTCGGCCAGCGCGGGTTGAATGTAGCGGACTCCGTAGTCCGTCTCCACGGCGAGTACGCCGCGACAGATTTTGTCGATCAGCATGACGAAGTAGCCCTGTTGTCTTTTTGTGATACGGCGCAAAACGAGGCCACACGCTAGCACTGCACAAATCGTGATGCAAGAAAAAAGTGAAAAAAATTGCATGAGGCCAGCCAGCGTGGGCTTAACCCTGTCGGGCAAGTCTCTTGGCGGATATCGGCAGGCGGAGCCAAGCGTATCAAAGTGAGATAGGAGTTGACACTCTAGGTACCCCCTTTGTCCGATTTCTGGCGTTGCTCGGGGATTTTGGCTCTTTGACTTTGCTCAAAGCTGACACCGAGCTCAATTTGCATCCGCAGAGGCTTTAGAAGAGAATCCGTTCTCGGAGGTGAGGCATGAGCGTGGCCGCGCTAGTCCCGGCGCACCGTTTCGTGGCCCGCCTGCGCCAGTTTCCCGAGCCGTCTTTCGACGACGGCACCGGGCAGATCCTGCGGTTTCTTGCGGAGAATCCCGTCGATCCCGCCACGCTCGACCGCTATTTCTTCTGGGACGCGCAGCACTACACGCGCAACCTCATCGACAAGACGAGCCTCTACGAGCTGGTCGCCATCTGCTGGGACATCGGGCAGATTAGCTCCATCCACAATCATCGCGAACAGAATTGCTGGACGGCGGTTCCGGTGGGGCGGCTCATGGTGCAGAACTATCGCGTGCTCGAACAGGACCTGCAGCGCGGCACCTGCCGCCTGGAACAAACCGACGCGGTGGAGATGAACCGCGAGCATCCGTGCGCCGTCAACCCGCTGGCGCCGGTCCACAAGGTCTACAACCCGCGCGAATTCCGCCAGCGCGCCGTCAGCCTGCACGTCTATTCGCGCCCCTTCGATAGCTGCGACGTTTACTCGGACGAACAGCAGACGTGCGGCACCATCGGCCTCAGTTATACGTCGATGTACGGCAAGCGGGTCACGCCGGTCTAGGCGCTACTGGGCCCGCAGCCTGTAATTACTCACGATCTCGGAGCGGTCTGGGTGGAGCAGGGCTTCAGCCCTGCATAACCGCGGCGCCGTTGAGGTTCGGCTTTAGCCACTGAGGCGCCTCTTCTGTGTGGAGGGTCTGGCTTCGATCATTTAGGTACCTCAGGGGCTGAAGCCCACAATTCAAAGGGCCGCATCAATGCAGGCCTGAAGGCCTGCTCCACCCTGGTGAATAATGCAGGCGAAGGACCGTCAGCCAGGCCCGCTCTTCCGGGCCAAGGCGATTCTCGCTAGAATTGAAGATGCGCCTCGTCGGCGGGCGCGCTTATGACGCCCAACACCGTAACCGTGGATGGCCAGGAGGTGAAGCTGCCCATCTACCTCGATAACCACGCTACCACGCCGCTCGATCCCCGCGTGCTGGACGAGATGCTGCCTTACTTCAAGGAGAAGTTCGGCAACGCCGCCAGCCGCAGCCATCAGTTCGGCTGGGAGGCGGAAGCGGCGGTCGAGAAGGCGCGGGAGCAGGTAGCAAAACTGATCGGCGCCGCAGCCAAGGAGATCGTCTTCACTTCCGGCGCGACCGAGAGCGACAACCTGGCCATCAAGGGCGTCGCCGAGGCACATCGTGACAAAGGTGATCACATCGTCACCTGCGCGACCGAGCACAAGGCGGTGCTCGATAGTTGCAAGCATCTGGAGAAAGCCGGCTACCGCGTCACCTACCTGCCCGTGGGCAAGGACGGTCTGATCCGCCTGGAAGACCTGAAGCGGGCGCTCGACGACAAGACCATCCTGGTCTCGATCATGTTCGCCAACAATGAAATTGGCGTGCTGCAGCCCATCGCCGAGATCGGCAAGCTGTGCCACGAGCGCGGCATCCTGTTCCACACCGACGCGGTGCAGGCCATAGGCAAAGTCCCAGTGAACGTCGAGGAACAGCACATCGACCTCGCCTCCATTACCGCCCACAAGCTTCACGGGCCCAAAGGCATCGGTGCGCTTTATGTCCGCAGGAAGAATCCGCGGGTCGAGCTGGCGGCCATGATCGATGGCGGCGGACACGAGCGCGGCATGCGCTCCGGCACGCTGAACGTCCCGGGGATTGTGGGACTGGGCAAGGCATGCGAACTTTGCCGCGAGGAGATGTCGGCGGAAGCGGCGCGGCTCCGGGCGCTGCGCGACCGGCTCAAAGACAAGATCTTCGCTGGGCTCGACGAAGTGTACGTCAACGGCTCGATGGACCAGCGGCTGCCCGGCAATCTGAACCTCAGCTTCGCCAACGTGGAAGCCGAGCCGCTGCTGATGGGCATCAACGATGTGGCAGTCTCGACGGGCTCGGCTTGCTCGTCAGCCGCCATCGAGCCCTCGCACGTGCTGAAGGCGCTGGGAGCGGGCGACTTGACGCACGGCTCCATCCGCTTCGGCATCGGACGCTTCAACACCCAGGCGGAGATCGATTACGTCGCCGCCCGAGTGGTAGAGACGGTCAAGCGCCTGCGGGAGTTGTCGCCGCTGTACTAGCCATAAATCTCCGTACTATTGTCATCCTGAGCGAGCGCGCCCGAATTTGGCGCGCGAGTCGAAGGACCCCTATTCGAACGATATCGAATGCATAGGGGTGCTTCGACTCGTGCGGGCAAAATCGGCCCGCACTCGCTCAGCATGACAGAGGGATAGATAGAACCCCCATATGGAAGCGACTCTAATCGAATTCGTAGAACTCCTCGTCAGACATAGGGGCTGTCGTCTCATCCGGGCATTTGTAAAACCCGTCCAAGGCGACGTGGCTCCCAAGGAATCGAGCCTTCATAAACCCCTGAACGACGACCCGAATACCGCCGCTCGGGAAGGATTGCACAATGGTTCCGATCGTTGCCGGACGTGAATCGACCGTAAGGTGCTCAATTGGCTCATTCGCAAGCCGTTTAAGCTCTTCGAAGGGGAGCTGCCGCAGGCGTTCGCCGCGCTCGTTAACAATCTTGCGAAAAGTTGCGAGCGATTTCGGAAATGTACGCATCGATTAATCCCTAGTCCGCCCCCGCTTCGCACGCCGGCAGTTCCGGTTCGTGCTCCGCGCCCACCCGCGGCTTGACCTTGGCGCTGGTCGCGAGCGCAACCGCTACGATGATGATCGCAGTCCCAGCCGCGACACAAGTGAAGGGGCACGCCTTTGAGGCGTGCCGTAAGGGTCGCACAAAGACTTGGGGCCTCAGCCCTTGAGAACACCCAGGGCCTGAAGGCCATTTTCCTAGTTGGAGTCACATGGCACCACCAAGGTCGTGCCCCTTCACTTCTCTCGGCTCATCCCCGGCGCGAATCCGCGGCGGGACCCTTCCCTAGTCCGCTCCCGCCTCACATGCCGGCAGTTCCGGCTCGTGCTCCGCTCCCACCCGCGGCTTGACCTTGGCGCTGGTTGCGAGCGCAACCGCCACGATGATGATCGCAGTCCCCGCTGCGATGTAGCCGTCCACGCGCTCGCCCAGGAAGTACCAGCCGAGAAACACCGCGATCACCGGATTCACGTAGGCGTACGTCCCCACCTTCGATGTGGGAACGTTCTTCAGCAACCATATATACGCGGTGTAGCCGACCAGCGAACCGAAGACCACAAGATAGGCGATGGCGCCCAGGCCGCGCATGGTCCACTGCGCTTTGGCAGGCTCGCCCAGCAGGAACGCGATCCCCAGGTTCAGAAATCCTCCGATGGACATCTGCCAGCCGGTGGCGGTGAAGGCGTCCATGCCTCCCTGCCAGCGGCGAGAGAGTACCGAGCCCACCGCCCACACCAAAGAAGATGCGATCAAGCAGACCGAGGCGAACAGCTCCATGCGTCCGCCGGCCGTGGGCGCAATCAGCTTAGGCCACAGCAGGACCAGCGTTCCCACCGCGCCCAGCGCCAGCCCGACCAGGCCGCGCGTGGACAGGCGCTCGCCGCGCAGAATCCAGGTGTCGAGCACCAGGAACCAGACGGGTATCGAGGCCACGATGAGCGACGCCAGGCCGCTGCGAATGTACTGCTCCGCCCAGGCCAGCGTGACGTTCGACACGCTGAGCAGCAGCACGCCGATGATCCCCTGACGCAGGAGTTCGCGGCCGCTGATGGAGATACGGCGTCCGGCGAGGGCGCAGGCCGCCAGCATGATGATGCCGGCGACGGGGAAGCGAACGCCGGTCATCAGCTCGGGCCCGATGTGCTCGACCGCGATGCGAATGCCCAGGTAGGTCGAGCCCCAGAAGACGTACACCAGCCCGAAGGCCAGGGCGACGCGGAAGCGGAATTGGCGTTCGGTGGCGGTCATGGGTGTAAGGGTTACGTTATCAGACGCACGAGGCAGAAATGCGGCCACGGATTAACACGGATTCTCGCCGAGTTCGGGACCACCAGCAATCCTATCGGTGACGATCCGTGCAAATCCGTGGCGTTCTTTGTCTGATTTCCTGGCTTTCCAGCCGGCCAATGCACCGCCGTGCCTACCCCTGGGGGTTACGCGCCGGCATCCAAGTGGCTATAATCTGTTGTAGGAGTCCGGTTATGAAGCTCATCGGGGGAGACACGTTCCACTGTCCGTCGCAAGCCCGCCCCAACCTCTTTGCGGGCGACTAGTTCCCTCCTCATTTGGCTCTGAAGCGCTTCAACCGAGGCGGAAATCCACATCGAACGACCCAATAGAGGAGCATCCCATGGCCACCACCATCGTACCCACTGCCGGTCCCAAGATTCGCACCGCGCTGCCCGGGCCCAACGCCCAGCGCGTGCTGGCGGGGGACCAGACCTACATTTCGCCGTCCTACACGCGCAGCTATCCGCTGGTCGCCAAGCGCGGCCGCGGCGTGGTGATCGAAGACGTCGATGGCAACGAGTTCTTCGACTTCGCCGCCGGCATCGCCGTGGTTTCGACCGGCCATTGCCATCCCGAAGTGGTCGGCGCCATTCAGAAGCAGGCGGCCGAGCTGATCCACATGTCCGGCACCGATTTTTATTACGAGAACATGATCACGCTGGCGGATCGCCTCTCGCGCATCGCTCCCATGAAGGGGCCGCACAAGGTGTACTACGGCAACTCCGGGACCGAGGCGGTGGAGGCGGCCATGAAGCTGGCGCGCTACCACACCAAGCGGCAGAACATCATCGCCTTCTACGGCGCGTTCCACGGCCGGACGATGGGCGCGCTCTCGATGACCGCGTCCAAGGTGCAGCAACGCCGCCGCTTCTTCCCCATGCTGGCGGGCGTCACGCACATACCGTATCCGTATGTGTATCGCCGTCCCGCGGGCACGGAGGCGCGGCAGTACGCCATCGACTGTGCCCGCTTCATCGAGGAAAAGCTGTTCAAGACCACGCTGCCGCCGGAGGAAGTGGCGGCCATCTTCGTCGAACCGATCCAGGGTGAAGGCGGATACGTGGTTGCGCCGCCGGAGTTCATGCAGGAGCTGCGGCGCATCTGCGATCAGCATGGCATCCTGCTGGTGGCCGACGAAGTGCAGTGCGGGGCCGGACGCAGCGGCAAATGGTGGGCCATCCAGCACGCCGGCGTCGAGCCGGACATCGTCTGCATGGCCAAGGGAATCGCTTCCGGCATGCCCCTGGGCGTGACCATCTCGCGCGCCGAGATCATGGACTGGGTGCCGGGCTCGCACGCCTCCACCTTCGGCGGCAATCCGGTGTGCAATGCCGCCGCGCTCGCGACCATCGACGTGCTGGAGCGCGAGGGCGTGCGCAATGCCGAGCGCGTGGGGCGGCACATCATGGACCGTCTGCGCACCTGGCCGGCGCGTCATCCCATGGTGGGCGAGGTCCGCGGGCTTGGGCTGATGATTGGCATCGAGATCGTCAAAGATCAGCGCACCAAAGAAACAGCCCACGACGAGCGCGACAAGATCGTCGAGCTGGCGTTCGAGCGCGGCGTGCTCTTCCTGGGCGCCGGTGAGAACACATTGCGCGTCTGCCCGCCGCTGGTGGTCACGCCGGAGCAGGCCGACATCGCGCTGGATGTGCTGGAAGAGTGCATCGCAATGGTCGAGAAGAAGTAAGGCAACTGCCAGGGGTCCCGGAAGAACGGCCAAGGGAGAATTAATGCGGAAACCCTCGCGTGCAGAACTGACCGCCGCCGCAGTGATGCTGCTTTTCTTCTGCTGCCTTCTTATCGGGAACCGTATTTTGTGGGGTCGAGACGGCGAAATTTATCATCAACAACTGATCCGAGAGTTTCGGTCGATACAACCGCTTCCTGGCTCCGTCCTTGACCGAACGATTGACACCTTTTCCCCTTGGTGGCCACACAAAGCCCTCGTTGAGGCGTATTACACCACAAGAGCTCAGTACTCTGAGATTCGTAGTTACTATGACGAACAGCTCGCTTCCAAGGGATGGCGAGCCGTCGATGACCATCCATTTCCTGGGGGAGGACGCACGATAGAGTACTGCAAAGGTCCGCTACACGCCTCAGTTCAGTATGTGGGCTCTCAATCTGCATGGACGTATTCGTTGGCCTTTTCCTGGGGCTTGAGCCACGAGTGCAGTTCCAGCGGCTAGGCCTAGCAGTTCGCGTGAATCCGTGACTGCTTTTGTATCGTCCAACGACGAATGACCCACAAGCTCACGGCCCGTGGCTGGCTGGCCCTGCTCGTCAGCGTGGCGCTGTGGGGATCGGGCTTCATCGCCATCCGCATGGCGCTGCCGGGCTACTCGCCCACGCACCTGGCGCTGCTGCGGTTTCTGGCGGCTTCGGCGACCATCCTCATTTACGCGATCTTCGCCCGGGTGCGGCCGCCCGCGCGTAAAGACCTTGCCTACATCCTGATGACCGGCTTCATCAGCATCACCGTCTACCACGTGGCGCTCAACGCCGGTGAGCGTACGGTAACTGGCGGCGCGGCCAGCATGCTAGTGGCCTCAGCGCCGATCTTCTCCGCCCTGCTGGCCCGGGCCGCCCTCGACGAGCGCCTGCGAGCGTGGGGATGGATTGGTATCGCGATCAGCTTTGCCGGCGTCTCGCTCATCGCCATCGGCGAAGGTAGGGGATTGCACTTCAACCGCGGCGCTTTTCTCGTCCTGATAGCGGCCATGGCGACGGGCATCTCGGTGGTTCTGCAGAAGCATTATCTGAAGACCTACAACGTCACCGATTTCTCCACGCACCTGATCCTGGCAGGAACGGTGTTCCTGCTGCCGTTCCTGCCGGGCCTGGGGACGGCGATCCGCCATGCGCCGCTCACGCCGACGCTCGCGGTGGTGTACCTCGGCGTGTTTCCCGCCGCCATCGCCTACCTCACGTGGGGATATGTGCTGAAGCGCATTCCGGCCTCGATCGCCGCGAGTTCGCTGTACACACCGCCGATCTTCGCCATCGTCATCGGCTGGCTGGTTCTGCGGGAGGTCCCCACTGTGCTCTCGATCGTGGGCGGCGCACTGGCCTTCGCCGGGGTCACGCTGGTGAACACCAAAGGCCACGCGCCCAGGCCCGTGGATGTCGCCCTGTACGCAGGGGAAGGCGGCGACTGACCTGCTTTGTACGCGCTCAGTTGCATTCGCCCCCTCGCGCTGGTTTTTTATTTTAGGTTCTTGCGGCACGCCTGAAGGCGTGCCTTCCCGATCCCACCGCAACCGCAGAACTGCTATCCTGAAGCCGTTCTTGTCCCGCAGTCATGCCGACTCTGCTCACACAGGCTTCCCTGGAAACAGCCGCCAAGAAACATGTGGTGGGATGGATGGTGTTTGGCCTGCTGGTGCTGGCTTCGGCGGCGTTCGGCGCGCTGGCGGGACTGCTGTTCGTCTATTCCACCGAGCTGCCGCAGGTGGAGGAACTGGACCGCTACCGGCCCAGTTCGATCACCGAACTCTACGACGATCAGGGCCGCGTGATCGGATCCTTCGCGCTGCAGCGGCGCGTGATCGCCTCCTACAACGATTTCCCCAAGCCGCTGCGCGATGCCGTGATCTCCACCGAGGACAAGGAGTTCGAAAAGCACTGGGGGGTAAATTTCTACCGCGTTTTGGGCGCGGCCTGGCGCGACCTGGTGTCGGGCAGCCGGGCGCAGGGCGCCTCGACGCTCACCATGCAGTTGGCGCGCAACCTGTTTCTTTCGCCCGAGCGCACCTACCGGCGCAAGCTGCAGGAGATCATGCTGTCGCTGCAGATCGAGCGCCGCTTCACCAAGCCGCAAATCTTCGCCATGTACTCCAACCAGATCTTCCTGGGACACGGCGTGTACGGCTTCGAAGCCGGGTCAGAGTTCTACTTCGGCAAGAAAGCCAAAGACCTGACGCTCGAAGAAGCGGCGCTGCTGGCCGGCATGCCCAAGGCCCCGAACCTGTACTCGCCCATCAACAACCCGGAGCGAGCGGTGCGGCGGCGCAACCTGGTGATCAACAACCTGCTGGAAGATGGCAAGATCACCACCGACGAGGCCACCCGCGCCAAGAACACGCCGCTCAAGCTGAACGTGCAGTGGGACACCAATTCACTCGCGCCCTACTTCGTCGAAGAGATGCGGCAATATCTCGAGAAGAAGTACGGCAGCGACAAGGTGCACGAGGGCGGGCTGCGGGTTTACACCACGCTCGACATGGACTTGCAGAAGACCGCCAACCAGGCGGTGCTCGACGGCCTGGCCGCCTACGAGCGCCGGCACGGCTGGAAAGGACGGCTGCCGAACGTGCTGGCCGGCGGCGCGACGCTCGACGGCTTCCGCGATCCCGACTGGCAGGAACCTCTGGAGACGGGCAGCTATGTGCACGCGCTGGTGCGCTCGGTCTCCAGCACCAGCGCCATTTTGAAGTTCGGAAAGTATCTGGCCACCGTCGGGCCGAGCGAGATCGCATGGACGGGCAAGCACTCGCCGCAGGAACTGCTGTCGGATGGCGATCTGGTGTACGTAAAGGTGCAATCGCTCGCGCCCGACGGCAGCGCCAAGGTCAGCATGGAACAGGACGCAGGCACGCAGGGCGCTCTGATCGCGCTCGACAACTCCACCGGCGCCATCAAGGCCATGGTCGGGGGCCGCGATTTCGATGAATCCAAATTCAACCGCGCCACCCAGGCGCTGCGCCAGGTGGGTTCGGCGTTCAAGCCCTACGTGTACACCACCGCGGTCGAGAAGGGCGCTTCGCCCGACGATGTCATCCTCGACGCCCCGGTGACCTTCACCACCGCCTCCGGTCCCTACGCTCCCCACAATTACGACGGCAAGTTTGAAGGCAGCATCACGCTCAGGCGGGCGTTCTCGCAATCGCGCAACATCCCGGCGCTGAAGCTGGCGGACCGCTTGGGGATCAACGCCGTCATCGAAACCGCGCGGCGCTTCGGCATTACTTCACCCTTGCCGGCGTATCTGCCGGTGGCAATCGGCGCCGCCGAGGTGACCCTGATCGAGCAGACTGCGGCGTTCACTACGTTCCCCAACGATGGCGTGCGGGTGGTGCCGCGCTACATCCGCCGCGTCACCGACTACCAGGGACAGGTGCTGGAGGAAGACTACCCCGAGGTGAAGGACGTGACCACGCCGCAGACGGCTCGGGTGATGACCTCCCTGATGCAGCAGGTGGTGCAGCACGGGACCGCCGCCGCCGCGGCCAGCTTGAAGCATCCGCTGGCGGGTAAGACGGGCACGACCAACGACTTCACCGACGCCTGGTTCATCGGTTTCTCGCCCTCAATCACTTGTGGAGTGTGGGTGGGCTTCGACGAGAAGAAGACCCTGGGCAACAAGGAGACGGGCGCGCGCGCCGCCCTGCCCATCTGGATGGACTTCATGCGAGTCGCGCTTGAAGGACGCGACGACGAGAACTTCACTCCACCTCAGCCCGTTCCCCACGCCGCCGTCGCCCTGACCTTGGACACTCCCGACCGCGCCCCGGGAGATGGCGAGACGCACTAAGGCAGTCGCTGGCCGATGGTCCTCGCCATCCGCACGCCCTACTCTTCAAGATCTATGAGTTCTGCTGTCTTGATCACTATTTGAGTGGGACTGAGAGTGAAGAATATCGAGAGCGGGGGCACGCCCGGAAAGCCGACAAGTTTCAATCTGTGAAGTTTGGTCCCCGGTACGACTGGGAATAATTCCGGGCTGCCAAGCAGGGCTGGAGAGAGTGTCATCAGCGCTTCATCCAGTCGTTGCCAATTGATGCGATACTTGTTGATCTGGTCAGTGTACAGCTGGTCTTCAACGATCTGGCGAGCCGGCATAGATCAATACCGAGCGTCGCCGGATGTGAGACCAAATTCTCGCGCCAACTCCTGCCCGCGCTGAACCTCGGCAGCAGAGAGTGGTTCATCGGATATGAAAATGCTGCCGTATGGGATCGGGTCACCCTCTTTAGTCATCTTCCATCCCACGAAGCGGTGACTGAACTCGCTGCTTTCTTCCGCATCTAAATCCCACAAATCTTCGATTATGCTGTCAACCAGTGCGATTTCTCGACCCGAGAACACTTTCAGATTAGGCTCAGTCAAATTGACGGTTCGCACCTGTTTGTTCCCGCTCCTGAGCGGCAGGACCTGCACTACCAACTTGCCGCTGTTTTTCAGCCCGTCACGAACTGGGATTAATCTTCGTGGGGCCGGCCCCATGCGGAGATGCTGGTACTCGACCCCCGTTATCGGCTCCCCCCAGTTCCCAAATGACAGGAAGTCCGAAAGGTAAAGTATCTTGTTCAGCTTTACGGCACCGAATTTCGGATCAGTGGCGCACTTTTGGCTAATGTAGAGAATCAGCTCGGCTAGCTTTTCTTCATCGCCGATCACACTCGCCGTCATGCACCCCTCCCTGTCTTGTAGAAGCCTGAACCTGTGGCACCCGCTTGGACAAGGTTATTTCGAAGGTCAAATATATTTGACTGATGTGAATATTGTCAAATATATTTGACTACCCATTATGCCAGATATTGTCGATGCCGATTCCCGGCAGGACTTCGCCCGTGCGTTTGGAGATGCCCTAAATCAGTTCTTGGAGCACAGAGGCATCAGGCAGAGCGACGCCGCAAAGTTACTTGGGTTGGAAAATGGAAAGGCGAGACTCAATACGTATTGCCACGACTCCAGAAAGGGCAAGCGTCCTAAGCCAAACGCCGAAATTCTCTATCTCGCATGCGCTAAGCTGCCCGGTTTCTCTTTCGATTACAAGGGCTACAGAATAAGCGCGGCAACCCTCAATGGGCAGGGCGCAAAGCGATCCGAAAAAACCACCGAACAGCTCACGCTAAATTTCGATCGTCAATTTAATTTGACTGAACAAGCTGGAAGCGTCAGGGTCACAGTGAAGCGGCCGCCGGGTCGGATTGAACTTTCTGTTTCACTAGACGCGACCGCATCGTAAGAACGACGCTGCCCTGTTGTGCCGGGCCCCCCCGCGCACATCTTGAAAATTACAACTCCCCGTGACAAAAGTCACCCCGCCCGGAGCGGCGCCCGAGTAGACTGTATTCAGGAGAAAACAATGAGGCTGCGTTCCGAAGAAATCCTTGCTGCCGAGAACCGCGATCTTAGCAAGCTGCTGGCCTCGCTGGGGCCCGCGGTAGAACTACCGGCGGCAGTGGCGGCCGAAGCATCCCACCCCAGCCCAACTGCAAGGGAGGAAAAAACAAATGGCCGTCACCGCGAGCAGGACTGTGCGTGAACTCGCCGTTGAGTTGCCGGGCGCGACCCGGATATTCGAAAAACTGGGAATCGACTATTGCTGCGGCGGCGGTAAGTCGTTGCAGGACGCGTGCAGCGCCGCGCGCATAACCGTTGACGATGTCATCCGCTCCCTGGAACTGAGCGAAAGCGCGCGCTTGGCAGCCGCACCCGAGCGCGACTGGACCACAGCGCCGCTGAACGAACTCACCGCGCACATCGTCAACAAGCACCACACCTACGTCCGCCAGGAGATTTCTCGCATCCAGGCGCTGCTGGCAAAGGTGGTTGCGGCGCACGGGCAGAACCATCCCGAGGCGGCGAAGATTCAGGAAAGCTTCGAGGACTTGGGCAACGAACTGACCCCGCACATGTTCAAGGAAGAGAACGTGCTGTTCCCGTACATCGACAGCATGCAGGCGGCGGTGGAGCGCGGCCAGCCTGTTCCTCCGCCATTCTTCGGCACGGTGCGCAACCCGGTGCAGATGATGATGACGGAGCACGACGGCGCGGGCAGGAAGCTGAAAGAGATGCGGGAACTCAGCTCAGCGTACGCGGTGCCGGCCGACGGGTGCACCACCTATGCCAGCCTGTATCGCGCTCTCGGCGAGTTCGAGCAGGACCTGCACCAGCACATCCACCTGGAGAACAACATCCTCTTCCCCCGCGCGGTGGAGATGGAGAAGAGGAACTAACTACTGCTGGTCGGCCTGGCGGCGCTCGGCGCTGCTCATCTGGCCGTAGAGTTCGTCGCGTTCCCGCGCCAGCCAGGCGTTGCTGGGGGACATCTCCAGGGCCGAGCTGAAATAGCGATAGGCGGCCAAGCGGTCCAGCGCCACGCAGGTGCCGGTGGCATAGAGCGCGCCCATCTGGCTGGCAGCCTCCGCGGTGGGACGTTTCATCGCCTCCCGCAAATAGGCCATGCCGGTTACGCAATCCTGGCGCACACCCTGCCCGCGAATATACTTCTGCGCCAGTTGCAACTGGGGATTGTCCTCTGGCGCGGCTGCCTGCGCCGGCCTCTGACGGCTGGCATGGGCGAACTTGGCTGCCTGCGCAGTGTTCTTGGTGGAAGCAACCTCTTCCTGGTTATCCTGGCCAGGCTTGGCCGGTTCGGCGGACTTTTCCTTCGCGGTCGAAACTCCGTTGTCATCGGGCTTGGCGGCCGGAGCTGCAGCTCCGGCCGACTGCGGTCGCACATCCGGACTGACTCCAGCCGCCGGCGGGGCGTCGTTGGCGGCTGCCGAAGCGGATGGTTGAGGCGCTGCGGCTGTGGGTTCGGGCGCGGCAGGGTCCACGGGCGGAGCGGCGGGGGCAGCCGGCGCCGGAGGCTGCGGGTTCACGCGCGCGAGCACCGCACCATAGAGCTGGCCGGCCATGGGGCGCGCCTCGGCCCGAAAATGCCACCCTGCGAGCAGCGCCGCGACGAGCAGCACCAGCGCAATCCACAAGCCGAAATGGTGGCGGGGCTCATCATCTTCAAGAAGATAACTGGCGCGGTCGGGTTCAGGCTCCGTACCCAGGCCCAGAAACGAAGGCCCGGTTATGGCAGGCCGGGGGGCTGCAGGACGGGATGGCAGTGGTTCTGCGTTCAGCCCGAGGATTGATGTCCCCGTCGAAGCCCGAGCCGGTTGTGCTTCCTTCTCCTGCGAAACGGCCTCGGCAGGCTTGGCGGGCGGCGTTTCCAGCGGGAAGCCGCACATACCGCAGTAGCGATTCGGTTCCGGGTTATGGTGATGGCAGCGGCCGCAAAGCAAGGGCATCCCCTCCCCGGCCAGAAGTGGGATATAGGTTATTCGATGCCGCCGCCGGCGGGCTTTGCCGCCTGTGGTTCCCCCCTAAAAAAGAAAAGGGACAGCCTGACGGCCGCCCCAGATGGTTGCCGATGCGGGTACCGGGGTCCCCAGCAAACCCGATTTTGGTTTGATGGGGTGGCCAGACCGCATCCGCTTAGAGAGGTTGTACGTTCTCTGCCTGCCAGCCCTTAGGTCCTTTGACGACATTGAACTGGACGGCTTGCCCTTCCTGCAGGCTGCGGAAGCCTTCGCTCTGAATCGCTGAGAAATGAACGAAAACATCCTCGCCGTTCTGCCGGCTGATAAAGCCGTAGCCCTTGGCATCGTTGAACCACTTTACAGTTCCTTGCTCCATACGTGTTACACACATCCTTGTCTTGATTTTGCGCTGAGATGAATCGGGAGGTACTAGGTGAGGCAGATAACGCTGTTCAGCGGATGCTGCTCCAACCGCCGCTTCCATCTAAGGCAACTAAATTATACCCAAACCCTGTGCAAAAAGCCACCATGCCGGCCAATTTTGTTGCGGCTCAGGGCCCGGAACCCATGGCTGCAGAGCGCCTTACCGGCGATCAAAGAGCGGCTTACTGGTTTGGCGTATTTTTGAACTGGAGCACGATCTCGAGGTCGGATTCGACGGGCTGGCCGTTTAAGCTGGCCGGCTTGTAGCGCCACTGCTTGACGGCGGCGACGGTGGTGTCGCGGAACATATCGTTGCCACTCACCCACCGTACGCTCCCCACGGTACCGGATCTGGTGATGGTCGCTTTCATCACCACCTTGCCGGAGACTCCCAGGCGGCGCGCCGCGTCCGGATACGGCGGCTCTACGCGGTGATTCAGTTGTGCCGGAACCACGCGCGATACCGGCCCGGTGACGGCGGTGGGCGTGGGCTTAGCCAGGGCCGCGGGCAGATCCGGGGCTGCGAGCGCGAGCTGCGGCGCTTGGGCCTCGGGCGCCTGTGCGGGGCGAGACGCGCCGGTGGCCGGCCGGCGGACGGGTCCGGCGTCTTCGACTATCGGCTGCGGGCCACGCCGGACGGTCACATCCCCTGCCTCGGAGAGTTGCTCCGAAGCTGGCGCTGCCTTTGCCGGAGAGGGGGCGACGCTGGCCTTCCGCGGAGAACTGACGAGGACGTGCTCGGCTGCCACCGGTGCGGGTTCGGCGGGCTGCGCCGACTCGGGTTGCGGGTGAGCCGTCTCAGGCGCCGGCGCCGCGGCCGCCGGAGCCTGCTTTGCCATACTGGCGTTTCTTGCCATTTGCAAACGCCAGCCTGCGGCCGCGAGAATAGCGAACATGGCCAGAACCGCTGCCAGAAGCAGCCAGCGACGCCCTGGGCTGGCATCGGCTTCGAAGCCGCTGAAGGTGAGCTCGGGGCCGAAATCGGGCGCCGGCATACTTGCGGGCGGCTTTACCAGCTTGAGCCCTCCGGAAGCGGCGCCCCCAGCCGGTCCGGGTTTGGTTGGTTGGGGTGCCGCAGCATGATCCCCGCCAAGTTCGGTCTGGCCGCGCAGGGGTGGAAACGCGGCCTTGGGTGGCTGGGGTAGCGGATCGGAATTCAGTGCGGACGGCCAAATCTCGTCTTTTCTGCTTCCCGCGAGCTGGTCCGAGGCCCTGTCGCGCGCCGTGGGGGGCTCCGGAGCCTTCTCGAGCGGAACCGGCGCTGCCGGCGCGACCAGCGGAACTTCCTCAACCGGCGGCGCGGCCGGCTCTTGCGCCACGCTCGTCACTGCCGACTTCTCCACTCGCGGCCCAGCCGGCGCCTGCGCAACTCCTGTCGCGCGCATCAGGTTGGAAGCGGCGGCTTCTACAGCCTGGGGCAGGGGCCGAACCGGATGGGGGTCGTCCAGGAGTTCGACGATGACCTCTGAAAGCGTGGTGAGGATGAGGAGGTGCTTGTCGGTAAAGGCGTTGGGCGTGTCGGAGAAGGCGGCGATCACGCCGATCACCTTCAGCCCGCGGCGGACCGGCGCGACCGCGATGGCGCTGATCCCCAGCGCCCGGCAAGCTTCGGGATCGACCCGCGGATCGCTCTGGGCATCATCGCAGCGCAGTGGCTCGCCCCTGCGCACGCACAGCCCGGTGAAGCTGTTCTCGCTGCTGAGCTTGGCGCCGACCTCGGGCGCGCTGGTGCCCCAGTTGGCGCGGCAGACCATCTCCTGGCCTTCGGTCAAAGCGATAGCGACGCCGCTGGACCCGGTGAAGTTTTGCGCGCGAATGGCCACCGCCAGCAGTTTTTCCGCCAGCGGCGTGTGCGCTCCGAATTCCGGCGCGCTGCGCGCCTGCTCTAGTTCCGATGTCACTGGTCCCTGGGCCGAACCCATTTCCCGACTTCTCCCGTCAAGATGCTCTTGGGTAAAAACAATCGTAGCAAGCAGCCCATGGGAAAAACATGACCAAAAGGGCTCAGTCCCCTGCCAAGGGACGGTGCACCTCGGTCATGTCCCAGACCGGCACTAACCCGCTTATAGTCAGCAATGAGGGTGCAATGAAAAATATCCAGGACGTTCTGCGCGACAAGGAAACCGAGATCGAGAAGTTGACCCGCGAAATCAAGCTGCTGCGCGTTGCGGCGCGCCTGCTGGAGGAGGAAGGCCAGAACCAGCACGCCAGGGCCCTCGACCCGATCCAGCGCCACGTGGAGACGGCGGCCATGAGTCTGGACGAGCCGGTTCTGGATGTCCTGCCGGTGGCGGGGCCGGCCAATGGCGACGCCAACAAGCGCTGGCCGTAGCCGGACGCCAACCACCTGACCCGCGGCGGAGACCCTCCCCCATCAAAAGCATTTGCCGTGCCTGCCTAGCGCCAGCCTTCCTGTAGCGTGCGGCGCAGAAATGCCACCGTCTTCGTCCAGGCCTGGGCCGCGTCGTCCGCCCTGTAACCGGTCTTGTTAGTGGAATTCTCGAAGGCGTGCCCGGCGTCGGGGAAGATCACGATCTCGATGGGCTTGCCGAGTTGCTTCAACTGCTGTTCGAAGGTGCGCACGTCGCTGACCGGGATGCCGCGGTCCTGCCCGCCGAAGATGCCCAGGATAGAGGCGTGGATCTTCTTCAAGCTATCCAGCGACGTGGCCAAGTGTCCGTAGTTGATCACGGTGGCGGCCAGTCGAGAGTCTGCCAGCGCCAGGTCGAGCGAGTATCCTCCGCCCATGCACCAGCCGATCGAGCCTACGCGGGCTGGGTCCACATTCGTCAGTGACCGCAGATAATCGGCAGCCGCGAGCAGGTCGCGGTCGGCGCGGTCGTGCGGCAGTCCGCGGCTGAGTTCGTGCGCCTCGTCGGGAGTCGCCGCCACCTTTCCGCGATAAAGATCCACCGCCAGCGTGACGTAGCCCTGATCGGCAAATTTTGCGGCCTGTTCCTTCACCCAGTCGTTCAGGCCCCACCATTCGTGAATGATCACCAGAGCTGGGAACGGGCCCTTGCCCGCGGGCGTATATAGCATGCCGCTGACCGTCTCGTCTCCGCTCTTGTAGGAGACCGACTTGCCCTCGGCAGAAAACGCCGGCAGGGCGGCAAAGCACACCAGCAGCATTAGAACGAGACAGCGCATGGAAGCCTCCTGATGGAGATCGAATCTCATCAAGGTTTCGATTGTGTGTGCGGGGCGGCGGGTTCGGAAAGATGGATGGTGCAGCCTACCCGATCAACTCCCGGAAAGAGCTGACCACCTTGGCAGTGACCGCGGGAAGCTCGCCGCGCCCGGCGAGGCTGTGACCGGCGCCTTCGATCACCAGCAGCCTGGTTCGCGCCGGAATCAATTCCAGCGCGGAGGTGATCTCCCCGACCGAAGCGAACTCGTCGCGCGTGCCGGTGACAAACAACGACGGCAGGCGGAGCTGGGGGAAATGCGCCGTGCGCAATTGCGTGGGACGCCGCGGCGGGTGCAGCGGGTAGGACAGCAACAATAGCGCCGCAGCCACGCTGGGATCTTCGGCAGCCAGCATGGTGGCCTGGCGCCCGCCGTAGGAGTGTCCGCCGAGGGACACTCGCCCCGGAACGATTTTCCTGATCGCCGTCACCGCTTGCCGCAATCCTTCGCGATCGCGCGCCGCGCTGCCCGCACTCGGAGGCCCGTGCGGACGCATCTGGCGAAACGGCAAGTCGCAGCGCAGGACCGTCGTTCCACATTCGGCAAACGCTCCTGCGACCGCCAGCAGCAAAGGCGACTGGCAGTTTGCTCCAGCGCCGTGCGTCAGCACCAGAGCCTCGCCGCCTGGGGACACTGGGTGGTGCAGAAATCCACGAACACGAGGTTCGCAGGTTTCGTCCAGGAATGGCTCGATCGAGGTGTCGGGCATACCAGCGCCATTGTAGGAGAGGCAGCGCGCGGTAACGGCGTCCAAACTCTGTGCGCCCTGGCGGTGATCGTCTGCTGCCGAAACCCCGAGCGAAGCGAAGGACCTTGCAGGAAGAATCTGGCGGAGAGGGAGGGATTCGAACCCTCGATACAGGTTTTGGCCCGTATAACGGTTTAGCAATTGTCTCCCTCGACGTGACGCCTCGCAATCCCAATCACTTGCAGTCATACTCCGCTACAAAACGGCACGCCATGTGACCCGAATAGTCAGTTTCGGGACACCACTCGGGACACCAAGTTCCAAGCTCGTTTGCCAGTGGCAGCAACCAACACCCAGACAAAAGCACCTAGCGCCGTGCATGGCAAGGGCTTCTTGGAACA
>Ga0181521_10001214_pt1 | contig 32127 bp, 32 predicted proteins | sample PEATcosm2014_Bin_32_FD_119764 | JGI IMG/M metagenome (GOLD analysis project Ga0181521, IMG submission 119764) | Peatland microbial communities from MTU Mesocosm Facility, Houghton, MI, USA - PEATcosm2014_Bin02_60_metaG | ecosystem: Environmental > Terrestrial > Soil > Wetlands > Peat | place...
GATAACCGGTGAAGCTCAAAAACAGCGTCACCAGCAATAAAAAGACGCCGAGAACCCAGTTGAATTCGCGCGGCTTTTTATACGCGCCGGTGAAGAATACGCGGCACATATGCAGGAACACGATCGCCACCATGCCATGCGCCGACCAGCGGTGCATATTGCGCAGAAAAATGCCGAAAGCCACCGTGCCCCGCAGGTCGAGCATGCGGTCGTAAGCCTGTGTGGTCGAGGGCACGTAGTAGAACATCAGCAGTACGCCGGTGACCACCAGAATCACGAACAGAAACGTGGCCATCAGCCCCAACCCCAGGGTGTACGCCGGCCGCAGTGTGTTCTTGTTTACCTTGACTGGGTGAATGTGCAGGAAGAAATTGGTGAAGCTGGTGGACGAGCGCTCCAGATCCGTGGAGGGCAAGGGATTGCGGAAGATCGAGTTCCAGACGTTCTGTGGAAGCTCCCGCAGCGTGGTGAGCGCCCCGCTCGGTTTTTTCGTGGGTGTCATACCGTCAAGTAAGTGCCCGGGTCGACCGGGGCATTCTTGTCAATCACGATGTCGCCATTGGGCGCGAGCGACACCTGGAACCAGGGCAGCGGCTTGGGCGCCGGACCGCCGGTGACATTGCCGTCCTGGTCGTAGTGCGAGCCGTGGCACGGGCAGGCAAAGCCCGTGTCGGCGATCGCCACGATGCACCCCAGGTGGGTGCAGGTAGTGGAGATGGCGGCGAGTTTGTTGCCTTCGCGCACGATGCAGACGCGCTCCACGTCGCGCGCGATGCGTGTGCCGGGCGGAAAATCGTCGGGCTTCCCGATGGCGAAGCGGGCGTTCGGGCCGTAAGTCACGCGCGGCTTGAAAAACAGCCAATCGGAAACCACTGCTAACAGCGCGGAGGCGAACAGCCCGAAGCCCGAAAGCCACGCCAGCAGCCGCCGGCGGGGCATTTGGGAGTCTGTGGTAGCGACTGGATTATCGTGACTGTGCGGAGCCACCATCATTGCCTTTCTCCTGTGCCGCCGGCGGGCGCGGCGGTCCCTCGTCCAGGTCGCTCCAGAAGACCTGGTACTTGGCGTCTTCAATATTGCGAAAGTAGTCCTTCTTTACCGCGAAAATGAAGACACACACCGCCGCGGCCGCCATCATGAGACTGGCGAGCACCGCGATCCAGGTCAGTTCCATTCGGGCGTAATGGTCGCGGTAACCGGCTTCCGCGTGGCTGCCTGCCGGGCCAGTTCCGTGATGGTGGCGCCGCGCAGCACCTGCGCCACCGCGGATTGCGCATTGACCCAGACATCGTGGGCCGGACACCACTCCTGGCGCGCGCAGGCACGATCCGCATTGAGACAAACATTGAGCCTCATCGGACCCTCGATCGCCTCCACCACATCGAGCATGGTGGTTTCCCGGTGGTTATTGGGGAGTTCAAATCCACCGGTGTTCCCGCGATGCGAAAGCACCAGTCCGGAACGCGTCAGGCTCTGGAGCACTTTCGAGAGAAACTGTTCGGGGCATTCCGCCGCTGTGGCCAATTCCGCGCGGCTGGCACGCGTCTCAGGCGGCAACCCGGCCAGATAAATCATCACCCGGACGGCATAATCGGCGGCTCTAGTGAGTTGCATAATAGGATTATAAGACTCTTATTATCCGATTCAAGCCTTTTGCAGTTTGGATTCCGAAAAAAAGCCCTAATTTTAATGGGCTAATTTGGTCTTAGATACCCCAATTGTGGGTTTTGGCGCACCAAAATGTGTGGATAAGGCCGCGAAGGACTCAATGAGCCGCGACCAGCCTGAGCCGCGACCGCCGTTACTGAGCCGCGACCGCCGTTACTGAGCCGCGACCGCCGTTACTGAGCCGCGACCGCAAGGGAGCGGTGCCTTTTCTTATCTGTGTGCATCTGTGTGCATCCGTGGCCGAAAAATCATTGTCCCAGGAGTTCGCGACACCTCGGGTCAGTCAGATTTTGACGCTTGGGAATTGGCCACGGATGCACACGGATGCACACGGATAAAACCATTTAACGGTGGCCGGCATTCGCGTTTTTTTTTCGCGGCCTCAGGCCCGCTTGATCCTACCCGCCGTGCCCGTGCGCCCGGAAGCCCAGAGCTCCAAACCCACCACGCCTCACCACCCGGCATGTGGACGGCGTAACCGGGGAGACCACCCCTCCGGCCGCGCCATATGCCTGGTAAAGGTCGTAGTAGTACGGATAATTCTGGAATTTCTGCTGCACCCACGCGGCGTTATCGCAATAACCGTGGGATTTTACGGCCGCCTGGCACGCCGCCGGGTTGAAGCCGCCCGGAGCGCACGGATTCGACCCCGTTTGCGCGTGCGCCGCCGCGCCGATGCCAGCGAGAACCGTGAGCGTAACTCGCGCCGACTTCATCATGGCCGTCTCTGGCCTAAGCATACGCTTACGCCCGGTCGATTCAAGCAAAAACGCGCGAGCGGGCGGTTTTTTCGTGCAGTCGGATTTCGGCCAGCCAATCGATCCCCGCAGGCACGTTCTTCTGGACGCAATAGTAGTCCCAGACGGCCGGCCAGGGCAGGCTTTTCAGCTCTTCGAGAAGCGCCAGCCGCTGGGTGAAATCCATGCCGGCCTCCACTTCCCGCAGCTTCTCCGAGGGCTCCAGGAGCGCCACCAGCAGCGCCTTGATCATGTTCCGCATTCCGATCACCCAGGCCGCCACGCGATTGATGGAAGCGTCGAAGTAATCCAGGCCGATATGAATCCGGTCCGTCTTCCCGCTGCGCACGATCTCGCTCGCGATGGCCTGCAATTCGTCGTCGAGAATCACCACGTGGTCGCTATCCCAGCGCACCGGACGGCTGACGTGCAGCAGCAGGCCGGGGCAGAACATCAGCACCGAAGAAATCTTTTCCGAAATTTTTTCGGTGGGATGGAAATGCCCGGCGTCGAGCGTCAACAGCTTGCTGCGAGAAACGGCATACCCCATGTAAAACTCGAACGACCCCACGGTATAGCTCTCCGCGCCGATGCCGAACAGCTTCGCTTCCACGGCGTCGAGGTGCACCCGCGGATCGATCTGCTCTTGAAAAACCCGATCCAGCGATTCCGCCAGGCGTTCGCGCGGTGCCGTCCGGTCGATGGGAATATCTTTGTACCCGTCCGGGATCCACACGTTCGTGACGGTGGCGCTCGCGAGTTGCCTCCCCATCTCCGCCCCGATTTTCCGGCAGCGCCGGCCGTGCTCGATCCAGAATTCCCGGATGGCCGCGTCGGAATGCGCGAGCGTGAACCCATCGGCGGCTTTGGGGTGCGAAAAATAGGTGGGATTGAAATCCAGGCCGAGACGATTGTGCTTCGCCCAATCGATCCAGCCCTGAAAATGCCGCGGTTCGATGGCGTCGCGGTCCACGAATGTGCCGCCGTTTTCGAGATAGCTGGCGTGCAGATTCAGGCGATGATCGCCGGGGACCACGCGCAGAGCGGCCTCGATATCGCTGCGCAGTTCGTCAACGGTGCGCGCTTTGCCCGGATAGCTTCCGGTGGCCTGGATACCGCCGCCCGATAGCACCGCGCCGGGCGTTTCAAATCCGCCGACGTCGTCGCCCTGCCAGCAGTGCATGGAAATGGGAAACGTGGCCAGCGTTCGCAGCGCCGCATCGGTATCGACGCCCAATGCGGCGTACTTCTCGCGCGCCAGTTCGTAGGATTTCACAATTTGTGGTTCGCTCATGGCTCGAAGGCAGCGTACCAATACGCGCACCCCGCCGCAAGCGAGCGCCGGCTACGCCGCAATGCTGTTCACCTAACAGGTTGAGCGGGCCGGTGGCTTATTCCGAGTCGCGCGATACGACCGGAGCAGCGCGAATCAGCGTCCGCAAGCCGACTTATCAGTGAACCATGGTGCAACTCCAGGTGCTGTTCCCCTGGCCCGGTACCAATGCTGGTGCCAGTTCATGAGAATGCGCCGTCCGAACTCGCCCCCCACTCCCACGCTGTCTCTCAGACAGAGCGCCGCACCGGTGTGCCCCGACCCCCTCACGGGACCCATTTTCCCGCTCGACGAACCCCATTTCGCCTCTTCCATCCGCCGCCGTTGCCCTCCGGTCTTACTGTCGCCGGCGGACATCCCCTCCACGCGCCCTGCCGAACCACTCCGCGCCCTGCCTCGCGCCGGAGCAAAACCCATTAAAGACTCAGGCTCACGCTGCGGTTTAGTTACTGCACGGTTTGTTCAATTTCGCGGTGGACGCGATCGTCTTAACCTGGCTTTCGGCGCCGCGAAAGTGAGTAAACCTTTATCAGTCGCAACCAGCTCACAAAAATAATCCCTTACTCCTCACACACTTACCTCCCGCAACCCCGCCCTCCGCTCCGCCCGCGTGCTAAATCTCCCCCGATGCCGGCTTCTCCCAAACAAACCCGCCGCTCCACCCGGCCCCACACCGGCGAAGGTAAGGCCCGCGCCCCCAAAACGCCCGCAACCGCCCCTTCTCCTTCACCACCGTCCGTATCGCATCGCCGCCCTCGTTGCCGGCGCCATCGCCACCTGCCAGCCTGTCAACTCCCGGAAACGCATCGCCATCGAACCCATCGCCCTCGCCCAACACGCCGTTTATCGCATCGCCGCCATCGAAAGCGGCCTCTTCCCCAACTGCCTCAACGCCGCCATGTACTCCCCGAGGAACCCAACCTCCTCCGAACCTCTGGGCTCATCCAAGGCTTCCACCCCGCCATCGATCGGAACCGCGCTTACTGGCTCGCCCATGGCATGCATCGCGTCGATCGCCAGTTCCAAACTCATCCCCACCTTTCTGCGCTTCCAGACCCCAAGCCGAGCGCCTCTGCCGCCGCGCTATCCGCGATTTTCCATCGCCTCCAGCGCCTCCACCTCCAGCTCCCGCCAGAAAATAGCACGCCAAACGAACCCATTGCCGAACCCCTTCGCCAACCCGCAATACGAACAAAAGACAACCACTTCCGATTCCTGCGAGCTCTCATCCCCAACCCCAAACGAACCCAAAACGAACCCATTCTCCGATGCCGATCCGCAATCACCCAGCCCGCGAATGAGCCGCGACCGCGAGCGAGGTTCCTTGTACCCAATTGTGCTTTTGTCCGGCAAACCGTGTTCTCGTCGCCGAAGCGGGGCTGCCCTTCGTACGATCGCGGCGGTTTTCGCGGATTCCGCCGGGCCTCGACTTTTGTGTCGCGCTCTCGCTCCCTTGTCGCATTGGCGCGCGGAATTCGCCTGCTAAAATGAAGACTTCACACTACATGCTGGACCCACAGGAGCTGGAAGCCCGATCTCTCGAACGTATCGCCGCCGCGCGTTCCGAAGAGGAGTTGGAAGCCGTGCGCGTCGACGCGCTCGGGCGCAAAGCGCCGCTGGCGCAGGCCGGAAAAGAGATGGGCAAGCTTCCGCCGGCCGAGCGCGCGAGCTTCGGCAAGCTGCTTAACAGCGCGCGGCAGTCGATCGAGCAGGCGCTGGCCGCGCGCAAGCAGATCCTGGCGGAAGAAGCTCTGCAAGCTCGCCTCGACGCCGAATGGATCGACGTTACCGTGCCGGCTCCGGGAGTGCGCCGCGGACATCTGCACCCCGTCACGCGCATCCAGCGCGAACTCGAAGACCTATTCCGCTCGCTTGGGTTCGCCGTGCTCGACGGACCTGAAGTGGAAGACGAATACCACAATTTCGACGCCCTCAACATCCCGGCCGACCATCCGGCGCGCGATATGCAGGACACGTTCTGGCTGGATGGCGGCAATCTGCTGCGCACCCACACCTCGCCCGTGCAGGTGCGCGGCATGGAGCGGCTGGGTCCGCCGCTGCGCATGATCGCGCCGGGCCGCGCGTTCCGCAATGAGAGCGTGGACGCATCGCACGAGCACACCTTCTATCAACTGGAAGGCATGATGGTGGATCGCGACGTCTCGGTGGCGCATCTGCTGTATTTCATGAAGACGCTGCTCGCCGCCATCTTTCATCGCGATGTGACGGTGCGGCTGCGTCCGGGCTATTTCCCCTTCGTCGAACCGGGATTCGAGCTGGATATCCAGTGCCTGATCTGCGGCGGCCCGGGCTGCCCGGTGTGCAAACAGAGCGGCTGGGTGGAACTGCTGCCGTGCGGCCTGGTGAATCCCAATGTGCTGCGCATGAGCGGCATCGATCCCGAAGTCTGGGGCGGTTTCGCGTTCGGGCTGGGTCTCACGCGCCTGGCCATGATGCGCTACGGCATCGACGACATCCGCCATCTGCAAGGCGGCGATCTTCGTTTTCTGGAGCAATTTTGAAGTTCTCGTATAACTGGATTCGCGAATTGGTCCCCGGGCTGGCCGAGGCTCCGGGTCCGCTCGAGCGGCTGATCACCATGAAGACGGCCGAGTGCGAAGGCGTGGAGCCGGCGTGCGAGCTGCTGGCGCGCGCGACCCTGGCGCGAGTGGAATCGGTAGAACCGATCGCGGGCACGCATCTCGTCGTAGCGATCGCGGATGCCGGTCCCGCCGGACGCAAAAGCGTGGTCTGCGGCGCGCCCAACTGCCGTCAGGGCATGGTCACCGCCTGGGTGGACATCGGCAAAAAGACCATCCACGGTGTGGAGAGCGACGGCATGCTCGCCAGCCCCGCGGAATTGGGCATTAATAAGGACCAATCGGGAATCATCGAACTTGCCGGCGAGCCCGGCGGCACGCTCGATCTCCTCGAGGCCGATAGCATCATCGAGATCGACAACAAGTCGATCACCCATCGCCCCGATCTGTGGGGCCATTTCGGCATGGCGCGCGAAGTGGCGGCGATTCTCGGGCTGAAGTTGCGCGATCCGGTGAAGCTCGATCTGCTGCCGTCGGGTCCCGCGGCAATCAAGATCGCCATCGAGGATTTCAATCTCTGCCCGCGGTATAGCGCCTTGGTTTTCGAAAACGTAAGCGTCCAGCCTTCACCGTACTGGCTGCAGGCGCGCCTCGCGGCCATCGGGCTCAATTCCATCAACAACATTGTCGATATGACGAACTTCGTCATGTCGGAGCTGGCGCAGCCCATGCACGCCTTCGATGCCGACCTGATCCAGGGCGACACGATCTTTGTCCGGCGCGCCAAGGCCGGGGAAGTATTCGAGGCGCTGAATGACGAGACGTACACGCTCGATCCGTCGAACCTGGTGATCGCCGATTCCGCTGGCGCCATCGGGCTCGCGGGCGTAATCGGCGGCGGCCCGAGTTCGATCACCGAAAAAACCACGCGCGTCGTGCTGGAGAGCGCGAATTTCCAGGCATCGAGCATCCGCAAGACGTCCGCCGCGATCAAGCTGCGCACCGACGCTTCCATGCGCTTCGAAAAGGCGCAGGACCCGGCCAATACCGTGCGCGGGCTGGCTCGCGCCATCGAACTTCTCCAGGAGATCTCGCCCGGCATTCGGCTGGTGGGCGGAGTGGCGGAAAGCAGGCGCGAGTTCGCTCCGCCCGCGCCCATCGATCTGCCGCTTGCCTGGCTGGAGCGCAAATTGGGCCGCTCGATCGGCGCGGACGAAGTGCGGGAGATTCTCACGCGCCTGGAATTTCTGGTGAGCGAGCCGGAACCGGGCTTGTTCCGCGTGGGCGTGCCTTCCTGGCGCGCCACCAAGGACATTTCCGTGAAGGACGACCTGGTGGAAGAAGTCGGCCGCATGGTGGGGTATGCGACCATCGAACCCCGCGCGCCGCTGGTGCCCTCGAGCGTGCCGCCGGCGAACCCCACGCGCAAGTTCCAGCATGAAGTCCGCAATATTTTCGTCGATCAGGGCTTCACGGAAGTCTACAACTATTCGTTCCTGAGCGAGGAAGCGGTGCGCGCGTTCGGGCTCGATCCCGCGGAGCACGTGCGCGTGGCCAATCCCATCGCGTCCGATCAGGCGCTGATGCGCACGTCGTTGCTACCCGGCATCTGGCATAACGTGCTCGAGAACGCCAAACATCGCGAGAGCTTCCGGCTCTTCGAAATCGGCCTGGAGATTCACAAGCGCGACGCGGGACTGCCGGACGAAATTCCGCATCTCGCCGCCGCGCTCTATGAACGTTCCGGCGATGGCCGAGCGGGCATTTTGGAGATCAAGCGCGCCGCGGAGTGTTTGCTCCCGGGCGCGGAGGCTGTTCCCAGCGCCGCGCGCCCGTTCGAACATCCGGCGCGCTCGGCCGATTTGCGCTGGCGCGGACAGGTGGTGGGCCGGTTCTTCGAACTGCATCCCAAGCTGGTGGAATCCGGGCGCGCCGCCATTCTGGACCTCGACCTGCGCGCCGTCGAATCGCTTTCCGGCGCGGAAGTGCAGTTCACGCCCATCCGCCGGTATCCGTCGAGCGACTTCGATCTTTCGGTGATCGCGCCCCTGCGCGCGCATGCCGGCACGCTGCGGAGCCAGGCGGCGTCGTTCACCGGACCGCTGCTCGAATCCATCGAGTACGTGCGCGAATATGCCGGTCCGCCGCTGGCGGAGGGCTCGAAAAGCGTGTCGTTCCGCGTGAGGGTCGGTTCGCCCGAGCGCACGTTATCGTCGGAAGAAGTGGCCCAGATCCGCGATGCCATGATCCAGGGCATGCGCGGGTTGGGATACGAGCTGCGCGTGTGAGCACTCGCCGCACCAGGCCCGGCGGCTGGGTGGCGCGGCGCCAGAAAGGTCTGTGCCGCTGGTGCGGCGCGGCGGTTCCCAAGGGACGATTCACATTTTGCAGCGCGGCCTGCGTCCACGAATGGCGCCTGCGCACCGATCCCGCATACCTGCGCGAACAGGTCTTCGCGCGCGATCGCGGCGTGTGCGCGCAATGCGGCGTGGATACCGAAGCGCTGCGGCGCGACAAGCGCAAGCTCGATTACCGCGCGCGGCGGCAGTTCGAAAAAGATTGGGGCGGCCGGCGGCATTTGTGGGATGCCGACCATATCGTTCCCGTCATAGAAGGCGGCGGCGAATGCGATCTCGCCAACATGCGGACGCTTTGCCTCAAATGCCACAAGCTCGCGACGGCGGAATTGCGGCGGCGAAGGCGGAAAGCGCGGGCCTTCGAGACAAGTTGTCTCGAAAACGAGACGAAGTTCCCTGAAAATAAAGTGGCGCGAATTCTTCAAGACAACTTGTCTTGAGCGTGTCCTCACGCGTGCATCGCGCCGCTGAGCGGGGGGGCCCAATCGAGCCGTCCGTCTGCCTCCACCGCCGCCGCGAGTTTGGCCGCCACTTCCGGCGGCCAGGGCGCGGTGCGGCGCACGCGCAGATCCGCGAACGCGTTGATACACTCCAGCGTGGCGGCCAACTTCCCGCGCGTGGCATTCACCAGGAACATGACGTAGTGCAATCGCTTCGCCGAATACGCCACCAGGCGAATATAGACCACGACATCCTCGCCCGGCAGCACTTCCGAGATGAAGTTGACGTGGTATTCCAGGTCGAACGTGCCCGTGCCGTGCGCGGCATGGTAGGCCTGCGTAAGCCCCATCCAGTCGTGCAACGTGTCGCCGGCATCGTCGAAGAGCGCGATATACCAGCGCACGTTCATGTGTCCGTTGCTGTCGCGATACGAATCGGGAACGGTCGCGCGCAGGCACACCGGTTGGAGCGCTTCTATTTCTTCAAGGGGAATCGGCGGCGGCTTCAACTTCGAGTGTAGCGCGCCGCGATTTGGCCTATTGGCTCGTCGATACTCCGGTCGCTTGCGTTCCCTGCAGCGCTTTCAGCACAGCCGCGCCGTCGGGACTTCCCAGTCCCGTGCAGGCATTCCAGTTCGCGCCGGCATCGTAACCGCCGTTGTTGCCGCTGGTGATCTCGTGGAAGGCCGAGGTCCCGATTAGTTGATAGAGCGCGGGCTGGATGAAACCGACCGGCTTGCCCATCTGCTGATTGATGAGCGCCATCAGCCCCGCCCACAATGGCGCTACGGCGCTGGTGCCGCCGATCGCCGTATTCTGACCGTCGACGCGAACTTTGTAGCCGGTGGTCGGGTCGGCGTCACCGGCAACGTCCGGCACGCCTCTTCCCACGAACTGAGTTTGTTTCTGCGCCGGCACACCGGCATTCGCCTGGTAAGTAGGAATGGGGAAGATATTGCTAACGCCGCCGCCGGTGGCGCCCTCCCCGCTTGCCAGTTCGTTCCACACCACCTCGGTTTTGATGGCGTGTGCGCTGAGCGTGAGCCTTGTGCCTCCGCAGGCGAGCACAGGCGGCAGACACGCCGGCAAGTCCACGTGCAGTTTGCCATCCGGGGCGCCATCGGTGGCGCCGTTATCGCCGGCCGCGGCGATGATCGTCACCCCTACGCCGGCGGCATCGGTGCAGGCTTCGAGCATGGCATTCGCGGCCTGCGACGTCCAGGAATCTTCCGGTCCTCCCCAACTGATAGAGATCACCGAAGGGTTGCTGACCGTGTCGTGGACAGCAGTTGTAATGGCGTCGTGAAATCCCTGGTCGGTGTTGGGCGCGAAGTAGATGACGATGCGCGCGCCCGGCGCCACCGAACCAGCCACCTCGATATCGAGCATGACTTCACCGTCGGCGTTCTGATCGACCCCCGGCTGATTGGCGCCGCCGTCCACCGAAATCGAGGTGATCGCCGGCGAATGGCTGTTGAAGTAGGTATTGAGATCGTCGGTGTTGTAGCCGCCGCCCAATTCAATGATCCCGATGGTTTGTCCCGTCCCGTTGACGCCCGTGGGGAAGTCGTAGGCGCCAGCGATTTGGGTGGGAGTGAGGGAGCCCGACACTCGCGCGGCGTGCGCTCTGCGCAAGTGGGGTGTGGCGATGGGGCGGTTGTCCAAACCCAGAACGGCCGCTATGATGCCATCGAGATTCGCCGGAATCGTGAGCGGTCCGGTACGGCCGCGATATGTTCCGGCCGTGGTTTTGTAGCGCCGGAGCGTGGTCCCGAAGGCCGTCTGCATATTGGCGGCTGTCCCCTTCAGCACCACCGACCTCCGGGCGGCGCTGCGTTCGGCGACGGTTAGCCCGTTCTCATGAGCGAACGTCTCTATGGCCGCAATGTCCGCGGAATCCGCGCCATGCAGCACGGCGAATTCGCCGCGGGTGTGATATTCCCTTGTCTGCGATTGCCGGTAGGCGAACTCCGCCGCCGTCGGCATATGTGTGCGCGTCCTGCGCCGCACGACCACCGTCGCCTGGATCATTTCGTTGCTGTCGACGGACCCCGTTTCGGACGAACCGGCGATCGGTACCCGGTGACTTCCAGGCAATTCCACTCTCTTCTGCGAACTCATGGTTCACCTCCTGCCCGTTTTTGGGCGACCTGCAAGAACAATAATGCAATATTCATAAGAAAACAAGATAAATTCATATTTTGGAAGTGGGAGCTTACGGATATTGCCTTGGAACTATGAGAGGAATCGTACAGATCGACGCAATTGCAAAATTGAATTCAAATGAGTAAATTCAACTGGAACCTGCCGTGCTTGGCGGGCCGCTGCACGGGCGCGGTACACTGGCACTGAAATGATCCGCCGACTCTTATCACTCGCCCTCATGGCTTCCGGCGCCGCGCAATCGCAGGACGGAAAACCCCTCCGCGTGGCCATCGCCGGTTTGAATCACGGACACGTCTCGGGATTCTTCAACAACGCTCGCCGCCGCGCTGCCGATATCGCCATCGTCGCGGTATGGGATCCGGATTCCGCCCTGCTCCAAAAATACGCCGGCGCGAACCACTTTTCGAACGATCAGCTTTACACCGATCTCGACAAGATGCTCGACTCCGTCAAGCCCGAAGCCGTGGCCACCTTCACCGACACCTACTCGCATCTCCGGGTGGTGGAGGCGTGCGCGCCGCGGCACATTCCGGTGATGATGGAGAAACCGCTGGCGGTGGATATGAAGCAGGCGCGCGCCATCCAAGAGGCGTCCGTGCGGTACAACACGCCCGTTTTCGTCAATTACGAAACCACCTGGTACCGCAGCCACGGCGAAATGTGGAACCTGCTGCACGAACAGAAGGCCGGGGGCGAAATCCGCCGGATGGTCGCCATGGATGGCCATCAGGGACCGCGGGAAATCAAAGTACAACCGGAGTTTTTCGCCTGGCTGAACGACCCTGTGAAGAATGGCGCCGGCGCGCTATTCGATTTCGGCTGCTATGGCGCCAATCTGATGACCTGGATGATGGACAACCAACGGCCGCTGAAAGTCACCGCGCTGACGCAGACCGATAAGCCCGAGATCTACACCCAGGTGGACGACGAAGCTACCGTGCTGGTGGAATATCCGAAGGCGCAGGGCGTGATCGAAGCGTCGTGGAATTGGCCGGTGGGACGCAAGGATTTCGAAGTCTACGGCGCGACGGGGTACGCCATCGCCACCGGCGGCGATAACCTGCGTGTGCGCCTGGCGGGAGCGAACGCCGAAGAGACGCGTACGCCGCCGCCGCTCAAACGGGAGGCTGCCGACTCCATTTCCTATCTGATCGGGGTGGCTCGGGGGCAATTCAAGCCTTACGGACTGTCCTCGCTCGAAAACAACGTCACCGTGATCGAGATTCTGGATGCCGCGCGCGAATCGGCGCTCACCGGGCGCACCATTACGCTTCAGAGATGAAGCCGGTCCATCTGCGAGCCCGCCAGCAGGAACGCGCCAATGCCATACACATAGCTCGATGTGGGCTTAAACTGGCCGGGCGCCGCGCCCACCGGTTGAATACATCCGAGGCGGCCATCGGCGTACACGTGCGAACGCAATCCGGCCCAGGCTTTCTGTGCCGCGGGCGCATAGATCTTGCGATCGAGAATGCCCTGATTGACACCCCACGCCAGGGCGTAGGCGATGAATGCCGAACCGGAAACTTCCGGTAATGGATACGCCTGCGGATCGAGCAGGCCCGAGCGCCACAGGCCGTCCTCGCCCTGGACTTTCACGACAGCCGCGGCCATTTCGCGAAGTTGCGCCGCATATTTCGGACGCGCGGCATAATTCTTCGGCATGTAATCCAACACCCGCGCGATTCCGCCCATCACCCAGCCGTTACCGCGCGACCAGAAGAGCTTGCGCCCATTGGCTTCGTGCTGTTCTAGGTAAGTGGCATCGCGAAAATATAAATGCTCTTCGGAATCATAGAGCAACTTAGTAGTAATCCCCCACTCGCGATCCATGAAATCCAGGTATGCGGTTTTTCCGGTGGCTTTGTAGAGACGCGCCAGCGTGGGTGGCGCCATAAACAGCGCGTCGCACCACCACCAAAGAGGCTTGGCCGGGTCGTCTTTCAAATCCCACTGATAGTGGAACCGTTCGATCAGCGGCGGGAGAATGCGCGGATCTTTCTGCCTCAGATACAGTTCGAGATACACCTGTCCGACAGCTACATCGTCGGCGTGCTCTGGCCGCGGGCCGAGCTGCCAGTTCAATTTCTCGCCCATGGCGCGCATGGCCTGCTCGTATTTCGGGTCGTCGAGCGTGGCCGACGCGGCCATCAATCCGTCATAAAGGGCGGCGAACGTCCAGTCGGTGCTGAAGTATGGACGCGCACGCTCCAGTTGCCAATCGGCGACTTTGCGCATGGCGGCGCGGACTGCATCGTGCCTCAGGTCAGGGCGCAGATCCGTCGCGAGCGGCGGCGCCTCGTCAAGCGAATCGCCGATTCCATGGTTCTTCTCTAACTCGGATGGAGTCTGCGCCGGCGCAAACACGGCCAGTAGGGCTGCGCCAACAAGGGCCGCCATTCCCACGCGATAAGGCCTCATCTTGATTTAGTAATCCATTTCATAAGTTCGCCAACGTGTTCTGTTCGAAGAAAGGCACCACTCCCTTGCGGTCGTGGCTCAGTATTCTGTCGCGGCTCTGAACGGGGCGCAGGTACTTAGGAACTCCCGATCAGCACACCGGTGGCGAACACCAATACTCCGCCCAAGCCCACCTGTAGCGCCGCCGCGACCGGCGAGGTCTCCATGTACTTCTGGCGAATCCAGGAGATCACGCCCAATTCCGCCACCACCACGCAGATAGCCGCGGTCATGGCGGCGGTGAAGCCTGGGATAAGGAACGGCAAGGTATGTCCGATGCCTCCCAATGTCGTCATCGCCCCGCAGATCAGGCCGCGGAGCCAGGGATGCCCGCGCCCGGTCAGGCTGCCGTCATCGGAAAGCGCCTCCGCGAAACCCATGCTGATGCCGGCGCCCAGCGACGCGGCCATCCCGACCAGAAATGCGTCCCACGGCTTGTGCGTGGCGAAAGCCGCCGCGAAAACCGGGGCCAAAGTGGAGACCGATCCATCCATCAACCCGGCCAGACCCGGCTGCACGATCTGCAGCACGAACAGGCGGCGGTTGGCTTCCTCTTCCTTCATGCGGACATCGCCGCCAAGCTTATCGGCCTGCAATTCCCCGGCCCGTTCCTCGTGGTGGCGCTCTTCCTGTGCGAGATCGTCCAATAGTTGGCGGATGTGAGCGTCGGAGGTCCGTGCCGCCGCGCGTTCGTAAAACAAGCGCGTCTCCGCTTCCATGGACGCGACCGTATTGCGCACCAGTTCGAGGCGCAGCGGGCGCGTCATCCACACCGGTTTGCGATTGACGAAACCGCGCACATCCTGGCGGCGGATGAGCGGAATATAGTCGCCGAATTTCTTTTGGGATAGCTCGATCAACCTGCGCCGGTGGCCCGATTCCTCGACGCGCATTTCATCGAAGATGGCCGACGTCGCGGGAAAATCCTTGCGTAGACCCTCGGCGAAGTTGGCGTAGATTTTCTCGTCCTCTTCTTCCAGGGTGATGGCAAGCGCCAGAATCTCCTGTTCGGATAAACTGTCGAAACTGCGCATGGCCCCATGCTAGCATCAACCCAGATGGCCTTCGTCGACCTCACCAAGCAACTGGCGCAGCAGGCGCTGCAATCAGCGATCTCGGAGCCGGCGCCTTCCGCACCCGCGCCGGACAACCCCGGCGGGGTCATGCTCAATCAGCTCGGCGCCATGCAAAAGGCACTCAAAGACGACGAAGAGCTCATCATCCATCTACAAAACGGCGAGGACAAGATCCGCGTGATGGAGATTTTCCTGCCGTCGCCACAAGTCGCGGTGCTGACCGGCATCGATGCCAACCGCGTGATGACGCGCGTGGTCTCCGCGGTCTCGGCGCTTCAACTCGTGGTGCGAACGGGGAAGGCGCAAGCGGGCGCGAAGGCCGTGCGGGTGAATCTGGTGGTGCCGAAGGGGAAGTAGGGTTCACCACGGCGCGGCTGCGCCGCAAGCTTTCAGCGCTCAGCTCTCAGCGGTCAGCTTTTCGTGAGGTTTCGGTAAGTGTGTGACGGCGCCGTTTCGCAGCTGATGCTTCGGCAGCTTCGGCAGCAGAAGCAACTCGTGAACACGGGGTCTTCCGTACGGCGAGAACTGTCACCGCGGGATTGCCGGTGCTCCCTCTCGGCTTGAGGCGTATACTGGTTCGGCCAGCCATAATGCCAAGGGGGAGAGCTACGATGAGACGAACGATCCTGATCGGGTTGATGGTGACGACGTTGTCGTCGACTGCGGCGTCTGCGACGCCGCAAATTGCCCTCAAGACTCGGGCGGTCATCGACGTGCGTCGCGGGGTCAGTGTCCCCGGCGCCGTTATCCTGATTGAGAACGGCCACATCTCCGCTGTCGGAACGAATGTCACAGTTCCCACGGGCGTCAAGATTATCGATCTGTCCCGATTGACACTGATCCCGGGGTTGATCGACACCCATACGCATCTTCTCTCCGACTACCAATTCAGCGGCGGCGGTTTCCGGGAGAACATGACCCGGACGATTCTTTTAGGAATTGCGGCGCGGGTTCTTCTCGGTGCAAAGAACGCACGAGAGATGCTGGAGGGCGGCTTTACGGCGGTGCGGGATGTCGGAAACTCCGGCTTGAACGGCGACGTAGAACTGCGCCGGGCCATCGACAAGGGTTGGATCACCGGGCCAACGATGGCGGTGTCCACGCGAATCATTTCTCCGGTCGGCGGTCAGGCGATTGCTTTTTCACACGACTTCCAACGCCTGATGGAGCAGGAATACGTGCAGATCAGCGGTGTTGAGGAAGCGCGCCGTGCTGTCGCTCAAGCGGTGTACGACGGGGCCGACCTGATTAAGGTGGTTGTCGAAAACGAGGTACGGCAACTCACCCCCGACGAGATGAAGGTCATCGTGGAGGAGGCGCACCGCAGTCGTCGCAAGGTTGCCGTCCACGTCGAAGGCGATGCCAGCGCACAGATAGCGGTGGACGCTGCAGCCGATTCGATCGAGCACGGCTATAGGCTGTCGGATGAAACCATAACCCGAATGGCAAAGCAGGGCACCTTCCTGGTCCCCACGGATTGGACCATAGATTACCTTGAGCAGACCTTCAAGCAATCCTACGGCGAGGACGCGCGCCGCCTTGCCGGACAGGTTAGCGAAGGGCACTCGGCTCGTCTGCAGCGGGCGATGCGGGCCGGCGTGAAGATCGCTTTTGGTTCGGATGCGATGTTCAACCTGGACGGGTTGACCCGCGGTCAAACGGCAAAGCTGACGTTTCGTGCTTACGCGGAAGGAGGCATGAGCTCCTTGGAGATTCTTCGGTCGGCAACACTACGCGCCGCCGAGTTGCTCGGCTGGGAACAGTATGTCGGCTGCATCGAGCCAGGCATGTTCGCGACGCTCGTCGCCGTCGATGGGGACCCGTTGACCGATTATTCCAGCCTCGAACGCGTGCGATTCGTCATGAAAGGCGGAGCGGTTGTGTTGAATCTCGAGGACACCAACGCGAAACCATAAACAGTTCAAGCCTCATTCTCTGGAACAACCGCCGGTGTAGGGGTGGACCAACGGAGGAACTCGCTGCGACCTCGCAATGGAACGGCCGGGGAGTCCTGTCCTAAAGTCGAGGACGGGGCTCGGCTTTCCGGGACGGCCGTTTCAAGACCATTTCGAGAGATCCGTCCTACCCGGCCCGGAGTCGATTCCTTTTCCGCCAGGTAAGACTCATCATATTACGCGGCCGCGGCCCGGGCCAGGGTGAGCAATTGCAGAATGAGCTGATTGACCAATGTGAAGATGGCCACATTGGCGCCGATTCCGAGTGCCAGCGACAGCACCGCCACCGATGTAAAGAGCGGCGATTTTCGCAGCGTGCGCAGGGAATACTGGAGATCGCGCAAGAGATTCAGCATCGATATGGATACCGCCGGCGCGAAAATAAGGTTACGCCGGGGAAGCACCCGTGGGCACATTCCATTGCTGAATTACGTGTGTTTCGCGTTCGAATCCGAGCGTGCTGACGGTGGCCGTGGACAGCGCGAACATGCGGCCGCAATCCGGCGGAAGACCGAGCCAGCGCGCCGTGAGGATGCGCAAAATATGCCCGTGCGCGAAGAGCGCCACGTCGCCATCCACCTGCGCCACCCGCGCCAGCACCGCCTCCGCGCGCGCGCCGACCTCCTCCACCGTCTCGCCATGTGGCGGGCCCTCGCGCCACAGCGACCAATCGGGGTTTTCTTTGCGAATATCGGCGGTGGTGCGGCCTTCATAGTCGCCGTAATTCCACTCGACGAGGTTGGGGTCCACCTGTGCGACGTCGCCATAGCCCGCCAGTCGGCAGGTTTCCCGCGCGCGGGAAAGCGGGCTGGTGAGGACCAGGGCAAATCGCCGCCCGGCCAGCCAGCGGCCGGCGGCGATGGCGTTTTCGCGCCCCGCGTCGGTAAGCGGCAGGTCGGTGCGTCCGGTGTGCGCGCCGGAGAGCGTCCACGCAGTCTGTCCGTGGCGAATGAGCCAGATCGTCAGAGACATCTTCTACACTATAGTGGATGCGCCCAGCCGGGTTTTTGTTCTTATCTTTTTTGGTAACTTTTATGAGTCATGCGGGAACACCCGCCCTGATGCCCCTACCCGCAAGAGTGAATTTGGCGGACGGCGCGCTCGCGATCGATGCCACGTTCGGAGTCGCGCCCGGCTTCCAGGCCAACCTGGCGCCGGCGGTCTCCCGATTCCTGGAGCGCGTGTGGCGCCAGACGGGTATTTTCCCTTCGCCCTCGGGCCCTGCGCCAACTTTCGCCATCGACTGCGCGCCGTGCACCGCATCTCTCACGCTGGGAGAAGACGAAAGTTACACCTTGGATGTGAACTCATCGAGCGGGTCTCTCAAATCCGCCACGGTGTCCGGCGCCCTGCACGGCCTGGAAACGTTTCTGCAACTGATTGAACCCGGCCCCGGCGGCTTCCGCGCGCCCGCCATCCACATTGCCGACCAGCCGCGTTTCGCGTGGCGCGGCTTGATGCTCGATTGCTCGCGCCATTTCCTGCCCATCGCCGTCATTGAGCGCAATCTGGACGCCATGGCCGCGGTGAAGCTAAATGTGTTCCACTGGCACCTTTCGGACGATCAGGGTTTCCGCGCCGAGAGCAAGCTGTTTCCCAAATTGCAGGAATTCGGGTCGGACGGCCTGTACTACACGCAGGACCAGATGCGCGAAGTGGTGGCTTTTGCGGCGGCCCGCGGCATTCGCGTGGTCCCGGAGTTCGACATCCCCGGCCACACCCTGAGCTGGCTGGTGGGCTATCCCGAACTAGCGGCCGGCAAAGGGCCGTTCGAAATCGGCCGCCACTTCGGCATCTTCGACCCGGTGCTCGATCCCACGCGCGAAGAGACCTACACGTTCCTCGACAGCTTCATCGGCGAAATGGCCCCGATCTTCCCCGACCCCTTCTTTCACATCGGCGGCGACGAGGTGAACGGCAAGGCGTGGAAGGAATCGAAGGACGTGCAGGCGTACGCGAAGGCGCACGGACTGAAGGACACGCTCGCCCTGCAGACCTATTTCAATCAGCGCATTCTCAAAATCCTCCAGAAGTACGGGAAGACGATGGTCGGGTGGGATGAAATTCTCGGTCCCGACCTCCCGCGGGACGCCGTGATTCAATCCTGGCGCGGCGCCGACTCGCTGGCTGCCGCCGCCGCGAAGGGCTATCGCGGAATCCTTTCGGCCGGTTATTATCTCGATCACGTTCGCCCGGCGTCCTATCACTACGCGCTCGATCCGCTGGATGGCCCCGCGGCGGACCTCACGCCCGAACAGGCGGCGCACATCCTCGGCGGGGAAGCTTGCATGTGGGCGGAACTGGTAGATGCCGAGACGGTGGATTCCCGCGTCTGGCCCCGCACCGCGGCCATCGCCGAGCGTCTCTGGTCGCCGCGCGAAGTCAGCAATATCGATTTCATGTACGCGCGCCTGGAAGCCGTGAGCCGCCAACTGGAGTGGACAGGAGTGACTCACCGCTCGAACTACGGCGAGATGCTCAGCCGTCTGGCCGGCGCACGCCCGGTCGAGCCATTGCGCGTGCTGGCCGATGCGTCGGAAGCGCGCGGACTCGGCACCGGCCGCCGCACGCACGATACTTTCACGCCGCTGAATCGATTCGTCGATGCGGCGCGGCCGGAGAGCGAAACCGTCCGGCACGTCGAACTGCTCGCGCGCAAAGTCGCCGCTGCGCCGGCCGGCGATCCGGCGGATGTGGCGACTCTGCGCGCGGTTTTCAACCTATGGGCCGCCAACGACGCCCGCTTCCAGACTTTGGCTGCGGGCAACGCGTTGCTGGAGGAAGTGAAACAGCTATCGAAAGATCTTTCCGCAACCGGCGCAATGGGGATCGAAATTCTGGATTATCGGGGCGCGAATAAGCCTGCGCCACCGGACTGGATCGCCGCGCAGTCCAAGGAACTCGCGCGCATGGAACGGCCGGACGCGGAGGTGCTGCTCGCGGCTGCCCGGCCGGTGAAAATTCTGCTGGACGGGCTGGCAAAGCGGTAGCGCTGCTGAAAAGGCAGATGGGCCGCTGATAAACGCAGATGCACGCGGATAAGTTTTTTCAATCGGCGTTCGGCGTTCATCGGCGGCGGGGTCATTTCCAATGGCGGACTGAAGTCCGCCGCAGACTAAAGTCTGCCGCACAAGATCACTCCACCCGGCCATCGCGCATGCGGACGGTGCGGTGCGCGTAGGCGGCGGCCTCCGGATTGTGCGTGATCATCAGGATGGTCTGGCCGCGCCGCTGGTTCAGATCGCGCAGAATCTCAAGCACCGCTTTGGAGTTCTCGGTATCGAGGTTGCCGGTGGGCTCGTCCGCCAGCAGGATCGCGGGATTATTCACGATGGCGCGCGCGATGGCAACGCGCTGCTGCTCGCCGCCGGAAAGCGCGTTGGGCTTGTGGTCGAGGCGCTTTTCGATGCCGAGCAGTCGCAGCAGTTCTTCGAAATCCTGGCCGAACGCGCCATTCGCGCCGGCGATATAGCGCGCCACCGCGATGTTGTCGCGCGCGGTGAGGTTGGGGAGCAGATTGAATTTCTGAAACACGAAGCCGACGGTCTTCTTGCGAAGACTGGTGCGCCCGGCATCGCTGAGGCTGGCGAGATCGAGGCCGGCGACGCGGACCACGCCCGAAGTGGGTGGCGTCAATCCGCCGATGATGTGGAACAGGGTGGATTTTCCCGACCCTGACGGCCCCACGATGGCCAGGAATTCGCCGGTTTGAACCTGGAGACTGGCGCCGCGGAGAGCCGGCACCTCGACCTTTCCCACGTGGTAGATCTTCCGCAGGTCCTGCGTTTCGACCGCATAGCTATTCATACGCCAGCGCCTCGATGGGATCGTGCCGCGCCGCGTTCAATCCGGGATAGAGCGCGCCCAGACCCGCGCCGAAGAGTGTAATGGCGCCGGCGATGGGCCACCACAAAGGAACGATTTCGATCGCTAAGGAGGAAGGCACGAGCGTGCGGATCAGCCACCACGCGCCGAAACTCATCAGGATGCCGAGCACCGTGCCGCCGAGGCCGAGCACCATGGCTTCCGCCAGAATGATGCGCAGGATGAAACCGTTCGATCCGCCGATGGCTTTGAGGATGCCGATTTCGCGCGTCCGCTGGAGCACCGCCATATACATCGACAGACAGACCACGGCGAACCCGATCACCACCCCGATCACGATGACGACGTACATGAATTCGGAAAGACCGGCAATATTGCTCACGTTATAGGTAGCCTCGATGTAATCCGCCATGGGTTGGGCGCGGAGGCCGGTGTTCTCCTGGATGAAATTGTCGACCGCGTCGATATTCGCGGGATCGTCGAGCTTGAGGTAGATCGACGTGACATGTGGGGATTCCTGGTGCTGCACCTGCTGGAGAGTTTTCAGCGGTACCACCACACGGGCGAGTTTTCCACCCTCGATAATCCCCACCAGACGCCAGGGGTGATTCAAGAGGGTGACTGTCGACCCAATGCGCAGTTTCTTCTGTTTGGCGTAGAGGGTATCGACCAGGATGTCGTCCGGGTCGCGCAGCCCATGGCCGGCGGCGTAGACGAATCCTCCGCTCATGGCAGTGAATTCGTTGAGATTCAGGCCGGTTATGAAGAGCGGAAGCTCGATGGAGTGGTTGATCACGCCCATGGCCAGCTTCACATGCGGCACTTTGGTCCGGAAATAGTCCAGATAAGCTTCGGGGACTGCGTCGGGGCTTTGATTGAGGCCCACCGTCGTGCTCGACGCGCGCACCAGGATATCCGCGCCCACGCCGCGGGCGCGCTCTTTGGCATCGTCCAACATGCCGGATGACAACCCCTGGAGCGTGAGAATCAGCGTGACGGGCACGCCGATCAGCAGGAAGCTGAGCAGACTCCGCATGGGCTTGTTTTTGAGGTTTTCGATCACCAGCTTGGCGGTCACTTTTGGGGTCCTTTAGGGGGCGGCTCACCGACGACCTGCAAGGTAGTTCCCTCGGGTTGGGCGAGCACGAACTGATCGGCCGGAACTCCCTTATTGATCTCCATTTTCACCACGTCGAGAACCATGGCGTATTCGTCGCGCGGCCGATTGATTTCGATATGTTTGGGGAACGGCACGTTGTCGTAGGAATGCCACTCGGAATAACGCGCGTCGGTCAGGATATTTCCGGCGTCGTCGAAAATCAACTGGCGCGCCATGTTCATATCGATGCGGCTGTACCAGATCTGGCGATGGAGGCGCAGCGCGCCGCCGGGAAGTTCGCGGATCTCGTGCACGATGTAGTAAGCGTTGTCTTCGTCGGTGAAATTCTCCAGTACCGGCTTGAAGGTTTTGGTATCGACCGGCTGCACGACGAGGGCATCCAGGAAGTGCTGCGGGCGGAGATTCTCCAGTTTGTTGGGCGAGGGCTGTGCGATCGAGTTGTGGCCGACGATGAAGCGGTCCTTGGAAGGGATGTAGAGCTTGAACTCGTCGCCGTTGGAGACCATTTGGAAGAGGGTGGTATGCACGAACGGCATGAGTCCGTAGAGGGCGATGTCGGCGGGTTTGCGAAAACGGATGTAAGCCCGAACGTCCTTATACTCGGTGATATGATTCTTCTCGGTGGTGCCCAGGGCAGGGGTCATGTCCACCGTGGCGCTGAAATTCCGGATGCCCTCGTACTGTTTTTCGATCTCCGCCAGCAGCGCAGGCAGCTCGGTGATTTGCAGAGGTTTCGCACTGCTGGGCCGGGCCATCGACCGGCGGCGCGCCAGGCAGCCCGACATCAGGACGCAGATCAGGCACAGAACGAGTGTCGATAGCGCCGAGCGCCGTAAGGGCATCATTTCATTGTAGGCAGGCCCCGCGCGGCTCGCAAACTCAATGGCAGCGGGCAGTTGTGATATATTTAGAGCGATCGGTCAAGAGGGCCTGTGGCGCAGTTGGGAGCGCGCTTCCATGGCATGGAAGAGGTCGTGAGTTCGAATCTCACCAGGTCCACCAAAACATTTCATAGACTTACCGTTTCCCCGCCCGCCAGAACGTCGCCACCGGAGTCCAACTGGAGTCCAAACGTTTCTCCGGCGACTGGAATGGAACTCCACGAATGACGTTACCGGCGGCAGTGGCTTATGCTGGCTTGGGCAGACCAACGCAATGACGTGCATCTACTGTGGCGATCGGGCTTCCAGCCAAGAGCATCCGCTTCCGCGGTGCTTGGGAGCCTTCAAGAACTATCTTGCTCTGAACGACCGCATCTGTTCGAAGTGCAACGGGCACTGCAAGATACTGGACGAGCAGCTTTGCCGGAGTAGCGGTGAAGCGTTCTTCCGTAGCCACCTCGGTATCACCGGCCGGCGCGGTCACGAGAAAGTCAACCCGTTTTACCGCGGGAGTGCCGGCGGCGGGCGACTCGAAATGCAGGGCGTGAACGCCGCCACGGGCAAGGGCACGGCACTGGGGATCGAGGACGGTGGGGTCCGCGAACTGTGCGAGGCAATTTTCACTACCGAAGACGGATGCGAGCACGTGCTGCCCCTACAGGCGGGCATGACGCCGGATCAATTCCGAGAAGCATATCGGAGGCTCGGGATGACGAAGGTCAAACAAGGCTTCGTGAACGCCTATAGTTCCGAGGTCGCGTGGGCTGAGAGCCTCCTGCGGACGGTGTTCGAAGATGTTCACATGGTGAGCGGCGATGACCAACCCGATTCCGTCACATACAAGAACGTGGTGATCACCTTCACGGTAACAGAACGCTATTTCCGCGCTCTCGCAAAAATCGGGTTTCACTACTTCCTGACGAAGATGCCGAGGTTCACCGGGGCCGAATACATTTTCGCTGAGATCCGGAACTTCGTAATGACCGAAGGCGACCTGAAACGCTGCGAACGGTTCGTTTCCTACACGCACCGCCAGATGGAAATTGATCTGGCGCGTGGGAGGCGAACGAAATACTGGGGGCATCTCCTGACTGCGGAATCGGAGTATCGTACTCTCCTTTCGCGCGTCCAGCTATTCATCGGCCCGGAGTATCTCCCGCCGGTATACACCATCAGGCTGGCGCCGAATCCATCACGCATCCACTTCAACGAAGCCTGTGGAAGCTGGTTTCAATATTACGAGCCAGAGTATCGTGGTGATTTCGACGGTGAAGTCTCGGACGTATGGTCAATCCCTGCCTCATGAGGGCTCGGAGTGGAGTTGTGCTGTCGATTCTGGCCTGCTCAGTTTCTCAGGGGCTCTCTACTCCTATAAAAACCCGACAAACCCGACATTTTGGATGTAACTCATTGATACTATGGGTCCGGTGATTGTCGGGTAGCCCCAAAAACCCGACAGGCAACCTGACAAAATCAGCGCCAAAACCCGACAAACCCGTCGCGCAGCCGGCCTCCCTGGGAGGCGCCACGCTCAAAATGAGCCCGCGGCCCGGCGAGGGCTGGCTTCAGCAGCAGCTACAATTCTCACCCCGCATAGCTCGTAGTCCCTCGACGACGATTATCGGTATGGCTATGAATGCCGCGCCCGAATCGACCCATGAAAGATGAAAAGCCGCGTTGAGGGCCAAGCCGAGCAAGGTGACGGCAGCGAGATAGGCGCACGTGGCGGACTGTACGGCATCTGCGGCCAATGCATGGTTGTTTGTGGCGCGAGCGGCAGCACGTTTCTTCCGTGCCAAGGATCGGCATGCCAATCAGAGCCGCCGCCGTGATGCCGATGCCGGCAACGCTCGTCTCCTGGTGAACCCTGCGCACAAGCGCTAGAGTTGCAGACAACGCAACCACGGCCGCCAGCAAGAAAAGAAGAACTCCCGTTGATTGCGCAGCACGTCTTTTGTTGAGCGGAAAGGATGGCAGGAATTGAAGAAGAACGATGACGGCGGAGAGCAACTCCACAAAGCTGTCAGCACCAAAGGCCAGTAACGCTGGGCTATGCGCGGCAACAGCACCGGCAAGCGAAACACCGCATTCAACTATCATCCAAGCCAACGTTACTGCCTGGAGCCACACGATGCGGCTCAATTCCGCAGATGACAAGCACCCCGCTTTGCTCAATCCCGTTTGCGGAAGTCCGATCTGGACGAACTGCGACATCGCTTGGAAAACTCTATTTCATTATCCACGCTGGGAGAGGCCAGCATCGGCTGCGTTGCCGACCTTGGTGAACTCCTCAAACATTTGCAGCCAACACGCCTGCCCGGGGTGGACCCCGTTCCCTACTTCAAGCCGAGCAAGGAACTTCGGGAACTCGTCCAGAGGATGGCATCGGCCACCTGAATTGCACCTCAGGTTTCCTCAGTGAACGGCCACAGGTTGGCGATTGGGATGATCTTCGCTGGGCGTGGTGAAAGAGAGCCACACGTTATTCCGACGGCTTCTTCACTCTCGCGGACGCCCTTCGATTGGTTCGTGCCCTTGGCCCCTCGCGCTTTGGCGAAGGCTCTGTCCGGGAAGCCTTCGTTCTCTTTGTTGGCCCATTGACAACGATCGCAGTCCAGTTCTTTGCACCGAGGCGCTTTAATTCGTTTCTAACCTGACTCTCCGTCGCAAAAGGTTCGGCTTGGTACAGAACAGCATAAAACCGAGTCCAGTCTTTCGAGCCTTTGTATCCGGCGCAATCTTCAGCGATTCCGCTGAATGCGATTGCAACCTGCTCGGCCGAATGAACAAGTTTGAATTCCACTGCTGCCGCCACGCCAGCGATGCCACAGTCAGGCTTAAATGTCTTGAGTGTTCCCCCGATTGGCGGATTCAATCTGAAATCAGCAAAGCAGGCCTTGAGGTAGTCGTGCATGATCGCTTGGAGGGCATGCTCATTGCTTGGTCTGACGCCTCTGCCGTGCACGAGGGCCGACGTGGCCTTGAGCATATCCTCCAATCTGTTCAGGGTCCAGGCTTCCTCAGTTGAAGAGATCTCCTTGTTGACGGAAAGTTCCAGCGCGTGCGTCATTCTCTCCAGGAAGGTCAGGGCCGGACTCTCACATGACATAAATTGACTGTCTACGCTGGTGTGTTGAAGGCTGTCCTTGAGCGCCGTAAATTTCCCCCAGGCCTTGGCAAGCGAAAGGCGGCTTTCAGGCATTTCTGCTGCCTCTAGAACAACCAACAACACGTCATGCAATTCCTGCAACGACGACGCGAGGACCGCTCCAGGATCCTCATACCAAGAGTCAAACTCATAAGAGTAGAATTGGCGAAAAATCCCAGCTTCCACCTGCCTGAGTGCGTGGTTTGCTGCGCTTTGAATCCTAGCGAGCCCACCCAACGCGTTTCGAATGACATCGCTATTCAAACGATTGCCTCCCGCGTGATCATAATAGCGTTTCGCACCGTCCCGCGTGTTGGCACGATCCTTGGGCCAGAGGTTTCACATTCGAGCAAGTGCTGACCAGACTTGCGGCCTGGGACGGCTGAAGGAACGAAGCCTGCTGGTCGGGACGCACGGTCGTGACGGCGAGACGATGCAATACGAAGTTGTGGTCTCTGACGGCGATCCAGTGATCCAGTAGCCGTCTTCCCGTATCTATCCTGCTGTACGGCGGTTCGGCGATCGTTTGGCGCAATCCGCCTCGATTAGCAATCGGCTCGCTCGGCTAAGCCTCTTTCGAACGTTGGGCGGCTTCTTGCCTTCTACTGAACCGTGAGCCGGTTCGCCCGGTTCGTCTGAATAATAAACGATTTGCCCATGCGCCCTGACGGTCGCGGCAGTGATCGAGCCCAAGCCCCACCCTTCGCTGATCTGCTCGCACGAAAGGACGGTGTGATAGCTGAGACTCAGTTCTGACATCTTGTCTCCGACGCGAATGGACATGGGAGAACCATCCGGGCTGTCATCGAAGGCGCCGGACGAGATTCGCCACCCAGTTTGGGAGGATTCGTCGGGAACACAAAAGTCGGGATTGAGGCGGCGCCAGAGTTCGCACGTTGGAAGAATTGACGGATCGTCCACGGAGGAGCGCCTTAAATAGATTAGAGATTCTTTAGCACTGCGACCAGTCTGTATGCTAGTTCGTCGAGCGGGCCTTCCCATTCACCGCCGAAATCGTCTTCAAAGGATACTTCTGAATTGCCGTCCGGCGAAAAATACACTTCTATGTGTGAACCTTTGCGGTGCCATTCGAATTGCACGCCCCCCCGTCCTGTTGGAACGATTGAAGGTTGAGGGATTGACTCGAACATTAGCCGGCCGAGTAGACTATTGGCACTCAGGTAAGCAGCGGTCGTGAGCGCCTTTCCTCCGTACGAATCCCAGTTCCTTGGGTAGCTACGGAGTTGTTGCAACCGCAGGAAAACGTTCCCGGCCCAGGCAACAGGAGCGGCCGGCACGGAGTTCCGATTGGATCCAGAAAGATCCGCCTGTACACCGCTAATACGAACGACAATATAGCGCGCTGTTCCCGGCACGAGCGGTTGACAGTAGGCTTGTGCGCCAATCGGACCACCAACTCGGCCTCTTTCCTCACCAGCGGTCATTTCGTCGTATAGAACAGCTTTAGGCATATCTCTCCCACACCGCGTGCATTCTTGCGGTCGTTATAGTTGCGAACGTCCGTACTATCCACTCCCTGCCGAGATCAAAATACGAAAGCACGGCCGGCAGGCCCTCACCTTGGGGTGCTCCGCGCACAGTCAAGGAGAGCAGAAACATGGGTTGCTCGTCTGGCAAGCGAAAAACAGATTGGATCGAAAGGTGGAGCCGGCCAAAACTCTGTCCGAGTTCGTCCTTCAATACGGTTCTCGTGGTCAGCGCTGCCGATTCTTGCAGCGGCAGGGGAATCTCTGAGAAGCCGGGGTTCCAAAACGCGAATACTGCGCCTATTTGAGAATGATCTTTCCAGACATCACAGGGAAGAATGTGATTGATGTACGTCACTTCGCACTGGTTAAAGGTGATCTCACCGAGATCCTCGCTCGTCACCATCTGTTGAAACGCGGCGTAGCTTTGTTCGAATTGCTCCTTTACGAACGGATAACGTGGATATTCGCCGACGCCATCCACTTGCCGCCAATTCTGTATGAGTCGATCTGGCTGGATCTGTAGAAGCTGACGTCCGGTTGAATCGAGCATCCAAACGCGCGGAACCTTAATTTGGTCCACGAGCTCCAGCCTAACTTCTGGTCGTTGTAGTTTCGGACTGCCGAACCTCTCGATGATCGGTTCAACCGGAGGATGCTCTTCGGTGCGCGGGTACCGATCGCGGACACCGGCCCAGAACGTCCCCATATGCACGGCCCTCATCGACGTAAGCGGTTCGAATTGACACGAAAGGATGACCTCATTCACGGGCGGCTTATGGAATTGGGGCAATTGAACGCTCATCTACTCACCTTTTCGGCTGTCTCAACCTCAGGTTGTAGTCGAAATGCTCTGGAAACGGGTTCGCACATTTAGGAATCTTTCATCGTACACCGCTGCCGGACATCACGTTTCCTGATTTCCGCAGATTCGCCACCTGTCGCCCTGGTCCGATTGTATCGTATACAGTATAATCTGGTGAAGGATTGTTTCGTATACGATATGCCCCGTCTGCCTGACGATTCGAACGTGGAGTTTTGGGAGCACGTTCGGGCGGCACTTCGGTCATACCTGGCTACACCACCAAGTGCACACAATGGCACGCGTACCCAGGCGCAACTTGCAAAGGCGTTGGGGTTGAAGCCGGGGACCCTCGCGAACTTTCTATCGGAAAAGAAAACCAACAAATCAATAGGGGGTTTGGCCCTCGCTAAGGCTTGTGCTCTGGGCATCGAGTTTGAATGTGATCATCAGAGAATCGGCCGCTTGAGGATGGCCGCCGGCGAGTTGGCTCTTCGCCCGCCGGCCGAACATCGACAACTCCTGCTGGAGTTCAGCCCAGAGTTCGAACTCGTGCAGGGCACCCCTCCGCTGTCAGTTCGGATTCGAAAAGACCCAGAAAGCATTGCGGCGGACCCTGCCATTCGGTTGAGATTAGGCTAAAAGGGGGTAGTGAATCAGATAGTTGGAACGTAGTCCCATCAAGGAGTCCAAGCGGTGACGCATTGCCTTCTTGCGTCCATTTGGCGTCCAAATCTCGCCGCCACCGCAAGTCATTGTTTCATTCGGGCTGCCTGTTATTGATTAGGGGTTGATCCATTCTCGGCGCTAGGGGTGGTCTTCGTTCATGGCCGGGTCTGGCAATACGCCTACCGCGCGAATGAGATTGCTCAAGAGGTCTCTGGCCGAAGCGATCACCTCGTCGTAGGTCTAGAACGCAGGTTCTTTGGATATTCGCGTAGTTCGCCGAGAGTGAAACCGCACAAATGCCGCACGACGGCGCCATCAGAATGAAAACAAAGCCCTCAATGCGAAATTAGGTGTAAAAGTTTTAGGGGGGTGTGAATTTTTTCGAATCCCGTCAAATTATCACCATACCGTAAATATTTGCGTAGCCGTAAAAAAAATTGCATCAATGTCCGCATCAGGAGTAAACTAGGGATATGAGTCCTCCATTCGAACCGTGGGCCAAGTATCCAGACCTGACCGCGGAGCGCTTATCTGTGATCGCGAATATCATTCGGACGGCGCGGCAGGCGGCGGTCCAACTCCACGATCTGGAGGGTGGCGACAATGAATGGAGTCTCGGATGCCGGGCTTACGTGAGGACCTGCCACGCGATTCGAGAAGCCGCCAACCAATACGGTTGGTTGACTGTGGTCCCGGAAGACGACAAGCCTCTCCGTTTCACTTTCGCTGTAGGGCACATTCCCGTGAAGTTCTATCACGGTGAAGCGAACGACACGCCCGACCACTATCGCACCGTGACGGACACGGAAGCGTGCCAACTCCACCTCGCTCTTGAAATCGACGGCATCGAAATGACGGGACAGGTTCTTCGGCTTGCCGTCGTCACGGACGTCACGCGTGAAGTAACCAAGGTCGAACTGGTCGAATTGATGTCTGAGAGCGGTACTCCCACAGGATTATATGACATTCCGTTTAATCTAAAGTCGCACAATGTTGTTCAGCTTCAGTCCAAAGCTGTTGATCTCCCACCCATAGAACTGGAGCCTCTTCCGACAAAGGAAGAACTGCAGGCCGCAGAGGAACAACAGAAGCGCAAGAAGCGCGATGCCAACTGAAGTATTCTCCGGGGAGCGCCTCCAACTCGCTCGCGAGTTCCGTGGCATGACCCAGAAGCACCTGGGCGACGAGGTCGCTGCATCGACCGCCTTGATCTCTCTCTGTGAAACAGGAAAGAAGAAGGATCCTGCTGCAGATCTTGTCGAGGCCTTTGGTTCGGTGCTCGGATTTGAGACCGCGTTCTTTTATGGCACAGTCCACGATCTTTTCCGAGAGAACGAGTGCAGCTTCAGGCATCGACGTAGCGCACCTGAGCGGCTGAAAGATCAGATCCGCGCACATGCGACGCTGATCGCAATGGTTATTGACCGCCTCCGGTCACTTTTCAGGTTTCCGCAACTAAATGTCCCTCACGTAGTAGCATCAAGCGAAGAAGAGATTGAAGCGGCGGCCGAACAGTGTAGAGAATACTGGAACATCGGTGTGGATGGCCCAATCCTGCAGGTCAGCCGGCTCTTGGAACGAGCGGGTGTGATAGTTGTACCCAACGTCGTCCAATCGACCAAGATAGATGCATTTTCACGCTTCGGCAAGGTCTCGATGATTTTCCTGAACCAGGCGATACCCAGCACGTCGCGATGGGCTTTTGATATCGCTCACGAATGTGGTCATCTGGTGATGCATCAGGAGGTTCCAACTGGAACCATTGAGACCGAAGCGGAGGCAGACAGATTTGCAAGTGCATTCCTGATGCCGCGCAGGGCATTCGCGCGGGACTTCAGGATGGCGCCGTTTTCGTGGCCACACATTTTCGACTTGAAGAAACGGTGGTGCACAAGTGCCGCGGCAATTATCAGACGGTCGTACGACTTGGGATTGCTTGGTGCGGTTGGCTATCGCCAGGCCTTTAAGTACATGTCGGCAAAAGGCTGGCGAACCAACGGGGAACCGCATGAGCCACCGTTTCAGCCGCCGGAATTGCTCGGCATCGCGATTGATGCACTGGGGAAAAAAGTGGAACTGACACTTCCCGAACTCTGCAATGAACTACACTTCACGGCAGCGACCTTTCAGGATGTAACGGGAGTTCTGGTTTCGATTCCGGCTTCAGAAACCAAGCTAGTGGACGTAATACCGTTCCCCAAGATGGCTTAGACTTCGACGCCCGCCCGGCGGCGCTTCACCGAGGCTCTTCTTGGATGACATGTACGCCCACGCTGCCCCTTTCCATTTGTCTGTTGACGACTGAAGTCGGCAGGTGATATTGAGGAGGTGTAAGCTGTGGCGTCCGCCTACGAGAGGCGGGACTCACATCGCACTTTCCGAAAGTGCCCGCCACGTTTCTGTAACTCTTTGCGGGCATACCCGCAATCCCACCTGGGCACGTACGAGAACCATGCGCAAAATTATTCGAATCGAGAACCCTGTATCCGAGTCTGGATTCACGTCGAGGAATCGCGCCAAGCGTTTTGTGGCGCAGGGACGAGCGGAGTGGGTGGAAGCCGGGGTTTCAATCCGGTTCGTTCCGTCGGACCATCGTCACAGCTCCGCGAAGAAGACTGTGGACCAGACGCGCTATTGGTATGAGCGGGCGGTGAACACCGGCATCGCGCAACTTGCTGACATTGCGAACCTGCCTGTGGTTATGCCCGCCGTGGCACTGGGAATGGGGCGGCGTAAGGGCGCCACCAGCCACGCGTTCTTGGTGACGCAGGGGTTCTGATTGACACGCAAGGGTAGCGTTGGTGGTCGGCACATAGCGATGGAGCGCGGCCTGAAACCGGGATGGTGCGGCTGGCCGTTTCGCCGGACACGGGCGGTTGTCGCGTCCGGGGCAGCGGGTGGTACAACCAGCCAACCCAGAGCCAGACGGCGCGACACGGGGCACGTGGGCGCGAACGGGTGGCCGGCCCTGCATAGCGGCGGACCGTTTCAGGGACCTGACTTTCGAGGCGGCGGCGCGGGTGGGAATAGTGCGGTATTCACGCACCGTCAGGCCTGAAGAAGTGGTTAACTCTCGGTTAACTCGGTTAACCGCCGATTCCGAAATCGCCCAACCCAACCCTCTGATTCCAAGCGAGATCGAGTCCTTGGAACCCGCGATATGAAATCGCGTGTAGTTCACCAGTAGAGAAATGGCCACCGAAACCACGCCACGGCTGATGACGAAGTCGGAATACGCCAAGCACCGGGGCGTCTCAAAGCCGTACATCACGAAACTTGCGAAGAACGGCGTCCTCGTTCTGCGCGGCGGCAAGGTCGATGTGGCGGCCACGGACACGGTCCTGGACGACAAGCCGGTCGATGACGTGGACCCGCCGCCCCCGATGCACCAGCCGGTGGGCGCCGCACCGCCGGCGCGTCCGGCGGATGGCCTGGGCCAGGGCGGTGCCAGTTTCGGCCAGGC
>Ga0181521_10001217_pt1 | contig 32101 bp, 26 predicted proteins | sample PEATcosm2014_Bin_32_FD_119764 | JGI IMG/M metagenome (GOLD analysis project Ga0181521, IMG submission 119764) | Peatland microbial communities from MTU Mesocosm Facility, Houghton, MI, USA - PEATcosm2014_Bin02_60_metaG | ecosystem: Environmental > Terrestrial > Soil > Wetlands > Peat | place...
CTCGTTCAGCACCTCACCGCCGCTCAACAGCCGGTAGCGCTCCGCGATCGCCGCCTCATCAATCACACCACACTATTCAACACCCACCACCACAACTCCTGCACTAATCAAGACGCCAGCCCTTAGGACTGCCGTGGGGTTCTTCACGTCGCTCGGAACTTGAATGCAGCGAGCCGTTCGTCGTCGAGGGCGAATGGGTCGACCGCATCCTGGGCCTGCCCGCCGTGCGGGTCGAAGGTGTGATGCTCCGAACACCGGACGGACCGATGCGCTCGAGCTCGTGAAGTTCCACGGCCGGCGGCCGAGCCCGACGCCCAGCCGGCTCCGCCGAACCGCTGCGGCATCCGGCACCTCGCCTTCGCCGTCGAGGACATAAGCGCGTCGTCGACCGGTTGCGCACCGCCGGCTGGGACCCACTCGGCGAAATGGTCGACTACCAAGGGATGTTCCTGCTCTGCTACGTCCGCGGACCCGAGGGGCTCATCATCGAGCTCGCCGAGCGTCTTCGCCCTGGTTCAACATAGCCGCCAACCGGTCGACGCGGCAGCGCGCCGGTCCGGCGTCAGTGCTGCGCTGCGCGAGAAGCAGTCGCGTCCGTCGTCCAATCCGAGACGCCCGAGTTGGACGAAGATCAGGACTGAGGTTCGGCGAGGCGAAGGCTTCCGCCTTGCCTGACGCGAGCGGGCGTGCGCTGATCCCGCGATGCGGCGAGCGTGGCGTGGCTCCGGACGTAGCGAGCGAAGTGTTCGGAAAACTGTTCGGATGTGCCATGTATGTGTCACGAGCACAGACATACGCGATCACAAACGCATCACAAACTGCCCAAAACCGCTTTTTGGTCAGATGCACGGTAACGGTTCGCCTATGGGGGTAACGTTTGGGACACGAGGTCTGAGCGACGTGCGATCTGAGCGCCGTGTATCGTCGGCCGGACATGTGGCGTCCTTCGTCTTGGACCGACATAGAGGGCCTTGTAGGCGTCGCGGAAGAGACGCCGAGCCTCGACTTCAAGCGCGAGCTCGGAAAGGACAACGAAGAGACCGCGAAGGACATCGCGGCGATGACCGTCAATGAGGGCGTGCTGCTTTTCGGCGTCGACGAGGACCGCCGGACGCGCGTGGCGACCGAGATCACGACGGTGCCGCTCGCTGGTGTGGAGGAGAAGCTTCGGCTGGTCGCTGGAGCCCACATTCAACCGACCCCCGATTTCGACGTTGAGATCATCGCTAGTCCCGGTGATGCCACAAAGGGGGTCGTCGCGGTGCTGATTCCCGCATCGTCGCTCGCGCCGCATCAAGTCAACAGGCGCTACCCGTGCAGGCGCGGGACCGTGACCGAGTACCTCGACGAGCGCGAGGTCGAGAGGCTCTACCGCCAAAGGCAAGAGCTTTCCGGCCAGGCTGCGTCGGCAGGGGCGATCCTCAGCGACTACGCGATTGGGCCTTTGGATGGCTTTCAAGTCGGCAACGGCACCGGAAAACTGACCCTCGTAGTACGGCCCGCCGGCACGGACATTTCCCATCCGGCGGGCGCGTGGCAGCGAAGCGCCCTCCAGGAGGCGGTTCGCGGCGCGGCGCGGCGGCAGGGTTCCCGCTTCGCTAATAGCAGCCTGGTCAAGACGTTCCGAGCCCTCCAGGAGTGGAATCCAGACGAGGCGCGCGGGTGGGTGGCTACAAACGCGGGGTCATGGCCGACGGGCACCGCCGCTCCCAATGCCGACTCGCAGGTGCTGCTCGGCGCATCGCTTGCTTACCCCGCGACCCTCTCGTTCAGGGCGCTGTTCGGGCTGCAACGTGAGGGGCCGAACGCGTCGGTCAAGACTTATCTGACGGCGCGCGAGGCCGACGTGGTTTACGAGCTAGTCGCGATGCTCGCGGTAGCTGGCGAGTATATAACCGACGTTCTCCGTAGTGGGCATCTGCTCGTTGCGGCTGCCCTATCCGGATTCCAGGGCGCTCGATCCTCGTTCGCGACGGGAACGTCCTCTACGGCTGATCTCGACGCGCCGGGGCTTCCCCCCGCCACCGACGGAGTCGAGAACACGGCCAGAACCAGCGCCGTCGAGTTGCGGGACACTCCCGAGCACGTCGCGCGGCTTCTCATCGAGCGCTGGCTCCCCTCCTTCTACGAGGACGACCGGGACTTGTTCGACACGGTCGTCCCTGGCGACTAACCCAGCCTCCGCCGAACCCGGTCCGGCTCACACCCAGGCTTCAGGAAAGGGAAACATCAGGCCGATCCGATGCACTGCGTCCTCTAAAGACGAACTGCCCATTTTTCTAGCGAAACACCGGCCTCCGAATGCTCGACATGCGACCGTTGGTTCGCACCCAGTCCCGGCCTCTTGGCTTTGAGCTGCCTTCGCGGCATACGTGGTGCAAGTTGACGTACGGCCCGAATGAGTTATCCCGGCAGGTGGCTCGGGAGAAGCGCGGTGCCTTCGACGCCCCAGAGGGTCGCGAACGGGCAAGTTGGAATCTAACGTAAAGCCCTCCCAGTGCGCTCACGTCGGGCGACCTCCACATGGGCCATCTACGTAGCTGCGCAATCGGCGACGCCTACGCGGCTTTCGCCGGGCTCGTGGCGACGCGGTCCTCTCTAGTCTCGGTTTCGACGCATTCGGTCTCCCGGCCGAACTGAACGCCATTGAGCACAATGAGTCGTCTGCGAGCTGGGTCACGCGCTATGGCGACCAGATGCTCGCCTCGAGAGCCTTGACTTGCCGGCGCGAGCCGGCGGAGCGTCCGCCTGGCGGTCGACACTCCAACCATGGACGGCCACGAACAGCCACCGCCAAAGCCTGACGAGAAGGATCTGCGTGACCATCTAGCGGAGGCGATCGCCGCCCTGCCCGAGAGGCAGAAGCTCGTCGTCGCTCTCCACGACTACGAGGGTCTTTCCTTCGAGGAGATCGCCGAGGTCCTGGGCTCCAGTGAGCAACGGGCCTCGGGACTGTGGAATGAGGCGCTGCGCGCTCTGATCGCGGCAGTCGAGACGACCCGTCCCGAGGACTTTCCTTGGCCGGCGATTCTCGGTCCCGATGGCGAACCTCTCGCTATCGCGTCGACTGAGCGCGCTCAGCTTGAGACGTCCGTGACCGAGATCAGCGAGGAGCTGATCAAAGCGCTGGCGGATGACCCAGGTCTTCTCTACCAGTTGACGCCGCGCAAGTTCGAGGAGCTTGTCGCCGAGCTATACAGCCGTCGCGGATTCAAGGCTACCCTCACGCCGACCACCGGGGATCAAGGAGTTGATGTCTACGTGGTGCGGCACGATGAGCTTGGACGCTCGCTCTCGGTGGTCCAAGCCAAGCGCTACAGCCCCGATCGCAAGATTGGGCCGAGCATCGTGCGCGAGCTGAAGGGGACCGTCGCAACGACAAACGCCTCGGCTGGGGTGCTCCTGACGACCTCGTTCTTCACCAAAGGCGCGCGAGCCCTTGAGGACGAGTACCAGTACACGCTCGCGCTACACGACTTCTACGAGCTGCAAACCTTGCTCCGGCTACCTCGAATCTCGTGAGCGGCCCTCTGGACGAGCGGCGTTCCACGCTCGCGCTGCTCGCGAGAGAGCGCGCGACGCCTCGTTCACGCCCGCACCGACGATCGGGGTGCCGAGGCCGACACCGTGAGGACGACTGCTTCGTCCGGCGCAAGCGAGCAGTCTGCCGGGCGAACGTCAGCACGATCGCAGCTCGTCCTTAGCGGAGCTGCGTTTCGGCGGTCGTTGCGCGCCTGCCCTTTGGCCGAAAGCACAGGCCGCGATCGTGTATCAGTTCGACCTTGTGGGACGCGGCGCCCTGTGCCACGCCCTTCCGACCACGAACGTCAGCCCTATGAGCGCCGCTCCCAAGACTGCAGCCATGACAATCGAAGCCAGGAACGGGGCTCCGTGCGTGGTTAAGATTGAGCCCGCGAAGATCCAGAGGACGACTGTAGGCAAAATCGAGAGGTCGATTAGGACCAAGACCGCAAATGCCAAGAGCAGCCAAAGCCGGCGCATGTTGCGAGCGTACCGGACGTACTGAGCCGTTGAGACTCACACTCCCGCGACGCACGATCGTGCGCAAGCCCGCGCTGCTACAACCGCCGGTCGTCCCGAGCGATAACTTGCGACGAGCCGATCAGGCCGCCTGCCCTGCTCGCTCAACGGGCCGCGAGGATCGGCGTCCTACTCGGAGCCCGCCATCACGGTCTCGACGGGCGTGCCAACACCGATCTCGTGCTGGGGTACCAAAAGCTGGAAGATGTTCGACTGTACCCACTCCCCCTCCAAGCTGTCATCCTCGCGCGGTTGTTTCCGCTCCTTGGGGGAAGCTGGTGGCTGGAGGTTGGCAGCGCCTGGGCTGTAGATCAGACGAGCACGGCGGGCCTCCTGCCGGCCCGTCGGCGTCCAGAACTCAATCTGCTTGATCCGCTCGGATCGCGCCCCAGTCCAGTTACTGAGGTCGAGCGTGAATCCCACGAACCGCCTGCCACGGTAGCGCCCCGTCTGAACCGAGAGATTTCCGATTTCATGCAGCAAGCGCAGATCGGCAAGTGCCTGAACCTCCCTTCCCCACTCGTCCTCCTGAAGTCGCGTTCCTTCCACGAGGAAGACGTTCGTTCCGTTGACATCTAGGCAGAACTTCGCGACATCCGACAGACGCTCGCGAACGGCATTGGCATTCGGGCCAGCGTCCAGAGCGAGATCCTGCTGCTTGAGCGAAGACAGTTCGGCAGACGCCTCATTCACGTCCTCGGCACCGATCCGGTTATGCTGGCGCGTCGGGTTCTCAGCCCGCTCGTTCGCGTGGCGCAACGCCGTTTGGGTGAGGTACAGGTAGTCACGGGCTACGCCGCCTGATCCCAAGACAAGCCGCTGGCGGCCGCCGGGGGTTATCAGCGCGTCTGTCGTGATACCCAATGGCTCGCATATCCCCGCCAGGACAGCCTCCAGAAACCGCTGCGCAGAGTTGAACTGAGACAATGTGATGTCCAGCGAGACCTCCGATGCATCCTGAGGGATTTGCATGCCTCTCGGGGGATCCCCCTCTACAAAGGGGTTAAGGCGGTGCCGCACTCCGCAGACCTTGAGGAAGATATTCAAGTTCTTGACGACCTGATGCAGGTACGCCAGCACGTCGGGTTGATCCTTATATGGAACGTGGTAGAAGTCGTCGAGCACGATAAGCGTATGCCTCTCGCCTAGCGCGTCTTGTGCGAGCGCCAGCACCTTTCGAATGGGCACCGTCGCACTGAGCAGACCGTCCATCTTCGTTTGCTCTTCGTTAGCGATGGACGTCTCCTCGGTATCCCTCTTCCGATGGGCCTCCACGCCTGCCTCTGCACCCTGGCCCCAATGGCGAAACCGGCCTGAGACGGAGGCGGACGCCGCGGCTCCGCGCGATCGCAATTCGCGGACAGAGCGCTGCGCCACCTGCGGCTGGTCGAGTAGTCGCCGCAGGATTGCGGTCAGGTCCTTCATTCGATGCCGCGCTTTTGCTCGTCGCACGCGTTCGTCTACCCGGTACCACGCAGCCGGCTTTAGCCGATCAGTGAGAGCTTCGAGCAGCTCGATCAGCAACTCGATCAGGACATCTGGGTAAGGCCTGCCGCGCAGCGTCTCGATGTCCACGAAAACGACGTTGCTCTTAGTTCGCTCTTGGCTCTCGATCTTCCGCAAGAGCGTTGACTTCCCAACGCCCCGCCGCCCGAGCACCAATTGATGGCGACGAGAGGCTGTCTCCTCCAAGATGCCCACGCGGGGCGGAACGAAGCGATCAGCTGTCCGTGAGTCGGCTCGGGCCGCCTCCGCCAACGCAGCGAGGAGCTGGGGCAACTGGTCGTCAGAGATAGGTTGGACTGCGTCCATCGCCTCGCAACTATAGGCGTCGCGCCCGACCCAATTTTTCGAAAGGCTGTTCTATGCAGGCGATCCGTTCTGAAGCCTCGCCACCGTGTGATGGTCTACTGCCGAAAAGCGGCGGTGGTTGACGTTCGACCAATACGTCGCGCGATCCGACCCGATTACGCAGCCGCGTTGGACGAACAGCACTCGTCCGTGCTCTGGCCCCCGAGACGCTCGCTTCGCCATGGCGAAGGAGGACTCTCGCGAGCACTGGACGAGGCGCTCGCCAGTCACTGGATGTGCGCCTGCTCCACGGGGCCAGCTTACGAGCGCTCGGGGCGAGGCCGGGGTCTGGACCGCCGCGACTCAGGCGCTTCCATAGGCGGGAACCTCGAAGCTGCCGCGCGACCGGAGAGCGCAGGCATTCAGCGGAACGGGCCGCGCTTGGGGCTGAACGGCGCCTGCAGATCGTGCTGCTCGAACGGTCCCTCGGCCGAGTCGGTGGTGGCGTAGCGGTAGAGCGCTACGGCGAACGTCTGGCGGACGAGCGCCGTGATCGCGATGACCGCCACGAGCACAAGGACACCGGCGAAGATCACCGCGTCGCGCGCTGCCGGCACGCGGTTGCTTGCGCCCAGCGCCACCGCGCACATGACGACGAGGGGGATCGTGACGAGGATCGTCCAAGCGGAGATCATCACGTTGCCGCTGATGCCCTCACCCCAGCGCTCCTTGACGACATGAGCCGAGCGCTTGAGACACTGCGGCGCTGAGCATTCTTCGGGGATCGCGAAGAGGCTGGCCAGCGACCAACCAACGCCGACGAGCCTCACGATGATGCTCCCGCCGAGCGGCAGGCGGCTCGCGATCTGCTTGAGCAGCATCCCTACACCGGCCGCGATCAGCGCCCATAGCGCGACCGTGCCGACCCGCCGCGCCGGCACCGCAAGCGCTTCTCCGATCGAGAGACGGCGCCCGTCCAGGGCGATCGCGGCCGCGGCCGCGATCGCCGTGTTGAGAAAGACGCTGACGAACATCAGCGGATAGGCGACGATGAGAGCGGCCACCACGACATGCCCGCGCGAGAACCCCCCGGCACCGAAGACGCCGCCCAGCCCGAAGATCACCGCGACCCCTCCAACCCCAAGCGCTCCGGAGAGCGCCGCGAGCGTCAACAGCGCCCGGTCGCTACGCACGACCCGCCAAGCAGAACGCGTCAGCCGCCAAGAGCGGGCGATCTTCCCTTCACTCATTCGACACCTCCCCCTTGCCCGGCGGGCCCGCTTTGCTCAGACACGATGATCCTCATCGTCTCCTCGACACCGATGCCTGATCGGACAGGCGGCAAGATTGGGCGACAGCGACGAAACCCGCAACGCGTTTGAGAATTTGAGACTATTTCGTACCTTGGCATCTATTCCCAGCCGAGCTGGGGCTCGCGCCAACCCATGAGCCCGGTCGCGCCAAGTTCGCCCGATTTGCTGGTGTTTCCCGCGGGCTGCGTGTAGCGTGGGTGGATCAACGAGGTGTTGGCCCCGGCGACAGCTGGAACTGTCCCGGGGCCGTGGCACGGAAAGGGGGTACCTTCCCATGCAGGATCAGCGTAGTGGTGCGTGCGCGGGGCTGGCAGCGGAGTGCGTCGAGCGTGTGGTGTTGGCGCTGCTGCTGGAGCCTGGGTATATGCGGCCGTGGTCGGTGGTGGAGCTCGGCCGTGAGATCGGCAGCGAGCCGCTGGCGGCCGAGGCGATCGTGGGTTTGCACGCGGCGGGCCTGGTGCAGCGGGTCCACGAGTTCGTGTGGGCGTCGCGGTCGGCGGCGCGCTTTCATGAGCTCGCGATCGCTGAGTGGCCTGACCCGTAGCGCGGGGCGGGCCGGACGGGGCAGGACGACAACGTAAATAGTGCCCCCGCGCTGCAGGAACAGCCGGGGGCGTGGCACCGAGAGATTTGGGCTCCCGGCGCAGGGCGCAGCGTACCCCGGATCGGGTTGGCTGGCTCTGCTTGCCGTTGGCTGTCTCCCGGGGCCTCCAACCGTATGGAGGAACCGATGATGAGCAGTGTCCCTGTAGATGCAGTGTCCGATGTGCTGGTGCTGGCGGCGATCGACCGTGCCGAGCGCCATAGCGGCGGAGATACCCCGGGCGTCCCGATCTGGACGGTGCTCGGGCATCTCGATGTCGTGGCCCGCTCGAAGCGTGCGCGCGAGGTCCGCGTGCGGCTGGATGCGCTGGTGGCGGCGGGGTCGCTGGAGCGGGAGCGCCGTCACGGCGTCCCGGTGTGGGTGTTCACGGCCAGGGGTCGGCGGCGTCTGTCGCGGGCGCGTCGCGCGGGCCAGGTGGCGGTGCTGCCGGAGTCGCCGCAGCACCGGGCGTGGCGTGAGGCACACGCCCTCGCCGGGGAGCTGGTCGAGGGGTTCCGGCTGCACCTGCTGGAGGCCATCGAGCACGCCCGCGCGCTGCTGGACGCCCCGGTCCCCGGCCCGGCCGTCCTCGAGGGGCCGGAGCCTGCTCCGGGACCTGGGTCTGATGCGTGGTTTGAGGTCGGCGAGCGTCTGCAGCGTGCCTGCCGGCGGCTGGGGTCGGCGAGCTACTGCCTGTGGGAGTGGCGGGAGCCCGAGGACGCGCGAGCGGACGTCGACACCCACGTCGAGCCTGGCGACAGAGCGTTCGATCCGGGGGAGCGCGAGAGGCGTCGCGCGCGCCGGCGGGGGCGGCGCAGCATGCGGCTGTGGGACTCAGAGCCGGAGCTGGTGTTCCTCGGGCGGGCGATCTGCCAGCAGCGCGAGCAGCAGGGCATCACCGTGGGGGAGCTTGCCGGCAAAGCCGGTGTCGGCAGCCGTCGCCTGCGACGGCTGGAAGCCGGGAGGCTCGACCCGGACTTTGAGCTGATGGCAAAGCTCGCCGACGCGCTGAACACCAAACCATCGACGTTCGTCATCGGCGCCGAAGCACTCAAGGCGAAAGGAGGACCGCGGTGAGCGTGTCTCGCTTCCGCGCTTCGGCGCGCAACGCCGCTGCGTCCGCCGATAGACGGAGTGTTTCCCCGTGCAGTCCGAGTCCAGCCGCGCGCGCTCGTCCTCGACACGCACTGGCTCGCCGGCGACGTCTCTCACGCGCAATGGACGCGCAGGAGATCCCCAAGCACCAGCTCGGGGGGCGCGCACGCAAGATCGCGCCCGTGGCGCTGCTCGACTTGGCCGTCGCGTACGGTGCCGACGTCGCCAAGGTCGCCGACGAAGCGATGGCGATCGCTGAGCGCTCGGGCGTCGCCGAGTCCCTGATCGCGGCCACCGAGCAGGACATGGGCGCCTGGTTCGCAGAGCAGGCCGTGCAGGCCGGCGGCCCACGCGAGGCTGAGCTCTCGGCGCTGGTCGAGGCGATGTACGACGCGATCGGCGCCGACGCCACGCAGGACATCCTCGCCCGCGCCGGTGTCACGGTGCCAGTCGCAACAGCCTCGGGGCTGAAAGACAGGTAGCGCCCTTCGGGCAGGAGTCGCTGAGCTCACCCGGCGACTGTGTCCGTGCAGTCGCAGAACGGCGCAGACCAGACGGAACCCACCAACCGTCATCAACCCATACAGATCTGATGACGTCCGGTCGCGATGGCAGCATGACGGGCCGATATCATGAGATCCGTGGCAAGGACGAAGACCAACGGAAGGCCCGAGCCTCTCAGCCCCGAGGAGCTGGCTGAGATGACGCACCCGCCCAAGTACAAGACCCCCGAGGAAAAACGGGCTGCCCTGAAGCGCGCCACGGAGGGACTCCGGGTCAAGGTCCGCGTCACGCCCGACATGTACGGCCGACGGTAGTCCCATGGCTCCCCCAGGTGGGCGCCCGCCTGCCACGCGGGGCGTCTTCGCGATCGAGGATCAGGAGCTCCTGCTGCCCGACCCGATCGCCCTGGACACCAGCTTCGTGGTCGAGGCGCTGATCGCCACCCAGCCGCTGCACGGCGTATGCAGCGCCTTCCTTACACGGATCGACGAGAGCGGCGTTTCCGTCGCCACCAGCGAACTGCTTCGCGTCGAGCTCGCGGAGGCGGCATTCGCGATCGCGCTGAAGGAACGCTGGGGCGGGCAGTGGCGACGGCACCGAGCCGACGGACGATCCCGCCCACCTGCCGGACGGCTCCTCAACGACACCCTCGCCCGTTACGGCGAGATGCTCGCCACCCTCACGCATATCTCTATCCGTCTCGGCCGCGTCGCCGACTCGGCGACCACCTTCATGACCGACTATGGGATTGCCTCCTACGACGCAGCGCACGCGGCGAGCGCGATCGCCGCCGGCGCCAAGGCGATCGTCACGCTGGACAGCGGCTTCGCGCTGCTGCCCGCGTCGCTGCTAACGATCTACACCGACCGCTCACGACTCGCGTCCGCCCGCGCCAAGCGACCGCGCTGAGCGACCCGGGCGAAGCGGCATACGTCCGCATCTGCGCCGCTTCGTTCTCATGACCAAGGCCTGCGGCGCCTGGTCGATCGCCCTGGCCGATCGCACACCAGCGGGCTGTGAGTAAAGGGCGCCCCTTCGGGGCTGAAGACAGGTAGCGCCCTTCGGGCAGGAATCGCTGACGCTCCCCCGCGAATGCGTCCGTGCCGGAACCGCTGACTCTAACCAGGCGGCTGCGCCGTGCGGTGGCCGAACGGCGCAGACTATACGCACCCTTGGGAGCTGGCTCTTTAACTTTATTACTGTGGGTGTCTCGTTGTTTCGGTGAGCTTCTCACAGAGTACAGCCCTCTTGACGCGGTTTTTGGTGAGAGCTACGTTCGCTGGGTGCAGACGACTCACAAGATTCCGGGCGGCTCGGCGGTGACGTACGCGAAGTACCTGACCTCGACGGCGTCGCGTGGCGACTACTACACCCGCGACGGTGGAGACGGGCGGTATCGCCTGGTGCCGAGCCGCTGGCATGGCTCCGAGCGGACGCTGAGCTCGCTCGGCCTGTCGGCTGAGGGTCCGGTGCGGCGCGGGGATCTGCGCGCCGTGATGAAGGGGCGCTCGCCGCTGGATGGCGAGCCGCTGCGCCCGGCCGGCTCGAATGGCACGAGGACCGCTGGGGTCGAGTTGATGTTCGCGCCGCCGAAGACGGTCTCGGCGCTGTGGGCGACGGCCGGCCCCTACCGGCGCGCCCAGCTGGAGGCGGCCCACGCCCGGGCGGTCGCGAGCACGCTCGCGCGGACCGAGCGCGAGGTCGCGCTCGTGCGCCGCAAGAGCAATGGCGTGGTGCGCTTTGAGAAGCCCAGACGGCTGCTCGCCGCCGAGTTCGTCCACACCTCCAGCCGCCTGGCCCGTGGCCAGCAGGACAGCGGCATCCCCGACCCCCAGCTGCACTCCCACGTCGTGGTGTTCGCGGCCGAGCGCCACGACGGCAAGCTCGCCGCCGTGGAATCCAGGCAGCTCTACAGGGCCGCGCGCGAGAACGGCGCGTGGTACCGCGCGGAGCTCGCGCAGAACCTCGCAGACCTCGGCCTGCAGGTCGAGCGGCGCACCGGCAGGAGCGAGCGCTACTTCGAGGTTCGGGGTGTCCCCGAGCAGCTCGCGAGCCGCTGGTCGACCCGCTCGGAAGACGTCGATCGCGCGGCACGCCTGTTCCGCCAGCGCTACGGGCGAGAGCCGCGGGCCGGCGAGCTCGGGTCGCTGACGACGAGCACCCGCGGTGGCAAGACCGCCGCCGGGCGCATCGACGTCAACGACGCCTGGAGAGCGCTCGGCGAGGAGCACGGCCTCACCGGCCAGCGCGCCGAGGAGCTGTTCGACAACCGCACGATCTCGAGCCGCGCCGGCGTCGATCTCCGCAAGGAGCTGATCGCGGTGGTCACGCGCGAGCGATCGATGATCGACGAGCGCGAGCTGCGCGCCAAGGCATACGAGCTCTCAGCCGGCGTCTGCCGCCCCGCCGAGGCGGACCGCCTCCTCGGCGAGCTCGCACGCTCCGGGGATCTGGTGAGGTTGGAGGACGGGCTGTGGAGCACCCGCGAGCTGCGCGAGCTGGAGCAGAGCACAGTCGATGTCGCCGGGCGGCGCGCCGGCGAGAACGCGGCCCCGGTGAGCGACCGCTCGCTGAAGCAGGCGCGCGGCGAGATCGGCGGGGAGATCCACGGCTCGCTCACCCAGGAGCAGAAGCAGGCGCTCCAGAGGATCACCGGCCCGGGCGGCGTGAGCGTGCTCGTCGGGCGTGCCGGCACGGGCAAGGGCGTGACGATCGCCGCCGCGGCGAGGGCATGGCAGCTGGAGGGCAACGAGGTGATCGGCACAGCGATCGCGGGAGCGACGGCCCAACGGCTGCAGGCCGACGCGAAGCTCGACCGGTCGTTCACGACCGACGGTCTGCTCAACCGGGTCGAGAACGGCAGCATCCGGCTCGGCCCGAAAACGGTCGTGATCATGGACGAGGCCGGCATGGCCGACAGCGACCGTCTCTCGCGCCTGGTGAAGATGACTGGAGAGCGCGAAAGCAAGCTGCTGCTGGCGGGCGACGCGGCGCAGCTCTCCTCGATCGGCCCGGGCGGCCTGTTCAAAGAGCTGGAGGGGAAGATCCCCACCGCGGAGCTGACGGAGGTGCACCGCGCACACCACGAGTGGGAGCGCGAGGCATGGGAGCGGATCCGGGCCGGCGAACCCGGCCCGGCGCTCGCGCAATACCAGGCCCACGACCGGCTGCACATCCACGACACCCGCGCACAGGCCGCCGAAGCGATGGTCGAGGACTGGGACCGCACCCGCGCCGGCGTGCCCGCCGGGCAGGCGGTGATGATCACCGACGCCAGCAACAGGGAGCGCGACCAGATCAACGCGATGGCCCAGGAGCGCCGCGCGCAGGCAGGAGAGCTGGGAGCAAACCGCGTCGAGCTCCCCGGCAAGCCCTACGGCCTGGCCGCAGGCGACGAGGTGATGTTCACCGGCCAGTACCGCATCCCCGGATCGAAGCGAGTCGAGAACGGCATCACCGGTACGATCGTGCACGCCGCCCGCGACGAGGACCGCGTCACGATCAACACCAGAGAGCGAGAGCCGCGCGAGGTGGACGTGAACACGAGCGAGTTCTCCGACCTCTCCCTGGGCTACGCCGTGCACGTCCACAAGGCCCAGGGCCTCACAGCGGAAACCTCGGGCATCCTCATGGGCTCCTGGCAGACCGACCGCGAGCACTCCTACGTCGCGGTCAGCCGCGCACGCGAGCAGACCCACATCTACGTATCCCGCGAGGACCTCGGCGAGCACGGCATGGACACCGGCGCGATCGAACGCCTCGCCGAACGCATGCACCAAAGCCGCGCCCAAGAGGCCTCAATCACCAAGCGACGCGCCGCCGACGAGAACGTCATCGCCGAGGAGCAGCCCGATCGCTCGGACAAGGAGCGCATACAGAACGACACGCTCTCCCCCGACGCGCCAGCTGCCCGAGGCAGAGCACAGGGCCCGATCGACATCCACGAGGCCACACCGGCAGACATCAAGCTCAGCACCCTCGACCTCGGGAACATCAAGCTCGCCTACTCCCAGGTCTACGACCTGAAAGGACACGCCGGCGAGCCGACGTACGCGCTGTTCGGCGGCTGGCAGACCGACCACGAGCAGGGATTCGTCGCCGTCACCCAGAGCCAGGGCCGCACCGACATCCACATCGCCAGCGAGGACCGCGACGAGCGAGACATCGAGACCGAGCTGACCGACCGCATCGCCCAGGTCATCGAGCGCAGCCAAGCCCGAGCGCCGGCCACGACCCGAGAGGCGAACACCACGGAGACAGACCGCGAGCGCCAACCCGACCCGCCGGCCCAGCTCGAACCGACCGGCGGCGACACCGCCAACAACCACACGAAAGACACCGGCCGCGACCCCTACATCGAACAGGTCATCCAGGAAGCGCGAGACCGCCAGCAAGCATGGGAGCAAGGCATCGATCCAGACCGCGACAACGACCGCGGCTACGGGATCGAATAGCCCAACCCCGGAGCACTCATGCGCAAGGACCGGGACTGGCGAGCGACGCCGAGCGCATCCGCAATGCCTAGCCGCAGCGAGCATGAGCCGTTCGTATGCTCGCGCATCGTCCAACTCGGGCCGTCTCGCTGGCTACGCGGGCGGCGCCTGCTTCCCGCGCAATGGAGGATCACCCACTCGTGCGCGAGCAGGTACGTCCGAACGTCGAAGGAGGTCTCGACGACCGGCGATCGCAAGCGTGCCGATCCGATCGCCTGCCGGCTCGATCGGGGGACGACCGAGGCGTCACCGAAGCAGTGGCGAGGGGTCTGCCCGAGCTGGGAGCTACCGATCGCTTGAGAGGGCCTCGCCCCCGCCGCTACGGGAAGCTGGGAGGCTGCTAGCGATGTCGGTCTAGAGCTGCGGACGAACGTTTGGCTTCAGTCCGTAGCAAGCGTGCCGACGCTCCGGCCCGGGCTCTCCCGGTCTGGACGACCCCGGGCGTCGCCCAGCCACCGGGATTTCCCCGGTCAGGTTCGTGGACTGTCCTGTGTTCGGCGACCTGTCGCCAGCGCAATGCCGCTCAGTGCGGCAGATAGACAACATCTCGGGGACCGCAGGTGCCCCCGGCCGAGCACGCGTTGTAGTCGGACTCTTCTGTGAAGGGACCCTTCCAAGTGGTTCCGCCGCCGGTCCCTGAGACGTAGGCCGGGCGGTAGGGATAGCCGCAGAAGTAGAACCCCATACGACCGCCGCACACCCACCAGCGGCCGCCAATGAGTACCGGCCCGGCGTCGCCGGTGGCGGCCCCGTCCGCGGTCAGGTTGATGTACTTGGCGTGTGGGTTGATGGCGCCGGCAAGAATTGTCCGGGCCCGCGCGCATGACATGTGCCACGGATAGATCGCGTCCTTGCCATAGAAGCCTTTCGCCGCGTAGCCGCAGCGCTTGACCGTGACCGTCGTCAGTGCGGACGCTGCGCCGACGCCGATCATCAGCAACGCGAAAGCGATCAAGATGCACCGCCATCCCCTGAACATGCGCGCGAGCCTAACACGAAATCGCTGTCTTTCGACAGCGGCTTCGGCGCGCGACTGCATCGGCGACGTCTCGATGGTGCCGATCACCGGCACCACATGAGCGCCCCGCCGCGTTTGCACTCGCCCTGCGCGCCCGAAGGTCGACTGCCGCGATACTCGCGGAAACACCGAAGCAGGACCCATCCGGGTCGGTGCACGCAGCCTTGAGTTTCGCCAAAAGCAGGCGCGTCGTCGGCCCGAGAGACGCATGCTTGACGAGTCTCGACAGCACGACTCTCCTGAGCGCCGACTGCTGCTTCGCCTGGCCCAAGCGAGCGTGAGAAGCCTGTCGGGCGACACACTTGGAAATCGTCCCTTGCGCAAGTGCGACCCCCAGGTCCGGTTTGCACCCGCATTGCTCGCCGAGCAGGCGTGAGCTGTCAAAGAGCGCTGGGTCGGTATGACGTGTCCGTCACGATGTCCACCGCTCGTGCCAAGGGCGCGGCGTACCCCCGCGAGCCTGACAGCTCAGAGGTGCCCTTCGCAGGTGTCGCCGTCGTTCGTGAGCTCGCTTCCGTCCGGACATGTCGTGTTGGAGCCATCCCACTCTACGCCTTGTATGTTCGCTCCAGAGAGGTTGGCACCGCGTAGGTCCGTCTGGTCAAACCCTGCGCCTTCGAGATCCGCGCCTTCGAGATCCGCGCCTTCGAGATCGGTTTCTCCGCGGTCGCCGTCGAAGGTGGCGTGTCTAAGGTCCGCGTGTTTCAGGTCGGCCCCCTTGACGTCGCTGTAGTAATAGAACGATATGCCTTCGAGGTCGGCACCGCTCAGGTTTGCGCCTTCTAGGTCAGGCTCTTCCATCTCGGCCTGTTCGAGATCGGCTCCTTCTAGGTTGGCGCTCGCCAGATGCGCGTCGGACAGTTCGACTTCCGGCCCTACGAGGTATCCTGCAACGAGCTCCCAGTGTTCCGGCAGAGTCTCCGGGGTGCCTTTGATTCCGCCGGATCCGATTCGTGCGAGGTTCACCCCGGCCAGGTCAGCTCCTGCAACGTTGGCGTCAGTCAGGTCGGCGTCAAACAGGTCGTCGCCTTCGAGATCCACGTTTTCGAGATTCGCGGATTCCAAGTCGGCGCTCGGACCGATGAGATAGCCATGAACGAGCTCCCAGTTCGGCGGCAGTCCGGTGGGCGTACCGGTAATCGCCCCGGAGGAGATATATTCGAGCTGAGCGTGGTTCAAGTTGGCGTCAGCGAGATTCGCGCCTGCTAGGTGAGCTTCGTGTAGTTCTGCGTCTTCGAGGTTCTCGCCTTCGAGGTCGACGCCTTCGAGGTGCGCCCTACTCAGGTCGGCGTCGTGACCGATCAAGTAGCCATCGATGAGCTCCCAGCTAGTGGGTAGCGCGGCTGGGGTGCCGATGATTTCACCGGAGTAGACCCCATCTAGCGTTGCTTCGTCGAGGCTGGCACTCTCGAGGTGCACGGCGCTCAGAGCTGCCCCGTCGAGGTCGGCGCGCGCCAGATCAATATTTTCGAGGTCACCTTTGCGTAGGTTGATGTCTTCTAGGTCGGCGCTTTCCAAGTCTACGTTTTCCAGATGTGCGCCTTCGAGTTCTGCTCCCGGTCCGAGGAGGTATCCGTCGATGAGTTTCCAGTTGGTGGGCAGTGCGCTCGGAGTGCCCGTAATCGTCCCCGATGACACGCGTTCGAGGTCTGCTCCTTCCAGGTCGGCATAACCCAGATTCGTGCCTTCCAGGCTCGCCCCTCTTATCTGGCTTCCCCGCAGGTCTGCGCCTTCGAGGTCAGCGCCCTCTAGGCGATCCCATTCAAGGACGGCGTCTGCCATTTGTGCGTCCCGCAGGTCTGCATGTGGTCCGACGAGATATCCGGCGACCAGCCGCCATTCCGGAGGGAGCCTGAAAGCGGCAGCTGCAGTTGTGATGCCGCCCGAGGACACTCCTTCGAGGTGAGCGGTTTCCATGTGAACCGAATACAGGTGAGCATCTGCCAGATCGTCGCCTTCCATCTGGGCGCCTTCCAGATCTGCGTATTCGAGATAGCCGCCTTCCAGATCTGCGTGCTCGAGATGACTGCCTTCCATGTGTGCTTCCCGCAGTTGGGCATCTTGTAGGTTGGCGCTCGTAATGTTTGCAGCTGTAAGAGTCGCCTGTGAGAGATCGGCGTCTTCTACGTGAGCGCCTTCTAGGCTGGCGCCTTCCATGTGGGCCTGCAAGAGCTTGCTGTCCTCCAAGTAAGCACCATCCAAGTTCGAATCAACCAGATCCGCGCCTTCGAGGTGGGCGTCCGCGAGGTGGGCGTCCTCAAGGGCCGCGCCGCGAAGATCCGCACCCGGCCCGACCAGGTACCCACTGATGAGCTCCCAGTTCGGTGGTACCAGTCGCGGGATACCGGTGATCCCGCCGGAAGAACAATCTGAAAGGGCCGCATCTTCCAGGTCGGCGCCTTCCAGGTCGGCGCCCGCGAGGTCGGCCCCGATCAGGTCCGCAAGGCGGAGGTTAGCGTCGGGTCCGACAAGATACCCACCGGTCAGCTTCCAGTCCGTTGGCAGCGCGCTCGGGACGCCCGTAATTGCTCCCGATGATACGCCTTCGAGGTCCGCACCTTCAAGGTCAGCGCTAGCCAGATCGGCGTGTGAAAGCCCCGCCCTTTGGAGATCGTCGTCGTGTAGGTCCGCGCTCGCCAGATATCCGCCTTCGAGATCGGCGCCTGGCCCGATTAGGTATCCGCCTGCGAGCGCCCAGTGGGCGGGCAGCATGCTCGGAGCGCCGATGAGCTCTCCCGACGAGACACCCGCCAGGTTCGCACCCGCTAGGTTCGCGGCTGCCAGTCGCACGCCTTCGAGCTCCGCACCTTCGAGGTCCGCACCTTCGAGGTCCGCGCCTTCGAGATTGACTCCAGCCAGGTCGACATGTTCAAGGTCGGCGCCTTGAAGGTTCTTGCTCACCGAGCAGCCGGCGAGAAAGCCGCCGGGGTCGACGGGCACCTGCGCGTTTACCTTCCCGCCGGCGCCTTTCGCTTCGATCTTGATCGTGAGCTCGTATTTGCAGCGCCCGACCCGAACGGCTGGTAGCGGCACGGACTCGCGTAGGACGCCACCCGCACAAGCGACGGTCATAGGAAGCCCGGTTGTTGCTGGCTTCGACGAAACCACACAGGTAGCGGCATTGGCGACTGCAGCCGACAGAACCACCAGGCTCTCTGCTCCCCGTTTTTCCGGCGACACGCTCAGACTGGAGATCGTAGGCTTTGGCGGCTTGGAGCCCTTCGCCAAAGCAACGGGGACAGACGCGAGCAGCAGACACCCAGCAGTCAGCGCCGCGCTCCACAGGACACTCCATGCCTGCCCGCCACCTTGCCTGCCGTCGAACCTAAGCCTCAGCACTAGAGCCTCTCCACGCTTTTGACCGGATCACCCCAAGCGATGCCCCCGCCAGAAGCACGACACGACACGCAAGGATAACCACCGCCGGACGTCAGCGTGGCGCCGACGTCACCGAGCGGGGTCAAACCCCGTAGCTCGCCGACGGCTTCGCACAGGCAGACGCTGTCTGGGACCTCGTCAACAGCAGGACGCGGCGCCTGCTCAGCCTCGCTGAGCAGGCGCTAGATCGGTCTACTCGCTCGCTAGCGGAATGGACGAGCACCAGGCGTCTCGGCATCGGCAGGGCCGCCTTCCGCGTGCCTATGGCGAAGCAGTCGCGATCGTTCCATGGGCCCTCGGCTCCTCCCTGTCGTCCCGTGCGAGCGTAAAGCTATCCCTTGGTCGGACGCTCGCTCGGCAACCAACGCACAAGCCCGAGGGTTGCCCGTGCCGGTCTACGCAGGCCACCTCCCCCGGTCCGCGCCCCGTGGCTTATAGAAAGTAGCTGACCGCTGACCCGCTGAATGTGCCCTTCATCACCGCTTTCGTGGCTTTCTTGCCGCTTGCTTGGCCGCACGTCGCTGCGCCGGTATAGCTCTGCGTGACCGTCCCTGAGAACGTCGGGGAGTACCCGCCGGCTCCCACTTCGCCCAAGAACGTGACTCCGGGCGTTTCGGTCAGGAGCGTGTTCAGCGCCCCTGTCGAGGCTTTCGCTCTCGGAGTCCACCTGTACTTCGCCGCGCCGGTTGCTGGTTCGCCGGCTGCCGTGAGCACCGAGCATGCGACCGGACCAGCTGTTTTCAGCGTCGCTGTGTACTCCACTTCTTTGAACGGCTCGCCTGCGCAGCTCGCCAGTGTCCCCTTGATGTTCATGGTCTGGACGCTCGCCGTGCCAGTGAGGCCCGGCGAAAGTGTGACCGTCCCCGCGTTGGTGGTGCATGTCGCTGCGGACGACACCACCACCAGAGTGTCATAGCCAGTTGATCCGCCGGCGAGGGTAGCAACTGGCCCGGGTAGGGGGTTCACGAGCGCGGGCGTCGGGTTGGGGTTGCCGGTGCCATTCGTGCCGGGGTTCCCGAGCTGCCCCCAGTAGTTTTCGCCGAATGCGTAGAGCTGGCCGCTCGAGTTGACGGCCAGGCTATGCTCGCACCCTGCGGCGATCTGGGTCACGCTATTGTTCGCCCCGGGTAGCGTCACAACGTTGGGTGTCGGGTTTGCGATAGTGCCGCTTTCGCGCCCCAACTGCCCCGCGAAGTCCCAGCCGAATGCGTAGAGCTGGCCGCTCGACGTGGCGGCGAGACTATGCCAGCAGCCCGCGGCGATGTGGGTGATGGTGCCGTTCGCGCCGGGTAGTGTGACGAGCGCGGGCGTCGGGTTCGCGACGCTGGTGCCGCTGTTGGTCCTGATTCCCAGCTGTCCTTCGTAGTTGAGGCCGAACGTATACAGCTGGCCGCTCGAGGTGAGGGCCAGGCTGTGTTCGCAGCCCGCGGCGAGCTGGGTGATGGTACCGTTCGCGCCGGGTAGCGTCACGAGCCCGGGCGTCGGGTCCGCGATAGTGCCGCTTTCTTCGCGCCCCAGCTGCCCCGAGTCGTCGTTGCCGAATGTGTAGAGCTGGCCGCTCGAGGTGGCGGCGAGGCTGTGCTCGCAGCCTGCGGCTAGCTGGGTGATGGTGCCGTTTGCGCCGGGTAGTGTCACTAGCGCGGGTGTCGGATTCGCGTGCTTGGTGAAGTTGTTGGTGACGCTTCCCAGCTGCCCCCAGTAGTTTTCGCCGAATGAGTAGAGCTGGCCGCTCGAAGTGAGGGCGAGGCTGTGCTCGCAGCCTGCGGCGATCTGCGTGATGGTGCCGGTCGCGCCGGGTAGCGTCACTAGCGCGGGTGTCGGATTCGCGTGCTTGGTGAAGTTGTTGGTGACGCTTCCCAGCTGCCCCCAGTAGTTTTCGCCGAATGTGTAGAGCTGGCCGCTCGAAGTGAGGGCGAGGCTGTGCTCACAGCCTGCGGCGATCTGCGTGATGGTGCCGGTCGCGCCGGGTAGCGTCACTAGCGCGGGCATCGGGTTCGCGTTGTTGGTGGCATTCTTGGTAGGGCTCCCCAGCTGTCCGAAGTAGTTATCGCCGAATGCGTAGAGACGTACTGAAGCCGACGCGCTCGCACTGAAGGCGAGTACCCCCACAGCTACCAGCACCAACGGAGCACCCCAACCGAAGAAACCATTCTGAAGCCTCATGAGGCTCCCCCTCTCCTGTAGTCGGGCCCCGGAGGCTGAGCCCGGGCCGGTCAACGCCGAAAGCGCGCCAAGGAACGCAACTATAAGCCACGAGCCGAGCGGAGTGCCGCCCCAGGCCGCCGTCACGTCGGTCGGGGTGCTGCGTCGTACGTACCGCATGAAGCACCGCCGCGACGCGCTCGACCCCCGATGGACAAGCACCGCCAAGCGACGGCGCTCCCTTCCACCCAGAGCGGCAGTTTCGCGGCCAACCTCGACGCTGTCGCTCGGGACGACCAGCAGGCGCGCGGACCTCGAATCGCGACACGCCCGCTTGCGCCGGGCGAAGCAGAAGCGCTCGCTTCGTCGCCCACCACGCTCGCACCTCGTCCGCAGCGGCTCCGTCGGGCCCGACCATCAAGGCACCTGCTCACGCCGGAAAGGGGCACTTTCGGTTCGCGCTCATGCGGCCCGGACGGGAAGCCAAGTGGCGGTTGCGTCAAACGGTGTACTGGCATGTGCCAAGGCATTGCCGCTGGATCACGGCATCTGGTAGGTTCCGGACCCGCACATAGGTGCTGAACAGCCCTGGAACGAACGTCGCGGGAGTGGATGCTCGGGTGCGCGACAAGGAGGAGGGGGCTCATGCGACGGGCGACGGCTCTATTTGGTTGGGGTGCTGCACGGATAATCAGGGTGCTGCTCGCGGGCGTGCTGGTGTGCTGCACGGCCGCGTCCTCGGCCGCGGCGGACTCCCCCGCAGTCATCCGCACGATCCCCGTCGGTCAGCCCGTTGGCGTGTCCTCGGATGGAACCCACGTCTGGGTGACGAGCGTAGCCTCGAATACGGTCAGTGAGATCGAAGCCTCCAGCGGCACCGTCATCCGCACGATCCCCGTCGGCGAATACCCCGTTAGCGTGTCCTCGGACGGGACCTATGTGTGGGTGACGAACGACGTTGCCGCAGGTACGGTCAGTGAGATCGAAGCCTCCAGCGGCACCGTCATCCGCACTATCCGCGTCGGCGAATACCCCGTTAGCGTGTCCTCGGACGGGACCTATGTGTGGGTGACGAACTGGGCCCTCGGGACGGACAGTACGGTCAGTGAGATCGAAGCCTCCAGCGGCACCGTGATCCGCACGATCCGCGTCGGCGATTACCTCCAGGGCGTGTCCTCGGATGGAACCCACGTCTGGGTCGCTAACTCAGCCTCGGATACGGTCAGTGAGATCGAAGCGTCCAGCGGCACCGTGATCCGCACGATCCGCGTCGGCTACAGCCCCGAGGGCGTGTCCTCGGACGGGACCCACGTCTGGGTCGCTAACTCAGCCTCGGATACGGTCAGTGAGATCGAAGCGTCCAGTGGCACCGTGATCCGCACGATCCCTGTCGGCGAAAACCCCGATGGCGTGTCCTCGGATGGAACCTACGTCTGGGTGACGAACTCGGGCGCGAACTCGGGCCAAGGTACGGTCAGTGAGATCGAAGCGTTCAGTGGCACCGTGATCCGCACGTTCCCCGTCGGCGACAATCCTCAGGGCGTGTCCTCGGACGGGACCCACGTCTGGGTCGCGAACCGCGACTCGAATACCGTCAGTGAGATCGGTAGTGGTTCGCCTTCCAAGAACGAATACGTGGCGTTGGGTGACTCGTACTCCGCCGGCGAGGGTGACGGCAGTTACGGCTACGGCTCTGGGACTGCGAACAACCACTGCGACCGCTCGCCCTATGCGTACGGGCCGCTGCTCGACGCGAGCCTCTCACCGGCCTCATTTTCATTTGTCGCGTGCTCGGGTGCGATCACCCAAGACTTTCTCGATCCAAACGCTGAGGGCAACATCAATTCAACCACCAACGCTCCAGAACCGCCCCAGTTTGACGCCTTGAATGCCAGTACAGAAGACATCTCGTGGACGATTGGCGGCAACGACATCGGCTTCGGGGAACTCGGCGAAAAATGCTTCTACGCAAAGTGGACCATATTCAAGGTCTATGGCAAGGCCGGCTGCGCGCTAGATAAGGCGCTCGTCTCGAGCGTTCACAAGCGGATCGAGGCCCTAGGCGGCGTCGGGTCAGCAACAACCCCTGGTCACGAGAAGATCCACTCGATTCTGTCCCTGTTGTTGACTGCCCATGCCGACGCCCCCAACGCCACGATCTACGTCGCTGGGTACCCGCGCCTGTTTGGCGCGTTCACGAACACAGAATGCGGAATCGGCACATTTCTGGTCACGAAGCTGCCCGGTAACGCTTGGGAATACGTTTCGGTCAAGATCACGTCCGGCGACGCAGCCTGGCTTGACACGGTTGCCAACGAACTCGATGCGACAATCGCTAGCGCCGTCGACAATGCGCGAACGATCACGGGGGCCTCAATACTCTACGTAGATCCCAACCCCGAGTTCGAAACGCATCGCCTATGCGACTCGTCGACCTCCTGGATCCACGATGTCGAAGGCGAAGCAACCTACAAACCAAAGAAGCTGACATACCTTTTCCCGGGCAGCATGCACCCGACGGCGACCGGCCAAGAAGACGGCTACGCGGCTGCGTTCTCGGTTGCAGGACTGTAAGAGCTGGGCCGCTCGGGTGGCACGAGACGCGTGGCGGACCGTCTCGTCGTAGCTCTCCCTGAGCGCCCGGCAACCGGCTGTTGCGACGGCGAAGTGTGCCTTCGGACACCGCTCGCCGTCCCGGCACGCTAGTGCTTTCAAGGCAAAAGCGGGCATCCGCCCAAAGGCCGAACAGACGACCGGATTGGACGAATGGGGACCGCTGGAGTGGCCGGCAAGATCACGCCTGCTCCCGCGGGAACGTGGCGGCCACCGCGACCTGATGATCCGGGTTCATGTGTCTACGCGCTTCGCAACCGGCGGTTGCTTGAGCTGGAGGCAGCGGTCGCGGTCCGGCACAGCCTACGTGAGGTGCACCCCGAGGTGAGCTTCTGCGCGATGGCAGGACGGCATCTCGCGTGGCCGAAGACCTCCTGGAACGGCCTGCACGAGCGAGTCCAGCTGCTACGCGACCAGCAGCTGGTGATCCCGACGGAGATCGCCGCGATCGGCAACGCCGGTGCCGCGGATCTGCTCGACGCGGCAGCTGCGGCGTGGAGTGCGGCAAGGATCGCGAATGGCCATGCCCTCAGCCTCCCCGATCCCCCGCAGATGGCCAACGGTCGGCAAATCGCGATCTGGTACTGAGGCGAGCGTCCTCGGGGCTGTCGGTGTAGCCGACGAGGCCGTTCGGGGGTATCTGGGCCAACCCGAGGGCGCGAAACGCAGAGGATGGGCGATCATGTCGGCAGCGAAGCCGCCGACTGCGAGCATGATGGGGCTGCTGGCGGGCTCGGCGTCGCCGGCGTCAAGGCCCTCCGGCCCCTCCGGGGCGGCCCTCCGGGCCGGCCTTGACCCCAGCTCAACAGCGACCTTCAGCGTCTTTGAGCGAAAGTCACGGCGGCTACGCCGCAGAATCGCGCGCCGGTCGCTGCGCGACTCCCCCCGGCGCGCTCTGCGCATGCTCCCCCTCCACGCGAAACGCCTCCGCGACCAGGGCCGCGTCCTCAGCTCGCGGCGCGTAGTGCAGGTAGCGCATCGTCGTCTGGATGTCCGCGTGGCCCATCCACTCCTGCACCCGCCTGATGTCCGCCTTGGCGATCATGCGCGTGCCGAACGTGTGGCGCAGGTCGTGGAAGCGCAACGGCCGCAGGGCGGCCTCGGTGAGTGCGCTCTTGTAGCGGCGCCTGAGCGCGGAGCCGTCGAGATACGAGCCCGTCTCGCCGACGAACACCAGCTCGTCCTCGCCGGTGAAGTGCTCGCGCTGGGACAGTCTCGCCAGCGCCTTCGCGACCTCCGGCGCCAGCGGGACCGAGCGCACCTTGCCCGACTTCGGTGCGGTCAGAGCACCGGCGGCATAGCTTGCGCGCACGCGCACGATCGAGCCGGCGAAGTCCACGTCGCGCCAACGCAACGCGATCAGCTCGCCGCGACGCAGCCCGGTGAACGCGGCGGTCAGGAAGATCGCGCCGTCCTGCTCGCTCGCAGCCGCTCTCACCAGCGCCCACACCTCCTCCGGGCTGAACACGTCGATGTCGCCGGCGAGCCTGACCGGGTGGCGCTCGATCCCCGCGACAGGGTTGACCGGCAGGCCGTATGCCTTGCACGCGCGCGCGAACACGCCGTGCAGCAGCGTCACGATCCGGTTCTTGGAGTTGTTGGACAGCGGCCGAGGGGCCTTCGGTAGGTCGCCTTCGACGTGCCCCTCCTGGGCTTGCCTGGGCTTGCGTCCGCCGCCGCCCACGCTCGCCAGCTGCGACCGCCACAGCTCCACGTCCCGGGCGGTGACGTCCTCGAGCCGCCTGGGGCCGAACGCGGGCAGCAGGTAGGCGTCGACGATCGAGCGATAGCCGCGCAGCGTCGAGGGCTTCAGGGCGCGATCGTGCTCGACGTAGCGCAGGAACTCAGCGGCCGCATCCGCGAACGTCGCGCCCGTGCGGACCATCCCCGGCAGCGTGCCCCGGCGCGCCTGCTCGAACACCTCGCGCAGCCAGTCCTCGGCAAGGCGCTTCGTGTAGTAGCCGGCCGGCGGGCGGCCGCGCTGTGTCCACGCGGGACCCAGCTTGCGCTGCACCTGGCGACCGTCGGGAAGGCGGTACTTGGCGTACCAGACCGGCCCGTGCTTGCGCTCGACGCGAAACACGTGGCCGCTCGGGGGCTGGATCGGGGCTTGGGCGGTGCCCGGCATACGCCCAAGGATACCAACTCCTCGGGACATATTTGGGACACGGTTACTTTTTTATAGCAGTCTGCCGAACTAAAAGTCCCGTATTTATTGGGTTTTTTCGACGCGCCCGGAGAGATTCGAACTCCCGACCTTCGGTTCCGTAGACCGACGCTCTATCCAGCTGAGCTACGGGCGCAGAACCACGCAGTCTACCGCCGGTCCGCCGCCTCGCCCCAGACGGTCGCCACCAGCGAGCGCGGGCCTCCCCGGTCGCGGTGCTCGCACACGTAGATGCCCTGCCACGTCCCCAGGGCCAGTCCGCCGCCGCTGATCGGCAGCGTCAGCGACGGCCCCAGCAGCGATGCCTTGATGTGCGCGGGCATGTCGTCGCTGCCCTCCAGCGTGTGCGTCCACAGCGCGCTGCGCTCCGGCACCGCGTCGTCGAACCACGCCTCGAAGTCGCGGCGCACGTCCGGGCTGGCGTTCTCGTTGAGCGTGAGCGACGCCGAGGTGTGGCGGATCAGCAGGTGCAGCAGGCCGACGTTGACGTCGCGCACCTCGGGCAGCGCCGCGAGCACCTCGCGGGTGACGAGGTGGAAGCCGCGCGGCAGGGGCTCGAGCGTCAGCTCACGCTGCAGCCACATGCGCTGAGCCTAGATGGTTGATTCGCCAGCCGACAGCCGTCGCTCGATCGCCGCGCGGGCACGGCCGAAAGCGTGCTCGTCCGCCAGCAGCCGCGAGTACGTGTTCGCGCCGAGACCCAGCGAGTAGATCTCGAACGCGAGCTCAGCCGCGTCCTCGACGCCCGCGGTCGCAGCCTGGCGCTCGAGCTCGCCCAGCCACCCGGCGACGCCGGCGCGCACGACGTCGCGCACCGGCCCCGGACGGTCGTCGAACTCCGCCGCCGCCGCCGCCCAGAAGCAGCCGCCCGCGAACACCTTGCGCTGCAGGTAGTCGAGGTAGCGCTCGCAGTACGCGCGCAGGCGCGGATAGCCCTCCTGCTCGGACTGGGCGGGAGCGACGACCTCGCCGAAGAAGCGCGCCGCCGCCGCGTCGATCGTCGCCAGCTGCAGCTCCTCCTTGGAGCCGAAGTGCGCGAACAGTCCGCTCTTGCTCATCCGCAGCTCGTTCGCCAGCCTGCCGATCGTCAGCCCCTCCAGACCCTCGGCGGAGGCGAGGTCGACGGCGCGCTCGAGGATCGCCGACCTGGTGCTAGCCGCCTTCGTCGCCATCCGCCCTCCAGTGTAACGCACGAACGTTCGTGCTATTAATCCGGACCCCCGGCCGACCATCCCGATCGGCCAGCGGCGATCAACCGAGCGACAGGAGGCGAGATGTCGGACTTCACCGTCACCCCCATCGACGACATGGAGGCGGTCGTGTTCGGCTCTTTCAAGCGCGCGCGCGCGTCGCTCGGCGTCGAGTCCTTTGGCATGCAGGTGCTCGACCTGCCGCCGAACGCAAGTCAGTACCCGGAGCACGACGAGACCGGCAGCGGCCAGGAGGAGGTGTTCGTCGTGCTGCGCGGCTCCGGCGAGATCGAGATCGACGGCGAGCGCCACGCGATCGACGCCGACACGATGGTCCGCGTCGGGCCGCAGCCCAAGCGCAAGCTCTGGCCGGACGAGGACGGCATGCGCGTGCTCGCGCTCGGCGGCTGCCCGGGCCAGCCCTACGAGGCGCCCGAGGTCACCAAGCTCGGCGCGCCCGATCCCGGGCTGCCGTAAAGGCTCAGCCGGACGCAACTATCGACGCGTCTGCGTGTCTCATCTGGTGGGATTGGTCTTGGCCGCGCCGCTCCGGGAGCCGAGCAGCCGAGGCGGATCCGTCGATCGACGCAGGAGGGAATCCGATGCGCAGAGCACTCACATTCATCGCCGCCGTGGTGGTCGCGCTGTTCGCCGTGACAGGCCTGGCCCTGGCGCTGCCGACGGTCAAGTTCAAAGCGGAGGCCGTTCCCATCCTCCACTTCCCCGGCACGGGCAACATCCTCGGAGCGGGCGCGGCCGTACAGGCCGAATACCAGATCGAAGGCACCGAATACCTGGGCTCGCCGCCGCCGATCATCGGCATCAACTTCTACCTGCCAAAGGGCTCGAAGCTGCACACGAGCGGCTTCCCGATCTGCTCGAAGACGACGCTCGAACAGTTCGGGCCCGTCCAGTGCCGCAGGGGCTCGGCGGCCGGGCCGATCGGCAAAGTGCAGGGCTACGTCACGCTCGGCGGCGAACGCGTCGAAGAGGGGCTGGAACTGTCGTCCTTCTACGCGCCCGGCGGCGGCTTCGAGTTCTTCAGCAAGGGCACCTCGCCGGTGTCGATCGAAATCCTCTCCAACGGCCACTACGTCCATCTCGGCGGCGCCGGCAGCTACGGGCCTGAGCTCGAGACCGAAGTCCCGCTCGTCGCAAGCCTGCCGGGCGCGCCGTACGCGTCGGTCAAGACGATCACCGTCAAGGCCGGCTCCGCGTACACGACCGGCAAGGGCAAGCACAAGCAGACGATCTACTACGGCCGGGTCCCCACGAAGTGCCCCAAGGGGGGCTTCCCGCTCAAGACGGAAGTGATCTTCGCCGAAAACGGCGAACTGGGCAAACCGGAGACCGTCACCAAGACATACAAGGCGCCGTGCCCGCCGAGGCGCCGCTGACCTCGAGCTCAGGCGGCGCCGGCGGCGGCGTCGCAGCCGTAGAGGTGTTCGCGCAGCTGGTCGCAGGTCTCCGCCGACCAGCGCTCGCTCGTCTCCAGGGACTCGATCAGCTCCTCGGCCGCGCGGAGCAGCTGCCGGCTCTCGGGCTCGCCGAACAGCAGCGCGTCGGCCGCTTCCAGCAGCGTCTCCCGCTCCTTGGCGTGCAGCTTGGCGGCGCCCTGACGTTCGATCGTCTCCACGAGCGCCGTGTAGTGGGCGCCACGCGCTGTCATCGGCTCGGCCGTGGTCATCATCGCGCCCACCAGGTTAGCCACCTCGCGAAGGACTGCGGCGCGCCGCGTGCGCGCTGCGCGTGATCGCCGGTCAGACGGCGACCACCTTATGACTTCCATTTATCTATGGGAGGCGTGCGGCGGTTGCGCCGGCTCGCGCGCCGTCAGCGGCGGGCGCATGCGGCTCGACGCGCGCGTCGTGGACGCGCGGCAGCCAGCGCAGGGCGCTGGGCAGGTACCAGGCGCGCTCGCCGAGCAGGCTGAGCGCGCTGGGCAGCACGACGACGCGGATCAACGTGGCGTCCAGCAATAGCGCGACGGCGACGCCGAAGCCCATCTCCTGGAACATGACGAGCTGACCGCGGGCGAAGCCGATGAAGACGATGATGATGATCAGCGCGGCGCCGGTGATGATGCGCGCGGTGGAGGCCACGCCGGCGGCGACCGCCGCGGAGGTGACGTGCGTCCTGTCGTGCTGCTCCTTGATCCTGCTGAGCAGGAACACCTGGTAGTCCATGGAGAGGCCGAAGAGCACGGAGAAGAGGAACAGCGGCACCCACGCTTCGATCGTGCTGGCGTGCTGGAAGCCGAACAGCGTGGCGCCGAGGCCGTGCACGAACACGAGCGTCAACAGGCCGTAGGCGGCGCCGACGGACAGCAGGTTGAGCAGGATCGACAGCAGCGCGACGACGAGCGAGCGGAACGCGACCATCAGCACGATGAAGCTGAGGCCGAGCACGAACGCGAGCACCGCGGGGGTTGGGCTGGTGACCGCCTCGAAGTAGTCGGCGTTCTCGGCGCTGTTGCCGCCGACGAGCACGCGCGCGCCGCTACCGGCGAAGACGGCTGGGATGATTTCGCTGCGCAGGCCGCGCACGGCGGCGACGGCCTGCGACGAGGAGGGGTCGCCGCGCACGGGCACGGAGAGGAGCAGGATCGGCTCGGTGGCGGAGGCGACGATCGCGCCGGGGCCGAAGCGCGGGTCGCGGGCGAGCCGCGCCTGCAGCGCGACGACGTCGCGTCTGACCGCGCCGCCAGCGCCTTCGACGACGATCTGAGCGGGGTAGGTGCTCTGCGCCGGGAAGTAGCGCTCCAGCGCGATGTAGCCCTGCTTGGAGGACTGGCTGTCGGGCAGCGAGCTGACGCCGCTGGCGCCGACGTGCAGGCCGAGAATGGGCGTGGCCGCCGCGACCAGCAGGCCCGCCGCCAGCAGCAGGCTGAGCGTCGGGCGGCGCAGCACGCGCTCGACGATCGTGCGCCAGACCCGCCCCTCGGCAGCTTCCTCGCGGCCGAGACGGTGGCCCAGCAGCGGCACGCGCAGGGCGTTGACGCGGTCGCCGAGCAGGCCGAGCAGCGCCGGCAGCAGCGTCAGCGCGCCGGCGACGGAGACGACGCCGACGACGATCGCGCCGGCGGCGAGGCTGCGCATGATCTGGGTGGGCACGAGCAGCATCGCGAACAGCGCGATCACGAACGTGCTGCCGCTGAGGAGCACCGCACGGCTGGAGGTCGCGCCCGTGCGCGCGATCGCCTCGCTCTCGGTCAGACCGTGGGCTCGCTCCTCGCGATAGCGCGAGATGACGAACAGCGAGTAGTCGATCCCGAGCGCAAGGCCCATGCCGGTGAGCATGTTCACGATGAACACGGAGAGGCTGAAGGCCATCGACAGCAGCGCGACCACGCCGAGACCGACGACGATCGCGACGAGCGCCATCATGACCGGCACGAGTCCCGCGACGAGCGACCCGAAGACGAGCACGAGCACGACCAGCGCCGCCGGCAGCCCGAAGGCGAGCTCGCCATGCTCGAGGTCGCTCTGCGAGAGCTTGCCGAAGTCGTTCTGGGCCGGATACGCGCCCGTGATCGACACGTCGAAGCCGGATTGACGATCCACGCGCTGGACGAGGTCGACGACCGGCTTGACGCTCGCGGCGCTGGCCGAGGAGAGGGAGATCAGCGTCGCGTGCCCGTCGCCGGAGACGAGCGACGGGCCGGCGGACAGGTAGCTGTGAACCCCCGTCGCCTTTCCGGTGGCGCCGAGCGCTCTGAGGAAGTCGCCGACGAAGGCGCGGAAGGCTGGCGCGGCGGCTGTGTAGTGCGCGGAGTGGACGATCACGACATCGCTCGCTTCGCCGGCGACCCCGTAGCCGGAGCTCGCGGGAAACGCCCTCGCGAGAGCATCAGCGGCCTTGGCCGACTCGGGCTTGCCGACGACGTGGTAGGTGGAGCTCAGCCCGTGCAGCGACGTCGCGACGAGCGTCAGCGCTACGAGCAGCGCGACAGCCCAGCCGGTCAGCGTGCGCCGCGGGTGGGCCGCACACGCTCGGGCCAGCTTCTCGGTCACGCCTGCTCGCACGCGTACAGGTTCCAGGCTCCTCGCCCGGCGGCCATCCGCCGTTGCCCGCATGCCCTCCGCGCCGAACTACCCACGCTCACGCTTGAAGCCACGCGCGGGTAGCAACGCGTGTGCGACGATGCGCGCGATGCCCGACCGGCTCAGACCTGCGCTCGGTCTCGCCGCGGGCGTTGCCACCGTGTTGCTCTCGGGCTGTGGCTCGAGCGGCGCGGGGACCACCGGCACCCACGCGGGCGGATCGGCGTCGACTGTTGGCGTGCAAGCGACAAGGGCCGGCTTCGTCGCCCAATCGGAAGCCGTTTGCCACACCCTCAGCGTGCAGGAGCAACCGCTCAAGGCCCGTCAGGAATCGCTCAAAGGGCTCCCGGCGGCTTCGGCGGGCAAAGCCTTCGTGTCGATCGCACGCCAGGTGGTGACGTTCTCGCGAGCGGCGGATGACAAGCTTCGGGCACTCGCACGGCCTCCCGGGGACGCGCGGGCGATCGACCAGCTGCTGACGGCGTTCTCCCAAGAGATCGCGTACACCACCAACATCGCCACCGCCGCGGCCCACGAGGAAAACACGCCCGGAGAAGACTTCGAGCACGAGCTCCGCAAGTCGATCGCGGCCAACAGCGCGCTCGCCGCGGCGTACGGCATGAAGGCCTGCATCGGCGGGGAATGAGGAAGTGTAGTGCGCTTTGCACTACACTAGCCGCATGGCGTCGGCCCCTCATCCGCTCTCGCTGCGTCTCGGACGCGACGGACTGAGCGCACTCGACGAGATTGCGAGGCGACGAGGTTTGAGCCGCGCCGAGGCAGCGCGGCAGGCGATCACCGAGACAGCCGAGCGCGAGCGCAGGCGTGGCGGGCTTGCAGCGGAGGCGCGGCGCCTGATGCAAGACAAGGGCTATGTGCGGGAAGCGCGGGATGTCGCAGGGCTCATGGAGACGCTGCGTGGTCCGTGGTGACGTCCATACCATCAAGCTCCCAGGCAAGCGCGGGCACGTTCAGGAGGGCCGCCGTTACGCGGTGATCGTCCAGGCCGACGACCTGCTCGCCCTCTCCACGGTCGTCATCTGCCCGACGTCGCGCTCCGCGTTCGGCGCCAGCTTTCATCCGGAGGTCACGGTTGAAGATCAGCCGACCCAGGTTCTCTGCGAGATGGTTGGCGTCGTCGACGCCCGCGCGCTCGGCGAGCGAGCCGGACACCTGACGCACGACGAGCTGCGCGCCGTCGAGGACGCCCTGCTGCTGGTGCTCGATCTGCCTTGAGCGACTGAGACCGGGTTTGGCGGAGCGGAGAATACTATGGCGGCTATTGCGCGAAGGGCGAAACCAGCTCGGGCGGTGTGATCCAGTTCGCCTGCAGCGACACGTCTACCTGGCAGGTGGAAAAGTGTGTACAAGCACCGAAACCCACGCGTATGGGTATGGGTATGGGAACCTGGGTCCGCAATACGAGGTCGGCACCGCCAATACCGAAGGTGGGTGCTGACATGAGCCGGCGGCAACGGACCTATCTGCTGACTGGCAGCGTGTGCGCGGTGCTTGCTGGGGTGGGCCTCGTGGCGACGTTTGCTGCAGGGTCTGGAACAGATCAGAGCCCGACCGTTCCGGCGCCAGCCGTCGGGTCGGCGACCCCTCAACTCAGTGAAGCTGCGAAGCAGGCGTTTGGCGTGTTCGCGCGGCCCGTTGGCGACAGCGAAGAGGTTTCGCTGGTCGAAAACGCATTGAAGGGCTACGAGCACATCGCGATCGGTGATCGA
>Ga0181521_10001221_pt1 | contig 31993 bp, 26 predicted proteins | sample PEATcosm2014_Bin_32_FD_119764 | JGI IMG/M metagenome (GOLD analysis project Ga0181521, IMG submission 119764) | Peatland microbial communities from MTU Mesocosm Facility, Houghton, MI, USA - PEATcosm2014_Bin02_60_metaG | ecosystem: Environmental > Terrestrial > Soil > Wetlands > Peat | place...
GACGCGCGCTTTGACGCTAACCATCCCCATATCCGAGGTAGGAACCGTGTGCGTTAGGAGCGCCAGCACGGGTCTGTGCGGGGGGCAGTGGGCAACCGCTGTCCCTACCGCGACCCCTACAACTTTCGCGGTTGCGGGAAAAGTATGCGGCGCCCCGGATGGCGCCCCGCGCCGGTTGCCTGCCGGCGCTGCTTTTTTGGCTGCCTTCCTAATGCCCTAATGCGCGCCGGCCGTCTCTTCCACCGGCGCGAACGGGCTGACCAGGTTCCCCTCGCCGTCGAATTCGAAATCCACCGTGGCTTCGATCTCCAGCGCCGCATCGTTTTCGATTTTGCCGCGCAGGTTCTCGCTGATCCCCAGCCGCCCCAGTTCCATCGTGTTGCGGATCCAGCCGAAGGTAATATCCCGCACCTCTACCCTGCCTGCCGTGGGCGCGATGCGCTCCAGGCACTCCCGGTCCGTGGCGAAATGAATCGGCGTGCGAATGGCCGCCGGCGTGTTGGCGGTCAGCGAGTTGATGAGCGTGGGCGCCCAATCGATGCGATCGACCAGCCGGTCCGTCACCACGTCCGCCATCCCCAGCCCCACCCCGCTGTTATACGTCAGCTCGCTCAAATTGCGCACAAAAACGCGTTCCACCTGCGGCGCCGTGTCCCAGGGATTGTACTCGCCATTGACCCCGCGGTTCACCACCTTGGTATCCATCCCTGCCCCGGAAATGTTCTTGCCGATTTCGTCCAGAATCAGAATATCCAGATCGCATGGAATCCGCGCCATCCAGGATTTCACCAGCGCCAGGTTCTCCTCCTCGCGCTTCTCCATCGCTTCCACCGGTACCGGGTCCAGCTTGGCGGTATCGTGGTTGGCGTCTTCCAGTATGGCGAGGCCGCCTAAAATCTTTCCCGATTGCAGCACCTGCCGCCCCACGCTGCGGATGACGTGCTCCAGCCCCAGCCGGTACGCGTAAGTGTGATAGCGCTGCGCCCCGGCGAATTTGCCGAGCCCGATCGCCATCATCTTAAACAACCCGCTTTCGATCTTGCCCGCGAAATCCGTGTGCCATTTGACGCGGCCCACCAGCATCACGCCATCGGATTCGTAAGCCGTTCTGTCCATGAAGGCTTCGATTCCATCGCCGGTCTTGCCCAGCGAAACCACTTCCAACTGGCTGACCAGCGGACACCCCATCGAGGCCGCGGTGATGCCATAATGCGCCAGCACTTCCGTCTGTCCGGCGGCCGTCGCCGCCCCGTGGCTTCCCATGGCGGGGAAGATGAACGGCTGCATCCCGGCGTCTTTCCAGTACTGCACCACGCCGCGCGCGATGGTGGCGATATGGTGGACGCCGCGGCTGCCCACCCCGATGGCGACCCGCCCTCCCGGTTTCACGCGCGAGGCGAATCCGGAAGCGGCCAACTGCTTGCGCACTTCGGCGGCGACATCGGGAATACGGCGGTCGGGAAACTTCTGCCGGACCAGGCAAAGACGAGGAAATTGCATGACAGACTTATTCTAACCCGGCGCGGCGCCGGACCTCCATGCCCCTCCCGCGTCAATGCGCTTGAATGGTTTGACCCCGGGCGCTGCAATCCGCCGTGAACCTGCTGAGCGAGCGAGAGAAGCGGACGCGGCTGGCGCGCGAATTGGCCAAAATCGACCCGCAAGAAGAGCGGCAGATGGCCGAACAGGGTTTGGGTGACCACTCTTGGCCCGACTACTGAGGGGCGAGATCTACTGGGCTCTCCTGAACCCGGTGCGCGGCCGCGAACAGGCTGGATTGCGGCCGGTGCTTATCCTCAGCCATGACCTCTTCAATCGAAAATCCGAGACCGTAATCGCCATGGCGATTACCAGCCAGCCGCAGAAGGCCGGTTTTCCATTGACGATATCGCTTCCCCACCTCATGCTGCCCAAGGCGTCGTGGGTCAAGATTTCCCAGATCCGGACTATTTCGGTCGATCGATTGGGCAGCAGGATTGCCGCAGTCGATCCTGAAACGCTCGGCCAGTTGATCGACGGGTTACTCGAGCTAATTGGATAGCTTCCTGCGAGCGCCGCGCACGGCAATAGGAGAGCAGCATGAGATCACTGATCCCGGCTGCGATTTGCCTGACCCTGGCCTGCCAGGCAGCCGACGATCCATCCTTCGAAGCAGCCTCGGTCAAGCCCGCCTCGCCGTCCGCGCGTTCCATCGAGTGCGGCGGCGGGCCCGGCACGAGCAGTCCCGGCATCTGGAGGTGCTCGAACGTCGCATTCCATCGCCAGCGGAAGGAAATGGCCGCCTTCGAGCTGACGCTTGGGGCGAAGGGTCCGAAGATAAAAAAGTCTTCGCCGGACGCTCTGCCGGCGGAAAAAGACCCCTGGGCGATTCCTGCTTTCAGCCTCGGCGCAGACGGCTGCCCGGTCTTTCCGGCCGGTCGCAGTGGCTTGATGGGCGGGCGGAATGGCTGCTATCGGTGGGTCGGGTTCCACCTCACCATGCGGGAAATTGCCAATAGATCAGATCGTACCCGAAGACGGACCGCGCCGCCCGACCCTCATCCATGCCGTCCGGGATCACGCGCGAGGAGCCTTTGAAAGCATAACTCCGCGTCTTATTTGTGGGGGCCTGGCCGCCCCAAAGCCATCAGCGCCTTCTTCCCTACTCCCCCTCCCATTCCGATTCCAGCATCCGCGAATACTCTCCCGACGCGTACAACTCGAAACGAAAATTCTTGCACCCGATCGCCAGGTGCGGCTCCGCTTCCAGGTAGCACAGGTAAAGCCCATCGGCGTAGCGATGGTAATTGCGCAGAAATTCCCCCGCCAGCGCATGCAGCTCCGGCGGGCTCGCGAACAACGCGTTCAGCCCGATCGCGCGGCGGAAGATCGAACAGTAGTCGGCTACTCCCCAGCGGATCAGCTTGTCCTTCACGCAGGGCGGCGGGCTGCCCGTCAACAGCTCCGCGAAGCTCTGCCGCGCGATCCCCGCCAGGGCCAGCTCGCGCGACCGCTCCGCCGATTCCAGGCATTGATCGATCCAGCGCAGCACATCCTTGCCTAGAAAAAACAGCATGCGGATCTCCGCATACCGGCCGGCCGTCAACCGCCGCTGCAGTTCTTCGCGCTCCGTGCCATCCTCCGGGATCAGCCCCGATAGCATCAGCGCCGCCCGCGAGTTTTCCAAAAGCGCCGCGGGAGGCACACGCTCGTTAAAGGGATGCAGAATCAACGGCGGCAGATCCCAAATTGTTTCGCCGAGGGTTACGGTTGACGTTCCCATTCCTCTTTCCCTCATCGTCTGGCTGCGGGAAAACTTTAGAGTACCCTGGTGTAGTTAACTCTGGGGAGCATTTCATAACGAAAGACAACGTAGTCAGGGCAGGGCTATACCTTATAGTCTGAGAACGGTATCAGCCGTGTTACGGGCGATTAGGGCTCTTCTTCATAACGATCTCGGCCAGGACCTCGCCGAGTACTGCCTCCTGACCGCCTTGCTCGCCCTCATCGCATTGGGCATTCTATACCACGTTTCCGGAGGGATGCAGGGCTTGTGGAACACCGCCGGCACTACCATTCAGGCGGGCAGTACCGCTACCAGCGGCGGCGCCCAACAATCCGGCGCGCCCGCCAACTCCCAATAGCCCCAATAGCCCCTTGCATGGCCGCCTCCCGCATGCTAGGCTTGCCTCTAAGCGAGGGAAAATGAAGTACTTGGCATTCGCCGCCCTGGGCCTGGCCGCGGTCGCGGCATGCGCGCAAAACGTCACGCCGCCCAAAACCAACCTGAAAGTCGGGGAAATGGCGCCCGATTTCACCGTCTCCGCCCGTAGCAATACCAGCGGCAAGGAGATCAAACTGTCCGACTTCCGCGGCAAGAAGAACGTCATCCTGGCATTCTTCCCCGCCGCCTTCACCGGTGGTTGAACCAAGGAACTCACGGCATACCAGGCTGGTATCGGAAAATTTACCGCAAACGATTCGCAAGTGCTGGCGATCAGCACGGACTTTATTGCCACTCTGAGCCACTGGTCCAAGGAGCTGGGCGCGGAGTTTCCCTTGTTGAGCGATCACGACCGCAAAATCAGCGAGCTCTATGGCGTGCTGATTCCCCAGATGGGCATCGCCAACCGCACTACCTTCGTCATCGATATGGAAGGCAAAATCGCCCTCATCGAAGAAGGTAATTCGGCCATCGATCCCACCGGCGCGGACACCGCCTGCAGCCGCCTCGCCCACAAAAAAGGCGGGTAGGATGTGGCGCACGCGTGCGGCACACGCGTGCGCCACCGCCGAAGCACGGGTTTTGACCTGGAGATTCGGATTAAACTAAGGCGAGATGCACCGCTCCGGCACGGCCGATCTTCCCCTCCATGGCGGCCGCGTGCCCGCTTGGCTGGCCGAACGCATGACGCGCCTCGGCGCCGCCATCGCCGAAACCGTCGTCCACCACTACGGTCCTTGCGAACTGCTCTCCCGCCTCAGCGATCCCTTCTGGTTTCAAGCCCTCGGCAGCGTCATGGGGATGGACTGGCACTCCTCCGGCATCACCACCAGCGTCTGGGGCGCGCTCAAACGCGGCCTCAACCCCCGCGCCGGTGAATTGGGCCTCTTCGTCTGCGGCGGCCGCGGCCGCCATTCTCTCCGCACCCCCGATGAGCTGCGCGCCATCGCCCATGCTCACAGCCTGGATGGCGACGCCCTGGTGCGCACCAGCCGCCTCACCGCGCGCGTGGATAACAACGCCATCGCCGATGGCTTCCAGCTCTACCTGCACGGCTTCATCCTGGCCAAAAACGGCCAATGGGCCGTGGTGCAGCAGGGCATGAACCAATCCACCGGCCTGGCGCGCCGCTACCATTGGCATTCCGCCGCCGTGCGCAGTTTTACCGTCCAACCCCATACCGCCATCGTGGGCGCGCACCAGGGCGAAATCCTCAACCTGGTGGACGCCCACGCGCTGCCCGCGCAGGATGCGTTGTTGGCGATGGTGCGCGAGCCCGAACGCACCCTCGCCGAAGCCCGCCGCTACCTGGCGCCGCGCCATCACGACGTGCGCGCCGCGGATGTGGACCTCCGTCGCCTGGGCGCCGTGCTGGCCCTGGCCTGCCAGCGCGAGTTCCGCGATTTCGCTTCCCTCCTGCTGCTCGAAACGCTCGGCCCGCGCACCCTGCAAAGCATGGCGCTCATCGCCGAAGTGGTGCATGGCGCGCCCGCCCGCTTTTCCGACCCGGCGCGATTCTCCTTCGCCCACGGCGGCAAGGACGGCCATCCCTTTCCGGTTCCCCTGAAAACTTACGACCAATCCATCGCCGCGCTGCGCCGCTCCCTGGACCAGGCCAAAATCGGCGATTCCGACAAGTTCGACGGCTTCGCCCGCCTGCATCGCTTCACCCGGGAGATCGAGCGCCGCGCTGCGCCCCAAGCCGATTTCGCCGCCGCCCTGGCCCACCAGCGCGCCATCTCCCCTTCCCTCGGCGGCCGCACCGCGGCCCATAAGAAGCAGCCTGCCCAGCTCGATCTTTTTTAACCGCCCCGCCCAGCCCTGCTATAATCCAAAGATCCTCAGCAAAAGGTGTGTTTATGCTCCGCAAATCTCTAATTGCCGCCATGGCGGTAGTTGCGCTCTCCCTTAGCGCCCAGACCCTGCCCTCCGGCGTTCAGAAAAAAGCCTCCGTGGGAGGCATCACCGAATACGATTACCCCAATGGGTTGCGCGTGCTGCTCTACCCCGACGCGGCTAATCCCAAGGTCACCATCAACGTGACCTACCTGGTGGGCTCGCGCCACGAAGGCTATGGCGAAACCGGCATGGCGCACCTGCTCGAGCACATGGATTTCATCGAAACCACCAACGGGCGCCAGATCAAAAACGAAATCGTGGCGCACGGAGCCAACTGGAACGGCACCACCTCCTACGACCGCACCAACTATTACGAGACCGTTCCCGCCACCGACGAAAACCTGCAATGGGCGCTCGGCCTGGAAGCCGATCGCATGGTGCACGTCAAGTTCACCAAGCAGATTCTGGATACCGAAATGACCGTGGTGCGCAACGAATTCGAGCGCGGCGAAAACAACCCTGGCTCGATTCTCGGCGAGCGCGTGGCCGCTACCGCGTACCTCTGGCACAACTACGGCAAATCCACCATCGGCTCCAAGGAGGATATCGAAAAGGTCCCGGTGGACCGCCTCGAAGCCTTCTACCACAAGTATTACCAGCCCGATAACGCGGTGCTGGTGATCACCGGCCGCCTGGACGAATCCAAGACCCTGGCCTATGTGGCGGACACCCTGGGGCGCATTCCGCGGCCCACCCGCCAACTGGATCAGACCTACACGGTCGAGCCGCCCCAGGATGGCGAACGCTTCGTGGCGCTGCGCCGCGTGGGCGAGGGGCAGGAAGTGATTATCGCCTGGCACGCGCCTTCCGCCGGCCATCCGGACGCGGCCGCCCTGCAGGTGCTTTCCGGCATTATGAGCGGCGGCGGAGGCGGTGGCCGCGGCGGGCGCGGCGGCGGAGGCGGCGCGGCGGAAGGCCGCCTCACCAAGGCGCTGGTCGATAACAAGCTCGCCACCAGCGCCAACATGCGCTTCGAACAGTTGCACGATCCCGGCCTGGTGGAAGTCTCCGCCAACCTCACCAACGATCAATCGCTGGACGCGGCCAAGGAAGCCATCCTCAAAACCGTCGCCGGCGTAGTCGGCGAGCCGCCCACCACCGAGGAAGTCGATCGCGTCAAGCGCGGCTTGCTGCGCAACCTCGAAAACAGCCTCTCCGATCCCCAGTCCATCGCTACCGGCGCACTGAATAACGCCATCGCGCAGGGCGACTGGCGCCTCATGTTCCTGCAGCACGACCGCCTGCAAAGCGTCACCGCCGCCGATGTCGTGCGCGTGGCCAAGTTGTATTTCAAACCCTCCAACCAGACCGTGGGCTATTACATTCCCGATGCCAACCCGGACCGCACCGTGGTGCCCGAGACGGGCGACCTGGAAGCGGTGCTCCACAACATCAAAAGCAGCGTGATCGTCAGCCATGGCGAAGTCTTCGACCCCACCCCCGCCAACATCGAATCCCGCATGACGCGCGGCAAACTGGCCAACGGCATGAAAGTGGCGATGCTCAATAAGAAGACCGAGAACAACATGGTCAGCGCCACCATCGAGCTGCGCTTCGGCGACGAAAACAGTCTCAAGGGGGATACCGCAATCGCCAGTTTCGCCGGCAGCCTGCTGAACGCCGGCACCAGGACGAAAACGCGCCAGCAGCTTTCCGACGAAATGCAGAAGCTCGACGCCCGCATCACCGTATCGGGCGGCGGCGGCGGCGGATTCGGCGGACGCGGCGGCGGAGGTGGACGCGGCGGCTTCGGCGGCGGCGGTGGAGTTTCCAGCGCCAATGCCAACATCACCGCTCCCGCCGGGAATTTCGCGGCGGCCCTGCGCCTGGCCGTCGAGATGCTGAAAGATCCCGCCTATCCCCAGGCCGATTTCGACCGCTCCCTGCAACAGCGCATCAAGACTCTCGAAGCCCTTCCCACCGAACCTACGCAGCTTGCCGCGGAAACCCTCAACCGCCATCTCAGCGCCTGGAAGCCCGGCGACGTCATGTACCAGGCTACCCGCGAAGATCAGCTTTCTCAAATGAAAGACGTCACGCTGGAAAAGGTCCACCGCTTCCACGACCAGTATTACGGCGCCAATTACGGAGTCTTCGCCGTGGTGGGGCCGGTGGACCAGGCGGCCGTGCAAAAGCTGGCGGACGAGCTATTGGGGAGCTGGAACACCACCAGGCCCTTCCATGAGATGGTTGCCAAATATCGCAAGGTGGACCCCATCAACCGCAAGATTGAAACGCCCGATAAAGCCAACGCGCAATTCGAAGCCGGCGAGCGCATGCAGCTTTCCCAGAACGATCCCGATTATCCCGCCATGGTGCTGGCCGCGTATATGTTCGGCGGCCCCATCACCTCGCACATTTCCGATCGCATCCGCAACCGCGAAGGCCTCAGCTATGGCGCCAACGCCGGATTGACCGTTCCCAACGAAGGCGATGCCGCGCTGCTTTCCGGCACCGTCAGCCTCAACCCGGCCAACGGCCCCAAAGTGGAATTCAGCTTCGTCGACGAGTTGAAAAAGACCTGGCAGAGCGGCTTCACCGCCGCGGAAGTGGCCGAAGCCAAGAAGGCTTACCTGGATTCGCGCCTGGTATCGCGCTCGCAGGATGCCGCTTTGCTCACCCTCATCGCGCAGCACGAGCAAGACAACCGCACCCTGCAATGGGACGAGCAACTCGAGCGGAAGATCCAGGCGCTCACCCCAGCCGAGGTCAACGCGGCCTTCCACAAACACGTGGACCCCGCCGCCCTCACCATCGTCAAAGCGGGCGATTGGAAAGCCGCCGGCGTGTACCAGTAGGACACGCTTTTGCCATTCCCGAAACCGCCGGCGCGCCGCCCCGGCCTCTTCCGCCGCCCGGCGGTGCTCCGCCAAAGCCGCCGCGGCCCGATGGCGTAGCGTTCACCTGAATCTCCAGATCGTTGCTCCCACCTCCTACCGCGCCACCAGCCGCACCGGGCCCAACAAACCCGAAGTCGCCGGAGCCCCGCCGCGGCCTCTTCCGCCTGCCGGCGCCGCCGGAGGCGCGTTCGCACCCTGTCCGCCGGGCGCCCCGCCGCGCCCTCCCCGCCGCCCACCGCCCGCACCAGGCGCTCCACCGATAGCCGCGTTAGCGGGAGGCGCAGCCGCAGCCGGCGGCGCCCCGCCTGGCCCTCCCCGGCCGCCCACCACTGCGTTCACCTGAATCTCCAGATCGTTGGCGCCGGGTTTCAACGCGCTGCTGATGTCCCACCGGTAGGGCTGCCAGGCATGCCCTTCGAACTCCTTGCCGTTCACCTTCACCCGCGCATAATCGTGCACGTCGGCGATCTCCAAATAGACGCGTTTCCCGGCTGCCGCGTTGGCAACCGTGAACTGCTTGCGATACGTAGCCGGCCCCGCAAAACGTGCCGCACCCAACTCCTCCCACGGTTTCAGAGTCGTGGTCAACTGCTTGCCGTCCAGGTCCAGCGTCCAGTCGCCGCCCAGATCGGCCACCGTTTCGCCGGAATTCAAAGGCGGTTCCGCCGCGGCCACTCCGGAAGGCAGCGGCCCCAGCACCACCACCTTGGCTTCGTACGGTCCCAGCACCAGCGGGAAACGCACTCCATCCCCCTCGACGGTGGTGCCGGTCATGGGATGAATTTCGCCTGTAGCCAGGTCCCAATCCTGCGCCTGTCCGTGCCCCTCGATGGTGGCCATGCGCGTCTCGGCCTTATTGCTTTCATTGAAGAAGAAGTACATGTCGCCGTCGCTCCAGGCGCGGTGCGTGTACGTCAATCGGGGAAACTCGGCGTCCACTTTTACGTCCGGCTTGGGCAGCTCCGCGATCACCCGCGGCGTGATATCGCCTGCCGGCTCGATCCAGGTGGCGAAGCCCAGGTCGGGAACGTCCTTGGCGTACAGGAAGGTCTTGTCCACGATCAGGCTGGGAGTCTTGCCCACGAAAATCGCTTTGCCGCCGGCTTTCACGAAGGCCTGCAAACGTTCCAGGCCGCTGCGCGTGATCACCGTCTCGGATGGAAATATGATGGCCTTGTAAGTCTGGCCGCTGAGGTTCTTGAAACCGCCGTTCTCGATGGCGGCTACCGAGCTGAGCGACTGTTCGTCGAAATAATCCCAATCGATCTGGTGCTCGAACAACTCCCAGCCCAGCTTGGTGGTGCTGCGGTCGGCCTCCTGGTCGCCCATCCAGATGCTGTTGCCGGGATGGTACAGCCCCACCTGCGCCGCCGGCCGTCCGATGGCCATCAGGTAGCCGCCGCGGTTGGCATACCACGCGGTCAGCGCGGCCTCCGGCGGCGCCGCGGCCGATTGCGACGGCGTCACCCCTTCGGGACCGCGGCGCAATACCGGGACCGAAAGCTGCAGCAGGGTGACTCCCCGCACCAGTTGAAAATCCATCTGGTACTTGCCGTCGATCCCCACTCCGCCGCCTTCTTCCGCCCACACCTTGGGCTTGCCGAAAAGATGCGCCGCCGAAGAGGCCAGCTTGGGAAAGTTGTTATTGATGTTCCACGTCCCGTCCGGCCGGTGCACCGCGTCCGGCACAAGCTGGTTCAGGTTATCGATTCCCGGCACCTCAACCTTGCGGTTGTCGCGGAAGTAGTCGCCTTCGCTGCGCTCCAGCGCGGCCATGGTCTCTTCGTGGTTCAGGTGCACCAGGTATTCCACGTTGTACTTCTTGCACCAGTCGGCCTGCTCTCCAAAGAAGCTGTTTTGGAAGATGCCGCTCCAGACGTCGTAGTAGTCGGCTCGGGCCCGCCGCGACTCTTCCGTCGGTTCCTGCCCCCTGCCGAGGAAGAAGGAGGGGATGTAAGGCAGCAGGTCGTACCCTTTTTTCTCCTGGAAAATCTCCAGCAGCTTGGGAGTCCATGGAATCGAGCTGCTGTAGTCCGGTTCGTCGCCGAAGAAGCCCAGCACGATTTTGCCGAACTCGTCGCCCACCGCCGACCGGTAGGTCTCGTGCACGGTCTTCAGGAAGGCGCGAGTGGCTTCCGGATCCAGGTAATCGATCAGCGAATAGAGCGCATCCTTCGCCCTGGTGCCGTCCTCGCGATTGAAATTGCGCGTGGGAGAACTCACGTAGATGTGCCGCACGAAAACCACTTCCCAGCTAAGGCGCGGCTCGTTGGGGGTCGAGCCTTGCGCCGGCACCGTCCATTTGAGCTGCCCGTTGGCGGGAACCGGAATGGAAATTAGGCCCTGGATTTGCTGGTCCTGGCCGGTTTTGGTGGCGAAGATCCCCAGCGTGTCCGGCGGCGCCGGCATGCTGAGCGTCTGGCCGGGAACCACGTGGACGTGGATATCGGCCACGATACCCTGCATCGCCAGTTGCGGGTAGAGCTTGCTGATATACCCGCCGGCAAAGCCGCTGGGGTCATCGGATTCGTCCTGGATCCACAGCCGCATGCCGCGCTTGGCCGCTTCCTGCACCGTGAACTTCACCTGGTCCATGTGCGCCGGCGTCAGGTATTGGGGCGCGCCGCGTCCCGGCGAAAGGTTCACCACAAACACCCCGTTGGCCGCCAGCCGGTCGAAATCCCGGACGATCCTTTCCCGGACCTCCTTGGGGTCGTCCCCGTTCCAACTGGCAAACGGCTGGATGGCGCCATACTCATGCGGAGGCGCTTTGAAATTGGCGGCAACGTCCCGCACCGAGGGCGCCGTGATCTGCTGCCAGGGACGCTGCGCGAACAAGGCGGCGGCCACCAGTGGGAAGAGCGAAACCTTAAAAGCGGACTTCATAACCATGGGCTCCAGGTCTGGAAATCTCTTTCGAGTATACTCCTGGGAGTGTATTCCGATTTTTCACAGACGTTTCAAGTTTGCACAATTGTTTCATGTTCTTCCAAGAAAACCACGAACGTGCATCCGTGGGGCAGGATGGCATCCGCGCGCCGGTTGTTTACCGGCGCTCCGGGATTATTGCCAGCCAGGCTGCCAGCCTGCCCTACATGCATCAACTCGGATAAACTGAATTCCAGTGACGCTCCTCAACAAAACCATCCTCCTCGCGGCGCTGGCCGCGCCCGCCTTGCTCCTCTCGCAGCCGGCCGATCGCTTTGCGGCCATCGCGCCCCGCATGCGCGAGTTCGTGGACAAAGGCGAGGCCTCCGGCATCGTGACCCTCATCGCCACCAAAGACCGCATCCTGCACCTCGCCGCCGTTGGCAAAACGGACATGGCCAAGGATCGCCCGATGCGCACCGATGACCTCTTCTGGATCGCCTCCATGTCCAAACCCATCACCAGCGTGTGCATCGCGATTCTGGCCGATGAGGGAAAACTCGCGTTCGACGATCCCCTGGCCAAACATCTGCCGGAATTCGCGAGCCTCATGGTGAACCAGAACGGCCAGCTCGTCAAACCGTCCCGCCCCGTCACTCTGCGCGACGTCCTGACGCACACCAGCGGCTTCGGCGATATGATGAATCGCGAGCCGCACCTCACCCTGGCCGAAACCAGCGTCAGGCTTTCTCAAAGGCCGCTGCGTTTCCAGCCGGGAACCAGATGGTCGTATTCCACGGCGGGAATGGACATTCTGGGCCGCGTGGTGGAAGTGGCCGGCGGCATGCCGTTCGACCAGTTCCTGCAAAAGCGCGTGCTCGATCCGCTGGGAATGAAGAACACCAGCTTTTGGATTGCCCCGCAAGACTTACCGCGCTACGCGCTCAGCTATCGCTGGATTGCGCAAACCTCCAAGCTGGAAGAAACCACTATCCCTTATCTCTATAACACCGCCGTGACCGATCGCCAGCGTCCGCCGCTGGGCGGCGCCGGCCTCTTCTCGACCGCCGAAGACCTGACCCGCTTCTATCAAATGATGCTGAACCAGGGCGCTCTCAACGGCCGCCGCATCCTCAAACCGGAAACCGTCGCGGAAATGACGCGCAAGCAGACCGGCAACCTCATTGCCCGTCCCGGCATGCCCTGGGGCCTGGGATTTTGCGTCGTCGAAGACCCAAGCAAAATGGCTGCCAACAGTATTCTGTCCCCCAATTCGTTCGGCCACGGCGGAGCCTTCAGCACGCAAAGCTGGGCCGACCCAACCAAAAACCTCATCTGGATTCTGATGTTTCAGCGCGATGGCAAAGGCAATTCCGACAATTCCGACGTGCGCATCGCCTTTCACGATGCCGCCGCTCCGGCCCTGGCGCAGTGAAGGGCCCCTTGCGGCGTAGATTCAATCGGGAGATGATTTCCTCATGCGAAACATGGCCTGCCTTGCACTCGCAATCGTGGCGTTGGCGCCTATCGCCTGGACCCAGACCGAGCCGCCGTACCCTCCCGGCCCCAACCCCAACTCGCAATACCGTCTGGGCCCCGACTCCCTGCCGCAGGAAGGCGTGCCCAAAGGCGAAATTCGCGGCCCCTTCGTGATTCCCAGCGACGTTTATCCCGGAACCCAGCACACGTATTGGGTCTACGTGCCGGCGCAATACGATCCCCAGCTGCCCGCCAGCCTGATGGTCTTCCAGGACGGCCAGGCGTTCAAGGACGAGAATGGCGATTTGCGCGCCCAGAACGTCATGGACAACCTCATCTACCGCCGCGAGATTCCCGTCATGCTCGGAGTTTTCATCAACCCCGGCCGCCGCCCCGACCAGGTCGAGCCCAGCCCGCAGACCGGCTGGGGCGATGGCGCCACCAACCGCGGCATCGAATACAACACGCCCGGCGATAAGTACGCGCGCGTCGTTACCGAAGAGCTCATGCCGGCGCTCTACAAGCAGTACAACATCTCCAGGGATCCGGAGCAGCACGGCATTGGCGGCTCCAGCTCGGGCGCCATCGCGGCCTTTATGGTGGCCTGGGAGCGTCCCAACGATTTCCGTAAAGTGCTGAGCAACGTCGGCAGCTTTGTCAACTTACACGGCGGCTATGTCTATCCCGAACGCGTGCTGGCCAGCGAAAAGAAACCCATCCGCGTGTTTCTATGCGACGGCCGCAACGATAACCGCGGCCTCAGCCGCGGCGGCGTGTACGACCCCCAAATGGATTGGTTCTACCAGAACGTACGCCTCATGCAAGCGCTCACGCGGAAAGGCTACGACGTGAACTACTCCTGGAGCATGAACCTGCACGGCCAGAAGTACGGCGGCATGATTCTACCGGATATGATGCGCTGGCTATGGCGCGACGGCCCGGTCTCTACCGGCGTCCACGACATGGTCGAGCGCGGTTTCCGCCAGCCCGCCGCGAAGTAAGCGGGCCGGGCAACCCGCGGACCGGCCTTGTGTTATTCTGCTGCTGCCATGCAAAGTATCTTCCGTGATCGCCTGTTACAGGATCGGGTCGCGTTTCTGACCGGCGGCGGCAGCGGCATCGGGCGGCGCATCGCCGAACGATTCGCCGAACACGGCTGCCAGGTCGTGCTCGCCGGCCGCAAACCGGAAAGGCTCGCTCCAGCGGCGGCGGCCATCCGCGAAGCCGGCGGCGCCGCCGAGACCGAGGCGCTCGACGTCCGCGAGTACGAAGCCGTGGAAGCCGCCCTCCAGAGAACGCGCCGGCGCTTCGGAGAAATCGACATACTGGTGTGCGCCGCCGCCGGCAACTTTCCCGCGCCCGTCACCGGCATGTCCGCGCACGGCTTCAAAGCCGTAATCGATATCGACCTGCTGGGTACCTTCAATACCTGCCGCGCCGCGTACCCGCACTTGCGCAAGCCCGGCGCCTCCATCATCGCCATCTCGGCCAATCATGCCGTGATGCCCATCCCGTACCAGGCCCATGTATGCGCCGCCAAAGCCGGCGTGGAACTGCTCACCAAGACCCTGGCGCTCGAATGGGGCGCTGAGGGAATTCGCGCCAATTGCATTACTCCCGGCCCCACCGACGATACCGAAGGTATGCGCCGCCTCGCTCCCACCGAAGAAGTGCGCCGCTCCCTCCAGCGCAGTATCCCGCTCGGGCGCTTCGGCACCAAGGACGAACTGGCCGACCTGGCGCTGTTTCTCAGCTCCCCAGCCGCCGCCTACATCACCGGCGCGGTCTATGTCTGCGACGGCGGCACGTCGCTCTGCCGCATCCACTTCGCTCCCGCCGCCCGCGCCACACAGTAAGCCAGGGAGACAGGCGTGGCGCACGTTCTCAACGTGCCGTGTCCGCACTCTTGCGGATACCTTTTTTCACCGGCGCCACAAAAATTCAGTTTCGTCATTCCGGCCGCGCCGGATTCTCCGCCGCCGCCCGCGCCGCGTGCCGAATCCCCCCCACCGCGGGAGTCGATTCCCACACGATCGGCACGCCCTGGTCCCGCCATCCGTCGATCTTCTGCTGGTATTGCGCCTCCAGCGAACCGCGGCGAATCTTCAGCGTAGGGGTGATCATCCCGTTGGCCACCGTCCACGGCCCGTCGGTGATCACAATCATCGAAAGCCGTTCGAATGGCTCCAGCTCCTCGTTCATCCCTTCCATGCGCGCGCGCAACGACTCCTCCAACTGTTTGCGCTCCTCCGGATCGAGGCACTTCTCGCGCGCCGCATCGGATAGAATTACCAGCGCTAAGGGACTGGGCTGCCCGCTCCCCATCAGGCAGCAGGCTTCCACCGCCGGATGCTCCATCAGCCTGCCTTCGATGGGCGCCGGCGCGACGTATTTTCCCTTGCTCGTCTTGAACTGCTCTTTAATCCGCCCGATGATCCTTACCTGCCCGTCGGCATCGATCGCCACCACGTCGCCGGTTTTGAAAAATCCATCCTCCGTGAACGCGTCCGCCGTCATTTGCGGCTCCCCGAAATAGCCCAGCATGTTCATGGGGCTGCGCACCAGCAATTCGTTCTGCGCGCTCAGCCTGGTTTCCACGCCCTCCAGCGCCTGCCCCACATAGCCGGGCCGTACCGCTCCCGGCCGCGGCAGGTGCGTGATCATGGTCTCCGTCATCCCGTAGCCCTCCATCAGTTGCAGCCCCAGGTTGCGGTACCACAAGAGGATTTCCGTCGGCAGCGGCGCCGCGCCGCACGCCGCGTAATGCACGGCCTTCAGTCCGAGCTGTTTCAGAATGCGGCGCCGCACATAAAAGTTGAGCCCCGGAACGCGCAGCAGCCGTTCCAGCTTGTGTTTGGGGATTTTCGTGAATACCCCCTGTTGGAATTTCAACAACAGCCGCGGCACGGAAAGGAACAGCGTGGGTCTCGCCCGCTGCAGGTCCTCCAGGAATGTTTCAATCCCTTCCGTGAAAAACAGGTGCCACCCGCCCAGCAGCGCATTCCCTTCCACTCCCGCGCGCTCCACGATGTGCGCCAGCGGCAGGTACGATAGAACCCGGTGGTTGCTATCCATCTCCATGAGGGCAGTCAGGACCCTGGCATTGTACGCGAAGCTCCCGAAGCGGTGCATCACGCCTTTGGGAGTCCCCGTCGTGCCCGACGTATAGATGATGGTCGCCAGATCGTCCGCCGCGCGCGCCGGGCATCCCGCCAGCGGGATGTTGGCTTCCACCAGCGCTTCCCAACTGATTTCGCTGCCGTCGCTGGCATTCGGAAACGCGATCCACGCCGCCCCCGGCAGGGCGCATCCTCCCGCTGTTTCCTTTTCGTCCGTGGCCCCGATGAAACATCCCGTGGCGCCCGCGTGTTCCAGAATCTGGCGGATGGACTGGGAACGCAGCGACGGGTAAATCGGCACGCTGGCGTGGCCCGCCATCCAGATCGCCAGGTCGGCCATGATCCACCAGGCGCAGTTTTTGGAAAGAATGCCGACCCGCGATCCCGCTTCCCAATCCTGCGCCTTGAGGTAGGTCGCCATGCGGCGCGCTTCGCCCATGGCCTGCGCCCACGTCCATTCGCGAACCCGCCCGCCGCCGAACGGCTGCGTCAGGAAAACCCGATCCCCGCACTCCCGCTCCCAGCGGTAAGCGCACTCCAGAGGCAGATCGTCTTGCGTAATCCGCATACTTCTCTCTCAGTAGGACAGGCCTCCCGGCCTGTCCACCCACAACTTTCGTACCGCCGCCGTCAGCCGCCGTCCCATCGTCAAGCTGTTGGAGGAGGCAGCGCGATCCCGTCCCGCGCACACCACCACCACCTCGCCGCCATGCTGGTCTTTCAGAAGGAGGGCCGCTGCCGGCGCGTAGGCGTCCGGCTCGTTGATTTCGTAGCCCGGATCCTGTTCGTCACACCATTTGCCGCGAGCGTCGGTGCGGATGCTCGAATCGCGCGCCGGTAACTGCTTCAAGGCAACCAGGATTTTCATCGTGAAAACTCTCAAACCGGTTTTCACTTGCGTTTTAAGTTACCCGTCGGTAAGATATCAGTTGCCTGCCCGAGTTGTCAACCAGGTAAGCTTCTACGCCATGTCGAGAAATGCCGTAGCTTCGTCACCCCAGCGGAAGGCATTCGCCAGCCGCCGCCGCGACCCTCAAACCAAGCGCGAAGCGGTGTTGCAAATCGCCGCGGAATTATTCCTCGAAAAAAGCTACGCGCGCACTTCCATGAACGACGTCGCCGAGCGCCTCAACATCACCAAGCCCGCGCTTTACCACTATTTTCAGAATAAGGAAGAGATCCTCTTGGAGTGTTACCGCTTGGGCACGGCGATGATCGAAGAAATCCTCAACGATATCGCCGCCCAATGTGGAAACGGCCTGCAAAAAGTCGAAGCCTTTATTGTTTCCTACGCCAATGTAATGACTGTCGACTTTGGCCGTTGCGTAATGCGGCTGGATGAAGGCGATCTCTCCACTGCGGCCTTCACCGAAGTTCGTGCGTATAAGCGCAAAATCGACCGCCGTTTGCGCGCTTTCATACAAGAGGGAATCGGCGACGGCTCCATCGCGCCCTGCGATCCCAAACTCGCCGCCTTTTCCATCGCCGGCGCGCTCAACTGGATCTGCATTTGGTACGAACCCGATGGCCCGCTTTCCGCCGGGGAAATCGCCACGCAATTCGCGCGTACCTTAACGCAAGGCCTGGTGGGGCACGCTCCGGCGCTTCGGCCGGCTTTAGCTTGCCGGCCGGCCGCGGCCCAGCCCGCATTCCGCAAGCTGAAACATGCCCCGCCAAAGGAGTCTTCTCATGACCGCTGAACCTGCCCAACATTCCCCTTCCGCCGGCGTTCTCATCCGCCAAGCCGCTGTCCTCGGCGCCGGAACCATGGGCGCCCGCATCGCCGCCCATCTCGCCAATGCCGGCTTGCAAGTGATTCTTCTCGATCTCCCATCGGATGCCCCCGCGCGCAGCCGCATCGCCGCCCAGGCGCTCGAGGATTTGAAAAAAAGCAAGCCCGCGGCATTCTACGATCCCTCGCTCGCCCTCCGCATCACCACCGGCAATTTCGAAGACCACGCGCCGCTCCTCAAGGATTGCGATTGGGTGGTGGAAGCCGTAACCGAGAACCTGGCCATCAAACAGGCGCTGCTGGAAAAAATCGTCCCGTACCTGAAACCGGACGTCATCCTCACCACCAATACCAGCGGCCTGCCCATCGCATCCATCGCCGCCCAATTCCCGCCCGCGCTGCGCCGCCGCTGGTTCGGCACCCACTTCTTCAACCCGCCGCGTTATATGCGCCTGGTTGAGATCATCGCCACTCCCGAAACCGACCCCGCCGCCATCCATGCCGTATCCCAATTTGCCGACCGCCGCTTGGGCAAAGAGGTGGTCTTCGCCCGCGATACGCCCAATTTCATCGCCAACCGCATCGGCGTCTTCATCATGCTCGAATCCGTCCGCCTGATGCGGGAGGAAGATCTCACCATCGAGGAAGTGGACGCTCTCACCGGTACCGCCATCGGCTGGCCGCGCACCGGCACGTTCCGTCTGGCCGACCTGGTGGGCCTGGACGTGATGGCGCACGTGGCCTCGAATTTCGCCCGCCTGCGCTCCACCGGAGCCGGCGAATTGAGCATGCCGCCGTTCTTCCAGACCATGCTCGAACGCCGCTGGCTGGGCGACAAGACCCGCCAGGGCTTTTACAAAAAAGAAAAAGATCCCCAGGGCAAAGAGCTCCGTCTGGCGCTCGACTGGAAAACCCTGGAATACCACCCCGCCGCCAAACCCAAGCTGCCTTCGCTCGAAATGGCCGCCAACGCCGAGCGCCTGCCCGACCGCCTGGCGCAACTGCTCTCCGGCGATGTCAAAAAAGATAAAGCCGCGCGCTTCCACTGGCGTCTCCTCGGCGCCCTCTGGAACTACGCCGCCGATTGCCTTCCCGAAATCGCCGATAATGCCGCCAGCGTGGATCGCGCCATGCGCGCCGGCTTCAACTGGGAAATGGGCCCCTTCGAACTGTGGGATGCCGTCGGCGTTCCCCAGACCGTGGCGCGCATGGAAAAGCCCTCCCCCAACGTGCAGCGTCTGCTGGCCTCCGGCGCCACGTCCTGGTATCGCAACCACGGCCGCGAATGCTTCGACCTGGAAACCGGCGCCTACCAGCCCCTCCCCGAACTCGAAGGCATCGCCCGCGTGGCCACTTTCCGCGCTTCTCACGGCGTGGTCCGGCAAAACCCCGGCGCTTCCCTGGTGGACCTCGGCGATGGCGTAGCCTGCCTCGAATTGCACTCCAAAAAGAACGCCATCGGCGAAGACATCGTCCGCATGCTCACCGAAACGCTGCGCCCCGAAGGCGATGCGGTGCGCAACTTCGAGGCCTTCGTCATCACCGGCGATGCCGAACAGTTCTCCGTGGGCGCCAACCTGATGCAGCTTCTGCTGGCCGTGCAGGAAGACGAATGGGACGAAGTGGACCTGATGGTGCGCGCCTTCCAGCGCATGACCTCTTGCATCAAGTTCTGTCCCCGCCCGGTGGTGGCCGCGCCGTTCGGATTTTGCCTGGGCGGCGGCTGCGAAATCTCCCTCGCCGCGGTGCGCCGCCAGGCCCATGCCGAGCTCTATATGGGACTGGTCGAAACCGGCGTCGGCCTCTTGCCCGCCGGCGGCGGATGCAAGGAGATGACCCTCCAATCCCACGACGACCACGCCCTGCGCCGCCACTTCGAAACCGTCGCCATGGCCAAGGTTTCCACCTCCGCCATGGAGGCGCGCCGTCTCGGCTTCCTCGCCCAAGGCGACCGCATCACCATGAATCGCGAGCGCCTGCTGGTCGACGCCAAGCATTTCGCCCGTTCCATCGCCGACGCCGGCTATGCCCCTCCCCTGCCCCGCACCGATATTCCCGCGCCCGGCGAAAACGCCCTCGCTACTCTTAAATTAGGCGTCTACATGATGCGCCAGGGCGAGTACATCAGCGATCACGACGCCAAAGTCGCCAATTGGGTCGCCTATGTCATGTGCGGCGGCAGCATCACCCCCGGTACCCTGGTGAGCGAACAATACCTGCTCGATCTGGAACGCGAAGGTTTCCTCTCGCTCTGCGGTGAAAAGAAAACCCAGGAGCGCATCGCGTTCACTTTGAAGACCGGCAAGCCCCTGCGCAATTAGGAGAATTTCATGCAAGACGCCGTGATTGTCAGTTCCGTCCGCACCGCCGTCGGCAAAGCCCCCAAAGGCATGCTGCGCGCGACCCGCCCGGACGATCTGGGAGCCGCCGCCATCCAAGGCGCCCTGGGGCGCGTGCCCGCTCTCGACGTCCGCGAAATCGAAGACGTGATCCTCGGCTGCGCCATGCCCGAAGCCGAGCAGGGCATGAACGTGGCGCGCATTTGCGCGCTGCGCGCCGGCCTGCCCATCGAATCCGCCGCCATGACCGTCAATCGTTTCTGCGCCTCCGGTTTGCAAGCCATTGCCCTGGCCGCCGAACGCATCCGCGGCGGCGGCGCCCAGGTCATCGTGGCGGGCGGCGCCGAATCCATGTCCTTCGTCCCCATGGGCGGCAATAAAATCTCCATCAACCCCGCTTTGCTGGAGCGCTATCCCGATTCCTTCCTTTCCATGGGACTGACCGCCGAACGCCTGGCCAAACATTACGGCATCACCCGCGAAGACTCCGACCGCTTCGCTTTCGCCAGCCACCGGAAGGCCCTGGCCGCGCAAGCCGCCGGCAGATTCCAGGACGAGATCGTGCCGGTTTCCGTCACGTTCACCACCCCGGACGCCCAATCCAAGCCGCAAAAAACCACCGTCGAATTCAAAACCGACGAAGGCCCCCGCGCCGACACCTCCCTCGAAGCGCTCGCCAAACTGAAACCGGCGTTTCACGCGCGCGGCACGGTCACCGCTGGCAACTCCTCGCAAACTTCCGATGGCGCAGCCGCCTCCGTGGTGATGTCCGGCGAGCGCGCCGCCCAGCTCGGCCTGCAGCCGCTGGCCCGCCTGGTCGCCTATGCCTACACCGGATGCCTGCCGGAAGAGATGGGGGTCGGCCCGGTCTACGCCATTCCGAAGGCCCTCAAAATGGCCGGCCTGACGCTGGACCAGATCGCGCTCATCGAGCTCAACGAAGCCTTCGCGGCGCAATCCCTTTCCGTCATGAAGCTGCTCCAACTCGATCCCGCGAAAGTCAACGTAAACGGCGGCGCCATCGCGCTGGGGCACCCGCTGGGCTGCACCGGCGCCAAGCTCACCGCCAGCCTGCTGCGGGAAATGCAGCGCCGTAACGCCCGCTACGGCATGGTTACCATGTGTGTGGGAGGCGGCATGGGCGCCGCCGGTATTTTCGAAAATCTCAATCTGAATTAGAGGTAACGGCAATGGCCACCAGTAAAACCGAAATCACCGCAAAACGGGTCAAAGGCGGCAGCTTCCTGATTGAAGAACGCCTTCCCGAAGACATTTTCACTCCGGAGGATTTCTCCGAAGAACACCGGCAGATTGCCAAAACCACGGTCGAGTTCACCACCAACGAAGTGATGCCCGCCGCCGCCGAAATCGAAGCCAAGAACTTCGCCGTCACCCGCGCCTTGCTGCGCAAAGCCGGCGAGCTCGGCCTGATGGCCGTGGATGTCCCCGAAGCCTACGGCGGCCTCGAAATGGACAAAGTCACTTCCGCGCTGATTGCCGAATCCATGAGCCAGCTTGCCAGTTTCTCGGTGGCCTTCAGCGCCCACGCCGGCATCGGCACCCTCCCCATCGTCTGGTACGGCACTCCCGCGCAGAAACAAAAGTATCTGCCCAAGCTGGCCGCCGGCGAATGGATCGGCGCTTACGCCCTCTCCGAATCCTCCTCCGGCTCCGACGCCCTCAACTGCCGCACCCGCGCCGTGCTCTCGCCCGATGGCAGGCACTACGTCCTCAACGGCGAGAAGATGTGGATCACCAACAGCGGCTTCGCCGACGTCTTCACCGTCTTCGCCAAGATCGATGGCGAAAAATTCTCGGCCTTTATCGTGGAGCGCGGCACGCCCGGATTTTCCGTGGGAGCCGAGGAGCACAAGCTCGGCATCCGCGGCTCTTCCACCTGCCCGCTCATCCTGGCCGATTGCCAGGTGCCCGTCGAAAATCTTCTGGGCGAACCCGGCAAAGGCCAGTACATTGCCTTCAACATTCTGAATATCGGCCGCTTCAAGCTGGGCGCGGCCTGCGTGGGCGGCGCGCGCAACAGCTTGCAGCACGCCATCCAATACGCCAGGGAGCGCAAAGCCTTCGGCAAGTCCATTTCGGAATTCGGCCTCATCCAGGAAAAGCTCGCCGAATGCGCCGCGGGCGTCTATGCCGGCGAGTCTCTCACCTATCGCACCATCGGGATGATCGATGCCGCCCTGGCCGATGTGGACGCCTCCGCCGAAGGCGCCTCGCGCGAAATTCAGAAGCGCATCGAAGAGTACGCCGTGGAATGTTCCATCCTCAAGGTCTGGGGCTCGGAAATGCTCGATATGGTGGTGGACCACGTGGTGCAGATCTACGCCGGCTACGGCTACGTGGAAGAATATCCTGCCGAGCGCGCCTACCGCGATTCGCGCATCAACCGCATTTTCGAAGGCACCAACGAAATCAACCGCCTGATTATCACCGGCTGGCTCATGAAGCGCGCCCTGACCGGGCAGTTGCCGCTCCTGTCCGCCATCAAGCAGCTCATGGAGGAAGTGATGTCCGGCCCTGTCGCCGGCGATTTGCTCTCCTCCGCCAAAAAGCTGACCCTGTTCGCCGCCGGCGCGGCCTCGCAGAAATACATGCAGGCGCTGGCCGATCAGCAGGAAATCATGGGCGCGCTGGCCGATTGCATCAGCCAAGTCTATGCCATGGAATCCTGCATTCTGCGCGCCCGCAAATTGGGTTCCAATCGCCAGGCCAATGCCATCGCCGGGTACTATTGCGCCAGAGCTTTCCACACCATCGAACTCGCCGCGCGCAAAGTGATTGCCGCGGTGGCCGAAGGCGACATGCTTCGCACCCAGATGGCTATTGTCCGCCGCCTCGCCAAACACGAGCCGGTTGACACCATCGCGCTGGGCCGCCAGATCGCCCGCCACGTGATCGACGCCGGCCGCTACGCGCTATAGGCGGCCCCTGCTTCAGCTTGGCCGGACCCCAAAACCGTCGGACTCCGGCGGTTTTACCCCTTCCGCCCTAGCGCCTCCATCTTGCGAATGAACCTTTCGCGCTGCACCCACGCGTCAATCGCCATCTGCGCGCCTTCCCGCGCCATGGCGGCGCTCATCCTCCGGTCCGCCTCGTCGAATTGCGCTTCGGCGTCCATTCTCGCCTGGTAAGCTTCCTGGTCGGCTTTCTTCAATTTCCCGGCGGCCGCTTTGATTTCCGGATCCACATCCTTGGCCTCCTCCCGCGCCTTCTTATGTCCGCGCCCGCCATCTTGTGCCTCCAGTTCCCGCCAGGCCTTGCGGAGGTCGTCGCTCCACGCCGCTTTTACTTTTTCTTCGTACTCGTCGAACGCTTCCCAGGCCGCATCGGCGCTCCGCCGCGCCCGCGGCTTTTCGGTGAGCCATTTCCAGACTCCCCAGTCCTTGGCCTCTTCGAACAGCGCTTTGGCTTCTTCCACCGGCGTCAGTTTGTGCATACCCAGGCCCAGCATAATCGCTCAAAATATTTCTGTAAAGCGGATCTGAAATTCCTGCATAATGAAGCGGGAGTCAATCTATGGCGAGGGCCCTCTTCTTCGTCGCGGCTGCCGCCGCATGCTGCCTCTCCGCTCAACCGGCAGCGCCCCAAACCGATCGCGAATTCGATTGCTACGTGCAATCCGCCGAGGCGCGCATGGCCGCCCGCCAGCCGCTTCAAACCGCCGATGCTATGCGCAATATTCAGACTGTCCCCGGAAACGGTCCCAATCCCCATAAAATCCCGGGCGCCATGATCTACGATTGGATCGGGACCATCTTCATTCCCGGGGCCACCGTGGACCGCACCATCCACATGCTCCAGGATTACGATCACCGGCCCCTGTACTTTCCCGAAACCATTTCCAACGCCAGGCTCTTGTGCCGCGAAGGCGAAAACCGTTTCGGCTTCTCCATGCGCCTGAAGGAACCCGCCGTCATCGATTCGGAAAACGACGTGGTCTGGGAGCGTCTCGACGCCCGCCACTGGCGCTGCCGTTCTTATTCCACCCAGGTCCACGAAATCGGCAAGCAGCACAACTACCTGCTGCGGCTCAACTCCTACTGGCGTTTTGCCGAAACCGGCCGCGGCGTGCTCGTCGAAGGACAGGCCATTACGCTCAGCGGAGAATTCGGATCGCTGATGCGTACCTTGGGCTCGCTGGCCGGCATCAATCCCGAAAAATCTCTGAAAAAAACCTTGGCGTCCATGCGCGAGAGCCTCGAAAAGCCCGGCTTGCAATTCTCCGCTCCTCCCGCCAATATCGCCGCTTGCGGCCCGCCGGTCGCCGCGCCCGCATGCTCTCTGCAATCCCGGCGCTAAGTACATGCCTGAGAAACTCACCAACGGATTGCCGCGCCGCTAAGACTATGACGGACGTGGGCCCAGACTATGATTTCATCGTGATCGGCTCCGGCTTCGGCGGCAGCGTGGCGGCCCACCGTCTCACCGAAAAAGGCTACCGCGTGGCCGTCATGGAGATGGGGCGACGTTGGACGGCCGAGGATTTTCCGCCCACCAACTGGCGCTTCTGGCGCTGGATCTGGCGCCCCAAACTGGCGCTCCGCGGCTTCTTCAATATCCAGCCCTTCCGCCACGTCATGATCATGCACGGCTGCGCCGTCGGCGGCGGTTCCATTACCTACGCCAACACCCTCCTGGTCCCCACGGATCGAATCTGGGACTGCGGCTCCTGGAGCGGCCTGGCGGATTGGAAAGCCGAGATGCCGGCCCACTACCGCTCCGCCATGCAAATGCTCGGGGTCGCCGAAAACCGCGTCATGGGGCCGGCCGACCGCATCCTGCGGCGCGCCACCGCGGCCATCGGGATGGAACATACCTTCTACCCCACCAAGGTTGCGGTCTTCGAAGGCGAGGAGCCAGGCGTCACCCATCCCGATCCCTATTTCGGCGGCGAGGGACCCGACCGCGCCACCTGCATCGGCTGCGGCGGCTGCATGATGGGCTGCCGCTACAATGCCAAGAATACCCTCGACAAGAACTATCTATACCTGGCCGAAAAGCATGGCGCGCAGGTCTTCCCGGAAACCAAAGTGGTGGATGTCCGCCCCCTCGACGGGGTTGCCGACGGCAGTGCGGGATACGAAATCCGCACCGTCAAATCCACCGCCTGGCTGGCCCAAAAGCCGCGCCGCTTTACCTGCCGCTCGGTAGTGTTTGCGGCCTCCGCCCTGGGTACCCTGGATCTGCTCTTCCGTCTCAAGCAGCGCGGATCCCTCCCCGCCGTCAGCCATTGCCTGGGCGGCCGCGTGCGCACCAATGCCGAATCCTTGATCGGGGTGCGCGTGCCGGGCAGCCGCGACGATCTTTCCCAGGGCATCGCCATCGGTTCCGGCATCTACATCGACGAACATACCCACATCGAAGCCACCCGCTACCCGGCCGGTTCCGACGCCATGGGGCTGCTCGCCACGCTCCTCACCGGCGGGCGCCCCGGCCGCGGGCGCATCCTGCTCTGGCTGCGCACTTTAGCCGCCGGCCTTCTGCGGCGCCCGCTGCCCACCCTGCGCTGCCTGCGCCCCTTCGGATGGGCCCGCGAATCGCTCATCTTCCTCTGCATGCAGACCCTCGACGGCCATATCGAAATGCGCCTCGGCCGGCCCTGGTTCTGGCCCTTTCACAAGGTTTTGATGAGCCACGGCCGCCGCATCCCGACTTTCATCCCGCAAGCCAACGAATTCGCCCGCACGGCCGCCGCCCTGACCGGCGGCACGCCCATGAGCATGGTGACGGAGATCCTCTTCGACGTGCCCGGAACGGCGCACATTCTCGGCGGTTGTCCCATGGCGCGCGCGCCTGAGTTGGGGGTGGTGGATAGCCGCAATCGCGTCTTCGGCTACCGGAATCTGTACATCTGCGATGGTTCGGTGATCGCCGCCAACCTGGGCGTAAATCCCAGCCTCACCATCTGCGCCCTCACGGAACGCGCCATGAGCTTCATTCCGCCGGCCGATAACGCTACTTCTCCGCGATGTTCCGTCCGAAATTGAACGCCGGCCCGATGGAGAACCGCGTAGTCCAACTGCCCTTCGCCAACAGATCGTTGAACAGGTGGTCCCAAACCAGGTCCGCCTGCGTGCGGAGGGAAAGATGGCGCGTCAGAATGAAATCGATGCCGCCTCCGAAGCCATAAAACCCGGTGATGTCCGTCTTTTTGCCGGTGGGCGCCAGTTCCATCGCCACGCCCGCCGCAATCGGATCCTTGGGTTTGGGCGTGGCCGTTTCGTGGATCGCCCCCAGCGACGGCCGCACAAAAAGGGTCACATGCGAGAAATGCCGGTAGGAAAATTGCGGCCCTACCGCGAAGGTCTGCGTCACCCCCGACGCCAGTATCACCAGCGAGTAGCCCGGCGGAACTTGCCCCGCCGCCGCCAACGCGCCCAGTTGCGCTCCCAACTGCTGCTGCAGAGCGGCGGGCAGCAGATTGGGCGTCAGCGTCATATTTCCGCTGGAGACGCTGTAGTCGAATCCCAGCGACAACCAGGTTCTCGGCCGGTATCCGATTTGCGTCTGGAAGCCGTTTGCAAACAGGCCGGTTGCCGGGTTATCCAGGAAAGCGTACCCGGTGAACAGATCGTACCGGGTAACATTGGTTTGCTGGCCGAAGCAGGCGAACGCCAGCAGGAGAAGGAAAAGGAAAACCAGCAGACGAGGCATGATTTTGTGCCGCATATAATCCTCCTTGGAAGCCGCGCAAGTCGATTATTATGTTTCACGGCCCGCCAGTCAAGCAAAATCAGACCTGAAATACTGAAATCGTTAAGTTGCGCGCTGGGGCCGCGCCGCACAGCGCGCCGGCCAAGGCCAAGTGAACCGGCTTGCCGGGATCGTGGGGTGGGGCAGGCGTGTTCGCCATTCCTGGACCCCTACCCGGCCGCCTTTTTCTCCAGCAGCCGCCGCGCCGGATACAGCAGCGCATTCCACTCCACCTTCAGGAAATCCTTCAGCGAAAGTGGACTGTAAAACAGCCCGAAGCTGCCTGCCCACCTGGTCATGAAATGGCGGATGACGACTTCGTCCATGCGCACTTCCCCGGCGATGTCCTGCAACACGCCGTCCAGGGTGAACAGGCTTTTCCGAAACAGGAACAGCGGCGCGTCGAAGTGCACGCCTTGCAGGGCGATCTGGTCGAGCAGCCGCATGGCGTCCAGAACCCCCGGCTCCCGTCCCGCGGGAAGGCTTGCGAAAAAACCGCCGGCCGCGCGGTCGATCACCCGCTCCGCCGTCCGCTGCCGTCCCCGGTCGCGGCTGCGCAGCGCGTGGATGGCCGCGCGCACGCCCTCCTGGTTGCGCAGACTTGTCATCACCGCCAGCATCACCAGGTTGCGCCGCGATTCCAGGCTCAACCGCTCCGCCAGCGCCCAGTCCAGCACGATCAGCTCGCGGTTGGGCGCATCGTACAGCAGGTTCCCGGCGTGCGGATCGGCGTGAAACACCGCATACTTCTGGCCGGAGAACAGCGGCACCGCGATCAATGCCTCGATCAACTGCTCGGCGATGCGCCGCCGCCGGATGGGCGAGCGCCGGCAGGCCGCGGTCACCTTCACCCCCTGCTCCTCGGTCATGGCCGTGATTTCCGCCGTCGAGAGCGCTTCAATCACCCGCGGAACGCGAATCCCCAGGCTGCCCCGATAGGTGCGCAGCGCCTCGGCCAGGGTAGCCTGCTCCCGCCGGAAATCCAGTTCGTGCGCCAGCAGCAGCCGCACTTCCGTCAGCATCTGGTCCACGTCGCGCACCGCGAATCCGTACCCTTTGTCCCGCCCCGCCAGGTACTCGCCCAGTTTTTGCAGCAGTTGCATGTCTTCGGCGAAGCAGCCCGGGATGTGCGGCTTCAACACCTTGAACACGCAGCGCTGGCGTTCGCGCCCGGGATTCTTCCAGGTGAAGCGGATCACCGCGCTGACGCTGGCTTCGGAAAGGATCTCCGCGTCCAGCTTCACGTCGAACTTCTCCAGTTGGCTCCCCAGGCGATCCTGAATAATGCCGCGTACTTGGGGCGCGGCCACATCGGAGATGCCGTTTTCCAGTTGCGTGAGCGCATCGCGCAGCGCCGGCGCAAGCCGCCGATTGCGCGCCAGCACCTGTCCCATCTTCTGCAGGCCCGGCATCCTGGTAATGAGGCGCAGCAAGCGCACCTCGGGCGCCGTCCCCGGCGCCAGTTCCATTTGTTCGGAGACCTTTTCCGCCAGGCGCGGCGCCGAAAGCCGCGAGAAGACGAACTGCAAGGCATCCGCCACCAGCGGGCGCCACCTTTGCGCGCTCTCGGGAACCAGCGTTTCCACCGGCGCCATGCACAGCACCCAGGCGCCGATTTGGCCGCGCAAGGTTTCCCCGCCCGGCCCCAGCAACGCAGCCTCGATCAGGGCCAGCCGCTCCGCGCCCGATGCCGCGGCTATGCTCGCAAGCAATAGCGGACTCACCTTCCACCCTCCCGGCTACCGGCGCCCGGATTTCTTCGCCCGGGCCGCGCCTGCGGAGCGCTTCTTCCCGGCGGGGCGCTGGCCGCTGCGCGCTTCCAGTTCCGCCACGCGCTGCCGCAATTGCTCGAGCTCGCCGGGCTCTTCCGCGGGCGGCGCGAGCAGGCTCTTCATCATCTGGAAAGGCGTCAGCGCGGCGCTCTTCACGTCGCTGAACGCGCGGTCCGTGGCGATCACCAGTTGCCGCAGCAGGTCCAGCGGCAGGCTGGCGGGCTGCCCTTTGGCGTCTTCCACGATGATCTGCGTCAGAATCACGCGCGTCAGGTCCGCGCCCGTGCGGGCATCCACCACCTGCACGTCCGCTCCCTGCCGGATCAGAATGGCTACATCGTCCAGATTCACGTAGCGGCCCGCCGAGGTGTCGTACAGCCTGCGGTTCGGATATTTCTTGATGATCACGCCTGCCGCCCTCACCCTTCTATCTTGACACAGGGGATATTAAGGTCTACGATTCGGTTAGATGCTGCAATGCAGCAATTATTCAAAAGGAGTAATTCATGCCGAATCCACGCAAAGCCGAACCCGCCGGACGGGCTCGCGAATCCACTCCGTTCTCCCTGCTCACCGAATGGGTGCGCCAGGGGACGGAAAGCTTTTTCGCCACGCAACGCATCCTGCTGGACCTGGTGATGCGGCAGAATGCCAACACCTTCAACACCGTCCGGGAACGCCTGGCCGACGCCGGCGCCATGCCCGCCAACGTTCTCACCGAAATAGCCGGCGAGGGGATTTCCAACTTCATCGCCGCGCAGCGCGTGCTCCTGCAGCTTGCCCAGCGGCAGAACGAGATCGTGCTGGGCGGCGTCAAGGAGCGCACCGGCGCCGCGCCCTTCGGCGCGATCACCGATCTGCTGCGCCGCGGCATCGATACCTTCCTCGAGATGCAGCAGCACTTCCTCACCATCGCCTCCAAGCAGACCGACGGCTGGATCGATGCCGTCAAGGAAGGCAAACCGTTCGACGGAAAGCGCGTGGCGGAGCTGGCCCGCGACGCCATGGAAAACTTCGTGCGCAGCCAGAAGAAATTCCTGGATGCGGTGGCCGAGGAGACCGCTTACGCCACCGGCGCCAAAAACGGCAAGGAAGCCGCCAGGAAGAAAACCGCGGTCGCGGACCTGGCCCGCCAAGGCGCCGAGGCATTTATCGACGCGCAGAAGAAGCTGCTGGATATCGCCGCCCAGCAGATGTCCGTAAGCATGAAGGTCGCCCGCCAGACGGTCGCGGCCCTCAATCCGCTTCCGCCCGTCACCCTGGCGGATCTGACGCGCAACACCGTGGATAGCTTCGTGGCCGCCCAAAAGGCGCTGTTGGACACCATGGCGAAGCGCGGCCACGCCGCCGCGGCCGCCCAGCACCACACGCCGCCGCGCCGCAAACCGCCCGTTCGTAAACACAAATCCGCTCCCACCCCCGCGGCAGCCACCGCCTGAACTGCGAGGGGAACCGTGGTTCCAATCTGGCAGCGCGGCCGCCTGGCCATCCCCGGAAGCGTCATCCACCGGATGGGCCTGATGGCCGCGAGTCCCGTCGATCTCTCCGGCCCCGCTTGGTTCCGGTAATCCGCGGCGTTACGAAATTCGCCGCCCATCCGCCCATGACGCCCGGCCGCAACGTCGAACGGCCCAAACCCGCCGCACCCGCGCGGCGACACCGCCGCCACGCTTGAAGTCTGCGGCCTTGCAAAAGCATAGCATCGCCGCCTATGCCATATACTGTTCCCATGTTCCGGTCCGTGCGCGCATCCATTTTCCTGGCGTTCCTGAGCGGCGGCGCAATCCTGGGGCAACCCGCCGCGAAGCCGCCCAACTTTGAAGTGGCTTCCGTCAAACCCGTCGCCGGCGCGAGGCCGGCGCTCGGCGGCGACCGCATCCAAATCCACCCCGGCAGCCTCGCCATGAGCGACGTTCGCCTCCGAAGCTGCATCCAGTGGGCCTACGGCGTGAAGGACTACCAGGTGAGCGGCCCGGATTGGCTGGGCGCCGGTTTCGAAGCCCTCACCGCGCCGCGCTATGACATCCTCGCCAAAGCCCCCCCGGATACTCCCGTGGCGCAGCTTCGGCTCATGTTACAAACCCTCCTGGCCGAGCGCTTCCATCTCGCCCTGCACCGCGAAACGCGCGTGGTTCCGTCGTTCGTCCTGGTCTTCGTCAAAAAGAGCCCGCTGCTCCATCCTGTGGAATCGGCCAATGCCGAGCCCGATGTCGGCGGCAAAGGCATCGTCCTCAACTGGCGCAACACCTCCATGGCCGAATTCGCCGAGCTGATCTCCAGCCCGCTCGGCATGCCGGTGGTCGATATGACCCATCTCGCGGGCCGTTTCGATTTCGATATCGCCGCTCCCGGTTACTACTCTCCCGTCGCCAGCCTGGAGGACGCGCAATATGCCTTAGCCGATTCCGTGCGGCAGCTCGGCCTCAAGTTGCAACGCCGCAAACTGCCCCTCGAGATGTTAGTCGTCGACCACGTGGAAAAAACCCCCGCGCAGAACCAGTAAGACCGGCCTCCCGGCCTGTCTTTCAACCAACAGCGTCGCCAGCGGGGTCACCGAACGGCCGCCGCTATCCCAACACGTGGAAGGCTACAAACGCCCCCGCATACGCCAGGAAGCTCATGTAGGCGAACTGTAGCGCGGGCCATTTCCATCCGCCGGTCTCGCGGCGCACCACCGCGATGGTGGAGATGCACTGCATGGCAAACGCGAAAAACACCAAAAGCGCGACCGCCCCGCCCGGCGAAAGATCGTGGTGCAGGGCCTGCTGCAACCCGGCGTTGTGCTCGTCCCCTTCCATGCCGTAAATGCTGCCCAGCGTGCTGACGATGGTCTCGCGCGCCGCCAGCGAAGTGATCAGGCCGATGCCGATCTTCCAGTTGAAGCCCAGCGGCTTGATCGCCGGCTCGATGGCGTGCCCGATGCTGGCCGCCACGCTGCTTTCGATGGGCGCCGGCCGGCCGTGCGAGAACGGCACGTGCGCCAGCACCCACAGCACTACCGTCACCAGCAGAATTACCGTGCCGGCGCGGCGCAGAAAAACCACCGCGCGGTCCAGCAGCCGCATGCCCAGCGATTGCAGAGTGGGCCAGCGGTAGGAGGGCATTTCCAGCAGGAACGGCGTGCTGCCGCTCTTCAAAATCGAAGACTTCAGAATGCGCGCCGTCACCACGGCGGCGACGAACCCCAAAATATACAGCCCCAGCATGGCAGCGGTCTGGGTGCTTAAGAACACCCCCAGCACCCGCCGGTTCGGAATAAATGCCAGGATGATCAGCGTGTAGGGGGCCAGGCGCGCCGAGCAGGTCATGAAGGGCGCGATCATTATGGTGGCGAAGCGGTCGCGCTTGTTTTCGATGGTCCGCGTGGCCATGATGGCGGGAACCGCGCAGGCGTAAGCCGACAGCAGCGGGATAAAGGATTTTCCCTGCAATCCGACTTTGGCCATGGTGCGGTCGGCGATCAGCGCGGCCCGCGCCAGGTACCCGGAATCTGCCAGAATGCCCACCAACAGGAACAGCAAAAGCACCTGC
>Ga0181521_10001224_pt1 | contig 31958 bp, 29 predicted proteins | sample PEATcosm2014_Bin_32_FD_119764 | JGI IMG/M metagenome (GOLD analysis project Ga0181521, IMG submission 119764) | Peatland microbial communities from MTU Mesocosm Facility, Houghton, MI, USA - PEATcosm2014_Bin02_60_metaG | ecosystem: Environmental > Terrestrial > Soil > Wetlands > Peat | place...
ACGGCGATCCGCTCAGGGAAACTTCACGGAGGTTCGAAAATTCCATGGTGCCCGTGGCGGCATAAATCAACGCCATGCCGAAAAGCAGGAACGCTGCGGACGCCGAAGCCAGAATCAAATACTTGATGCCGGCTTCGAGGGCCGGCCTTCGGCCGGTCAGATACGCCACCATGCCATACAGGGAGACGCTGAGGACTTCGAGTCCAAGAAGGAAGGAAACAAAATGACTGCTCGCCACCAGGACTGCGCAACCAAGAGTGGCCAGAAGAAGCAGGAGATACAGCTCTTCGCGCTGCTCGTCGTGCTTTTCGAAGTACTGGTAGGCGAGCAAAACTGCGACGGCGGCGGAGGCGATGATCAGACCCATGTAGAAGAGCGCGTATTTATCCACCAGCATGAGGGACGTCACTTGTCGCGGAACGATGGGAGCGGCTGCGCAGGCCGAAAGAAAGGCGGCCGTCAAGCCGGCGAGCGTCAAACCGGCCGCCAACCCGGGATCTCGCTTAAGGGCGATAGCCAGCATCACAACCACGGCGGAAGCCGCGATCAGCAGCAGCGGAAGCAGGGCGAAAAGATCGCGAGTGCTCATTTCTTATCTCCTCAACGCCGCGGTGGTTGCGGACGCCTCGTGCTGCAGGTTTTGCAAGGCCGGTTGGAACGTGTTCAGCACCGGCTGGGGGTATAGGCCCAGCCAGAGCAGGCCCGCGATCATCGCCGCCACCATCACGCCTTCCCGGGGCGTCAAATCGGAGAGCCTCCATGGGTGTGGATTGGGACCCTGGAACGCACGCTGCGCGATCCGCAGCGCGTAGAACGTCGATGTAAGAATGCCGATGCTCGCCACCACCGTGATAGGCACGCTGATCCTGTAGGATCCCAGCAACACAAGAAACTCCCCGACGAAATCGCCTATCCCGGGCAGGCCGAGTGAGGCCATGCTGAAAAACAGCACCGCTCCGCTCAACCGCGGCACCGCTGTCCAGAGGCCGCCCATAAGTTCCAGATCGCGCGTGTGGAGGCGTTCCTGCAAGCCGCCCACCAGGACGAACATTCCACCTGTGCTTAGGCCATGACAGATCATGGTCATCACTGCGCCCTGCAGCGCCAGTTGGTTCCAGGAGAAGATTCCAAGCAGCACAAAACCCAGATGACTCACGCTGGTGTAAGCCACCAGGCGTTTAAAATCCGTCTGGGAATAAGCCATCACGGCGCCATAGACGATCCCAGTTACTGCAAGTACCAGAGCCACCGGAGTGAACTGATGGGCGGCGTTGGGAAAGAGTGGAACCACGAAGCGGATTAAGCCATAGGCCCCGGTTTTCAACAGCAGGCCGGCGAGAATCACGCTGCCCGCGGTGGGAGCCTGGGTATGAGCATCCGGCAGCCAGGTGTGCAGCGGAACGGCCGGCAGCTTCACTGCGAAGGCGACGAAGAAGCCGAGCATGACCAAGAGCTCAACGCCGGGACTCAGGTGCGTGCCGAGCAGTTCCGAATATTCGAAAGTGTAGATGCCGGTTACCTGATGGTGGACGAAGTAGAGCGCCAGGATAGCGATCAGCATCAGCAGGCCGGAGCATTGCGTGAATAGGAAAAACTTGACGGCCGCGTAGACGCGGCGTTCGTGGCCCCATATGACGATCAGGAAGTACATCGGGATCAGCATCAGTTCCCAGGCGAAATAGAACAGGAACAAATCGACGGCCAGGAACACGCCCGCGATTCCAGTCAAGACCCACAGCAAATTAAAGTGGAAAAACCCGACCCTTTCGCGGATTTCCGTCCAGGAGGTCAGCACCGACACAATGCCCAGGAAGAACGTGAGCAATAGCATGAGCAGGCTGAGGCCATCCACCGCGAGATGAAAATGGATGCCAAAGCTCGGTATCCAATTCCAATTCACTTCGGCGATCCACTTTTGGGCGCTTGCGTCGGTGCCCCAGAGCCCCGCGGTCAGGACGAAGTCCACGCCAATGGCGGTAAGCGCAATAACTCGCGAAAGCAAAGCGTCCCAGCGTGCCGCGATTCCAGCCAGAATGCCGGCGACAAACAGAATGACAAGCAGCCAGATCAGAATCATAAGAAGAGCACCTTCATAAGAAGAGCACCAGTGCCAGAAAGAACGCCGACCCTCCAGCCATGGCCGCGGCGTACCAGCGGACCCGACCGGTTTCAGTAGAACTCAATCCGCGATAGAGCAAATCCGCGAGCCGGGCAATAGCGGAGTAGAACGAATCGACGAAGTCGCTTTTGTTGACCTGCGATATCCATACGAAAGGCTGCACGAAAAGCTTGTTGTAGATCCAGTCGAAACCCCAACCGGTATACCACCATTCCTGCAGAGCGCGTCCGGCGGTGTTGGCGATCAAGGCATCCGCCAAACTGCGCTTCTGCAGGTGGAAGAGATAAGCGAAATACAGCCCGATCAGGAACACCGTCGCCGCGATAGCCTCCGACCCGACCTCGGTCAAGCCCGCGGTATGAGCTCCGACCGTAGGCGGCAGGGCAGAATTGAAGAAGCTCAGCAGCGGCCCTTTCAGATATCCGCCCACGACGGAAAGGAAAGCCAGCAGCATCAGCGGAACTGTCATGGCGTAGCCAGGCCGCTTGGTGACGGGTATTCCCAATGGACCGAAGAAGACACGAAAGATCAGCCGGAAAGTGTATAGCGCGGTGAGAAGCGCGCCTGCCATACCGGCAATCCAGAACGCCGGGTCTCCCCCTGGCGCGGACCACGCGTTCCAGATCATCAGGTCTTTACTGAAGAATCCGGCGGTGATCAAGGGAAGGCCGGCGAGGGAGCAACCGGCGATGAGAAAAGTCCAGAAGGTCACTGGCAACTCTTTGCGCAACCCTCCCATGCGGAACATACTGTGTTCCTCGTCGACAGCGTTGATAATCACACCGGCACCAAGGAACAGAAGGGCTTTGAAAAAAGCATGAGTCACGAAATGGAACATGGCCGCCTGCCATGCACCCACGCCAAGGGCGAGAAACATGTAGCCGATCTGGCTGACGGTGGAGTACGCCAGCACGCGCTTGATATCGTGCTGGTTAAGCGCGCTGAATCCCGCGAGCACCAACGTTCCGGCGCCCACCACCCCCACGGCGGTTTGCGCCGCCGGGGCCAACGAAAACAACACGTGCGTCCGCGCGATCAGGTACACCCCGGCGGTGACCATGGTGGCCGCGTGGAGGAGGGCGCTGGTGGGCGTGGGGCCGGCCATGGCATCGGGCAGCCAAACCTGCAACGGGAGCTGTGCCGATTTGCCCACCGCCCCACCTAACAAAAGGAACGCCGCGGCAACCGCGTAAGCCGATCCGGTGTGCCACTGTTCGGAAGCCCGCCGCATGAGCTCCTGAATTTGCAGCGTGCCGAGGCGGGCGAACAGCAGGTACAAGCCGACTAACATGGCGGTGTCGCCGATGCGGGTCAGGACGAACGCTTTGCGCGCCGCCTGGCAATTCACCGGTTCGCGGTACCAGAAGCCGACCAGCAGGAAACTGCACAATCCGACGCCTTCCCACCCCAGAGTGAGCAGCAGAAGATTGTCAGCTAGGAGGAGCGTGATCATCGAGGCGACGAAGAGGTTCATGTAACCGAAGTAACGGCTGAAGCCCTCGTCTTCCCACATGAACTCGGCGGCGTAGATGTGAATCAGGAAACCCACGCAGGTGACCACAAGGATCATCACCAGCGACAACGCGTCGAGATAGAAGGCGATCTGCGGCCGAAACCCTGCGATGTCGATCCAGGTCCACAGAACCTGCGTATAGGCGTTGCCCGGCGGCGGACTGCTCAGAAAGCCTGCCGCGACCAGAATTGCGGTGAGCGCCGAGAGTCCGATCGATCCCACGCCCATGGCCGTTGCCGCCCTGCGCGAAAGACCGCCTCCGAACAGCAAGAGCAGCAAAGCGCTCGCGAAAGGAATCGCCGGTACGAACCAGAGTAAGCCGATCACGTTATCCCCTCATCTCGCCGAGCTTATCGACGTCCAAGGAATTGAAGTGGCGATAAATCTGAACCACAAGCGCAAGTCCCACGGCCACTTCAGCCGCAGCCACGGCCAGAATGAACAGGAACATAACCTGCCCGTCGGCCTGATGCCACCGCGATCCGGCGACTACGAACGCCAATCCTGCCGCGTTGAGCATCACCTCCAACGACATCAGGATAAAGAGTAAATTACGGCGTACCAGCAGGCTTGTCAGCCCCAGCGAGAACAAGATCGCGGCTAGGATCAGCCCGTCCTTCATGGGTATCTGTGTCATGTTGAATCTCCGGTATCACAGTTTTCAGCAGGCCCAGGTGATAGGCGCCCACCACGCCGGCCAGCAAGAGCATGGAGGCAAGTTCCACCCCGATCACGTAAGGACCGAACAGAGCTATCCCGACTTCCTTTGGTCCCACGGTGACAGCGCCCATCAAGGCACTGCCGCCTTGCAGCAAATACACAACCTCCGCAAACAGGACGCCGGACAAAATCACGGGGCCAATCCAAATGCCTGGTGTGAGCCATTGCTGTTCCGCTTCAACCGAGTTCTGCCCCAGGTTGAACATCATCCCCACGAAGACAAAAAGCACCATGATGGCGCCCGCGTAGACGACGACCTCGAGCGCTGCCACAAATGGGGCGCCGAGCACGAAGAAGACCACCGCTATCCCCAGGAATGACACGATCAGGTACAGCAGGGCATGCACCACGTTGAGACGGCTTAGCATCAGGGCCGTCGATATCGCAGCGACGGCGCCAGCGATGTAAAAGAGTAGTTCCATAAAATCCTCACGGCAGCAGCGAGCGCACGTCGACGGGTTTTGCTTCATGAGCGGCCTCGCCTTTGCCCTTGCCGCCTATCTGTGCTCCTGCCACCCGCCAATAGTTATAGCCCGGATATTTGCCAGGGCCATTGATCAGCAAGTCCGGTTTCTCATAGACCAGATTCTTACGGTGAAACTCCCCCATCTCGAAATCAGGTGTTAACTGAATCGCATAAGTGGGGCAGGCTTCTTCGCAGTAACCGCAAAAGATGCAGCGCGAAAAATTAATTCGGAAAAATTCCGGAAGACGGCGGCCGGATTCATCCTCAGTGGCCTGGAGCGCGATGCAACCCACCGGGCAGGCCACCGCGCACAGGTTGCATGCGACGCAGCGCTCGCCGCCATCGGGATCACGCGACAGGATGATTCTGCCCCGGTAGCGTGGAGAAAGATAGGGCTTCTGTTCTGGATACTGGACGGTGATCCTCTTGTGGAAGGCGTGTAGGAACACCAACCAGATTGTTCTGAGCATGCTGATCATTTGTTACTCCACAAAAGCACCACGGCACCGGTCACCAGTAGGTTCGCCAGTGCCAGCGGCAACATCACCTTCCAACCGAACGACATGAGCTGATCGAAGCGCGGACGGGGAAGCGCGGCCCGCACCAGAACAAAGAAAGAAATGAAGAAAAAGGTCTTGATGAGAAACCAGACCAGGCCGGGAAGCACCGGACCCAACCATCCGCCAAAAAACAGGACGGCGATCATGCTTGAGATCAGGGTGACACCCATGTATTCGCCGACGAAGAACATGCCGAATTTCATACCCGAGTACTCGGAGTGATACCCGGCGACCAGTTCGCTTTCGGCCTCGGGCAGATCGAACGGGATGCGGCGTGTTTCCGCCAGTCCCGCGATCAGGAACAGCACGAAACCGGGAAACTGCGAGATCACGAACCAGACTTTTCGCTGCGCTTCGACGATAACGGGAAGGCTGAACGAACCGGCGATCATCACTACGCCCATCAGCGAGAGGCCCATGAAGACTTCGTAGCTCAACATCTGCGCCGCGGCCCGCAAACCGCCAACCAGGGCATATTTATTGTTGGACGACCATCCAGCGAGGACCACGCTATAAACTCCCAGCGACGACATCGCCAAAAAGAAGAGCAGGCCGACATTGAGATCGCTGACTATTATGCCCGGCGCAAACGGGATCACGGCAAATGACATCAACACGGTCACGAAGACGATGGCCGGCGCTACGATGAACACGGGTTTGTCGACGAATGGAGGGATCCAGTCTTCCTTCATGAACATTTTGATGGCATCGGCCGCTACCTGGAGAAGGCCGAACGGTCCAACGCGGTTCGGGCCGTAGCGATCCTGCCAGAGGGCGAGCAACCGCCGTTCCACCCATATCAGGAAAGCCGCGACTGTCAGCGCCGCAATCACGATGCCGACCATGGAAAGAATCGGGTATGGACTGGTCATTTGGGCCTCGCGATCTTTCCCCACGCGGGCAGTCTCACGCCGCCCAGAAGAGGAAGTCCGGCCGACAGCCCGGCGACACCCTGCGGAAGCTCCGGGCGGATACGTACACGCAAGCGGAACGTGCCGCCCGCACAGGTCACTTCGACGGTCTCGCCATCACTGAAGGCTCCAGCATGTACCGCAACATGCGGCTTGGCTGCGAGTTCGGCAATCCCCGGCGCTGCGAGACTGAGTTCGTCGGAGCCGAAGATGTGGTGGATCGGCACCAGCAGCCATTCACTCTCGCGGGCTTCAAATGCGGCGGGAATCGAGCTGAAATACGGCTGGTCGTCGGCCGCCGCGGGCTCGATGATGCGAACTCCTGCGTCGCCGCCGCGCAGAGGCCCGCCGACCTCTTTCTGGTAGGAATTCACCGCCTGAATGGAGTTCCAGCCTGGCGACCAGAAGAACGGAATGAGCGCAGCGGGCGGCTGCTCCGGCGTGCCCTCCATGGAAAAAGCAAGCGGCGAATCGGGATCGCCGGGCGGCGCCGGTTCGGACACGTCAATGTTCACCAGCACTGCGGTACGCCCGCTCTCACGGTGCGGCGAGCGAGGAACCTTCGATCCAGAAATGCGAAATGCGGCCGACGGCGCGACGCTGCGCACTGCCGCCAGTGAGGGTATGGCGCGCGGCATCGCCTCAAGCACGTCGTCCAGGCCCTGCCAGTACTCGGGCCTCAGCCAACGCCAACTTGCGGACACCTCATTCTGTGGAACGAACACCTGAAAGAATCGCTGGGCGCGTCCCTCGCTGCTGACGAAAGTGCCGTCGGACTCGGCGAACGTTCCGGCAGGGAGAACGAGTTCGGCTTTGCGGGTAGTCGCATTGTCGAGGTGATCGAGCACGATTAGATGCGCCGCAGTGTCGAGGAAGGCGTCGACTTCAGCAGCCGGAGCGCGGCGAAATAGATCGTTCTCCAGGATGATGACAGTGTCGGCCTGTCCATCTCTGACCGCTTGCAACGCGGCACTGAGCGGGCGTCCACCCACGATGGCCGCACCGACGGAATTGCACTCCGGGGCGGTGAAACTGAGCGTAGTTCTCCCCGCCCGGGCGATATTCGCGGCGGCTTCGATGAGCGCCTCGCTGGCGCAACTCGCTCCGGCAATCACCAGCGGCCTCTTGGCAGCTTTCAGTGCGCGGGCGATCTCAGCCGCCAGGGGAAACTCATCCGGCGAAGGCGCGCGTGGGTCGAGCGCGTGCGCAACGGCGAAACCGAAGCGAGCCAGATCGTCGGGCGCCGCGCGGAAGGTGGCAGTGGCCACGTCGTCCAGGCGCGTTGCATACGGCGTCGCGATGTAAAGCGGACCGCGAGCATCCTGAAGGGCGTCGCGCACGCCATGATCAAGCCACAACGGAATCTTCAACCCCTGGGCAATCTCCATCGCCTGCTGGCGTATCGCCTGGCGAACCGACAGCGCCATTCTCGGAGCGACATTAGTGACATCCTCGCCCAGGATGAAGACGGCATCGCTCTCCTCGATCTCTCGTAAGGTGGGGGTTCGCATGGGACCACGGCGAAGAATCTCGACCATACTGCCGACCAGCCTAGCTTCGTCATCGGCCATGCCAGTATGAAAATGCTCGGGACCCACGAGCGAGCGAAGCGCGAAATTCGCTTCCAGCGAGGCGCGCGGCGAGCCGATGCCGATTGTTTTGCCGGCCAGTACCTTCTCGCGCACATGCTGGCGGGCTTTCACCGCGGAAACCGGTTGGCCATCCAGCGTGGGCTGGAGAATCCGCCGCTGGCTGTTGACGAATTCGTAGCCAAACCGGCCCCGGTCGCATAGGAAGTAGCCGTTCACCTGGTGGTTGTAGCGGTTCACGATGCGGCGCACGGTTCCATAGCGCTCACCGGCGTCGGTATTACATCCCAACGCGCAGTGCACGCAGACAGAAGGCGCGAACTGCTGGTCCCATTTGCGGGCGTAGTGATGCTTCAGGGTCTTATCGGTGAATACGCCGGTGGGACAGATTTCCACCAGATTGCCGCTGAACTCGTTCTCCAGAACACCATCTTCGTGACGTCCGAAGAAGACCGTATTCCGCGATGCGAATGCGTTCAGATCGTGACCGCCCGCGTAGTCGCGGTAATACCGCACGCAGCGGTAGCACTGGATGCAGCGGTTCATCTCATGATTCACCAGCGGTCCCAGGTTCTGATTGTGAAACGTGCGCTTGTCGAATTCGTAGCGGCGATAGTCGTGGCCGGTCATCACCGTCACATCCTGCAGGTGGCACTCGCCGCCCTCGTCGCACACGGGGCAGTCATGCGGGTGATTCAGCATCAGCCCCTCGATAATGCCGGAGCGGAACGCCGCCGCTTCGGCGTCGTCGATGGAGATACGCGTGCCTTCGGCAGCCGGGGTCATACAGGACATGACAATTTTGCCGTGCTCGTCGTGCTCGTCTTTGAACTGCTTGACGGCGCACTGCCGGCAGGCGCCTACCGATCCCAGGGCCGGATGCCAGCAGAAATACGGCAGCTTCAGGCCCAGCGAAAGACAGCCGTGGAGCAGGTTCTGATCGGGATTCATCTGGTACGGTTTGTGGTCGATGTAGACGGTGGCCATACCTACCTCCACGGGCAGCGATGCTCGCTGATGTGACGTTCGAACTCGCCGCGAAAGTACTTCAACGCTGTGCCAAGGGGGTCCGCGGCGCCGGGTGCGAGGGCGCAGAAGGTGTTACCCGGAGCCCACATTTTGGTTTGAAACGCGAGCTTCTCGAGATCGCCTGGAGTGCCGCGGCCTTCTTCCATCGACTGGAGAATCCGCTCGGCCCATCCCAGGCCGCTCCAGCAGGGCGTGCAGAAGCCGCACGATTCCCTCCCGAAAAACCGCATCAGGTTCCACGTCATGCCCACCGGACAGGTGTGATCGTCGAGCACGATCATCGTGCCCGTTCCCATGCGGCTGCCCACTTTCGGCATGGAGGTAAAGTCCATGGGCGTGTCCAGGTGCTCTTCGACGATGAAGGGAGTCGACACGCCGCCAGGCAGCAGTCCCCGGAATTTCACGCCGTCGCGCATTCCTCCGGCGTATTCCTCCAGAATTTCGCGCACAGTGGTGCCCATGGGTAATTCCCATAGGCCCGGCCGCTTCACTTTTCCGCTGGCACCATAGAGTTTGGTGCCGCCATCCTTCGTCCGGCCCAAACCGCCGAACCACGCTGCACCGTTGTTGATGATGTGGGGCACGCAGCACAGCGTCTCCACATTGTTGACGACGGTGGGTTTGCCGAACAGGCCAACCACCGGTGGAAATGGCGGCTTAGATCTGGGGTTGGCGCGCTTGCCTTCCAGCGCATTCAGCAGACCGGTCTCTTCTCCGCAAATATAGCGGCCGCCGCTGAGATGCAGGTGAAGCTCCAGGCTGTAGCCTGAACCGAGAATGTCTTTCCCCAGGTAATGGCGTTCGTAGGCCTCGGCGATGGCGCGCGAAATCCGCTCCGCCGCCAGCGTGTATTCTCCGCGCAGGAAGATGTAGGCCACGTCCGCTTCGATGGCGAACCCGGCGACGATCGCCCCTTCTATGAGCTGGTGGGGATTACGTTCCATCAACAGCCGGTCTTTGAACGTGCCGGGCTCCATCTCGTCGGCGTTGACCACCAGGTAAGTGGGGTTCGGGGCGTCTTTGCCGAACGGAACGAAGGACCATTTCATGCCTGTCGAAAATCCAGCGCCGCCGCGGCCGCGCAGGTTCGAGTCCTTCACTTCGCTGATGACCGCTTGCGGAGTCATGCCGCCTTGCAGAACTTTGCGGATTGCCTGATAACCACCGGCTTGCTCGTAGGCGAGCAAATCTAACGGCAACCCATCGGGGCGCATGTCTCGAGTCAGCGGCTTTTCGGGTGTTGCCGTCATTTGTACTTCTCGAGTTGGGTATCGATTTTTTGAGGGTTGAGGTCGCTGTGCAGGTCGGCGTCTACCATCATTGCCGGGGCGTGATCGCAACACCCGAGACAGACGATCGGCAGGAGCGTGAAGCGACCATCGGAAGTGGTCCGGCCAAACTCGATCCCCAGGCGCTCGTTGAGGTGCTTGCGGATACGCTCCTGGCCCATGATCCAGCAGCTCACGCTGTCGCAGACCATGATCACGTGGCGACCTACGGGCCTGCGAAAAATCAAGTTGTAAAAGGTGGCCACGCTATCCAGGTCGGTGGGCGACATGCCGAGATGCGCGGCGATGTCGCGCAGGCTCTCGTCGGAGACCCATCCACGGCGCCGTTGCACGATCTTGAGCGCATCGATGCAAACAGCCTCGCGCTTTGGATAATGCCCCGCTTCGGCCTCAATTTCGGTAATTTCTTCCGTGGTCAACATCTCTCGAGTCCTCACCGATCGACATCTGCCAAGACAAAATCCAGGCTGCCCAAATTCACAACCACATCCGGAATCATCAGACCTCGCGACAGCGGGCGCAGGGTCTGTATGTGGGCAAAGGAAGGCGTCCGAATGCGTGTGCGGTACGAAACTGTGCTGCCGTCGCTCACCAGGTAATAACCGTTGTTCCCCTTGGTGCCTTCAATGGCGCCGAGCACTTCACCCACCGGCATCACCGGCCCCCAGCTCACGTTCAGGAAGTGCGTGATCAAGGTTTCGATATCGTGCATGGTGCGGGCCTTCAACGGTGGCGTAGCCAACGGGTGGTCCGAACGAATCGCACCCTCGGGCATGTTCTTCATGCATTGCTCGATGATGCGCAAGCTCTGCCGAATCTCCTCAACGCGCACCACCGCGCGATCGTAGCAATCGCCGTTTTTCGCCGTGGGAACGTCAAATTGAAACTGCTCGTATCCGGAGTACGGCTGCCGTTTACGAAAATCCCAGTCAAATCCGCAGGCCCGCAGGTTCGGACCGGTCATGCCCCAATCGATGGCTTCGTTCACTGTGGCGCCGCCGATGCCCATGGTGCGTGCCTGGAATATCCGGTTATGCATCACCGTGCGGTCATACTCTTTCAGCCGGGGCGGCAGGTACTTGATGAAATCCCGGAACATTGTCTCCCAGCCTCCAGGTAAGTCGGCCGCCACGCCGCCAATGCGAAACCAGGCGGGATGCATGCGCGCGCCGGTGATCGCCTCGACGATTTCGAAGGCCCGCTCGCGATCGTTGAACGTGAAAAACACCGGCGACATCTGTCCCATGTCTTGGGCGAAGGTGCCGTACCAGACCAGGTGGCTGATGATGCGGAACAGCTCCGACAGCATGACGCGAATCACCTGGGCACGCGGCGGAACGGTAATGCCCGCCAACTTCTCCACGGCTGTCAGATAAGCGAGGTTGTTCATCACTCCGCCGAGGTAGTCGATGCGGTCGGTGTAGGGAATATACGAATGCCACGACTGGCGCTCTCCCATCTTTTCGGCGCCGCGATGATGAAAACCGATTTGCGGGATGGCATCGACCACCTCTTCGCCGTCGAGTTGCAGGGCGATGCGCAACACACCATGCGTTCCTGGGTGCTGCGGGCCGACGTTGAGGAAAATGAAGTCTGAGCCGTCTCGTTCGCGCTTCATACCCCACTCTTCCGGATGGAAGCGTAGTGCCTCCTGCTCAGCCACTTCTTTGTCCGGCGGCAACTGGTACGGCCCCATCTCGGTGGCACGCGCCGGATGTTCCTTGCGCAGCGGATGCCCCACCCAGCTTTTCGGCATCAACAGGCGTTCCAGATGCGGATGGCCGTCAAAGACGATTCCGAACATGTCGAATACTTCGCGCTCGTACCAATCCGCGGCGGCCCAGATGTTGGTGATGCTGGGCAGCGAAAGCCGGCCTTCCGAAAGGGCCACTTTGACGCGCACATATTCGTTCCGGTCAAAGGAAAACAGGTGGTACACCACCGTAAAATCACTGGACGGCTGCCCCTGGCGATGCATCCGCATCCGCTCATCGATCGCCGACAGATCGTACAGCATCTTGTAAGGCCGGTATATTCCGTCTTTCAGGAATCGCAGCAGCGCTGGCGCTCGATCTCTGTCAACCCAGAACGTGGGTATGCGATCCAGGGTCTCCTGAAACACCGGCACTGAACCAAGCCGCCCGTTGATTTCCTGCGCGAGAGTCGGGGTTGCGATCATACTTCGTCAGGCTCCCGCAATACGCTAGCTTTCTCACGGAACGGACGAGTCAGGTCGCGCATGGACGGCAGAGACGTCTTCACCGTCTCCTGCGAACCCACCACCCAGCTCAGCGGACGCTGTTCCGTTCCCACCACGTTCTGCAACAACAGCAGTCCTTCCAGAAAGGCTTCGGGACGAGGAGGACAACCGGGCACATAGACGTCAACCGGTAGGAACTTATCTACGCCCTGCACGACGCTGTAGATGTCGTACATGCCGCCGGAGTTCGCGCAGGAGCCCATCGAAATCACCCAGCGCGGGGCCATCATCTGCTCGTAGAGCCGCTGAACGATAGGCGCCATCTTGGTGAAGACGGTCCCTGCGACCACCATGAGGTCCGCTTCCCGAGGGGTACCGCGAATTACTTCCGCGCCGAAGCGCGACACATCGAACTTGCTGGTAATGCTGGTGGCCATCTCCACGTAACAGCAGGACAGTCCGAAATTAAATGGCCACATGGAGTTCTTGCGGCCCCATTTGACCAGTTCTTCCAGGCGTGTGAGCACTACGCTCCGGCGCACGGATTCTTCAAAGGACTCCGCATCGGGAGTTGCCACCAGAGCTGTGACGTCGGGTTTTGTCAGCGACCACTGCATCAGATATTCACCTCGGCCGCCGCGGACTCCGCGTCCAATCCAGCGCCCCGATCTTCCGTAAATAGATGAGGGTCGCGAAAAACACAGCGACGAACCCCAGAACTTCGCAATATCCCGCCCAGCCCAGTTCGCGCACCGCTCCCGCCCAGGCGAACAGGAAGACCGCCTCCAAATCGAAAACCACGAAGAACATGGCAATCAGGTAGTACTTCACCGAGACACGCACTCGTGCCGAACCTTCGGAAACGATGCCGCCTTCGTAGGGGTCCCCCGTGGCTGGCTCCGAATGCCTGGGACCCAACAGATAAGAAGCAATCAGAACGGCGCTGACCAGAAATACTACGAACCCGAAATATGCAACCAATGTCCACATCGTCAGGACAGCCTTTTCGCAGTCACTTCCGATATGGCACGCAGCACTCCAAATCGTATTTCCATAGAAATATCGAGCAATAGGTCGCTGTGCGGTTAGAAGCTGGCGGCAGTCCGCCACGTTGACAGGCTATCGGCAGACTGTCGACAAACGCGAGCGCGGCGAGTGTCGAGTAGGCGTTATCCCCGCGCGCGAATTCATGAGTGAGCTGTCTGGAAGCTGACGTGCTTCCACTTTTATCGCCCGAGACGGCATTTCGAAAAGGGGGAGCGACGTATGCAACTGGGAATGATCGGCCTTGGAAGAATGGGCGCTAACATGGTGCGGCGCCTTCTAAGACACGACCATATTGGGCTGGGGTGCACTTGTATCAAGTCGACGAGCGCATCGCCCCCGACGGGAACCCGGAGCGCAATCTCACTCACATTCGCGAGAGCCTGCTCCTGCACGTCCCGCTGCGGCCGGAGCAGGTCCGTGCCATGCCGGTGGAATCTTCTGACCTGTTGTCCGCAACATCACAATATGCTTTGGACCTACAAGAGTTCGCGGGATCGCCGCCGGTTTTCGATGTGGTCCACCTCGGGCTGGGCCCGGATGGACATACCGCCTCACTCGTACCGGGGGATGCAGTGCTCAACGAAAGCCACTCGGGTGTTGCACTGACACGAAGTTATCAGGGACGACGCCGCATGACCCTGACATATCCGGCGATCAATCGAGCAAGACAAGTGCTTTGGGTCGTGACCGGAAGTGAGAAGACGGAAGCATTGCAGCGATTGCTGGACGGTGATATTAGCATCCCAGCCGGCAGAGTGCGCCGCGAACAGGCGGTGTTGTTCGCTGACCGCGCTGCTATCGGGCAGCCGGCTGCGACACGAAAAGGAGGGCAGTAATATGCGGGTGGGAATCGCCACCGATCATGGCGGCTTCGGCCTAAAGGAGGATTTGGTCGCCCGTCTGGTAGGTGCCGGACATGAGGTGGTTGATTTCGGAGCATACCACCTGGAACCCGGAGACGATTACCCCGACTTTGTCGTCCCACTCGCGCGCGCCGTGGCCGCAGGAAGTGTTGATCGCGGCGTGGCCATCTGCGGAAGCGGCGTCGGAGCGTCCGTCTGTGCCAACAAGATCGCTGGAGTCCGCGCCGGACTGGTAGGCGAAACGTTCTCGGCGCATCAGGGCGTGGAAGACGATCACATGAACATCATCTCTATGGGGGGCCGGACTGTCGGAGCGTTTCTGGCATGGGAGCTGGTGGTGGCGTTCCTGGCGGCTGAGTACGGCCAGGCTGAGCGCTATTTACGCCGTCTCGATAAAGTAGCTGCTCTGGAGCTTCAGCCAAGCGGCCATCGGGCATGAGCCGCGAATGACCGCTCCGGCGCAAGGTCCTTCAGGATCGGGCCGCAGCTTTCCCATAGGCGCCACCGTTACTTCGGGCGGCGTCAATTTCAGTGTGTATTCGCGACGCGCCTCGGGGCTCGACCTGGTGCTTTTTGACCGGGAAGACGACGCGCAGCCCGCCCGCACGATCGCGCTCGGCGATGGTGCGAATCGGACGTCTCATTACTGGCACGTGTTTGTGATGGCGTGAAGCCGGGGCAGCTTTACGGCTATCGAGCTCACAGCCCTTTCGACCCCGCCAGCGGAATGTGCTTCGATCCCGCTAAAGTGCTCGGTCCGTATGGGCGCGGCGTCGTCGTTCCCAAGACTTATTCGCGTGATGCCGCGCGTCACGAAGGGGACAACTGCGCGACGGCGATTAAGAGCGTAGTCGTCGACCTCAGCATGTACGACTGGGAAGGCGACAACGGCCGGCATCCAGGACCATTATTTACGAGATGCACGTGCGTGGCTTCACGCGCCATCCCAGCTCGGGCGTCCCGGAAGAAACTCGCGGCACGTATGCCGGTTTGATCGCCAAGATTCCCTACCTTCAGGAACTCGGTATTTCGAGTGGCTCCCAGTAGGCATTGAGAATCAGGTAGAGCAGTAGGCCTCGGTCCCGGAGCGCTACGAGCAGCGCCAGGCTGTGGGAGTTGGCGCTCCAATCGGGTTCCCCGATCTTTACGCCGTGCCAGGTTCGATCGCCGGTCCGCAGCAGTTCGTGCAGACTGCCAACGACGAAGGCAGGACTGGATTCGCTTTTCGCCAAGATGCCGGCCAGCCGAATCGCGCTGGAGGTGGGGACGCATTCGCCGTGGGTGAGCCGGCACTTGGGGTCGATGGGGCACGAAGTGATCGTGCGAACTCGGACCAGGTGAAACTGATTTCGCAGAGCGTGCGCAAGAACGATCGGATCGACGCCCGGCAACTGGCGCGGCTGGCACGAGCCGACCCGAAGCTGTTGTCGCCGATCCGGCACCGGGGAGAGCAGGCGCAGAGGGACTTGGCGGTGATCCGGGCGCGAGCGGAGTTGATGGAAGCGCGAACCCAGCTGATCAACAGCGCGCGGGGTCTAGTGAAACCGCTGGGAGAACGGCTGAAGAAGTGTGACGCCGATCAAGTGGGCGCAGGGTTGGGGGCCAGTTTGAGTGAGGGTGCCCAGGCAGCGGTTGGCGCTGCTGAAGACGGTGGAAGCGATCAGCGAACAGATCGGCAAGTACGACGAACAGATCGAGGGGATGGCGAAACGTTACCGGAGGAGAAGCTGCTGCAGGAGGTCTACGGAGTGGGGCCGCTGATCGCGCTGACGTACGTACTGACGCTGGAAGAGGCTGAGCGATTCGAGCACAGCCGGACGTGGGGCCGTATTTGGGGCTGACGCCGAAGCAGCACGATAGCGGAGAGAGTCAACCGGAGTTGGGGATCAGCAAGGCGGGAGACGGTTGCTACGGAGGCTGTTGGTGCAGGGGGCGCACTGCATACTGCGGAAGGGGGCGCCGGAAAGCGACCTGCGGACGTTGGGGGATGGGGAAGATGGGGAAAGGAGGGAAGCGCGCGAAGAAGCGGGCGATCGTGGCGGTGGCGCGGAAGTTGGCGGTGCTGCTGCATCACCTGTGGGCGACCGGGGAAGTGTACGATCCGCAATACAACCGCAAGGCGGCGGAGGCGGCAGCGGCTAAGGCGAAGGGCAAAGTAGCGGCATAAGAGAACCGGGTATTAAGGATTTGAGCTTGCGGAAGGAACGGAATCTGCGAGATATGCGAAAGCGCCGGGTTGGGCTGACTGCGGGAGCGCGGCTGGTCGTCGGGCACCAGGTGACTGGGACTCCACAGACCGCTACTTGAGAGAACTCACGTAGGCGTAGCTGCTATCGAAATACTTCTTCAGTTCCTGCGTCTTGGCGAGCAAAGCGTCGGGAACCTCAACATATTCGGGCTGGACTTTTCCGTAAGCCTCGCACAGTTTGGCCTGGTATTTCTTGAGGAATGCTTCGCGGTCTTCGGGAGGCAGCCGCAGGGCCAGCTTTCCTTCTTTGCTGAGATAACTGAACATGTGGCCGTTGAGCGAGGTGTACGGCACGGTCGCGCCTTTGCGTTCCACCTTCGGATTGGTGGCCACGAGCTTTTCATAAAGCTCGAGACTGTCCGCCTTTGGCATGGCTCAGTATACCTTCGAAACGGTCCGGATTGGGGGATAATCCGACAGTTTTACACCCGCCTCTACATCCAGCAGCCACACGTGGCGCGAACGGAAATAGTCCGCTAACTCGGCATTCTTTTCCGGACCCATGTCGCGCGCCCCGATTACGGGGAGCCATCGATGTCGGCGGAATTATGGACGTAGTCGTCATGCACGTTGTGGTGAGGGCCTGTAGCGGACGATGATCAGGTGGTCCGCCGTTCTCCAACACGCGATGGACGATGTTTGTCCCGCGTGCGATCGGTGGGCAAGGGTTTCGGCCCAGGTATTAGCCATTCTGCTACCGCCTGTCAGTCCGTTTCATATCCTTCGAGTATCTGTAAGTTATCCCCAGGCAATGCTATGGTCGTTTACGATGTCATGGAATCAAACACTGTTCGCGGTGGAAGCCCTGCTGGTGCTCGCATTCCTGGCATTCAATTATCACCCGGGCAAAACAGAAAAAGCCCTGAATCGGCTTGCGCGCCACCGGTTAGCGCCGCTTGCTGTGGGCGTATTCGCGCTCGCCCTGCGCGCCATCGTGCTTCCCATCGAGCCGATCCCAGTTGCCCGGGGTGATGACGAATTCAGCTATCTGCTCCAAGCCGACACCTTCGCTCACGGCCGCCTGGCGAATCCGACACCTCCCTTATGGGAGCACTTCGAGACGTTCCACGTCGATCAGCTTCCCACCTACGCCTCCATGTACCCTCCCCTGCCCGGGCTCGTTCTGGCGTTTGGCCAACTGCTGTTCCGAACGCCTTTCGCAGGCGTCTGGCTCAGCGTAGGGATCATGTGCGCGACACTTTGCTGGGCACTCCGCGGCTGGTTTCCTCCAGGATGGGCGTTCCTCGCTGCCGTGATTGCGGCCATCCGCTTGGGCGCCTTTAGTTACTGGGCCGACAGCTACTGGGGGGGCGCGCTGGCTGCCATAGGGGGGGCATTGCTCTTCGGCGCGCTGCCGCGATTGCTCCGCGCCGGCCGCAGCCGCGACGCGCTCCTCGCGGCACTCGGCATGGTGATTCTGGCCAACACGCGGCCTTACGAGGGTTCAGTCTTCTCCGTCGCGGTCGGGGTGGTGGCTCTCTGGTATATCCGTAAGCTCCGGCTCCGGACGATTGCCCCGGCCATGTGCGCCGTCCTGGTCTCGGCGGGCGCTCTTATGGCTTACTACAATTGGCGGGTCTTCGGCAGTCCCACTACCCTGCCATACACCATCAACCGCCAAACCTATGCCGTAGCGCCCGTGTACCTCTTCCAGAATCCCGGACCTCCGAAGGTGTACCGTCACAAGGAAATGCGGGACGTCTTCATGGGGTGGGAAATGGGCATCTTTGAAAGAGCGCGCACGCGGGAGGGCTTCCTCGCCGTGTGCATCGCCAAAATTTACTGGATCTGGAGTTTCTTCGTGGGGCCCGCCCTGACTCTCCCTCTGCTGGCTTTCCCAGGCACGTGGAGGAGTTGGCGCACCCGGGTCCTCCTCTTCATGTCTGTGCCTATCGCCCTCGCGAACATCGTCGTGCCGTTTTTCCAGCCGCATTATCTCGCTCCCGCTACGGTGGTCTTCTATGCCATGGTGATACAGGGGATGCGCGCTCTGAACCGAAATATGCCGCGAATCGGGCCGCGAGCCGTGCGCGCCATGCCTCTCGTCTGCATCGCCATGATCGGCGTGCGTGTGGCGCTGACCGCGTCCATGTTGCCCGACGATGTGGCATCCCCAACCAAAACGTGGGCGGGAACGTCACACACGTTTCGAGGCCGCGAGAACATCATCCATCGGTTGTTGGAACACGGCGGCAAGCATCTGATCGTCGTGCATTACGGCCCCCAACACGTCCTCGGCGAAGATTGGGTGCATAACGCCGCCGATATCGACGCCGCGCCGATAATCTGGGCACGGGATATGGGACCTGAAAAGAACACCGAGTTAATGCGTTGCTTCCGTACGCGAAAAGCCTGGTGGCTGGAAGTGGATACGGACGCGAAGCTGTCCCCTCTTTCAGAGCCAGCGCCGTGAGAGGGCGGGCGCCGGCCCTGATTACGCTTTCCAATGCCCAGGTGTTCTCTGTGGTTAACAATCATTCATCCTCTTTCTTGAGGCTTGTTTAGCATTCTAAGGCTCCATACGATACGTTCAGAAGCCCAGGCCGGGTTTTGGAGTAACCATTAGAATGCCCAAACAAAAAAAGAATCGATTGGTCTTTGGCATTGTCGCGTTGATTAGTGTGCCGATTGGATTAGCGGGCGCATTCGGGGTCAAGACGGTTCAAAGCCATTATCTGATTTCCAATTACCTTAAGACGCATGCCGTGAAGAAATTACAGCTCGGCGCTGGCGGGGTACAGGGATTCGACGATTGGCTGAATACCGATATCGAGCCGCACGCCGGCGAAGCGTATTTGGACGTGACGAAGCCATTTCCAATTCCAAGCGGTGTCCTGTCCTACATTTTTTCCGAACAGCTGTTTGAGCATATCTCCTACCGTGACGGGTTGGCGATGCTACGGGAGTGTCACCGGACGCTCAAGCCGGGTGGCAGGATCAGGATTACGACACCGAACATCTTAAGGCTGATCCAGCTTTTCCAAGACAACAAGACCGATGTCATGCGGACTTACATCGACGAAACAGTCAGCGGGGGGTATTGGGAGGAACCGCTGCCGAAGACGATCTCACCGGAGTGTGCAATTCTCAACTACGAAATGAGGAGCTTCGGCCATCAATTTATATACGATCCCAAGACACTGCGGGAGAGCCTGGAGCGCACGGGATTTGTGGCCGTCAAGGAGTTTGCGCCTGGCGAGAGCGACGACCCACAGCTCGCGGGGCTGGATATACGGCATAAAGCCGCGGTCCATGTGAGGAACGATTACGAAACTATGGTCTTTGAGGCTATACGCCCCTAGCAGGCTGCTGAAAAAGGCACATGGGCCGCTGATAAACGCAGGTCAACGCGGATAAGTTGTTTGTTTTCAATCGGTGTTTATCGGCGTTCATCGGCGGCTGGGCATTCCCGGTGTTTTTCAGCATCCTGCCAGCTAGAGGCCCCGCAACCGGGAGCGCTGGTCGCTGAACCATGCCGAACCCGCCCCTCTATTCTGCCGACTTGACGCCTCATCGCCGCCGAAATCGACGCAGCGTCCGTCATTTGGGATCGCGACATGGGACCCGAAGAAACGCCGGGTTACTCCATTACTCCATCGCGAAGAGCCTGGTGGCTCGATGTCGACACCAGCGCGAAAATATCGGCATTCACCGGTCCGCGAGCGCCTCTGACCGAGGCGCGATCACGAGCCAAGAGCTAAAACCTGGTTCATGCACTGAAGCGGGCGAAGGCTCCGGGGAGCCTAGCGTCGCGGAACTCTTGCGATCCACCCACCGGAGGTCACCCGAAAGGTGCAGAGCATCATCGCGGCCGCCAGGAACGCCCACCTGGGCGTGAACCAGCCGCCCAGCACAGCGTCGCGCGCATCAGTCCCACGCTCAGCCAGACGCCGGCGAAAGGCATTCCGAGCAGCAGCTTCCCGAGCGCGAGAACGAGTCGCAGCAAGTGCTGCCACATGGGGTGCATGGGGTTGGCGAGCCGGACGTCCAGGAAGGTGCCAGCCTGGAGCAGGTAGCTGAATTCATCGGGGCTGCGCAGTGGAAGGCGAGAGAACCCAATACCAGTAGGCTTCCACCAGACTCACCATACCATTCCACCTGCGCTAACTTATAGATACTCTAGGGATATGAAACATGTCGCCGGGGGTATTGCCGGGTGCTTGTGGCTGGGGTTGGTGGCGCTCCAGGGCGCGGATTCCGCCCGCGAACTGTTGGATGCCGCCGCGCAGGGTCGCACCGCGAAAGTCCAGGAACTGGTCGCGAAGGGAGCGCCGCTGGACGCACGGGACAAGGACGGGCGGACGCCTTTGATGCTGGCGGCGCAGCACGGCAACGCCGAGGCGGTCCGCTATCTGCTAGAAAAAGGGGCCGATGCCGCCGCCAGGGATCGCGCCGGGGCGACCGCGTGGGTGCTGGCGATGTTCGCCCCCGCGGCACATCGCGACACCGAGGACGTGCTCAAGCTGCTGCCGCAACCGCCGCGGCCGAAGCTCGCCATCGAGGCGAATTGGAGCGCCGCCAACCTGTACAGCTCGTGCGTGATTCAATTGGAGGAATTGGCCAAACTGATCGACAAGTTCCAGCCCGATCTTCTGGCGCTTCGGACGATCGGAAAGTACGCCGCCGCGTCGGGGCGGAGCCTGGTGGAAGACGGCGGGGTGAATGCGCGAGGAACCGGCCGCCCCGACGATAAGGCTTATGCCAACGGGGATGCGGTCCTGATTCTGACGGTGAAGCCGGGCGCAGCCTGCCTGCCCCAGGAATCCGCGGACCAGCTAAATCTGACACTGGATGCCAAATTGGTGCGCAGCCGCGATCGCGCGGTCCTGGTGCATAAACAGATCGGCGCGAGCGGGCTGAAACGGCTGCAAGTCCGCATAGTGACCGGGGAGGCGCAGTATCTTCCGGTGTATCAGGAGTGGATCGCTCCTTATAGCGAGCAGGCGTGGCGCGAAGCGGTGGAAGCTTGGTTCCGCGCGGAGTGAATCTGCTACACTACCTCTGAAATATGACTGGGAACGCTGTCAAAGATGCCGGGAATGCTCTCGGACGGAACCCCGATCGATTGACGCCGGCCGAACGGCTGGCCCTTGCCGGGAAGTACATCGCGCTGGAGATTTATTCTCCGGAGACGATCCCGCTGCGGCGGATCGAAGCCATCGGCGATTCGCTCGCCGAGTGTCTGCGGAATCTGAAATCGCGGGGACTCGACCCGACGAAGTTCGAGTTCACCAGGCTGAGCCGGCCGTATTAAGAGCTGTCAGCAATCAGCGTTCAGCCCAGAACGGGTTTAGTACCTGAAGGCTGAAAGCTGACGGCTGAGCGCTTAGTTCACTAGAAGAACCGCACGGGGATGTTCTTGCTCGAATATCCCAGCCCGATGGAAGCGGTGTATATCAGCCGGTTATAGGGACTAAAGCTGCTGCTCTGGTACTTCGTGGCGTAGAACGAAGCCACGAAGCTGATGTGGCTGAAGAGCTCGTGGCTCATTGCAAACGTTCCCGACAGCCCGCCGTATCCTCCCTGGATGTTCCCCAGTGAGAGCGCCCGGGCATAGACTACGCCGGCATTCAGACTCCACTTTCGCAGACCCGAGTAGCCGTAACCCGCCGAGGCGCTCTCCATCCTGGATGTCAAAAACAGGCCATTGCCCGGGGTTATGGATTCCCCGCCGGCCAGGTAGGCCACCCCGCGCTGGAACGACCGCGAGAGCCTGATCCCGAAATCGGGAGCCCAAAAAAGGTTGTTACTGATCGCCAGGGTGTTGGGCAGATTGCAAGTCTGCACGATTCCGGAAGGGCAGAGAATCGCCAGAAACGCCGGGTTGATGGGCACTACTTGCTCGAAACTGCTGGCAACCCGGGCAGCGCCGCCAAACAACGAAAGCTCGGTCCAGCGGGTGAATCGAGCGGACAGGCTTACCGTTCCGGAGTAGATGTCGGACCCGCCGACGCCGCCGGAGAACGCGAAGTGGTCATAGCCGAAAGTTCCGCCCACGGTCAAGCGGCGCGAAAGACGATATTGCGCGTCGGCGGTGGCCACCTCGCCCTTGGCGGAATAGAGATCGGCGGAACGGCGGAGATCCGTGAAATACCCTCCCCCGAAGGCAAAGGAAAGACGCGTGGTCGCCTGGTAGGTGAAATTGGCCAGAGTGCTGCTGTAGATGGTGCGGTTGTCGTAAAAATCGGTTGTGGGGATATTGCTCTGCGACGGGTCGAACGGCACGGAGGAGTTGAGTGAGACGGTCGCCGGCGGGAACTGCGTATACCACCCGGCGGCTTCCCGGAGCGTAAACAGGACGTGGCGCGAAAACTGGTGGGTCAATCCTAATGACAAGCCCTGGCTCAGACCGGCGAAATAGGTCGCCGTGGGGTAATCGTAAAAGCTGCCGCTGTATTGCACGCCGAAAGTGGTGTGTCTCCAGCGGTGAGAGCCGCTGAGCCCTACGGTAGCTCCATAGCCGAATACTCCGTTGGTGGATTGCAGTTGCCCCTGGGAATTGGTGGCCACCCCAAGCAAGCCGGTGGTATAGTTTCCCGTTAGAGACAACGAAAAGGCGAAATCCACCGTCGGAGTACTCATGGCCGCCGGCGCTTCCCCGCGCGAGAGGATCGCCGGACCGGCATATTGCGCGCCCGCGGGCACAGCCAGGCCGAACATGACGACGAGGGCGCGTAACAGCTTCAATCTATTCATCCTCCGAGGCCCCCGCCGAAATCCCAAACGCTGAGCCAAATCAAAGTCTGACGCGCGGCTCCATAGCCTGTCAAGCTGGCGGCGGACAATGCCTTACTTACATTACTACTGGTACCAAGCCAATTTTGCCCGAACGGCGCCCTGCGGGAATGGTTAACTCAATCCTGATTCTTTCTTTACGACTTCCTTATGTTCCGCACCGTAGCTTGGAATGGTGGAAACTCGCGGTGAGTTTCATATCGACCCGGATTGCCTGCAAGCGGACGAAGGATCGAGTGAACTGGAAATAGTGGTCCCATACACGGACCCGGAAACCACAGCCGCGGCACTGGCTCGTGCCGAAACGCTGACTGCGGGTCTGGAAGCCCGGGTGCAATTGATCGCCGTACATACCTTGCCCTATCCCGTACCGTTCGTGTGCCCCTCCCTGGTACACGCCCATTTGGTGGAACAACTGCTGGATCTGGCCGCTGGCTGCACGCTGACCGTACAGCCCCAGGTGGTTCTGGCGAGGGATCGTATGGACGGTTTCAAGTATGCCCTCAAGCCCTGCTCGACGGTGCTGGTCGCCAGTCACCGGCATATGTGGCGGACGCAAGAGGAAAAACTGGCGAGATCGCTAGCCGAGGCCGGCCACAAAGTGGCGTTGGTGCACATCGCATAGGTGAAAAAATGCTGGACCTGGTTTTCGTGCTGATTTCAATTCTGTTCTTCGTTGCCGGATGGGCCTTTGTAAAAGGCTGCGACCGCCTCTAGGAGATTCCATGGAATACATCTTGTCGCTTGTGATTGCCGCGGCTCTGGGTGCGTACCTGTTGTACGCCCTGTTGAAGCCCGAGAAGTTCTGAAGAGGATCCGATGACCGCAAACGGAATTCTGCAAATTGCGCTGTTTTTCGTGGTGCTGCTGGCCCTGACCAAGCCGTTGGGCGCGTTCATGGCGAAAGTGTTCGCGGGGGAGCGGACGCTTCTCCATCCCGTTCTCCGTCCGCTGGAAGTTGGGCTATACAAGCTGTGCGGGATAGACGAAAACGGCGAGCAGCACTGGACCCGGTACGCCGGTTCGATGCTGGCATTCAGCCTGGTGGGCATTCTTTTCAGCTACATCATCCTGCGTCTCCAGCAATGGTTTCCGCTGAACCCGCAGGGATTGGCGAACGTGGGGCCCGACCTGTCGTTCAACACGGCCGTCAGTTTTGGCACCAATACCAACTGGCAATCGTACAATCCCGAAGCGACCATGAGCTACTTCAGCGAGATGATCGCGCTGGCGACCCACAATTTCTGGTCCGCGGCGACGGGCATCTGCGTCGCCCTCGCCCTGGTACGCGGCTTTGCGCGCCACTCGGCGCAGACGCTGGGCAGTTTCTGGGTGGACTTTGTGCGTACCACGGTGTACGTCCTGCTGCCGCTTTCGGTGATCGGCGCGCTGCTCCTGGTTTCCCAGGGCGCGATTCAGAATTTCCACCCTTACACCAAGATGGCTACCGTCGAGGGCGCGGTACAGACCGTTCCGCAGGGGCCGCTGGCTTCGCAGGAGGCCATTAAGATGCTCGGCACCAACGGCGGCGGATATACCCAGGCCAACTCGGCGCATCCTTTTGAGAACCCCACGCCGTTTTCCAATTTCCTGCAGATGCTTTACATTTTCGTCATTCCCGCCGGGCTGACGTACACCTTCGGAAAAATGGTGAAGGATACGCGCCAAGGATGGGCGCTGTTCGCCGCCATGAGCGTCCTGTTCTTGGCGGGCGTCGCGGTGACGTACCCCGCCGAGGCTTCGGGGAATCCGAACCTCGGTAAGGCCGGCCTGGAAACCACGGCCACCGCCACTCAACCGGGCGGCAACATGGAAGGCAAAGAGGTGCGCTTCGGCATCGCCAACTCCGCCCTCTTCACGGTAATCACAACCGACGCCAGTTGCGGAGCCGTGAACAACGCGCACGACAGCCTGACGCCCCTGGGAGGACTGGTGCCGCTGGTCAATATCGAACTGGGTGAAGTGATTTTCGGAGGCGTGGGCTCGGGACTGTACGGCGTTCTGCTCTTCGCCATCCTGGCGGTGTTTATTGCGGGTCTGATGGTGGGCCGCACGCCGGAGTATCTGGGTAAGAAGATCGAGCAGAAAGAAGTCAAAATGGTGATGCTGGCGGCGCTGGTGCTGGCGTTTACCATCCTGGGCTTCTCGGCGGTGGGCGCGGTGATCCACTTCCCGAAAAACAGTTGGGTGAATTCGCCGGGCGATGCCGTGGCGAACCTGGGCAACAATGGACCGCACGGGCTCACGGAAATGCTGTACAGCTATACCAGCGCGGTGGGCAACAACGGCAGCGCTTTCGCCGGCATCAACGCCAACACGCCGTACTTCAATGGAACCATCGGAATCGCCATGTTGTTCGGACGGTTCCTCATGATGATCCCGCTGCTGGCCGCGGCGGGCAGCCTGGCCCAGAAAAAGCTCGTGCCCGTTTCGGCCGGCACCTTCCCGACGCATGGGCCGCTGTTTGTGGGCCTGCTGGTGGGCGTCACGGTAATTGTGGGCGCGCTCACATTCTTCCCTGCGTTATCGCTGGGGCCGATCGTGGAACACTTTTTCATGAACGCCGGCAGGCTCTGGAGTTAATATCATGGCAACTACGATGACACCACCACCTCCCGTTACCGATCCCGTCTCGCTGATGCCGAAAAAGGGCTCGCGGGCGCGTCCCCTGTTCGATCCGCCGATCGTCAAACGAGCCTTAAAGGACTCGTTCATCAAGCTCAATCCGCGCGGGATGATGAAGAATCCGGTCATGTTCGTGGTGGAAGTGGGCGCCGCCATGACCACCATGCTCGCGGCGCGCGATATCGCTGTCGGTGCCGCGCTCGCGGGCTTCACGTTCCAGATTACGCTGTGGCTGTGGTTCACGGTGCTGTTCGCCAATTTCGCGGAAGCCATGGCGGAGGGCCGCGGTAAAGCGCAGGCCGACACGCTGCGGAAGACGAAAACCGAAACCACCGCGCGGCTGCTCGTAAACGGCAGCGGCAAGACGCAGATCGTGGCCGCGACGCAGCTTCGCGCGGGCAACGTCGTGTTGGTGGAAGCCGGCGAGACCATCCCCGGCGATGGCGACGTGATCGAAGGCATCGCCAGCGTGGACGAATCGGCCATCACCGGTGAAAGTGCGCCGGTAATTCGCGAATCGGGCGGCGACCGCAGCGCCGTCACGGGCGGAACCAAGGTGCTTTCCGACTGGATCAAGGTGAAGATCACGTCCAACCCCGGCGAAACGTTCCTCGACCGCATGATCGCGCTGGTGGAAGGCGCGGCGCGGCAGAAAACCCCGAACGAGATCGCGCTGAATATCGTCATCGCGGGGCTGACGCTGGTATTCCTGCTGGCGGTGGTGTCGTTGCAGCCGTTCGCCATCTACAGTGTGTCGGCCAGCGGTAGCGGCACGCCGCCAACCGTGACGGTGCTGATCTCGCTGCTGGTCTGCCTCATCCCCACCACCATCGGCGGATTGCTTTCGGCCATCGGAATCGCCGGCATGGATCGCGTGATGCAGCACAACGTGCTGGCGATGAGCGGAAAAGCGGTGGAAGCGGCGGGCGACGTAAATACCCTGCTGCTCGACAAGACCGGCACCATCACGCTGGGCAATCGCCAGGCGGTGGAATTCATCCCCGTGGGCAACATCCACGAGAGCGAATTGGCGGACGCGGCGCAGCTTTCCAGCCTGGCGGACGAGACGCCGGAAGGCCGGTCGATCGTCGTGCTGGCGAAGCAGAAATACAACATTCGCGGCCGCGAAGTGGCGGAGCATGAGGCGCACTTCATTCCCTTCACGGCGCAGACGCGTATGAGCGGCGTGGATATCGACGGGCGGCGCATTCGCAAGGGCGCCACCGAGCAGGTAATCGAGTTCGTGCACGAGCATGGCGGCGCGGCGCCGGGGGAGCTGACCGATATTACCGAGCGCATCTCGCGCTCCGGCGGAACCCCGCTGGTGGTGGCCGACCGCGATCGCGCTCTGGGCGTGATTCATCTGAAAGACGTGGTAAAGGGCGGAATGCGCGAGCGCTTCCAGCAATTGCGCGCCATGGGCATCCGCACCATCATGATCACGGGCGACAATCCGCTGACCGCGGCGGCCATCGCGGCGGAAGCGGGCACGGACGATTTCCTGGCCCAAGCCACGCCCAAAGACAAGATGGACCTGATCAAGAAGGAGCAGGCCGGCGGCCGGCTGGTGGCTATGACGGGAGACGGCACCAACGATGCCCCCGCGCTGGCGCAGGCGGACGTAGGCCTGGCGATGAATACCGGCACCATGGCCGCCAAAGAGGCCGGCAACATGGTCGACCTGGACAGCAATCCCACCAAGCTCATTGAAGTGGTGGCGATCGGCAAGCAGTTGCTGATGACCCGTGGCGCGCTCACCACGTTTTCAATCGCCAACGACGTGGCGAAATATTTTGCGATTCTGCCGGCGATGTTCATGGGAACGTATCCGGTGATGGAAAAGCTCAATATCATGGGCCTGCATAACGCCCAGAGTGCGGTTCTGGCGGCGGTGATTTTCAACGCCCTGATCATCATTGCGCTGATCCCGCTGGCGCTGCGCGGAGTGAAATACAAGGCCATGAGCGCGGCGTCGCTGTTGCGGCGCAACCTCATGATTTACGGGGTGGGCGGTGTGATCGCACCCTTCCCGGGCATCTGGCTGATCGACAGGCTGCTGGTGTTGCTGCATTTGGCGTAGGAAAAATATGGGCCACGGATGGACACAGATAAAAGCACTCCTTATCCGTGTGTATCTGTGTGCATCCGTGGCCAATAAGGGTTTGTTAATTATGAAACAACTAATCATTGCCGTTCGCGTGACCCTGGTATTCGCCATCCTGACCGGCGTTGCATATCCGCTGCTGGTGACCGGCCTCGCGAAGGTGATTTTCCCGCGCCAGGCGGATGGCAGCCTGATCCAGGCCAACGGCAAGACTATCGGGTCGGAGCTGATCGGCCAGAAATTCTCCCGGCCGGAATATTTCCAGGGCCGTCCCTCCGCCGCCGGCAATGACGGCTACGATGGTTTGGCCTCAGGCGGCTCAAATCTCGGCCCCACCAACCAGCACCTGGTGGATCGCGTGCAAGGCGATGTGAAGAAATTCCGCGAGGCCAACCCGGCGGCAACCGGTCCTCTGCCAGCCGATCTTTTGACCATGTCGGGCAGCGGGCTCGATCCCCACATCAGCCCGGCTTCAGCCGAAGTGCAGATCCCGCGCGTCGCCGCCGCCCGCGCCATGACCGCCGACGCCCTGCGTGAGCTGGTGGCGTCCCATACCGAGGGCCGCCAGTTCGGCATTCTGGGCGAACCGCGTGTAAACGTTTTGAAACTGAATCTGGCGCTCGACGAAACCCATCCCGTGAAGAAGTAATTGGCCAGATTGCCGCCCGGCGGATTATCCTGGGGAGAATGCCGAGCGTCGACAATGTCCGGCCCAATCCGGAAGAACTACTGCGCAAGGTCCAGGCCGATGAGCGGCGGGAAAGCCGCGGGCGGCTGAAGATCTTTCTGGGGTATGTTTCGCGCGTGGGCAAGTCGTTCCGCATGTTCGACGAGGGGCGGCGGCGCAAGGAACGCGGGCAGGACGTGGTGGTGGGCGCGCTGCAATCGGGCGTCACGCCGGAGATTCAGGAAATCCTCAAGCGGCTCGAAATCGTCCCTACGCTTCCCGCCAGGCACGCCGGCCGCGATTATCAGGTAATGGACATGTCGGCGCTCTTCCGCCGGCACCCGCAAGTCTGCCTCATCGACGGGTTGGCATACGACAATCCTCCCGGCAGCCGGAATCCCCACCGCTGGCAGGACGTGAGCGAGTTGCTCGACCGCGGAATTGCCGTCATTACAGCCGTCAATCTGCAACACATTGCCGAGCAGCAGTCGGCGGTGGAGCAAATTACCGGAAAACGCGCGTCCAACAGCATCCCGCAGGAGTTCCTGCACGAGGCAGACGAAATCGAGGTGGTGGACGCGCCTCCCGACGCTCTCCGCGATCGCCAGAAGGACAGTTCCCTTCTCGACGCGCGCCGCCTGGCCGAGCTCCGCGAACTGGCGCTGCTGCTGGCAGCCGACGTGGTAGACCGCCAGTTGCAGGAATATCTGGATTCGCACGGAGTAGCGGCGCGATGGGGCGCGCAGGAACGCATTCTGGTGTGTTTGACACCGCGCAGCAATGCCTACGACATGCTGCGCAGCGGACAGCGCAACAAGCTGCGCTTTCATGGGGCCTTGCTCGCGGCATACGTGGAACAGCCCAACCTTCCGCCGCAGGACCGCGAACTCCTCGACAAGCACCTGGCGATGGCGCGCGAAATGGGCGCCGAGGTGCACTGTCTGAAAAGCGGCGATTTCGTCGAAGCCATCCTGAAATTCGCGCGCGAACAGCGGATCACACAATTGTTTTTGGGGCATACCGGACGGCCCGGACGGGCATGGTTTTCGCGCGGTCCAATTGACCGCCTGATCGATGGCGCCGAAGGGTTCGACGTCCGCCTGTTCCCGCACAGGAGCACGCTGTGAGCGCCCGGGGAAAGCTCAAGGTTTACCTGGGGTACGCCGCCGGCGTGGGCAAGACTTACCGCATGCTGGAAGAGGCCCAGGAACTGCGGCAAAAGGGCGCCGACCTCGTCATCGGCTATTTCGAGCCGCACGGCCGCAGGGAAACCATCGCCAAGACCGAAGGGATGGAAGTCGTACCCAGGCGAGCGCTGACGTACAACGGCTCACAGTTCGAAGAAATGGACACCGACGCCGTGATCCGCCGCAAGCCGAAGATCGCGCTGGTAGACGAGTTCGCCCACACCAATGTGCCCGGCAGCGAGCGCGTGAAGCGCTGGCAGGACGTGCACGCCATTCTGGACGCCGGCATCGACGTCCTGACCACCATGAACGTGCAGCACCTGGAGAGCCTGAACGACCAGGTATTCCATGCCACCGGCATTCGCGTGCGCGAGACCGTGCCCGACTGGGTGGTGGACGAAGCCGACGAGCTGGTTTTCGTGGACCTCACGCCGGGCGCGCTGCGCAACCGGCTGGAGCGCGGAGTGGTCTATTCGCAGGAAAAAGCCCGCCGCGCCATGGAGAATTTCTTCAGCGAAACCAATCTCACGGCGTTGCGCGAGATGGCGTTGCGTCACACGGCCCATGAGGTGGAAGAAAAGCTGGATGCCGAGGACGCGGCCGCCGTGCTCGGCGAAACGCCCGGCGAGCCTGCGTCGCCTCAGGTTCCCGCCAAAAGGGAGCGGATTCTGGTCTGCCTCACGGGACGGCCGTCCTCCGCCATCCTCATCCGGCGCGGAAAACGTGTCGCTGATTACATCCACGCGGATTGTCTGGCGGTCCACGTGGGCGACCCGACGCACGATCGCGAAGCCGTGGAGCGCCACATGAGTTTTGCGCGCAACTTGCGCATCGATACCCACGTCCTACCAGGTAGCGATGTACCGGGCGCGATCACCAATTTCGCCCGCGCTCAAGGAGTCACGCAGATTTTCATGGGACGTTCGGCGCCTTCACCCTGGTGGAAGCGATATCGCGAAACCACCGTGCAGCAGGTGGTTCGCCAGGCTCGCGACATGCAGATCACGATCGTGGCGGAAAGGCACCGATAAGTGAAATGGGCGGTTATGCTGGCGGCAGTGTGTCCGACGTTCGCGGCGCCTGCGCAGCCGCCCTCCATCGATAGCGCTCTGCACTCGTTATACGATTTCGATTTTCCGGCGGCGCACGCGGCACTGAACACCTACATCGCGGCGCACCCTGAGGAGGCGCTGCCCTTCGCTTTCCGCGGCGCGGCGTACCTTTTCCAGGAACTCGACCGGTTGGGCGCGCTCGAAAGCGAATTCCTCACCGACGACGACCGCCTGGTGGAGAAAACGCGCCCGAAACCCGATCCCGCGGTGCGCAGGCAGTTCCTCGAAGCCATGAACGACGCGCGGACGCGTGCCGAAGCGGTGCTGAAATCGCATCCGGACGACCGCGACGCGCTTTTCGCTATGTGCGTGGTATCGGGAGTCTCCACCGATTACATGGCGCTGGTGGAGAAGCGGCAGATCGCGAGTCTTTCTCCCGCGAGGCGCGCCAATGATTACGCGCAGCGTCTTCTCAAACTCGATCCCAAGTTCTACGACGCTTATCTGACTGCCGGATTTTCGGAATACATGGTCGGCAGCCTGCCGTTTTTCATCCGCTGGTTCGTCCATTTCGATCACGTGGCGGGTGACAAGCAGCGCGGAGTCGCGAATCTCGAACTGGTGGCGCGCGAAGGCCGTTATTTCGGCCCTCTGGCCAAGATCTTTCTGGGGATCATCGATCTGCGCGAGAAAAAGCCTCAGCAAGCGCGGGAACTGCTTTCCGAACTGGTGCGCGATTATCCACGGAATCCGCTTTATCGCAAGGAACTCGACAAGTTGGACCGCAAGCCGGCCTACGCCGGCCGCTGACGGCTGCAAGGCACCGCTCCCTCGGAAGCCGTCAATAATTGCGTTCGCTCCTACTGAGCCACGACCGCGAGGGAGTGGTGCCTTTCCTCCGAACGGAACGACAAAAGCACCGTCGCGGTAGGGATGGCCGTTGCCAGCCACCCCCCGCACAGACCCGTACTTGCAGGATCTACTGCATACGGTTCTTACCTTGGATGTGACCCCTTACGGAGTCTGGCGTCGAA
>Ga0181521_10001225_pt1 | contig 31917 bp, 29 predicted proteins | sample PEATcosm2014_Bin_32_FD_119764 | JGI IMG/M metagenome (GOLD analysis project Ga0181521, IMG submission 119764) | Peatland microbial communities from MTU Mesocosm Facility, Houghton, MI, USA - PEATcosm2014_Bin02_60_metaG | ecosystem: Environmental > Terrestrial > Soil > Wetlands > Peat | place...
AAACACCACGACGATGACGAGGCCGATGGAAATGAGCAGCGTCCTCTCGACGTCACTGACAGCGGCGCGGATGGTTGTGGTGCGATCAAGAACGATGGTGGTATCGATGCCGAGCGGAATGGAGGCCTGGATAAACGGAAGTTGCGCGCGTATGCGGTCGACCGTGGCAATGATGTTGGCGCCGGGCTGGCGGAAGATGATGACCATAACCGCGCGCTTGCCGTTCAAGTAGCCAGCAGCACGGAGGTTTTGCACGGAGTCTGTCACCTGAGCGACATCGGACAGGCGGATCGCCGCGCCGTGGTTATAACCGACGACGAGCGGCTTGTAGTCGTCTGCTTGCGAGATCTGGTCGTTGGCAAGGATGTCTGCGGTCACCATGCCATCAGAGATTTGGCCTTTGGCCAGGTCAGCGTTCTGCAGGCTCAGCACGGACTGCAAATTCGCAAGGGTCAGTCCACAGCTGGCCAATTGTGTGGGATTTGCCTCCACACGCACGGCCGGCAATGCGCCACCTCCGGCAGTGACCTGCCCTACGCCCTGTATCTGCGACAACTTCTGCTCTACGACGGTGGAGGCCTCGTCATACAGTTTCGCGGGGCCGTACTTGTCTGATGTAAGACCGAGGATCATGATCGGCGAATCGGCGGGATTGACCTTGCGATAGGTCGGATTGCCCGGCAGGTTGGTGGGCAGATAGGTTCGGGCCGCATTGATGGCGGCCTCCACATCGCGTGCCGCGCCATCAATATCGCGGCTGAGGTCAAACTGAATGGTGACCGATGTGCTGCCGAGCGTGCTGGCGGAGGTCATCTCCGTCACGCCTGCAATATGACCGAACTGCCGTTCTAGGGGAGTGGCGACGGACGACGCCATAATGTCGGCGCTGGCTCCCGGCAAGTTTGCACTGACTGCAATAGTCGGAAAGTCGACCTCCGGCAGAGGCGATACCGGCAGCACCTCAAAGGCAATCGCCCCGGCAAGGGCAATCGCCACCGTGAGCAGCGTGGTAGCCACCGGCCGCTGAATGAAGGGTGCGGAGATGTTCATGCGGGCCCTGCCAGTTCTGCGTCTCCGGTTTCCGGCTTGTTCGATTGGTGCGCAAAGCGCTGCGCTAGATTGTCAAAGAAGATGTAGATGACGGGCGTGGTGTAAAGCGTGAGCACCTGGCTCAGCAGCAGTCCGCCCACCATGGCGATGCCCAGCGGCCGGCGCAACTCGGAACCAAAACCAGTTCCGAGTGCGAGCGGTAGCCCAGCCAGCAGCGCGGCCATGGTGGTCATCATAATGGGGCGGAAGCGGAGCAGGCAGGCCTCGTAAATTGCATCCGTCGCGTTCTTACCGTGCTTCCGCTCACCTTCCAGCGCGAAGTCGACCATCATAATGCCGTTCTTTTTCACGATGCCGATCAGCAGGACAATGCCGATGACCGCGACCATGTTCAAATCCTGATGGAAGAGAAGCAGTGCGAGCAAAGCGCCAACGCCCGCTGACGGTAGCGTGGACAGAATGGTGATCGGGTGGACAAAGCTCTCATACAAAACACCCAGCACGATGTACACGGTGACTAGAGCAGCAAGAATGAGCAACGGCACATTGGTTAGCGAATCCGTGAATGATGCCGCGGTGCCTTGAAAACCTGCCTGCAGGCTGGGAGGCATGTGCATGTCTTTCTGCACTTTGTCGACCGCCGTAATGGCGTTGCCTAGCGCGGCATTGGGCGCGAGATTGAACGACACGGTGATGGCCGGAAATTGACTCTGGTGGGTAATAGCGAGCGCCTCGGTCGTCTTCTCAAAGTGCGAGAAAGCGCTCAGCGGCACGGCATTGCTTGTGGCCGAACTGGTAGTGCCCGCAGAGTTTGCTCCCTTGCTCGACGTCGAGGGGTTGCTCGCCGAAAGCGCGTTCACAGGCGGAGCGAGGGTATTTGCCGAGGGAGTGTACTGCGCTGAAGTCGTCAGCGCATTGGACCCTGCGGAGGATGATCCGGAGGACGCGAATGAGGAGGAGGCTCCGGTACCTGTTGCGCCTGCAGACGCATTGGACTGGATGTAAAGATGGTTCAGGTTGTTCGGGTCCTTCTGAAATTGCGGTTCACTCTCAAGAACAACGTGGTACTGATTCACTTGCGTATACATCGTGCTAATCTGGCGCTGGCCGAAGGCATCATACAGGGTGTTATCGATGGTCGCAGGCGCGATGCCCAGTCGCGAGGCGGTAACCCGGTCAATCACCAGAGATACAGCCAGCCCTCCCGTTTGTTGATCGGTGGCAACATCTTCCAGTTCCGGCAACTGCTTCAGTCGGTCGACGAAACGGTTGGTCCAGTCATTCAGTTCCTTTGCATCGGGGTCCTCGAGCGTGTACTGGTATTGCGTGCGACTCACCCGATCGTCCACGGTAATGTTCTGCACCGGTTGCATAAACAGCTGTATTCCCTGAACCTGGTTCACTCTAGAGTTGAGCCTGCGGATTAGGTCTGACGCACTGATCTTGCGCTGGTCGAGCGGCTTCAAATTGATCGACATCCTGCCGCTGTTCGTCGTTGTATTCGTTCCATCCGCGCCGATAAACGACGAGATGCTTTCAACCGCCTGGTCATCCAGAACTGCCTTTGTAAGCTCCAGTTGCTTCTCTGCCATGGCCTTTGAGCCAATCGTCTGCGGCGCCTGCGATATGCCCTGGATGACGCCCGTGTCCTGTACCGGGAAAAATCCTTTGGGGATGATGATGTAAAGGAAAACCGTAAGCAGGAGTGTGGCCACCGCGACCAACAGCATAAGGGTCTGGTAGCCAAGGACAAACTTCAGCGTCCGGCCATAGAACGCGATCATCCCCTCGAAAGCACGTTCCGACGCTTGATAGATGCGTCCCTGCTGCTCTTTTGGCTTGTGCCGCAAGATTCGCGCACTCATCATGGGTGTGAGGGTAAGGGAGACCACTGCCGAAATGACGATCGTGACGGCAAGGGTCACGGCAAACTCGCGGAACAGGCGCCCCACCACGTCACCCATAAACAACAGCGGAATCAGTACGGCAATGAGCGACACGGACAGCGAGAGAATGGTGAAGCCAATCTGCTCCGCACCCTTGAGCGCCGCTTCCATGGGTGGATCGCCGGCTTCGATGTAGCGCGAGATGTTCTCGATCATCACAATGGCATCGTCCACCACGAAACCGGTGGAGATGGTCAATGCCATCAGCGATAAGTTATCCAGGCTGTAACCAAGGATGTACATCGCCGCGAAAGTGCCAACCAGTGACAGCGGCACAGCCACGCTCGGGATAATGGTGGCATAGAGACTCCGCAAGAAGAGGAAGATGACCAGCACGACGAGGCCGACCGTCAACAACAATTCGAACTCAACGTCGGAAACCGATGCTTCGATAGCGGTTGTAAGATCGGTGAGCGTGGTTACCTGAATGCCCGTGGGTAGATTGGCCTGCAGCTGCGGCATGAGTTGCTTGATGCTCTTGACCACGCTGATGGTGTTGGCTCCGGGCTGGCGTTGCACATTCAGGATGACCGCGGGGTTCTGATTCATCCACGCTGCCTGATTATTGTTCTCTACGCCATTCACGATGCGTGCTACGTCGGTCAGCATCACCGGCGCACCGTTACGGTAGGCAACTACAACCTTCCGATAGTCGTCGCTGGTGACCAGCTGATCGTTGGCGTCGATCTGGTAATCTTGCCGCGGCCCATCGAAGTTCCCCTTGGCGGCGTTCACACTGGCCTGGGTCAGCGCCGTGCGCAGGTCTTCCAGGTTAATGCCGTAGGATGACAGAGCCGTGGGGTTGGCTTGAATGCGGACGGCGGGTTTTTGGCCGCCGCTGATGGTTACAAGACCGACCCCGCTGAGCTGCGAGATCTTAGGCGCAAGGCGCGTGTCCACAAGGTCCTCGACCTGGGAAAGCGGCATGGAACTTGAGGTGATGGCCAGGGTGAGCACAGGGGCATCGGCTGGATTCGTTTTGCTGTAGATCGGCGGCGATGGCAGAATGGATGGCAAAAGGCTCTGCGACGCGTTGATGGCAGACTGCACCTCTTCCTCAGCTACATCAATATTCAGCGCGAGGTTGAACTGCAGCACAATGACGGAAGTGCCGCCAGAGCTGGTGGAGGTCATCTGGCTCAAACCCTGCAGTTGGCCGAATTGGCGCTCCAGTGGCGCCGTCACTGTCGTCGCCATCACAGTCGGGCTTGCTCCTGGATAAAACGTGAGTACCTGAATGGTCGGATAATCGACTTGCGGCAATGCGGAGACAGGCAGTTGTGTATAGCCAACAATGCCGACCAGGAGGATTGCCGCCATCAGCAAAGCGGTGGCTACTGGCCGCAAGATAAACGGACGCGATGGACTCACGGGGCGCTGCTCCCGTTCGTGCCGGCCGGGGCAGGCTGGGTCGAAACCACGACCGCGACGTTGTCCTGCAACTTATCGAAGCTGCTGTTGGCGACAACGTCTCCAGGATTGATGCCGTCAACCTGCGTCACACCGCCGTCTGTAACTCCCGTCTTTATGCTGCGCATATGAGCAACATTGTTTTGAATCACATACACGAACGATGCTTGACCATTTTGTTGAATCGCGGATGCTGGAATCAGCGTCACTCCCTGCAGCGTATTCACCAGCAGCCGCGTGTTAACAAACTGGTTTGGGAAGAGGGCATCGTTCTTGTTGTCGAAGACGGATCGTGCTTTTACTGTCCCGGTGGTAGTGTCAATCTGGTTGTCGAGCGTCAGCAGCTCCCCGCTTGCGATTTTCGTCTTCGCAGTACGATCAAAGGCATCGACGTTGAGCCTGGCCTTCGCGCTCAGGCGAGCTTCGACTGGGCCGAGATTGTCTTCCGGTATTGTGAAAATTACGGTGATGGGCCTCAACTGCGTGATGACGGCCAGAGTCACGGTTCCAGCAGACTGCACCACGTTGCCCGGATCCACCAGCCGTAAACCCACCCGCCCAGCGATGGGAGCGGTGATATGACAGTATTCGACCTGGATCTGGTCGTATTGCACCGCTCCTCGGTCGTTTTTCACTGTGCCCTCTTCCTGCAGCACAAGCTTTTCTTGGTCATCCAAGGTTTGCTTTGCAATCGCGTTGCGTACCCACGCTGCACGGTAGCGCTCAAGGTCCATCCGTGCTTGTGCAAGCATGTTCTCGTCTCGCTCGAGCGCACCTTGCGCTTGCAAAAGAGTCGCGCGGTAGGGACGCGAATCGATGTCAATCAGCCGATCGCCCTTACGTACGAGCTGGCCCTCTTTATAGTGCACGGCGACGACTAGGCCATTCACCTGGCTGGAAATCGAAGCGGTATAGACCGGGGTGACCGTGCCGATGGCGTCGAGGTAAACGCCGATGTCACCCTTTTGAGCCGTCGCGGTCGTAACCGTGATCTTCGGCGGCGCTGGCGCGACTTTTTTTGCCTCCTCGTGGTGGCGTAATACCAGCACAAACGCCAGCACCAGGACGAGCAGCAACAGAATCCATATGACGACCCGCACTACTTTATGTCGATGAGATTTCGAATCGTGAGCCGGAAGTTGATGGTTAGGGCCGATGAATGGATGCTCATTGGTATCAGCGGTCAGAAGGAATCTCCTTTTTCAGCTCCGAATCGCCCCAACAGGTTTCCTTTTTGACTGCGAAAATGCGGAGCATTGTATACCCGTTCGTGCCTCCCGGCGTTGCTTGAACCGAGATCCATCTGATCCGCTCCCGACCGTTTCCAGGGGGTGGGGGTGAGGAAGGGGTTGTAAACCAGAATTTCCTTTTTGATCTCGAAAACGACACCGAGCATACACCCATCCCGCCTGTTCGCCCCGGTGTGAAACGATTCTTCATCGGAGCACTCCCAACGGTCTTCCATCCGCACCGGCACGGCCAGAGTCGCCCCATTTGTGCCCTGTTTTCGCAACACCTCTCCTTACCCCAGCCCCGCTGTAGACAGATTCCGCTGCTGACGTGGCCACCCGCTCTCTATCCCGTCGGCACCGGTAGCAGCACGATCCGGCCCAGCATCGCCGCGAACCGCCGCCGGTTCAGGTGCCCCTCCGCAAGGAGCAGCCAGTAGTACCGCGCATGCTTCACCAGGCGTCCGCCGGTCTTTTACTGGGGAGGACAGGTCCTGACCTCTTCGGAAGCGGGAACCGCCGCCGGTAACGCTTGTGGCTCTTATGCCCGAATGTAAAGAAAAAGGCAAATGGGACTTGACAGGCAACTATTCCTTGTCGGTTGCCTCAGGCGATCTCCTTTATCTGGCTGGCAAATGGTACGTCACGTCATCAGACACTGAGGAGATCTAGAAAAGCCCGAGAACTGACAATGCGGATGCCTTCGTGCTCCTTCAGGGCGAGCAGATCTGGGTCTCCGGTAACGACGAATGCCGCGCGGCCTTCGACGGCAGCCGCGATGTACTTGTCGTCATCAGGATCATCGCTAACACCGGCCACCTCATACTCGCCGGCGACGAATTGAGCCAGCACGACGATGTCCTCGAACCATAGCTCCGGGTCGAGGCCTCGACGGATGTACTTTCGGACCTTGGGATAGGCCAACGCGCGCAAGACCTCATCGACGATCGCCTGCGATACGACAATCTCAAAGGCTGCATCACGTAGAAATCGCTCGATGATCTGACCCGGTGGGCCATCACCGCGTACCGCCGCGCTCACGTAAATGTTCGCGTCAAGGACCGCGCGAGGCATTGGTCACCTTGTCTTGCGCCGGGACTTCGGCACTTGGCCGCGAGCCCATTGCTGTGCTTCGAGCGCCAGTTCCGTTGCCTGCTTGTTGGTCAGAGGGCTGGGCCTCTGGTCATCCATGAATTCGAGCGCGTGGCGCCGCGCGAACCTTCGCATCTGCTCAAGCCGCTCGACCGGCACCAAGGCGGCCAGCGGCTTGCCTTTGCGCTCGATGATGAACTCGTCATGTCGCAGAGCGATGCGGTTTAGCATGTCGCCAATTCGCTGACGGACGTCGATGGTGGAAACCTTCTCGGGCATGAAGACCTCTTGCAACCATTATAGTTGCCCTACATGCAATGGCAAGTCCCTGCAATTCCAGCAGCCCCTGTCCTTGGAGGAAGTCCTGCCGGACCTCGTCCAACTGGAAACCCCGGCCATCGGACCTCAATGTGCCGCCAACTCCTACTGTTGCTGCCCTGGGACCGGCCCCATCACCCGTGAATTGCTCTGTGGCAGTCGGAGCACACAGTGATCAGATTGCCCTCGGAGTCATCGCCCGACTGGCTTCTGCGCTGGATGTGGTGGACCTCGAGCCCGCGCAGGGAACCGCAAGCTTGGCAGCGCCAGCCATCCCGTTTGAGGATTTCCTGGTGCAGCCTGTGGTAGGCATCGGCATCCAGCCGAATCCGGCGGCGCTCTCCTGAGGACGATTTCACGCGGCCTCCATTACCTGCAGCAGGAATTCCTGTTTCTGCGCAGCCGGCAGAAAGCGAAAGAGGCGGAGCATGGCAGGCCTGTATCCAATCACGCGCCGCTTGCGCGGAGGGCGGCCAACCTCCATGGCTCCCTACCACGTGATTCTTGGTACAAGCGAAGGGCAGCAGCTCCTGTTTCAGCGGCTCGGCTTGCAACGCGTGGAGTAGGCCCGCTCCTGTTCGGCCGGCCCTTTCCGACACACCCAGCCCCGGGTTATCATGCTGTTTGCCCTTCGTTCGCTTTCCAAGGCGGTGCCCGCGCTGAACAGCAAACATTGGGGCAATCGGTACTTCTATGCCGGCCGCTGGCAAGGTGTGGAGTGCAGCGTGGGCAAAAGCGCATGAAGGATTCTCCAATTCGCGTTCTCGCTCTGGTCCATAGCATCCCGGATACCTCGCCGGGCCAGCGTTTTCGCCTCGAACAATGGGAGCCAAAGCTGCGCGAACTGGGAGTGGAAGTGACCTTTACCGCTTTTGAGGACGCGGAACTGCATGCGCTTCTCTACCGGCCGGGGCACTGGCTGGAGAAGATGCGGCTGATCTCGAACGCCTTTGGCCGCCGAGCCCGGTTGATGAAAACCTTGGGATCCTACGACGCGGTGTATGTGCTTCGTGAGGCCTCGCTGTTGGGGCCGCCAGTTTTTGAGCGCTGGGTGCACCGTGCGGGGATTCCTATGGTGTTCGATTTTGACGACGCGGTGTTTGTGCCCTACCGCAGCCCTTCGAACGGATGGCTGAGCCTGCTGAAATTTTCCGGCAAAACCCGGACCGCCTGCCAGTTGGCTTCCCACGTCATGGCCGGCAATCCCTATCTCGCCGAATACGCCTCCTCGGTGAACCCCAACGTGACCATGATTCCCACGACTATCGACACTGCGAAATATCGGATCGAGCCGCGTGCGGCCTCCGAGGTGCCGGTGATCGGGTGGACCGGCAGTTACAGCACGGTGCAACACCTGGATACCCTCCGCGGCGCGCTGCAGCGGCTGGCCCGTGAGGAACGCTTTCTGCTGCGCGTAATCGGCACCCCCAGATACGAGTTGGGCGGGGTGGAAGTGGAAGCTATGCCGTGGCGGGCCAACACCGAAATCGAGGACCTGCGCGCCATCGACATCGGGATCATGCCCCTGCCGGATGATGCCTGGAGCCGCGGCAAGTGCGGGTTGAAAGCGTTGCAGTACATGGCGCTCGGCGTTCCCACCGTGTGTTCTCCCGTGGGCGTGAATGTGGACATCATCGCGGATGGCGAGAACGGTTCCCTCGCTGGCAGCGATGAGGAATGGGTGCACAAGCTGACGTTGCTGCTGCGCTCCGCGCCTTTGCGCCAGCGGCTGGGTATGGCGGGACGAAGGACCGTGGAGACGCGCTATTCCGCCGACGTATATGCGCCGAAAGTCTGCGAGGTGTTTCGATCGGTCGTACAGAACCGGCGAGCCCCTATCATAAGTGCGAAGCCGCCGCAGGGAAGAGAGGCCGCTGTATGGAAAAACTGAATATCTTGGTGACGGGCGGAGCTGGATTCATCGGCTCTCACCTGGTAGATGCGTTGGTCGAACGCGGGCACAAGGTCCGGGTCCTGGATGCCGTGGTTCCGCAGGTGCACGAGGGCGGGAAGCTGCAGCACCTGAACCCCCAGGCAGAGTTCCTGCGCGGCGACATCTGTGACCGTGCCGTGCTCCACCGTGCCATCGACGGTGTAGACGTGGTTTATCACGAGGCTGCCGAAGTGGGCGTAGGCCAGTCCATGTACGAGATGGAGCGCTACGTCCGTGCCAACAGCTTGGGCACGGCCGTTTTGCTGGAGGCGATCACCCAACGGCCACAGAAGCTTCGCAAGATCATTGTCGCCTCTTCGATGTCGATTTATGGAGAAGGAGCGTACGCCTGTGACCGCTGCGGCACGGTGCATCCCCAGCTCCGGCCGGCGGAGCAGTTGTCCGAGCGGCGCTGGGAGTTCGAGTGTCCGAGCTGCGCAGCGACCCTGAAGCCCATGCTCACCTCCGAAGAAAAGCCGCTGTTTCCGACCTCCGTGTATGCCATCAGCAAGCAGGACCAGGAGCAGTTTTGCCTGGTCGTCGGACGCGCCTATGCCATTCCCGCGGTGGCCCTCCGCTATTTCAACGTGTATGGCACGCGCCAGGCGCTGTCGAACCCGTACACTGGGGTGTGCGCCATATTCTCCTCACGCCTGCTGAATGACCAGCCTCCTCTCATCTTCGAGGATGGCGAGCAGACCCGCGATTTCGTGCACGTTAGTGATATCGTGCAGGCGAATCTGCTGGCGCTGGAGAGCGATCGCGCCGATTACCAGGCGGTGAACGTGGGGACGGGAAGACCGACATCGGTGAAGCAGGTGGCGGAGCTGCTGGCGCGGGGGCTGGGCAAGAGCTTGCACCCGGAGATCGTGGGCAAGTACCGCGGCGGCGACATCCGCCATTGTGTGGGCGACATCTCGCGCGCCCGGGCGCTGCTCGGATATGCGCCGCGCGTGAGCCTGGAACAGGGCATCCCCGAGCTGCTGGAGTGGGTCCGCGGGCAGAAGGCGAAGGACCGCTCGACAGAAGCTAACGCGGAGCTGGAATTGAGGCAACTGGTCCGATAGGGAAGAAGAAGGAGCGACACCAGGTGAGACGGCGAATGCGCATGCTGGGATTGATGTTTACCGCCGTCCTGCCCGGCTTTCTCAAGCGGACTGTGTATCGCTCGTGCTTCGGCTATCGTATCGGCAAAGATGTCCGCATCGGCATCGCCTACTTGGACTGCGCGAGCCTGAGTATCGGCGATCACTCCTCGATCGGCCACGGCACGGTTTTGTGGGGGTGCGGCGAAGTCCAGGTGGGAGCGCACGTGGTGATCGGGCCGCTGAACCTGTTTCGCGGCGGTCGCCGGTTGGACTTCGGTGATTATTCCCAGGTCCTCCGCTTTAATTTCATCAATGCTATCCGCGACAACGATTGCACGAATGACCCCGATTCGCGGTTCTGTCTCGGTTACGGCAGCGTCGTTACTGCGGAACATCGCATCGACTTCACGGACCGGGTGACCATCGGGCGCTGCTCGATCCTCGGTGGGCGGAATTCGTCGATCTGGACGCATAACCGCCGTGAAGGCCGCCCCGTGGAAATCGGCGACTACTGCTACGTTGGCTCGGAGATCCGGTGCGCGCCCGGCGCACGCGTCCCCAATTGCTGCATCGTGGGGCTCGGTTCCGTGATCACCCGCCCGCTCAGTGAAGAATATTCGTTGATCGCCGGAGTTCCCGGCAAGGCACAACGTCGTCTGCGTGGCGAAGATTATGAGCTTATTTTCGGCAAGACTCGCCGCGATCTGCCCGACGAACGGTATCCCGTGCCCATGCAGTCAATTCGGGAGACCGCTAGCCGCGGGTAGCCAAGGAGCTAGCGAATGTGTGGAATCGCGGGCATCGTCTCCAGCGCGCCTTGTGACCTCGAAGCGCGCCTGCTGCCCATGATCGATGCCCAGCGGCACCGCGGACCTGACGACGCCGGCCTGTGGTGGGACTCCTGTTGCGCCCTGGGGCACAGGAGGCTTTCCATCATTGATCTTTCACCCGCCGGCCATCAACCGCTTTCGAATCCAGAGGGCACTGTCTGGATCACTTTTAACGGCGAAATCTACAACTTCCAGGAATTGCGCGCGCGCTTGGAAAAGCTCGGGTACCGCTTCCGCACCCGCACCGATACCGAGGTCCTGCTCCGTGCCTACCAACAGTGGGGGATCGACTGTCCGAGATTGCTGCGGGGAATGTTTGCGTTTGCCATCTGGGACCAGCCTCGCCGCCGGCTTTTCATGGCTCGCGATCGTGTCGGGAAGAAACCCCTGTTCTATGCCCAGGCCGGTTCCCAGTTTCTGTTTGCTTCCGAGCTGCAGGGTTTGCTCGCTGACCCGGGGGTGCCGCGGCAGGTGAACCTAGCCGCAATCGATTCCTATCTTTCCTGGGGTTACATCCCGGCTCCGGATACCGCCTTTCAGGCGATTCGTAAGCTCCCCCCCGGGCACTGGCTCAGCTTCGAGCCCGGTGAAGACGGCAGAAGTACGTTGCGCGTCGAGCGCTACTGGGATCTCCAGTACATGCCCAAGCTGGAAATCTCCGAGGCCGATGCCGCGGAAGAGTTGCGGGAGAAACTGACCGAGGCGGTCCGGCTGCGGCTCATCAGCGACGTACCTCTCGGCGCTTTTCTCTCCGGCGGCATCGATTCCAGCATCGTGGTGGGATTGATGGCGGGCCTATCCGGCCAGCCGGTAAAGACCTTCTCCATCGGCTTCAAAGAAGCCGCATTCAACGAGACCGAACACGCACGGCGCGTGGCGAAGCGTTGGGACGCCGACCACCACGAGTTCATCGTCGAGCCCGACGCGCTGGCCATCCTTCCCATGCTCGTGCGCCACTACGGGGAGCCCTATGCCGACTCCTCGGCCGTCCCTACGTACTACGTTTCGCGCCTGACCCGCACCGGCGTCACGGTGGCCCTGAACGGAGATGGCGGCGACGAGAACTTCGCCGGATACGAGCGCTACTTTGCGATGCGCTTGGCTGAAGCTATTCGGCATCTGCCCGGCAGCAGCGTAATGCTGGGCGCTGCGGCGGCGATTTTGCCCAGCGCGGGCAATCCCAAGGGGCACCTCTCGCGGGCCCAGCGCTTTTTTTCCGCGGCTGGCCAGACCATGAGCAGCCGCTATGGCCGGTGGGTCACCTATTTCAGCGAGCCGACGAAGCAGCGCCTCTATCGCGAGGAACTGCGCGGCCTGCTCGAGCTCCCGCGTCCTACCGAGTGGATGGAGGCGCTGTTCGCAAGCGCAGCGAATCTCGACCCAGTGGATGCCAGCATGTGCGTTGACGTCCGCAGTTACTTGCCCTTCGACCTGCTGGTGAAGGTGGACATTACGTCAATGGCTAATTCGCTGGAGGCGCGGTCGCCCTTCCTTGACCACGAGGTGATGGAGTTCGCAGCGCGCCTGCCGGTTTCTATGAAGCTCCGCGGCCGCGACTCCAAGTACCTGCTCAAACGTGCATTTGCCGACCTGCTGCCGAAGGAGAATGTCAGCAGGCCGAAGATGGGCTTCGGAGTGCCAGTCGGGGAATGGTTTCGAGGAACTTTGCGCCCCTACGTCGAGGAGGTGCTGTTCTCGCGGCAGGCACTCCAGCGCGGCTACTTCCAACCGCCCGCAGTTCGCGAACTGTTCGACGCTCACTTGGCCGGGCGATCCGATAACCGCTATCTGCTATGGAGCTTACTGATGCTCGAATTATGGCATCGCGAGTTCATCGATTGCCCTGCAGGTCACATCGAGGCGAATTGCCTGGGCGCTTCCGTGCCTGCCGAGGCTGCCGAGTACCACGAGAGGTGAGGCCCAACGGCCGTTCAGCGGGAGGGAAGGGAACTGGCTTGAGTTGTCGCAAGGCTCTGGAGCAGGGTTAGCATGGGAAGATTCGAGAGTTAGTTCCGTACCAGATTCAGCCACAACAGCAGGAGAACGGCTATTCCGATGACATACGCGAGTACGGTCAATGCAATACGACGACCCGAACGCTTCAGCCGATGAGCGAAGAATACGTGTCTGCGTTTGCGCTTTCTATGAACTGGAGGCGTACCGTGCGCGTTAGTGGACACATTCTTCAGCTGGTGTAGGAAGTGAAAATATCATCAAGTATTCTATGCCAGAGCACTGCGCAACTGTAATCAATTCCAACACGGCGGAGGCTGCTTTGGCGCGTGGTTCCGGGGTGTCCTCACTGAATCCTATAAGGACGAGAACGACGGACCGACAGAGTGACCGGCAACAGAATCGAGCACGCAATGTCGAAACCGAGAAAGGACCGCATTCGAGAGGAGCGAATCCGGAACGAAGCCGTCGTCGGCGCTTATGGGCCCGAAGAGCAGGCCATGGGCTGGTATTATGCCGGTTTCGGGTGATCGCTGAGGGGCAGGAGAATGCAATCAGCCAGATGTTCCAGCAGTTGCGCCAGGATCTGCAGTCAGGCCAACTGTCGGCGGCGCAGCAGGCCTACGGCTCGTTACAGCAGGACCTGCAGCAGTTTGCCGCAACCAACGGAGTGGCCGCGACTCAGGGTGGCTCCAGCGCGAGCGGCGTTTCGGTAAGCGCTTAGGCCGCGTCCGTACGCTCGCTGATTCTGCGGGAAGGAAACACAACGTGGAACTGGCTGCCGCTCGCATGGGAGCGGCGCCAGCCGAGCGGTATCAGTCTACTGTTCCGCCTGAGTGCTTTGCTCGCGGCTCACTGAATGTAGCTTTGATTGGCTTTCGTGAACAAATTCGCATGCCACGTATTACCGGTGGCGCTTGCGTTGCCATCAAAAAGATCATCCACGGTGTCGCCAAAGAACGAATTGTCCACCAGGTTGTTCTGCCGGCCGCCCGTCTCCACTACCAGGCCATAACTTTGTACGCTGGTGGTGAAGGACAAGAGACCGAAGACGGAGTTACCGCTGCTGGTGTTTCCGGATGTGCACGCCGGTCCGGTGGGTCCGGTGGCCGAGCAGCCGATGTATACCCCAGCAACTCCGTTGTCCCACGTCGCACCGTAATCGATCTGATTGGCGGAACCACCCCGGATCCATACCCCATACACGGAGTTGTCCCAGGCGCCCAATTCACCGAAATTGTTATTCTGTGCCCCTCTCAGCAGGAGGCCGGTGGAGTTGCCCTCGTAATAGAAGCCCTCCGAGGTCACCGTGCGCGCTTGACTCTCCAGCCCGTATTGCCAGCCGCTGACGGTCGTATACGTTTCTTGGGGCCCCGCGGCAGAGAGGAAAATATTCGTCGCACCCGACAGCAGATGAATACCGATGCCGGTTCCCGTGCCAGCCCCAGCGATGCTGTAGCCGTTGGTTAAGAGTTTGACGTTGTCGGCGGTTACGTCAATGCAGTCGCCAAGAGTGGTCAGGCCCTGAGCCGCGCTCAGATTGGCGGCTACGGTGTACGTGCCCGCGGAGTGAATGGTACATCCACACGCGGTGATCGACGTGCTGCAATTCTGTGCGTTTGCCACCATGGCGGCCAGGAGCAAGAACACTGCCGAAAGGGCAAAGCGACATACTCTGATCTTCATTTGCGTATCCCATTCAAACACGGATTTCCTTTTTGACTGCGAAAACGCCCAGCATCATACACCCGGTTTGCCTCCTGTGCGTTGCTTGAACCGAGTTCCATCTGAGCCGCCCCGACGGTCTCGATCAGCACCCTGCTCGAGACCTATGAAAAAACGCCAAGATGGGTATCTACTTGACTCAGGTAGCCACCATAATCTTGTGGCGGGACGCTCTTCGATGCGCAACCTGAGCTAGTGCATCGGGGCTAACCTGAGTCAAGTGGATACCCATCAACGCCAATTATTACCTCGAAAACAAACTGCGTTTCCCCTTTCAGGCCAAGTGTATCGCGTCCAAGGTGGTGTCGCCGCTCAGAAAGGGAGAAACCGTCGAAGTCCGGCGCATGGCGCCCGAACAGGCCTGTGCGGGCGACATGCTCGTGCTAGTCAGACTGGCAGAGCCGCAATCTGGCGGCTCTCCTCTCTCAACTGGCCGCCACCGACGCGGACGAATCAACCATCGAGGCCATCGGCGATTGGCATTACTGGGTAGCTCACGGTTACCGTTTCTGAATCACGCCCAGCGCGTGAACGCAGGCTTGCCGAAGGCTCACTTTGCACCTGGCGCTGCCGATGGTATTCTATGCGGAATCGACCAACGTTCCCTGTGTTTCCGCAAGGATTATCGAGGCCCGGATGTTGAAGAAGAACCGTTGTTTGTTCTACCTCGCAGCTCTCGTCATACTCCTATCGCAACTCTCGCCTGCTCAGGCTGCCAACGGCGGGGCACAGCCGCAACAGGATCAACCTGCTGTGACTTCAATTGGGACGAAGCCGCAGGCGAGTCACCCGGCCGCGAGTTCGACGTCCCAATTCACAGCCGCGGAGGCTCCTAAACTGCGCCTTGGCCCTAGCGATGAGGTGGACATCAGTGTCTTCGGTACCCCTGAGCTGGCTCGGCATGCGCGAGTCACGCCGGAAGGCAACATTTACTTCGCTCCCTTAGGATGGGTGCCGGTTGTAGGCCTTACCGCGGAAGAAGCCCAAGCGCGTCTTGAATCCCGGCTGGTCGAGGGCGGCTTCCTCAGACATCCCCAGGTCAGCATCAACGTGAAGGAGTACACCACCCAGGCGGTTTCGGTCATCGGTGAAGTCGCCAAGCCCGGGCTGTACCCAGTTCTGGGTAGCCACACCCTGCTCGATGTGCTTCTGATGGCCGGCGGCCTGGGGCAGAGGGCGGGTAACACAGTCACTATCACGCACCGGGACGATCCGAGCCAACCCCAGACGGTGAAAATAGGACTTGACCTCCAGTCGCTGGACAAGAATACCGAAACCGCGGAGGTGCTGCCCGGGGACGTGGTCTCGGTGTCCCGCGCCGGTATTGTCTACGTAGTCGGCGAGGTGAACCGTCCCGGGGGCTTCGTCATGGAGAACGAGAGGATGAGCATGACGCAAGCCATTGCCATGGCTGCAGGCCCGACCCACGCGGCTGCCTTGAATGGAACGAAGATGCTGCGCAAGACGCCCAGCGGGCTGCAAGAGCTTCCTGTTCCGCTGAAGAAAGTTCTTCAGGCGAAGAGCCCGGATCTGGAATTGAAGCCCGGCGACATCATCTTCATCCCGGTGAGTTTGGGCAAGAGCATAGCATCGCACACCGCGCAAACTGCTCTGGGGCTGGCTGCCGGTGCCGCCATTTATACCTTCTGATCCATGCCGATTCCTGATCGGCAGCCGCGCCCAAAACGGTTGGCGCAGGTGGCGTTGCGCCCGGTTTTCCCACCGAGCCGCACCGTCTTGTGATGTGTTGCGGCGAGGTAAGAAGATGAAAACGTTTGCAACGTTGCTAGCCCGCTTGACACCCTTCGTGATGGGACCGAGTTGCGCTGCGTGGAATTGCCGCAGCCCCGGCAGCAGTGAGAGCCTGGCGCGCTGCGGCAAGTTTCCGCTGCGTGAAAGCTACAAGGCGGTCCTTCACAGTCCGACTAGTCAGAAAAGAGGTGCATGACGATCCGCAAAACAACCTCGAAAAAGCGGTCGGCAAGAGCTGTGCGCAGCGTGTTGACGAAGACGCGCTGGCAGCTTCAGACCGCAAAAGCCCAATTCAGTGAGGTCTTTCGCCGGGCACGTTCGGAGGGACCACAGCTGGTCACCCGTCAGGATCGGGAAGCGGTCGTCATCCTGCCCGCGGAAGAGTTCGAGCGGCTTTCAGCTCTTTCCCGACAGCCCCAGAGCCTCGTCCGGTTCTTCGCCGAATCGCCGTTGGCGAAGGTGACGATCGACTTGGAACGGAAGCCCGATTACGGCCGGACGGTGGATCTATAAGCGGCTTCCTACTCGATACCAATGTCATCTCCTGCAAGTGCAGGTTCACCGTCTCCAGCATCTCCCCGCCCAACCCATGCTCTTCCAGCAAGTGGCGAAACTTGCACACCGTGGTCTCGTCCGGCACCGGCTCCTGCCCCAGATCAATGCCCACGAAGTTGCGCATCACCACCGAGTCGTACAGCGCCTCTTCCACCGCCGGGTCCGACAGGTTGAACCACTGCTGCAGAAAATAAATCCGCAGCATCCGCTCCACCCCCACCGGAGGTCGCCCAATTGCCCGCCTTCGGGTACACCGGCTCGATCAGCCCGCACAGCTTGCGCCACGGCACCACCTGCTCCATCTCCTCCAGAAACTCCGCCCGACGCGTCTTCTTGCTGTATCGCTCAAACCCGGTCATCATTGCCAGTGTCCTCTGCTTCATTCTCCGGCGGTCTCTCCGCCTGACCTCCTCGCACTCTACCCTGAATTTCGGTGGAAAGCAGAGAAACTTGTTTAGAGTCTCCCCTAGAGCTCAGTAGCCCTCGTCTGCCGCCTCAAGTCTGACCTTGCCCCGGAACTTGCGATAGATGAAGACAAAGTAGCCGAGCGCCAGGATCATGCCCACGCTCCACCAAGCCAGACCCACGATCAAGCCATGGCGGCCAGCGGCGGTGTTGTAGATCGTGAGGCTGTAAGCGGGATCGGTGGCCGCCGGCATCACATTCGGATAGAGCCCGAAAGCCGCTCCCACCAACATGCCAGCGAGGTAGAGGCTGGACCCCGCAAAGGCCAGCTTGTCTTTTCCCTTGCGGGCAGCCCAAAACATTGCGCCAAGGCATCCGAAAACAAAAATCGGGATCAAGAAACTGATGGGACGGGCCTTGTAGTTGTCGAGGACCTGAGGCCGTACGGAGAGGGTAGCCGCCAAGCTGGCGCACGTCAGCAGCACGAGCATGGGCAACAGCAGCGTGGCAATTCCGCGAGCGCGGGCGTTCAACGGGCCCTCCGTCTTGGTGGCCACGTAGAGACCACCGTGGACGCCCAGCGCAGCCAGCGCCACCACCCCCGCCCCGATGGTGTACCAGTCCAGGATGCCGGGATGAGGTCCGATCTTCCAGTTGGTCCACAGCGGCTCGAAAAAGTATCCGTCGGGAGCCAGGGGCACGCCCCGGATCACGTTGCCCAGCGCGGCGCCGAAGAAGACGGCCAGCAGCACGCTGGACAGAAAGAAGACACCATCGAAAAAGCTTTGCCACACTCCGTTGTCAATGTGGGTGCGAAATTCAATCCCGACGGCGCGCAGAATGAGCAGCCACAACACCATCATCAAAGGCAGGTAGAAGCCACTGAAGCTCGAAGCATAGAGCAGGGGGAATGCGAAGCAGAGCGTGCCGCCGGCGGCCAGCAACCAGACCTCGTTGCCGTCCCACACCGGGCCGATGGTGCGCAACACCAAGCGGCGCTCCCGGTTCGTCTTACCGAGCAGCAGATAAATGATTCCCACGCCGATGTCGAAGCCGTCCAGCACCACATAAGCGGTGAGCATCAGGGCAACGAGAATGAACCAGAGCGTTTCCATCAGAACCCCTGCTTAACCAGTGTGAGCCTCGAGCGCGGCCGGAACGGGCTCGGGGCCGTGCTCGATTTCGCGCCGCACCAGGAAGAGGAACAGGATTCCCAGCACGGTGTACATGCCCATAAACCCCAACAGGGTGAATAGCCCGTTGCTCGCGGAAACTGTCCGGGAGTAACCCTCGTCCGTCCGCAGCAGGCCATAGACCAGCCACGGCTGGCGTCCCAGTTCTGCCGTGAACCAGCCGGCGGTGTTGGCAATGTAAGGGAAGGGCACGCTCAGCAGCAACACCCACAGCATCCAGCGCGCGTCGAACAGCTTGCCACGCCACAAGAGAAATGCCGCCACGACCATGATGGCGATGAAAATCGTGCCCAGGCCCACCATGATGTGGTAGCTGTAGTAGAGCAGCGGTATGTTCTGCGGCCAGTCCTCCGCGGGGAACGCGTCCAAGCCCTGAACCTGCGCTCGCCACCGCCGGTAGGTTAGGAAGCTCAGCATTTCGGGGATGACGATGGGGTTGTCGATGTTGCGCGCCGCCGTGTTGGGCTGACCGATGAGGACCAGGGGAGCGCCGGGCTGGCTCTGGAAGAGCGCTTCCATCGCCGCCAGCGTCACCGGCTGGTGGTGCGCGATCATCTGTCCCTGGCCGTCGCCGGTGGGGTACACCTGCAGGATGCTCGATATGATCCCCGCCACTACCCCCACCTTGACGAAGGTGCGGGCGTGCTTTTGGTGCCGTCCGCACAGCAGGTAAAACGCGCCCATCGCAGCCATGGCAAAGGCGCCGGTGATCACCGCGCCGCTCATGTTGTGGGCGTACTGCCACCAAGCCCAAGGGTTCAACACCAATCCCCAAAAGCTGCTGAGCTGAAACGACCCATCAGGAGTACGCGTGTAGGCCACGGGGTTTTGCATCCACGCGTTGGTTGCAATGATGAAGAAGCCAGACAGCCAGGAGCCCAGGAACACCGCGATGGCCGCCCACCAATGGCCCTTGGGGCTAAGACGCTTCTCGCCGTACAAGAACAGGCCCAGGAACGCCGATTCCAGGAAGAACGCAAACACGCCTTCCATGGCCAGGGTCTGTCCGATCACGCCGCCCGCGAAGCGGGAGAAATGCGACCAGTTCGTGCCGAACTGGAACTCCATGGGGATGCCCGTCACTACCCCGAGCACAAAATTGATGCCGAAGATCTTGGCCCAGAAGCGGGCGGCCTGGTTGTAAATCTCATCGTTCTTGCGCAGGGCCAGGGTCTTCAGGACCACGATCAGTGGCGCCAGCCCCATAGTCAGCTGCGGAAACAGGTAGTGAAAAGTAATCGTGAAAGCAAAGTGCAGGCGATGAATCAGGAGAGCGCTATCCATCTTCGAACCCCCTGGGGACCTGCAGTATAGAAGGAAGCGGGGTCGTCGCTAGCGCAGAGGGGCGAGATTTCTGTTGCCGTCACAGCGTGCCCGTGCTCCTGGGAGCACGGTGTGTTCGAAGTCGTCCGCGCTTCGATATCATCGATCCCCAGCGGGGCCGGGAAGAATCTACGGTCGATCATCCAAATACTCATCAGTGCTAGACTGACAAGTTGGCTCTTCCACCCGTTACCCGACGCCGGTTCTTGCACCTCTCCGCGGCGCTCGGTGCTGCCGGCTTGGCTGGCTTTGCTATCGACGCTGCTGGGGTTGAACCGCGTCGCCCGCTTGTGGAACGGGTGGAAGTCACGCTCCCGCGGCTTTCGGAAAGCCTTGATGGGCTAACTGTCGCCCAGCTGAGCGATCTGCACTACGACTCGCCCAGGGCGGGGCATGCTATCCGCTCTGCCGTAGAGATTACCAACCAACTGGCTCCCGACTTGATCGTTCTGACCGGAGACTACGTCACGGTGTCGCCTTTCGTCAGTAGATCTCGCGCCGCCCTGGACAGCGAGGCCTGCGCCCAGATTCTCCGGGACTTGCATGCGCCGCTGGGTGTCTTCGGCGTGCTTGGCAACCATGATCATGCCTGCAACCCTCGCATTGTCACCCGAGCGCTGGAGGCAAGCGGGGTCACGGTTCTGCGAAATTTCAACTTGCGGGTTGAGAAGAGTGGGGTGTGCTTCTGGATTGCCGGTGTCGACGATGTGCTTTTTGGCGGCGCCGACTTAGCCCGGACGCTGCAAGGTGCAGAAGGGTTCACGGTGCTGTTAGTCCATGAACCGGACTATGCGGATGTCGTGGCTGGCCATCCGGTGGACCTACAGCTTTCGGGTCACTCGCACGGCGGACAGGTGCGCCTGCCGCTGGTCGGCAGTCCTTACCTGCCCCCCTTGGCGCGGAAATATCCCCGAGGACTGAGGCAAGTGGGTGCACTGAAGCTGTACACCAACCGCGGAATCGGGACGATCTTTCTGCCGATTCGCCTCAACTGCCCGCCGGAGATCACACTGCTTACTCTCCGATGCAGGTTCGCCCCAGTTCGGGCCGCCTGAATTGGCAGGACCGTCGACGTCCACTTGACCTCTCCAAGAGCTCTGAGGGGTCCGTATTCCGTCCGGTGAGTTCCCGCTCCACCTCGGCTTTGAACTCCTGCTTGGGAAGCGAGCGGGCTTTGTGCAACCAGGTTGCACTTTCGAAGCGCTCCCGATTCCTCCTTGCCACTTTTACCAGCTCGACCGCCTTCGACTAGCCGACCTGCTTCAGCTCCCGACGAATTGGTTTCGGCAGATGTTCGTGAATCGGCATGAGGTAGTAGGCCTTGCGGGAGGAGGGATCACAGAGTCGGGGCATAGCCGTTACGGCGATGCCACAGCAACGCCTGCGAAGTCGATTGTGGCGAGACCCCAACTGCGTGAATCTTTTTTGCCAGTCTCCTTCTCGCCCTGTTAGGATACCCGCCCGAGGATCCATCATGGACACCAATAGGATTCTTGCAGAACTTCGTGCGGAGCGCGACCGCCTCGACCAAGCTATCTCGGCACTTGAAGCCGTCAACTCGACTGGACGCCGGAGCGTGGGTCGTCCGCCGAGAGGGGCAGCCACCCGGAGCAGGCGTGGTCGTATGAGCGCCGCTGCGCGGAGGAAGCTGTCGCGGCTGCTGAAGCAGCGCTGGGCGCAGGGGAAGATGAAGGCGAGGGCGTAGAAGGTAGCTTGCGGGTGGGAGACACTCTAGGTGAGCAACAATCACTACCCATCGCCGAATGTCGCCTATCAGGGAGGGCGCGCCCTCATCGGTTACGGGGCAGTAGTGACCGCCGCCTTCAAGCTCCATCACTGGACATGGGATTCCTAGCCGTGTTGGTGTTCGGGCTAGTCAAGGAATTCGTCATCGACATTTTCGGCAAGGAACACGACACCTTCATGTCCAGCCTGAAGGATTTCACGTTCTACATGGTTGGCGCAGCGGCCGGCATGGTTGTGGCAACTGTCAAATGACAGCCGCAACAGGATGATATGCGTCTCCCCTCTGTCTTGCTATTCCCGGTTCTGCTGGTTAGCATCTGCCGCGTTGCTGCGCAAACGGAAGCGCCGGCAACCACGGCCGACGTCGAACGCCACATCGAATCCTTGCTGCAGCAGATGACAGTCGAAGAAAAGGTAGGCCAGCTTTCTCTATACACCTCGGCCACGCCGCAGACCCTGGAACTGCTCCGCCAGGGCAGAGTTGGTTCGCTGTTTAACGTCACCGGAGCGGAGAACACCAACGCCGCGCAGCGCGTTGCGGTCGAGCAATCGCGGCTGAAGATCCCGCTGCTGTTCGGCTATGACGTGATCCATGGCTACCGCACGATTTTTCCCGTTCCCATCGCCACTGCGAGCAGCTTCGATCCAGAGTTAATTGAAGAAGTCGAACGCGTGGCAGCTGGGGAAGCCACCGCCGGCGGAGTGAAATGGACCTTCGCACCCATGGTGGATATCACGCGCGACCCCAGATGGGGCCGCATGGTCGAGGGCGCGGGGGAGGATCCCTATCTCGGTTCGGTGGTTGCGGCTGCCCGGGTGCGCGGCTTTCAGGGACGCCACCTGGCAGATCCGCAGAGCCTGGCTGCTTGTGTCAAGCATTTCGCCGCCTACGGTGCGGCCGAAGGCGGTCGCGACTACAACACGGTCGACATCTCCGAGCAACTGCTGCGCGAGGTGTACCTGCCACCCTTTCATGCTGCCATTCAGGCAGGCGTCGCCACGGTGATGGCTGGTTTTGAAGACCTGAACGGCACTCCCGCCACGGCGAACCATCACCTGCTGACTGACATCCTGCGCCGCGAGTGGCGGTTCAACGGATTGGTGGTCAGCGATTACGATGCGGTGCACGAGTTAATCGCCCATGGGGTTGCCGCGAATGACCGGGAGGCGGCATTGAAGGCGCTCACCGCCGGTGTAGATATGGATATGGCCGAGGGCGCCTACCAGAGCTTGCTCGCACTCGATCCCAGCAAGTTGCCGATGCATCTTCTCGACGAAGCGGTACGCCGAGTGCTGCGCCTCAAGTTCAGAGCCGGCCTTTTTCAAAACCCTTACACCGACACCGCACGTGAACGCCTTGCTGTACTCACTCCAGAGAACCTGCAAGTGGCGCGCCGGGCTGCGGAAGAATCCTTGATTCTGCTGAAGAATCAGAATGAGATCCTGCCTCTGGATAGATCGGTGAAGACGGTCGCAGTCCTAGGTCCGCTGGCGGATGACAAGGCTGAGCAACTCGGGTCTTGGGCCGGCAATGGCCGGGCAGAGGACGTGGTAACGCCTTTGGAGGGAATCAAGACCAAGCTGCCGAACGCCCAGGTGCTCTATGCCAAGGGCGTTGATATTCCATCATTCGAACGTCAGGCGCCGGGGCAGGCTGGCGCCGCGCCCGCGCCGCTGAGTGCAACGGGAGTAGCCGGAGCCACTACCACCACTGGCCCAGGAGGCATTCAGGAGGCCGTTCATGCAGCCCAGAGGGCTGATGTCACCATCATCTTCCTGGGAGAGTTGGCGGCGATGACCGGCGAAGCCAGTTCCCGCGCCTCGCTTGATCTTCCCGGCCGCCAACAGGATTTGCTGCAGGAGGTGGTCGCAACCGGAAAGCCGGTAGTGCTCGTACTGGAGAGCGGCCGTCCCCTGGATGTCCGCTGGGCGAACGACCATGTGGCCGCCATCATCCAGGCGTGGTACCCCGGCGTGCAAGCCGGCAATGCTATTGCCGATGTACTGTTTGGCGACGTCTCGCCCAGCGCCCGCCTCCCGATGAGCTGGCCCCGGTCAGTCGGCCAGATTCCGGTCTACTACAATCATAAGACCACCGGCCGTCCCGCTTCCGCCGATCGCTGGCACACCGGTTATCTCGACCAGGGTTCAGAGCCTTTATTTCCCTTTGGCTACGGGCTCACTTATGCCACTTTCCGTTATAGTAATATAAAGGTCTTGACGGCGATGGTTACGCCGACGGGCGCGGTTCGCGTGCAGGCGGAGCTGCAGAACGTGGGCCGTCGTGTCGGGACCGAAGTTGCCCAGTTGTATGTGCATGATCGCGTTGCCCCCACCTCCCGTCCAGTACGCGAATTGAAGGGGTTCCAGCGCATTACGCTCAAACCGGGCGAGAAGAGGACGGTGGAGTTTACGCTGAATGCCAAGGACTTGGGTTCCTACGATTCCGGTCGGCACTGGGTGGTGCCACCGGGACTGTACGACATTTGGATCGCACCGAGCGCCGCGGAAGGCGTTCACGGTACGTTCCAAATCGGGACGCCATAAAAAGTTGCTGTTGATGTTGCGGGTGCGTTTCGAACGACAATAGGCAAACGCAAAGCGCCCCCGCCGCATATTCGTTCATAGCCCTTCGTCAAAGCTAAAACCCTGAGTGAAAGCCTCGCAGTAAAGTGTCGCACCTCTGGCCAGAGAGACCCATGAAACGAGAAGAAAGTTTCTGGAGCGCTTGGGACGAGCGCGTCTCGGCGCTGCGCAATGTTCCCCCCGTGCTGAAGATCGTCTGGCGGTCCAGCCCCACGGTGGTAGCGCTGGGACTGGTGTCTCGCGTTCTTGTCTCGCTTCTGCCGCTGGGTCTGCTGGCCATCACCAAGCTGATCGTTGACTCCATCGTACGCGCGGTCACCACGCGCCAAATGGTCGCACCGCGATTTTGGTGGCTGGTGGCGGCAGAGTGTGGGCTGGCAGTTCTGACCAGCGTGCTGGGGCGGGCCGTCGATTATCTCGACGCCATGCTCGCCGACGACTACTCGCGGCACGTCAGCGTGCAGGTGATGGCACACGCCGCCGAGTTGGACCTGCTGACCTATGAAAACCCGGTGTTCTACGACCGGCTGGAGCGGGCGCGGGTACAGGCCACCGACCGCCTGGCCATGATTCAAGCCATCGGGCGCCTGGTGCAGCAGGTGGTCACCACTCTGTCTCTATCGCTGTACATCGCTGCCTTCTCACCCTGGCTGATGCTCTTGCTGGTCGCCGGCCTGGTTCCCGCTTTTCTGGGAGAGAGTCATTTCGCTTTTCTGGGTTATGCCAAGAACTTCCGCCAGACTCCGATCCGCCGGCAACTGGACTACCTGCGCCTCCTGGGCGGGAGCAAAGAGGCCGCCAAGGAACTGAAGCTTTTCGGCCTGAAGGACTTCCTGACACAGCGCTTTGCCCGCCTGTGGGACGGCATTTACCAGGAAAACGTTAATCTAATCCGCCGCAAGCTGATCGCCGGGGTATTCCTCTCTGCGCTCGGCACGCTGGGGTATTACTCGGCCTATGTCTTCATCATCTGGCGCACGCTCGCCGGGGTCATCAGCATTGGCGCCATGACCGCCTTGACCGGGGCGATTTTGCAGGTCAGCGGCAACATCCAGCAGTTGTTCTCGACCCTTTCCGGAATCGCGGACCAAGCCTTGTTCCTCACCGACCTGCTGGCCTTCTTCGAGATGCAGCCCACGGTCCGATCCAAGCCCAACGCGCTGCCCGCGCCGCGGCCAATCCGGCAGGGATTCGAGTTCCGCGACGTGTCGTTTTGTTATCCGGGGAGCAGCCGACTGGTTCTCCAGGGGCTGAACTTCCGCCTCCGCCCCGGCGAACGCGTAGCCATGGTCGGCGAAAACGGGCAGGGCAAGACCACGATTGTGAAGCTGATTACCCGGCTCTATGACCCGACCGAGGGACAGATCCTGCTCGACGGCGTAGACCTTCGCGAGTATGACCTGGAAAACCTTTATCGCGAGATTGGCGTTATCTTCCAGGACTTCATGCGCTACGAGATGACCGCCGCTGAGAACATCGCCGTCGGACGCATCGAGGAACTCGGCAATCGCGACCTGCTCCGCCGCGCGGCAGGCAAGAGCCTGGCGCATGAAGTCGTGGAAAGGCTCCCCTGGAGCTACGACCAGATGCTGGGCCGCCGCTTTGAAGCGGGAGTCGATCTTTCCGGCGGCGAGTGGCAGAAACTGGCGCTGGCGCGCGCCTACTTGCGCGACGCGCAACTTCTCATCCTGGATGAGCCGACGGCTTCGCTCGACGCGCGCAGTGAGTTCAGCGTTTTCCGCCGCTTCGCAGAACTCACTTCAGGCAAGACTGCGCTGTTTACTTCCCACAGGTTCTCCACCGTGCGCATGGCCGATCGCATCATAGTGCTCGACGCTGGGCGGATCACCGAGGACGGAAGCCATGAACAACTGGCCAACCTGGGTGGCCGTTACGCCGAGCTGTTCGAAATGCAAGCCGCGAGCTATCGATAGGGACCAAGGCCATGGCCAGCAATACGCACCTTGAAATCCTTTGCGCAGAAGCGCAACGTTTCCCGGAGCCAACGCCCGACAACCCGCGCGTGCAGGCTACCGAACTGATGCTGCAGGAGAAACCGGTCGCGGGGATCGGGCTGGAGCGTGTGCAGCGAGGCCCCGCCGTCACCGTGACCGCGGCGCGTTAGCGAAACTGATATCCGCCCTTGAGCTCACAGCGATAAGACTTGTTGTGATCTCGGTCCGTGGCGACGGTACAATCCGCCCAGCTCAAGCAGAGACTCGGCCCCAGCGGAAAGACTATCGCGTCGCCGTTTACGTCGGCTTCAATGCTTTGGCCTTCCGCCGTACCCGGCACGCTGAAATTCAGCGTCCGCCCGAAAATCGCCGGGTGGGACTCGCGGATGACGTCGCTCTCCATGGGGTGGTAGACCTCGGCCTCCAACAGGAACGTGGTGGTGTCCGACCAGTTCCGAACCGAAGCACTGATCTTGTTGCCACCTTCGGAATACCCATCCGCATCGACTTTCGTAAACGGACATGGTCCGGCAATGCAAGAAAGCCTGGCATTGCGGAACTCGTTGCCTTCGCCGGCATCAATCGTGGTGGAAGCAATGGCGGCCTTCCATTTTCCATCCGGCGAGCACGGCGGCTGGTCCTTACAGGGTAGGTTGCCGATGTTGACCGCTTGGAAAGTCTTCACAGCGCTTCCCACGCTCACCGTTGCCGTGGTCTTCATGGAATACCTGATCTTGACGTTCGCGATGGCCACCTCGGGCCGGTTCGGTTCCGGCTCGACCTTCGAGAGGATAGGCGCCATGTGCACAATGTAGATCTTGTCGGCAATGGTTTCGTTCAAGTCGAGGGGTTGGTACCCGGGATGCCGGAACTTGAGGCTAATCGGCTGGCCCCGGCGAATCCACCGGCGCAACATCACGCTGAAGAAGCCAGAAGAGCCCGTCCGGGAAACGCTCAAGGTCGAACCAATGGAGGCGGTGACTTCGACGTCCGCGATGGGCGATTCCTTCCGCGGATCCGAATTCCGCTCCAGGACGGCGCCCCGCAGCGAGTTTGGCCCCTTGCGGCAGCTTGATAACCAGCCCGCCACCAAGATTCCGCCTAGGAGCGCGATGACAGCCGCTTGAATCGCCTTGCGTTTACCAGCCATCCCTGGCCTGACTAAAAGCCTACCTGAGATTCTCATTCCACCCCAAGATCACTTAAAATTTATTCGATGGACGACAAGCCTGGCAAATCGATCCAACTTTCCCGGCGGAAGGTACTGCAAGGGATGCTCGGCGCGGCTGCGGCCCTCCCGCTCAGCCGATGGGCAAGTACGGCCTTCGCGGCATCCGGCGAGCCACAGAGTTGCAGTAAGGGTCTCCCACCGCCCACCCATCTTGCGGATGACGACGAGCGTTTTCTGGAAGAATTGGAGAAAGCGAATTTTCTCTACTTCTGGGAACAAACCAGCCCTCAAACCGGCCTGGTCAAGGACCGATGCAAGGCAAACGGGCCGGACAAGACGATGGTAGCCAGTATCGCAGCTACAGGCTTCGGGCTCACGGCGCTGTGCATCGGGCACAAACGTGGATACATCAAACTGGCCGAGGCGCGCGATCGGGCGCTTCTCACTCTGCGCTTTCTCTGGAAGAAGCTGCCCACGCACCGAGGATTCTTCTTTCATTTTGCCAACGTCGAAACCGGCGAACGGATGTGGGAATCCGAAGTATCCTCCGTGGATACGGCCATTTTGCTGTGCGGGATTCTCACCTGCGGGCAGTACTTTGAGCCCGATTCCGAAGTCGGCCGCCTGGCGTATGACATCTTTAACCGGGTGGATTGGACATGGCTTTCGGAGGACACCACCCTGCTGCCCAATGGCTGGGCTCCTGAACTGGGCTTTTTGCCCTTCCGGTGGCAGTCGTACAGCGAACTGATGATGATCTACCTGCTGGGCTTGGGGTCCTCGACGTATCGGCTGCGGCCGGAGGCTTGGACGGCGTGGAAGCGGACCACGTTCGAGTACGACGGTCTTCGCTACATCGGTTCGTTCGCGCCTTTGTTCGTACACCAGTACTCCCAAGCCTGGTTCGACTTCCGCGGCAAACGTGATCGCTATGCCGATTATTTTCAGAACTCGGTCATTGCCACCGAGGTCCATCGCCGTTTCTGCCTGGAACTGGTCAAGCAATTTCCCGACTACAGCGAGGACCTGTGGGGCATCACCGCCTCCGATTCGGAAAGGGGCTACGTGGTCTGGGGCGGCCCGCCCGCCACCGGCCCCATCGATGGAACCGTGGTTCCCAGCGCGGCAGCCGGTTCGCTGCCGTTTTCCCCGCAGCCCGCTATGCGCGTGCTTCGCACCCTCAAGGATAAGTACCCCAAGACCTGGAACCGTTATGGGTTCGTGAACGCCTTCAACCCGCTGAAAAACTGGTATGACCCTGACGTTATCGGAATCGACACCGGAATCACCTTGGTGATGGCGGAAAACGCCCGCACCGGATTCGTCTGGGATACCTTCATGAAGACCCCGGAAGCGCAGCGGGGGATGAAAAATGCCGGCTTCAAGTCCTACAAAACCGCGGCAACGTAAAGAAGTCCGCGAGAGTAATTCTGCCCGGGTGGAAGCGCAGGCCTTCAGGCCTGCGAAAAACGTCCCCAAATCATCGGCGCCTTTAGGCGTGGGCTAAAGCGCTTTTCATGGAAGCTCTTTCCGCCGCCTATACCCAACCCGAGCATTAATCAGCCGCACTGCCCGGAACGACTGAACCGCGCCGGGTGTGCCACGACTGCTCGATTTCTTCCAGTGTTCTCCCCTTGGTCTCCGGTACCAGGTAGTAGGAGAAGAGCCAGGCGGCAATCGCCAGCAGCCCGTAGAGCCAGAACGTCCAGCTCGGCCCCAACCGTTCCACCAGGGTCAAGAAGGTGATCGAGACCAGCAGGTTGAAGATCCAGTTGGCGCCAGCCGCCGTCCCCTCGGCCAAGCCGCGGATTTTCAGCGGATAGATCTCCGATATCAGCAGCCAGAAGATGGGCCCCAGGCTGATGGCAAAGAAAGCGACGTACGCCATCAAGGTCACAACCGCTACCCAAGCCAAAGCTCCGTTGCCGGCCATCATGCGGAATGCCATCCCCAGCACGCCGAGGGAGACAATCATGCCGGCAATGCCGGTCAGCAACAGGGGGCGCCGCCCCGCCCGGTCGATGAGCCACATGGAAACGATGGTCATGATCACGTTCACCAGGCCGATGCCGGCGGTCGCGAGGATTGCGCCAGCGGCCGAGGAAATGCCCGCCGACTGGATGATGGTCGGGGCATAGTAGATGACGGTATTGATGCCGGTGACTTGCTGGAATATCGCCAGCCCGATCCCGATGACCAGAGCCGGGCGAATGGCCGGCATCAGCAGATCCGACCACCGGCCGCGCTCCTGCGCCTGCTGCAGATTGCTGCGAATCTCCTCCATCTCCGCCTGCACCTCCGGAGTTCCGCGAATGCGAGCCAGGATGGCATGGGCTGCCTCCATGTCCCCGCGCTGGGCCAGCCAGCGCGGGCTTTCCGGCAGGAACAGCATGCCCAGCCCGAGGATCACGCCCGGCACCGCCGCCAGCCCCAGCATCCATCGCCAGGCCGCGCTCTCGGCATAGGCGTAGTCCACCAGGTAAGCGCACAGGATTCCGATGGTGATCGCCAGTTGAAAAAGAGAGACCTGCCAGCCGCGCGCCTTGGCGGGAGAAACTTCGGAGATGTAGACCGGCACCGTGGTGCAGGCTAACCCGATCGCCAGACCGACAATGGCACGCCCGACCACAAGCAGGGTCAGCGAGGGCGCGGCGGCGCAAAGAATCGCCCCGGCGATAAAGATGATGGAGGTTGCCAGCAGCGTAAGCCGCCGGCCAAAACGGTCGGCCAGACGGCCTCCGGTGAGCGCCGCCACCGCCGCACCCGCCAGTACCACGCTCACCACCAGTTCCTGGGGGAAGGTGGCGAGGGAGAAATCCTTCTTAATGAAAATCACCGCGCCGGAGATGACACCGGTGTCGTAGCCAAACAGCAGCCCGCCGAGGGCAGCGAAGGCAGCCGCAAGGTAAACGAATCCCGTGCCGGATGCCTGACTTGCAGCGGGGGGAATGGGCGACGTCGCTTCTGTATTCGCTGTGTGCACGATTTCACCCCACGTCCTACTTGAGATGCCGGGCGAAGCGGCCGGGAGACCCGGAGCCCACGGTGTACTCTATTGTGCAGCAAATGAGGCCTGCTGCGTGTGCAAGCTGAAAATTCTTCTGCTGCTGGTGCTGGTCTGCCTTGATCGGGCAACTGCATTCCCAGCCGACACCGCCTCGCACGACGATAGGCTTCAGGCAATTTCGCAATACATCGCCGCCAGTTGGGACGGCCTCACGCGCTCGACCAGCCGCTGTGACAGCGTCGTGGATCCGAAACGAACCGAGCTCCCAGTCCTTTATCTCCCTGCCGATTACGCCATCCCGGCGCCATTACTTAGGATGCAAGCGGAGTGCGGGGTTGTGGTGAAGCCATTGCCATTCGTCATTCATGGACCGGGGGAAGTCAACGCCCAGAACATCTCCCCTCCTGGCCTGCTTTTTCTCGAAAACGAATATGTGGTCCCGGGCGGCAGGTTCAACGAGATGTACGGATGGGACAGCTATTTCATCGTGCTCGGCCTGCTGCGCGACCAGCGGCTCGAGATGGCGAAAGGCATGGTGCGAAACTTCTTCTTCGAGATCGACCACTACGGCGCCATCCTCAATGCCAACCGGACTTATTACCTGACTCGCAGCCAACCTCCCTTCCTCTCGTCGATGGTGATGGCGATCTACCAAGCCGAGAAAGCGGCCGGGCGCAACGGCGAGGCCTGGCTGGTGGAAGCTTATCCATATGTGAAGAAAGACTACCAGATGTGGACTCGCAGCCCGCATTGGGCGGGATCGACTGGTCTTTCCCGCTACTACGACTTTGGGGAAGGACCCGCCCCGGAAAGCCTGGAGGGAGAACCTGGGTATTACCGCAAAGTCGTCGCATACTTCCTCCGTCATCCCCAGCAGGCAGACGGAGACATCGCTGACGAGGAGCGCGGCCCCGCAAGCGCAGCGACCAAGGCTCCTCGCTACGAAGTGCGGGTTTGTGACGCCCAGCAGCAGACACCTGGATCAGGTTGCGACCCCATTCGAACTGTCCAGCTCGCGGCGGATTACTTCAAAGGCGACCGCGCCATGCGGGAATCGGGCTTCGACCCCTCGTTTCGTTTCGGGCCCTATGGTGCGGCTACGCACCATTACGCTCCCGTGTGCCTCAATAGCCTTCTCTACAAGACCGAGAAGGATATGGAACGGATGAGTTCTCTGCTGGGACAGGAACCAGAAGCGGCACGTTGGCAACGGCTCGCCACCCATCGAGCGGCGACGATGCGCAAGCTTCTCTGGGATGCGACCCGGGGCATGTTCTTCGACTACGACCTGCGCAGCGGGAAACGCTCCGACTACCCGTACGCAACCACGTTTTATCCCTTGTGGGCAGGTCTAGCGACCGCGGAAGAGGCGCGAGCGGTGGTCAGGAATCTCCATCGCTTCGAACAACCGGGGGGACTCGCGATGAGCACACTAGAGACCGGAGTGCAGTGGGACTACCCTTACGGTTGGGCTCCCGTTCAACTGCTGGCGGTGGAGGGTCTGCGGCGCTATGGCTACGGCGCCGAGGCCAATCGCATTTCGTACGAGTTCCTCGCAATGGTTGCGGACAATTTCCGACGAGACGGCACCATCCGGGAGAAGTACAACGTAGTTACCCGGTCGTCGGAAATCCAGGTCACAGCTGGCTA
>Ga0181521_10001226_pt1 | contig 31909 bp, 24 predicted proteins | sample PEATcosm2014_Bin_32_FD_119764 | JGI IMG/M metagenome (GOLD analysis project Ga0181521, IMG submission 119764) | Peatland microbial communities from MTU Mesocosm Facility, Houghton, MI, USA - PEATcosm2014_Bin02_60_metaG | ecosystem: Environmental > Terrestrial > Soil > Wetlands > Peat | place...
CCGGAATCGCCCCCGCCGCCGGGCTGAACGTCGGCGTGGCTACTGCCGGAGCGAGCGTGTAGGCCGCCGTCGCCACCGCGCTGTTCGTCATCCCGCTCTCGTACGCGATGGCCTCGATTGTCTCCGCCGCGCCCACCGTCACCGTCACCGGCGATGCCGCCCCACCGGTTGCGCTCGGCGTCGTCCCGTTGGTCGTGTAGCTGATCAGCGCTCCCGCCGTCGCGCTGCTGATGGTCACCGTCGTCCCCGCCGGAATCGCCCCCGCCACCGGGCTGAAAGTCGGTGTCGCCACCGCCGGCGCCAACAATGTCACCGTCGCCGCCGCCGACTTGGTAGGATCCGCCACGCTCGTCGCCGTAATCGTCACCGTCTGTGGCGCAATGACCGTAGCTGGCGCCGTGTACAACCCAGCCGTGCTGATCGTACCCGCCCCGGTCGCTGGGCTCACCGTCCACGTCATCGCTGTGTTGCTGGCGTTCGCCACGGTTGCCGTGAACTGCTGCGTTTGATTCCCAAACAGAGTCGCCGCGGTCGGCGACACGCTCACTGCAACCGGCGGCGCCAGCGGGGAGATGTTACATACGCCCCCATAGTTATCGTTAATCGCCATCGACCCAGTGAACGCTATCGTATCGGCCACGATGATCAGATAATTCCCCTCGTAGCCACTGGCGGCCCCGGAATACGTCAGACCGGTTGTCGGGAAGTACAGTACCCCTTCCAATGTCGAGGTGCTCGCACCCGTAATCGAGCTTGGCGCCTCGCCTGCCCCGATCTGTGGGTCTTGATAGAAGAGTATGCCCTCCAACGAGCCGCAGGTCGGCGCCTTGAGCTTGAGCACAGCCGATCCAGTGATGGACAGCGGCGCGTAGGTGTAGCCCAGTCCTTGTGTCAAAAAGAACGTGACGCCCGTTCCGCTCAGGATGCTCGCTCCTGAAACCGCGAGGCCGCCCCCCATCAATATGTAGTTCCCCGGATTGAACGTCACGTTGGTGGCGCCGCTGATCGTAATTCCGTTGCAGTATGTGCCCGGATTTAAGGTGGACGATCCCGTGGTCACTTTGAAGTTGGTGTGATTGCAGGCACTACTGGTTGGCGGCACCAAGAAAGACAACGGAGCCGCCGGCACCGCGCTTTGAGTTTGCGGAGTCGGCGAAAATGTGACCGCGCCGGACTTGAAGTAGCCTCCGGCAACGTCGAAGTACTTCGCGGTGAAACTGCCTGCGCCCGTGAAACTCAGCGCTTTCCCATTGGTGGAATCGACGACAACGCCGCAGCCCGGCGCATTTATGGTGGCCGCTCCGTTAATAGACAGCGCATTCGCCGCGGATTTATCCAACGCCCAGAGGCATTGATCCGGCGCAGACGACGAGGCAAACGCCACCCCAGCCGCCGATAGGAACGCGAAGACGGGAATTGTAGCAGTTACGGTTTTGGCGAGGCGAAGTATGTTCACGTTAAGGTTCCTCACAGCGGTATCTCACTAACTCCTCGTTGGGCGCCGAGGGTTGTTGCACGGGGAATTGCAAGGGCGGTCAGAGCCGGATGATTGTAGTCCACGGTAGAAACACCTCGGCTGACGCCGCTGGTCGCAGCGACCTGGTCCGTCGTGCTCGCCGTCGCGGGACATCGAACGCCAGGCTTTGACCGTCGCGCCGCCTGTCACCAACAGCGCCGTCGAACTGCTGGAGTCGACGTGGAGACCGCAGTTGTTCAGGTTGACCGCAGCCCCGTTCCCCGCGCTAAAAGCCTCATGCGGGTCTGTGACCAAAACGCAGAATTGGCAACTCTGGGACTGCACGGGCATCACACCGAGCGCAAAGACCACTAATAGGCAAAGTAAGAGTCTTTTCAATAAGCTGCAGCAATCCATGACCGGTTCACCCCGAATTATTTGGGAGGCAGCGACTCTACGAGTGGCTGAAATGTGGACTTCCGATGCAACGGAAGTAATCAGACTAAACTAAACGTCCCGGTAGGTCAATAACAGAAATCAACTTTTGGTACCTTTTAATGTAATTTCAAAAATCAGTGCCTTGCGGTCCGCGCGGTGGTGCCGCGACGTCTGCGCTCGCGGCACCACATGCACAGTGCGAGGGCTCGCCCATTTTCAAACAACTATTATCAGTTCTAAGGCTCCTTATATCTGAATATGCTGATTGTTTTGAATAAGCAAATCGATGAATTCGATGAAAAAGTTAATAATGCCCGGCGAGTATCGTCGAGCGTGCCGCATCTCAAGGCGCCTGGTCCTCGACGACGAGGGAACGCCGCTTCTCCGCACACGGCGACCGGAATCCAATAACCAGCAGGCGCCAGTGGTGCTTATCTTTAGGTTTCAGGCTGAGCACTTACCGATCCGCAATAGATAGCCGAGCTTTGCTGCACCTGCTGCAAATAACAACACACTTCTCCCCACGCTATCCGCGGGGCGGCCTCCAAATGGCCAAGCCTCTGCTCAATCGAGGAATTGACGCCAAACTCTGCGCAATGCTCGGACACTACCCATTCTCGCCGCTCCTCCCGCTCTCTCGCTCATGGGCTCGCGCTTCGACAGCGACGAGAGGCGCCGCGGGTGGATGTGCAGTTGCCACTGCCAGCGTGTCCTTACTGTATGCAATCCAATAAAGGATTTGTCGTTCTGGATTTTGAGCCTCCGGCAGAATCGTCTCGCGATAGATACTCAGCGCAGCATTGAGCCTTGTCAGCGCCCGGTCCGTTCTGTCAATGGGCTTCAGGTCCATGGCTGCTAGCGATAACGTCCAGTTATCATGACCGCGATAGGCATCTTCCCTTCCTGCTTGCAGTTGCGTTCCACTGCGCCCTCGCCATGTGGTATTCAGAAGCGGGCGAGCTTTCCGCCTATTGCCAACTCGTCGGACGCCACAAAGCCAACAATGAACAACTCCGAGAAGAACCGGCTGGCGACTGCGGTGCTAGACCGCTGGTGCTCCTTCCAGGACGCACTGGCAGGAGCGAAGCGGAGGCATCCGCTTCCCGATTTCCTTTCGTTCGCGGATGCCGCCAGACGCTATTTCGAGGCGACCCGTCGCGATCAACTCGTACGTAGAGACGTTGCCGCCGCCATAAACGGCCTAACGGAGTTTCTCCGCCTGGAGAGAAAGCGCGTCCCAGGGAGAGTCCTGTCCGAAGCAGACCGGCTAGAGTGCTTGTTTTTCGTCGGGTTCGATCCGCATTTCGAGGGGGAAGAACCGCCCGGTCTATAGGCTGGGGGAAAAGAACTGCGCGGCCCAACGATCCTATCAAGTGTATGCTGAGCTCCGAACACGCCGCGATAACGAACGAGGGGTCGGCATGACGACTGGAACCGCGTCCACCCACCGGCTCGGCGCGGCTCGGGCCGGCGCCATTGCGCGGCCAGTTGATGTGGACCGGACCCAGGCCTGATCTACCAAAATGCCGTTTCGGGACAATATACGCCGCTCTTAAACACGCGAATCCTCCTTAGCCCGGTCACTTTCAGGCCAGCGGATGTGTGCCTGAGGAGGCGTGCTCATCATCGAGGGCCCCGAGCAAGTGTCTTAGGATCAACCCTGAAATGGCTTGTCTCATAATCGTAGTCGGAATTCCAGCAGTAGACGGCCGCCGAAATATCGTTCCAAAACGGCCGCTCAGCGCCATCAGCGCGACGAAGATGCTGTCTTGCGTAGGCTGCCAGCGCACGGCCCCATTCTTCTCCTTTCAGCGAGCCTCCAGCGACTTTGGCGTATTGCTTCTCAAACTCCCCGCCGGACTTAGTATGTGACCAGTCTGCCGCCCTTAAGCCACGGGCCTGCAGGCCATGAGATTCGGCAATACCCTCGGCAATCTGAACCAACTCACCGAGGGTGAAATTGGCAAACTCGAAATCGGGACGGTTGGCCCCAACCGAACCGACAATCTGATCATCACTCGCGAGTTGACGGAGGGCCTTCTCGTTCTCCTTAACATCTAGATCGAATGAAACTATGCTAAACCGTCTCAACAACTTGTCCTGAGCCACCATTTCGGAGAGCTTGAGAGCTGCGTTGTTCTTACCGGCGGCGATGGTACCCTTGAGGTTAACTAGCTCGATGCCGACCTTGTACGACTCTGGAAGAAGCTCATTGATGGCGTGGTATTCGGTGTCACCCTCGACATACCAGCGGACTGCACTTCCGGTGAATAGGCCGAATCGGTAAGCTACGCGAGGTTTCGAGCGGAATTCGTCGTCGAGCGGGCGCTCGGAACCGAAGGCGTGCTTCCTGCCGCCCGGCAACCATGTCCCGATCGCCTGGTCTTCCTCTGGCCACTGAATGGACCAAGCTTCTTCAAAAGCACGTCGGATCACTTCCGCCATATGGCGAAACCAGAGTGATCCAGCGATTCGGCCCGTCAGCTTGCTGCGTGACTCCCACGTGGACAGGCGAAGAAGGATGTACAGTTCAGGATTGTCATCGTGCCAGGCGGCTTCAAGTCGGATGGACCGATGGATATTAACCCATTCTCTCGCATCGAGTTGTTTAACGAACTCCAGCGCTTCAGACTCATAGGCGCCGAGTTCAGCTCGATGCGTTCCTTCGTCGCCGTTGAATGAGAGACTCGCTATGATGCGTGGCCAATAAATAGGCTCCAGCGACCGCGCCAAATCAACGATCGCGTTCCATCGCGGCGATTTCGTACGGATGACCTCTTCATTGAATGCCACTCTGGACTGGGACTTCGCGGCTATCGGGGAATTCAGAATTCGATGTAGAACATACAGGCGGAAGGGATGAAATAGGGGCGCCCCGTCATAGTCAACCGCGTCGCTTTCGAGCCAGCCTCGTTGAACAAATGCCGTTGGTTCTCCTTCGGAGATCGCAATGGCTCTTCTGCCCCCGTGAATAATCAAATCGCTTTCCGAGAGCAGCAGGTTTTGCTGGAGCCGCTCAATCGTTTCGATTTTGTGCATCTTGAAAGTCCGGACAGCTTGAATCTGCGATTTGGTCATTAACGCCAAGGATACTCCTTCTTATAGGTGCGACGGCCAACCTAGCCGCTCTTCGGACTGCCGCCAGCTGCACGCGTCCGCGCAACGATCTTAACCGGTGCCGGACAAATACCGTAACCTCGGTGCACTGCCGCGATGTGACGTGGCGCGGACCCTGGTTACCGAGTCGATATCCGGCATCGGCCTCGTGTTGGCCCTCGCCCCTTACACCGAAGCCCCTCGGATCGCGACGAAGGACGGGGGAAGTAGCGGCCGATCAGCGACGACAAGTCCCTTGCCTGCTGTGATTGTCCGGTCTGCATCTGGGGGAAGTTGACGGCGACGAAATCCGCTCTGCGCCGCATCGCTGCGGCGTGTCGGCCCCAGGGAGCATTGCCGCCAACAGTACGACGCGTTAGCATTGGATTATCGGATCAGAATGAACTCAAATGACCCTGCGCGGGTTTCCGTAACCTCGTTGGAGTTCAGGAACTACAAGGCGTTTCGTCACTACTCGCTTCGCCTGCAGCACATGAACGTGCTGGTCGGCGCCAATAACTGCGGAAAGTCCACCGTGGTCGGCGCCTTCAGAGCGCTCTGGGCGGCTCTACGGCGCACGAGAGGGAGGAGCCTCGATATCGTTCAGGGACCTAAGGGAAGGGCCTACGGTTATTGGATTCCGGCCGATGCTCTGCCCATTTCGATAGAGAACATTCATAGCGACTACGCGGAATGCGACACCACGATCACGTTTCGATTGTCAAATGGAAACCAACTGCACTTGTTCTTCCCGGAGCAAGGCGCCTGCTGTCTTGCTCTCGACGTTGAGGGTAAGCGCCGCGGTGCGATCTCGATCCGGAGGGATTTTCCTATCAGCGTGTCGGTCGTCCCGGTACTTGGCCCCGTGGAACACGGGGAGGCGTTGCTGCAAGCTGAAACAGTCCAGCGTTACCAAATGACGCATCGCGCGTCCCGTCAGTTCCGGAGCTGGTGGTACCATTTCCCCGAAGGTTTCGATCAGTTTGCGGCCCTTGTCGAGCGGACCTGGCCCGAAATGCAGATTCAGCGTCCGGAACTGACCGACATCAAGAACCAAGTGCTCTCTATGTTTTGTCTGGAGCGCCGAATTACGCGGGAACTTTATTGGGCGGGATTTGGATTTCAGGTGTGGTGTCAGCTCCTAACCAACATCGTCAGAGCAGAGGAATCAACGATTTTCGTTATTGATGAGCCCGAGATTTATCTCCACGCGGACCTGCAGCGGCAGTTTGTGTCCATCGTTCGTGAACTGGGCCCCGACGTCGTCATGGCGACGCACTCGACCGAGATCATGGCTGAGGCTGATCCTTCCGAAATCGTGCTGGTCGACAAAACCCGGCAATCGGGCGAACGGCTGAAAACTGTCGAAGCGCTGCAAAAGGCGCTCGAGACCGTGGGCTCGATCCAAAACATCACCCTTGCCAGGCTCTCAAAGACCCGAAAGGTGCTGTTTGTTGAAGATGAGCACGACTTGATTTCGCTAATCTGAATTGGCCCACTTCGATACTCTGATTTGGCCCCCCTGTTGAAACAGAAACTGGTTACTCTGTTTTGGGCGGTTGCAGCCCGGAATGGAGGCTGGTTGAACAGGAGGACGAAGGTGGAGCTGTTCGAGCAGATCCGGCGCGAGTACGAACATGGCGTCGGGACGATCAAGGGTGTAGCCCGCAAGTTCAAGGTGCACCGGCGGATGGTGCGTGAGGCAGTTGCCAACGCCATGCCACGGGAACGGAAGATCGCCGTCCGGGAGAGGCCCCGGTTGGGGCCGGCGGTGGGATTTATCGACGCGATTCTGGAAGAGGACCGGAAGGCTCCGCGGAAGCAGCGGCACACAGCACACCGGATCTGGAAGCGATTACGGCAGGAGATGCCCGAGGTCCAAGTAGCCGAGTGTACGGTGCGCCGGTATGTCCGGTGGAAGAAGCGAGAACTGGGACTGGCCGGCGGGGAAACCTTCGTGCCCCAGAGTTACGCGTGGGGCGTGGAGGGCCAGGTGGACTGGTATGAGGTCTGGGCGGAGTTGGGCGGCGAGAAGCAGAAGTTGTACATCTTCTGCATGCGGTCTATGGCCAGTGGAGGATCGTTCCACCGGGCGTACCCGCACGCCAGTCAGCAGGCCTTCCTGGAAGCGCACGAGCGGGCGTTTTCTCATTTTGGCGGCGTCTTCGAGTTACTGAGATTCGACAACCTGAAAAGTGCGGTCAAGAAGATTCTGCGTGGGCATCAGCGGGAGGAAACCAACCGGTTCGTCGCGTTCCGCTCGCATTGGGGGTTCCGCAGCGAGTTCTGCAATCCGGCGCGCGGGAACGAAAAGGGTGGCGTAGAGGAGGAAGGCGGGTATTTCCGCCGGAACCACCTGGTGCCGTTGCCGGCGGCCCGAGACCTGGATCACCTGAACGAGTTGCTGCTGGCCGGCTGTAACGAGGAAGAGCAACGGGTGATTTCCGGCAGGAATCAGACGATCGGGGCGGCCATGGCGACCGAGCGCGAGCATCTGCTGCCCCTGGCTCCGGAAGGATTCGATCTGGCGGCGGTCTCGTTTCCGAAGGTCAACGGCAGCGGCTGCGTGAACGTGTTGACGAACTTCTACTCGGCGCCGCTGCCCGCTGGGGCCCGCACCGAAGCCAAGGCGCACGCCGCCTACGTGGAGATCTGGCATGACGGCAAGTGCGTGGCGCGGCACGAGCGGTGCTTCAGCCGGCAGCAGAAGATCTTAGACCTGGAGCATTATCTGGACGTGCTGGCGAAGAAGCCCGGAGCCTTGGCGGGATCGACGGCGCTGGAGCAGTGGCGGGCGCAAGGTCGCTGGCCGGAGAGCTTCGACCAGTTCTGGGCGAACCTCGAGCAGCGCCGCGGGAAAGCGGACGGCACGCGGGCCATGATCGACGTGCTGCTGCTGGGGCGGGACCATGGATACGACCGCCTGCGCCAGGCCGTGGAACAGGCTGTGGCCATGGGTGGTTCCGATGTGGGGGTCATCCGGTATTTGCTGAAGCTGCCGGAGCTGGAAAAACGCGCCGCCGGCGAGGCGCTGGATGTGGGCTGGCTCCGCCGCTATGAACGGCCGCAGCCGAACCTGCACGATTATGACCGACTGCTGGCCAACACGGTGCCGACGGAGGTGATCCAATGAGCGAACCGAAGACGGCCATGGATATCGCCTCCATCAAGCAGTCGTGCCGGCGGCTGCACATGCCGACGGTGGCCGGGCAGTGCGTGCGCCTGGCCGAGCAAGCGATCAAAGAAAAGCGCAGCCACCTGGCTTTTCTGGAGGCGTTGCTGGAAGCCGAAGTGGAGGAGCGCGAGAAGAACGTGATAGCGCGGCGACTGAAGGACGCGCATTTCCCGAAGATCAAGACGTTAGAGGAGATCGACTTTGAAACGGCAGGGCATTTGCCGGCGGCACGCCTGCGGAAGCTGGCCGAAGGCGATTATCTGATCCGCACCGAGCCGGTGATTTTTCTGGGCGACACAGGGACCGGCAAGACGCACTTGGCGACCGCCCTGGCGGTTTCGGCCTGCCAGCAGCGGAAGCGAGTGCGCTTCACCACCGCGGCCGAGTTGGTCAACGAGTTGGTCGAAGCGCGGGAGAAGAACGAGGTCAGTCGGGCAGTCAGCCGCTGGATGCGCTACGAGCTGATCGTATTGGACGAGCTGTGCTACGTGGCGATGCCGGAGACCGCGGCCGAGTTGCTGTTCCAGGTGATCGCCGGGCGGGCCGAACGGGCGGCGGTGATTGTGACCACGAATCTACCCTTCTCGGAGTGGACAACGATGATTCCGAATGCGCGACTGTGTAAGGCGATGGTGGACCGGCTGACGGACCAGGCTCACATCATCGAGACCGGAACCGAGTCCTACCGGTTCCGCCGAACCATGGCTAAGAATAAAGGAGCAAAAGCATGAGCGAACCGAAACCGCGGCAGTGGTTCCAGGCGCGACTGAGGTGGGCTGTTCTGGAGGAGGGCCGAGGTCTGGATCACTGGCGGGAAGCCGAACACATCTTCCTCAGCGAGGATCGAGACACGGCTTTTCAGGAGGTGCTTCGGATCGGCGCGGCGGAAGAGTACTCCCTGGTGCCGACGAAGCAAGACAAGCGGGCGCCAACAATCGACTGCCGGTTTGCGGAGGTCGTCTACCTAGAAGAACGCGGAATGGGGCGAACGGCGTTTGAGGTTTACGTGGGAGACACGGCGGCGACCGAACGGATTCCGTTTGACCACGACTTCAATCCAGCCGGGCGCGTGCCGCTGGAGATTATCTGATCGCCTGTTGCCGGTAGCCCCGGCCTACGCTGCGCCCTAAACGCGCCGCAAAAACGCGGCGCAGGGCTCCGCTTCGGCCGGGGCCACCGGCAACAGAAAGCAGGCAGGAAGAATCTTTGGTCTTATAGGGGGGCCAAATCAGAGTATCAAAGTGGGCCAAATCCAGTTGACAAACGCACGACTACCTGATCCTCCTCAGATTTGCTCGCCAACTCGGGTTTGAGGAGCTCGCAGCTGGCATGGGCATCACGGCCGTCAAGTCGGGTGGGTTCTCCTCTTGGGAGAAAGTCAGCGTCTTAGGCTGGGGACTCGAGAAGGCTCTGGGTGAGTCGCTCCAACTTGGAGCCGTGTATGACAGGGATTATCACTGCCCAGAAGAGATCTCCGTCGTCTTGGAGGAACTGAAGAAAACGGTGAGGCTGGCTTGGGTGCACGGCCGCAAGGAGATCGAGAACTACTTGCTAGTGCCGGCAGCACTCGAACGGGCGGTGAATGGAGCGGTCGTCGATAGGGCGCGACGGCTCAACGAATCCGCGCCCGCCGTCGAGGACATTCGGGCATCATTGGCTGCGATCACTGACCAGCGAAAGAACACCGTGCAAGCCCAGTACGTCGGTCGGAGAGTCGAGTACAAGCGCAAGGCGGGCACCATCAAGGACGATTCCACCCTCGTTGCCGAGGCTCTCGCGGAATTCGAGAAACGATGGATCGATCTCGATGAGCGACTTCTGATTGTGCCCGGTAAGGACGCTCTTGCCGACTTCCGGCAGCATATCCAAGATCGCTACCTCGTCACACTAACTGACTACAGGGTTATCAGCGCCTACAAGGCGGCGGACGTGCCTAGCGATCTTCGCGATCTGGTTGTCGAACTTGATGCGTTTCGCCGTAGCTCAACGTAGCGGCAAGAGAAAGGCATCTGTGCTCAGCCGCAACTCCAGTTGGTCGTTGATCGCGTTGCGGGGGGCCCGCCAACGTAGGCCGAAGAGCCCCCGAAGTCCGAAGTCGGGTTGGAGGGAGTTTGCAAATGGGATCGCGTCGCAGACCGGGTTCCTCCTGGGAAACGCCGCCCACGGAAATAGGTACCGGGAAGTCGGAATGCCGACTGTAACGAAGCCCGCCGCATTTCTGCGGGTTGGGTTTCTACTCTGCCAGTTGGCGTGAACCGGACTTCCCAGGACTGATCTCCCAAAACGCCGTATCTGGAGTATCCGGACACCCAGGCGAACTGGTACGGGTCGGCGCTTACTCGGCCAGGTGGCAAAATGCCAGAATCTTGCGATTCGAGTCACAGCATCTTTGCGGCTCAGGTCAGGAGTGCGGTAGGCGCGGGTCGCACACCTCTGTGTCGATCGCGCCGTTCGGCAAGAGGCCCGATAGTCGAGGTGCCGCCGGCCCTTGCCATACGCCTCACGCGGAGCATTCGGAGAGGAGCCCGCTCTTAATGGCACTCAATAGCAGGGAACTCGGCCCACGCTCTCTTGCAATGAGGATCTCGACACGATACTTTGCACGCGTGATTGCTACGTACAAGCGGTTGTGAGCCGCATACGATAAGAAGTTGCTGCTCTCAATCGAGTCCGTTGTCCGACTGGGAGGGACGCGCCCTTCGTCGACGCCAACGAGCACGACACCGAAGAATTCAAGGCCCCCGATAAAGTCGGGCGTTGAGACGACGAAGCGCTTCGTCTGCTGTGCTCTCCTGACTACTTCGATATCCCCCCTTTGCTTTAGGATTTCCGCAGGCCTGTTATGGGCCTTTGCGAAAACGGAGGCCTTTGAGAGGAGCTCGTCGCTAAAGGCTATTAGAGCCACATCGCACCGCGACGAGCCCAGTTCCTCAGCCATGGAATCAGCGCGCCGGAATGCCTCCGAAATCATCTCGTTATCGTCACTGCATTCAAGGAGGCAGGGACGTGCCGACCGGCGATCCTCCTCAGCCGTGAACATGCTCGAGGCAAGACGCAACGGATCGTTAAAGTTTGTGAATAGAGTAGCGCCGGACGAGGTTACAGAAAAAGCCAGGTCTACAATCTCCGGTGAACACCGAAAAATCTTCTGAAACTGGGTCCGCTCAGTCCCAGAACCACCCGAAGCCGGAGAGAGTACCTCCTCGAACCTTTCGTCCGACCAATCGCGATCTCCAATCGCCTGCGCCCGGTCCACTGAGTAGGCAATCGGGAAGGCTGTCATCGAACGGGACAGATAGTGAAACGCTGACAGTTCATTTACGTTAAACAGGTGAGTTTCGTCGATGTAGATCGCGTCATACCCTTCCTTGCTCCGCCTCCGACGCCAGATTGGGGTATCAAGTTGGCCTATAGTAGTTAGCACGATATCGTCAGTGTCAAACTGGGCAGCCGTCTGAAGCTGACCTTGATAACGACGAAAAACCTGCCAGATAAAGTTCCTGTCGCCGTCGGCGACAGCTGGAATACCATATCGCAACGGTGGGAGCTTTCGGTAGTTCTCAAGATTCTCATTGGATCGCCCCTTGATCACCACGCTGATTTCATGCTGGAACATCTCGGCCAGTAGATCTCGATGCGTCGTTTCCAGAAACGTATCGAACGACGGCGACAAGAATTTCTTGAACGTTCCATAGTCTTCCTTGAGCGTCTGAGTTAATGCGTCTTCGACGTGGAGAACCTGGAGCTGCTTGGACTCCATCGCATCCCGGTCGAGGAACTCGGATTCCGACAGATCGCGCTGAAGGAGCTCACCACAGAGCTGTTGCAGTGTGGACAGCTTCAGCGATTGCGCTTTCAAGAGAGCTGCATCCTCAAGAAAGCCTGTGGAGTCGATCACGCGGAGCATCTCGTCGATCGTCCGGCGCGTCGCTTCACTGTGAGTGATGAAAAGGGCCCTGTGCTCCTTTCCCGCACTCTCAGCCGCCCTGAGCCCAGCAATTGATTTGAGGATCAGACATAAGGTCTTTCCCGTCCCTGCGGGGCCCTCGATCCTGTGAGGCGTTAGTAGCTCGGCTAGGACAAAGTCCTTTTGCTTTCGAGTTAAAAGTCCTATCCACTGGTCGTACCCTTGATAGGGGTGTATGACGCGTTCCGGGTAACTGTCTAGTGCCGTGACACTCAAGGAGGTGATGCGGGGAACGGCGGCGGCCTCGGTGGCCGCGGGTCGTTGCCGAAGGGATTTCCGAGCGTCGAGAAACAGCCGAAAGCTGTGGACGGGGGTCTCTTCCTGGGGGCCGCCGCCTTCATCAAACCCTGACCTGTAGACGAGAATGGAACGGTCGGCGGGTTCACGCTTCTCTTGCCTCTTAGCGTCTGGGTGTAGTTCGATCGAGATACGAAAGTTCGTTTGCAGGCTGATTGGATGCGGAAAGATAACCGCCTTCGTGGAATTTGGGATGACCCTCTCGCTCGGGCTGAGGTGGAAAGCTTCCCAATGCTTTATCGCGAATCTGAGGAGCTTCTGTGCATCAAGGAGACAAAGCTCTCGGCCGTAGTTGTACTGAAACAGGCCCGACCTTTCAAGATCGACAACCACGAATTTGTTATAGTCGGGCGTTGGACCTAGAACGAAGCCCCCGTCAGTGTACTTTACACTCGTAAGACGCGAGCCAAGCGCTACATCCAGGGTGGGATTTTCGAGGAAGGCGGCGAGGGAAGCACCGGCTTCGTACTCGACGGACTGGAGCACACGGCTAGCCGTGATTTCTGTCGCGGCCGAATTATCGATAGCTAAGAATTTCATATATTTGACGAAGAGGCTTTGACCGTGGGCTGGCTGTTCCACAACCCGGCGATATAGCTTTTGTCGGGATCGGGCAGACCTATCCGGCTAAAGAGGAAGGCGAAAGTCTGGAGAATGTGCTCGAGGTGGGGCGAAACTACCTGCCCTACTGGGTAAGCAATATCGTCCGCGGCCATGGCCAGCTTTTCCTGCATGGAGGGGTGCGATTGGCACATGCTCTCATATAGGTTGTGCTCGAGTCCGGAGGCTATCGCGTGGGCAAGCTCACGGGGAAGGATCTGAATTTCTCGAATCAGAACGACGTGACCGAGGTCGGAGCCGCTCGGGTCGATTGACCTAAGGAAGTAGAAACCGTTTAGCGCGTTGTGCACAAGCTCTGAGAGGAGGGTGTCTCGTAGCTTGGGGACTTCATTGCCAAGAACAAGGCAGAGCCTGTCTGTTGGTGCGCTGTTGATGCATCGCCCCGCCATCTCGAATCGGAGGCATGCTCTCTCGAACCTCTGGCGTAAATCTTTGTCGGAGCCGTCCGGGAATAGCGTCTCCAATATCCTTCTCGGATGCTCGAGCTCGAGAATTGCAGGCGAAAATCCGCTTTTTTGTAGCACGTTACGCATTGTGCCGGTCGCATCCGACTCGAGGCGTTGCGCCAATATGACGCGGCCATCCCGATGCAACCAGTCGTCGAGCTCGACCATGGGCAGATAGTTGTAGACTCGAACCTTGTCCTGCGCGATGTCGCAGCGGGCCGTCAATATTAATCCGTGAACCGAACAGCCCGCGTAATCTTGAGCAACGGCGCAGGTGAAAATGGTGCCTTGGGTCATCGGCCCGTTTTTCGGATAAGCCACTACCGTATTCATCGAGCAGCCTTCATTATCAAACAGAACGCCACTGAGCGGGGCGGCCGCAGTTACGGAGTAGACGTAGGGCCTCTCAATCCGGATGACAGGCGTAAGACGGCGCGTCGTCGCAATGCGAGCTCGATACGATTAGCCTTTAAGTGAGCCAAAAGTCGGGCTGGAGGAAGTTTGGGAATAGGATCGTGTCGCAGACCGGGTTCCTCCCGTGACACGGCGGTTACAGAAATAAGCGATGGGGGGCGGCTTTTGTGCGGCCAACGCGCGTCGCAACTCCGCGCAGTTGGCCAAGTCTGGTCGTCAGTTGGTTCACCCCCGGCCTCACTGGATGATAGGGTGCGTTCTGGCGGTGCAGGACGATTGTTCTGATCCGCGATGACCATGCGCGCCAGGGCGATCCAATATTCGCCGACCGGCTGGTCCGCATACTTCCTGCGCGCGTAATCCAAACCGATACCATGGCATGCGGCAATGAACGCCGCCGCCAGATTTCTTCCCAGGCGGACCTCCTGGTCCTCCACCCCGCGTGGCCTTTCCATGAGGTCAGTTTACACCGGCGGGTTGTTCGCGCGACCCACCGGTCGGGCGCATGAGCTTGTCCCACCGCCGAGCGGCCTCCTGGTCGCGCCCGCGAATCGCATGCGCATAGATTTCGCTTGTGACCCGGACGGAGGAATGTCCCAAGCGCTCTGATACAGTCGCGAGGTCGACGCCGTCCGCCAGCAGGAGCGAACAATGGCTGTGGCGCAGCGAGTGGAGGCTCGCGCCCTTCGGTAGCTTCAGCTTTCGGAACAGCAGCGATACGGACGCCGAGATCGAATCGGGTTTCAGCGGCGAGCCGTCCGGGTTGGCGAAAATCAAGTCCAGGTCGGCGCGGTAGTCGGGACCGAACTGCACGCGGAACAAAGCCTGCTTCTGGCGGTGCTGTTCGAGTGCCGCGAGTGTAGACGCCGGCAGACTGACGAGTCGCGGTTCCTCGGTTTTGGTCCCCTTGAATTCCAGCACCTGCTTCGTCTGTGTGAGTGATCGCGCGATCATTACATCGCTGCCGTGACGATCCTGCCACCGCAATGCCAGGACTTCGCCACGGCGCGCGCCGGTGGCGGCAGCCATCTCCAGAAACATCGGCAGGCACCAGGGCCCGGATGCCGATTCGAATACCAGCCCCTGCTGCGCCGGCGTGAGCGCCACGCCCCGGTGCTTCTTCACGCGCGGCGGCTCGCTGCTGGTTACCGGATTGGCGGAAACCAACCCCCACCGGATCGCGCGTGAGAAGGCGGAGGAGAGGAGGCCGGCAATGTGGCGGACGCTTTTCCCGCTCAACGGGCGCGCCTCTTTGGTTCGGCGGTGGTGGCCGCCGCACTTCAGGAGTCGGTCCCACTCGCGACTGAGGTGCAACGGAGTAACCTCGGCCAGCGGCATGGCGAGCAACTCCGGCGCGAGATAGGCCGCTTGCTGCTGGTATCGTTCGGCGGTTTTAGGCGCCAGCTTTTCCTGGACGTGCTGGCGGAAGAATTCTTGCAGAAGCATCTCCAGCGTGGTGGGGAACGGCGCGGCCACGCCCGACCCTGCTTTCGCCAGCTCGATCTTGTGCAGTTCGTCGTCGTAGCGCTTCCGTTCCCCGTCTTTTGCTTCCTGCTTAGTGGCGAAGCCCCACCCGCGGATGATGTGACGGCGCGTCCGCGTTGATCCTGGCAAGTTGAACTTAAAGAACCAAGCGGTTTTTCCGGAACGAAGGGTGTATTTATGTATCGGCATCAGTTCACCACCGTTACCTCTGTTTGAGGGTCAAGTCCAGCGCCGACCTGCATGCCGCAGGTGCGTTCCCATTGTTCGTAGGCGTGCCGTGTGACGATCCACCGCCGGCCTAGGCGGATGCCCGGCAGGATCCCCTGCTCCAGCATCGAGTACACCGCCAGGCGCCCGATGTTCAGTCGACGCGCGATCTCCGGCACGGAGATGCGGCTGCAGTTCTGTTCTGGCAGCAGCTCGGCCGTGCATCCGGGATTCGAGTTACTGAGTGGATCGGACATGGGTCACTTCTTCGAGGGATTCACCTGCTGGGTGTTTCGCAACGCGGCGGCCCGCCGTATCGTTCAGTGTTCGCCTTCGTCAGCTAGCGCTTCAGCCAGTCGCGGGTTTGCTCCGGATCCATCCAGTAGCGGATCGGGCGTTCGGTCTGCGCGGGTGGTGCAGTCGTCAGCGGCAGACTCCCTTGTTCCGCTAACTCGGCCAGCCGCTCGGCCAGTACCTGCCAGGTGTGATCGGTGAAGCGATCCACACCATAGACCGTTGCCGCGGCCCTGGCGTACACGCGGCAGTCCAGCGCCTCATTCCGCTCCCGTGTCTTCTGCCATTCCGGCCGCCGGTACCCCCGCACCACCCGCGTCACCAATTGTTCCGCCGTGAGTTGTTTGAAGTATTCCGCCCCATACTTCGGAAAGTGACAGTAACCCAGCGGAAATGGATCTCCACTCTCTTCGGCCGGTTGGTCCAGCAGGAGCCACCGGTACAGCTCTTCTTTGATCATCGATCCGTTTACCGGCCACACTTTGATGCCCCACCGGAGGCGCGTCCCTCGCGGACCGACGTCAATCGGCGAGGGCGGGCTGACCGGGCTCGCCGCCCGGGCGTCGCCTTTGATCACCACCGCCCGCGCCCCACCGTGATGCCGCGCCCAGGAATACACCTCGGCAGTCGCATATCCGGAATCGATCGCGAACTTCGTAATCGGTATGGAGGCGCCGTTCTCTGCCGGGTAGCTGGTATCGAGCAATGCCGTGAGCCGGTGCCAGACCGCCGCCTCGGTGGTCTGTCCTTCGAGCACCTGATAATCGACCGACCACGACTCCTTGCCACAGCCCCACGCCACTACCTCGACCTCGATGCGATCCTTCTGAATGTCGATCCCGGCCGTCAACAACAGGCCACCCCGCGGGACGATTCCGATCTGGTAGTCCTCCCGGCGATCGTACAGCCGTTGCCAGTCCGGGGCCTCTCCCCGCAATGCCCACGTCTCACCGAGCACCGTGTTGATAAAGACCTGCAGCAAGGCCGGGTTCTTCTGCGCCTGGACAAATTGCTTGGCCGCGTCGCCCCAGGAGAACCAGCCCACCGGAGAGTAGAGGCTCGACAGATGAAAACCCGTGGTCCGGCCATCGCCGGCGGCACCTGCCCGCCACTCGCCGCGAGGCAGCATCCAGTGCTTCTGATGGTTCTCAATCTCCTTTCCGCAATGCTCGCAGACATAGATTGCATCCTCGGGCTTCTCCTTCGGCCACCGCAGTTGCGGGAACCTGAGGATCTGAAACTCGTTGCAGGCCGGGCACGGTACCCAGTATCGTCGCTGGTCGCTTTCCTCGAACGCCGCCTCGATGCGGCTGAGGCCGGTGATCTTGGGCGTCGAGCACAGGAAAATCTTGCGGCGGGCGAAGGTGCGCGTGCGCGTGGTGGCCAGATTGACCGGATCGCCCTCCCCTTCCACATCGCCAGGATAGGCATCCACCTCATCGAGGAACAGGTACCGCGCCGCCATCGAGCGCAGGCCGACGGCGCTGTTGGCCCCGGTCATCACCAGCACGCCACCGGGGAATTCCTTGGAGAGAACCGTGTTGCCGCTATCGCGCGATCGCGGATCGCTCACCAGTTTCCGCAGCACTTCCGACTCCTCGATCAGAGCATCAATCCTTTGCTTGGAGTTCCGCTTGGCCATCTCCACGGTGGGCTGGATGGCCATCATGGGTCCGGGCGCCTGGTGGATTACGTAGCCTATCCAGTTGTTGCCGCACTCAGTGCCCCCGATCTGTCCGGCCTTCATGAACACGACCCGTTCGATGGGGCTGGAAGGCGACAGGCAGTCCATGATCTCCCGCAGGTAGGGCGTGCGCTCAGTGCGCCACGGGCCTGGCTCAGCCGAGGCGCGCTGTGAGAGCGTGCGATAGGTGTCGGCCCATTGCGAGATCGTCTGCAGGGGGTCCGGACGGGCGCCCGCCGCGGCAGCGGCAGCATAGATCTCCTCAACTGTTGGCGCTGGCAAATTCATTCAAAGCCTTCCGGATCTCGCTGGCGAGAATCTCATAGACCTTTCCCGGATCGGTTTCCGCCGCCAGCGTCGCCGCCAGCCGGTCTGGAATGTTGAGCATCTGGTCGCGGAACTGCCGGAAGCGGTTGAACGCCGCCACCTGGATCTCATCTTTCGAGACCAGCCTGCCCGTGCGCTCCTCGTAATCGATCTTGGCCAGACGCGCCAGGTAATTCTCCCGGACCGCCCGCGCTCGGGAGTAGTCGACACCGCTGGCCGGCGGCAACTCGCTCCGGGAATCAGGCCGCGGCTCACTAGAAGGAATCGGAACCTGAGTCGTTGGTTGAGCGCTCTGAGTTCTTTCCGGCGGTCGCGGGCGGTTCGGTAGGCCGGTCGGCCGAGGCGCCGTTCGGCTGCTCCACTGTGTGTCGGCGGCGTCGATATCGATCTGCCCGCCGGCAGTTTTCTCAATCCTGCCGCTGCCGATCGCTTTCTGTACGGCCCGCAGGCTCACACCCCGGTGGCGGGCGTACGCGCGCAAGGAAACTATACCCATCAGCAGCTCCCCAAAGATTCCTCAACAACCCGCTTGCATGTTCCGGCAAACAGAGTGATGGATGTCATGACCGCGGAATCGCCGCGAAAGGAGATTACCAAAGATGACCACATTTACCATCAACGCCGAAAACAACATCCGAGCCTTCCCGGCTGCGGACCTGGCCGAAGCCACTGCCAGCGCTGGCGTTCAGACCTTCGCCAGCCAGCAGGAACTGGCCAAACTCGCCGCCACTTGGCCGGTGACGCGCCTGGCCGACACCTGGAACGGCTTCGCTGGCGCAGTGCCGTTCGGGCACTTGAAGCCAGTCAAGAAGTTCACCGACCGCAACAGCGCCGTCAGCCGGATCTGGCATGCCATCCAGACGCTGGCGTCGCTCCCGGAAGACGCCACCGTCGCGCAACACGGCGCCCACGGCGCGCCGGTCGCCGCCGCCGCAACCAAGTCCGCCACGTCCCGACCCAGGCGGCCCAAGGCGCCCAAATCCGCCAGGAAAGCCAAGGGTGGGGCCGCCGCCAAAAGCGCCAAGCCGAAGAATGCCAAGGCCGCCAGCACGGAACCGCGCGAGGGCAGCAAGAAGGCCAGGGTCCTGGCCCTGATCGAGCGGGCCAAGGGTGCCACCCTCGGCGAGATTATGAAAGCGACCGGATGGCAGGCCCACAGCGTGCGCGGGTTCATCAGTGGCGCGCTCGGCACCAAGATGGGGATCACCGTCCACTCGGCAAAACGCGACGACGGAGAGCGGGTGTACTCGATCGGCCGCTAGCATCCTAATTCGGCTTCCCTTGCCCGCCCGGCTCCGGCCGCGGCGGGCTTTCTTGTCCTCAAGCCCACCTCCTGCTCGATCAATCGCAGCTCTGCCGACCAGTCCTTCAGTCCCAGACACAGCCCCTGGAGATCCGGATGCCCACTCCGGATCAACCCTTCGATGGCCGCAATTTCCCGGCGGCATTGTTCCATTCATGCAGCTCCTCCCAGGCGCGCTTTTGCGATCTCCTCGTGGGAACGTCCGTCGCCTTCCAGGACCGCCTGGCTGCCCGTGTAGTCCTGCCAGCGCCGCACAATGCAGTCGGCGTACTTCGGATCAATCTCCATCAGGCGCGCCTTGCGGCCCCGGCGCTCGCACCCGATCAGCGTCGAGCCGGAGCCGCCGAACAGATCCACCACCACGTCGCCGGCCTTGCTGCTGTTGACCAGTGCACGCTCCACCAACTCCACCGGTTTCGCGGTCGGGTGAATCCGATTGGCTGCCGGCTTCTTCTCGTGCCACAGGGTGGATTGCGATTTATCGCCGTACCAGGCATCGCTCTGCCCGGCCACGTGGCAGTAAAAGATCGGCTCATGCTGAAACTTGTACCGGCCAAAGCCCCAGGCAAAGGTGTTCTTCGCCCAGATGATCTGACAACGGACCTCGAATCCGGCAACCTCCATCGCATTCTGAAACTCCCGCTGCCAAGAGGAAGAGTGGCAGACGTAAACCGAAGCGCCGGGCTTGATGACACTCCGGTAGGAGCCGAAGGCTTCCCGGAGAAAGCCCATGAATTGCTCCGCGCTCATCCGGTCGCCTTGGATGGTCAGGCGGTCTTCCGTGTACCCTTCGTAGGAAACGTTGTACGGCGGATCGGTGAACACCAGGTCAGCGGATTCGCCGGCTATCAGGCGCTGCACATCCGCCCGCGAAGTAGCATCCCCGCAGAGCACCCGGTGCGGGCCCAATACCCACAGGTCGCCCGCGGCACTGACGACAGTCTCCTGAAGTTCTGGCGCCGCGTCCTCGTCAGTATTACCGGACACGACCTCGTCGGGGTCCATCAGCAACTCGGATAACTCGTCGTCGCTGAATCCGACGAGTTCCAGATCCAACCCCTCCTTTTCGAGCGCCTGCAACTCGGTCCTGAGCATTTCCTCATCCCAGCCGGCATTGAGCGCCAGTTGATTGTCGGCGATCACGAGAGCGCGCCTCTGTGTTTCCGACAAGTGCCCCAGTTCGATTACCGGAACCTCGCTCATGCCCAGCTTTCGGGCCGCCAGCAGGCGCGCGTGCCCGGCGATAACGACGTGGTCCGGGCCAACCAGGATCGGATTCGTCCATCCGAACTCGGCGATCGAACCCGCGATCTGCGCGATCTGTTCCGGGGTGTGGGTGCGCGCGTTACGGAGGAAGGGGATCAGCCGGTCGATGTGCCAGCGCTCCACGGCGAGTTCCCACAGGTTCATAACGCACCCCCAACGTTGGCCTGCGGTTCACGGCCCACGCCGCGGCCGCCATAGAAGGGCGCTGGCCCGTGGTGCTGGATGCGGCGCGAGTCTCCGAGCTTCGGGTTGGGCACCTGCTCAGCCGCGACACCGCGCTCCGCGGCCACTTCGGTGATCGACTGTCCCGTATCCACGAGAGTCGGTTCCTGGCCGGTGAGCTGGGCCATCCGCCGCAGGATCACGTCGCAATAGGCCGGGCTGATCTCGACGCCGTAACCGGTCCGGCTGAGAACCTGAGCCGCAGCCATGGTCGTTCCACTTCCCAGGAACGGATCGAAAACGATGTCGCCTGGATCGGAGAATGCCTTAATAAAGAACTCGACCAGCGCGCGTGGAAACGGGGCCGAGTGCGAGCCCTGACTGCTCTCCGACTTCACCTCGACCACGTTGCTCGGCCGCGCAATGCCGGTGAACAGGCCATCTCCACCTTCGGCCCCCGGCTGACCCGCCGCCGACCCGCGCGCACCACAGCCCAGCAGGGCGCTCCCCGAAGGAGACTGCGGGTTGTTCGGGGAATAGCCGAAACAGTCCTCGGAGAGATGACCAACCGCTGCCGGCCTGAACTTGATCTCCGGCTGCCGGCAGAAGTGGAACACCGGCTCCCAGGCATTTTTGAAGCGATTGTTCCAGCCGCCCGGCACGCCGTTATCAGTCTTGCGCCAGCAAAACTCATCGACAAAACGCCAGCCCCATTGCCGCTTGTGGGCGAGCACCAGATCCTTGACGTACAGGCTGCGCTCGCCGTCCTCGGCGTGCTCCTTGATGTTGAGCAGGTAGGAACTATCCGGCGCCAGTATCGCCCGGATGTTGGCCGCCACGCCGCGGAACCACTCGACGTATTCATCTGGCGGAACCGGCTGGAAGCCGCTGGCAGGGTCATACTCGCGTTGCGTCGCATAGGGCGGCGAGGTGATCGCCAGATTCGCCTTTGTACCCCCGAAGAGGCGCCCGATGACACCTTCGTCGCGGCAATCACCGCAGATCAGACGGTGTCTACCGATCTGCCAGACGTCGCCGGCACGGGTCGCAGGCTCGACGGGGGCGTCGGGAATCTCCTCTTCGTCCTCTTGGACTGCGGTGGGTTCGCCCACAGTCTCTCGGCCGAGCAGATGCCCGAGTTCCTCGTCGCTGAATCCGGTCAGGGTAAGGTCCAGGCCTTCATCTTCCAGATCGGCGAGTTCGCTGGCGAGCAACTGTTCATCCCATCCGGCGTTCAACGCGAGTTTGTTATCGGCGACGATGTAGGCGCGCCGTTGGCTATCGGAGAGATGGTCGAGGACAATCACCGGCACATGGGCGAGCTTGAGCATGCGGGCGGCGAGCAGCCGGCCGTGTCCGGCGATAATGCCGCGCTGGGTGTCGACCAGAATCGGGTTGAGGAACCCGAATTCTGCGATGCTGGCGGCAATTTGAGCTACCTGATCGTCCGAGTGCGTCCTGGGGTTCCGCGCGTAAGGAATCAGCCGATCCAGTTCCCAGATTTCAATCCGCTGCGCCATCACGGTAGGGTCCATAGAGTTTCCTCCTCAACGAACGTAGTTAGAGAATTCAATCCAGGCGACCAACGAAGACGCCCTGTGACAACTGACGACCAGTTGTGTGACGACCTGACTCCGACTACCCTGACGACCTGACTACTGACGACCTCTTTTCAGGTCGTCACGGAAGCGCGCTCGTGCACTAGTTCCACCCGCACCGCACGATCGCCACACAGTACCTTTGAAGTTTTCCGGGCCTCTCCCAACTGTGGGGCTAGCCGTTTGTCGCCAAGTTTCATTCGACCGTCCCCGGATCCGCTTCCCAGCGGGCTCGCTAAGGCGCGGTGATTTCGTCTTTCCGTGTCTTCAATGAGCCGGCGTGCCTCGCGCGCGTATGAGCACGTACACACCAGATTCCGAGGTTTCGAGGCACTCTTCCGGATCTACGACAATCCCTTCTAACTAAGACGGGACAACCAGGACAAGTGGGACAAGTGCGCAAATCGAATCAGTTAAACCGTCCCGTCCTTTGTGGATAATCTAGAAAAGGACAGGACAGACGGGACAACTTGCATGGCGGTTTGTCCCGTCTGTCCCTTCCAACGGCCGGTTTGTCCCGTCGCAGTCCTAACAACTACGGGACAAGAAACACCGCTGATTCTTATTGTGGCGGAACTGCCCGCGGAGACGGCTCCGCCGGCCAGCGATAGACGTAGCGCCGCTGCTGCTGGCCACGCGGATCTCTCACCGGATTGTCATCAGAATCAACAACTCGCTCACGCGCATACTCCATACCACGCGCCCGCAAAATGCGCCCTATGCGATGGCGGTCCGCCATGGTCCACGCCCCCGTGCGTTTCTGGATGGCTTTGGTCAGAAGCTCTTCGATGCAGACGGTGAATCCTTCGATGGGTTTTGCATCCACCAGCCAAGCTTTGCGCGCGTTTTCGACACAATCCCATACGATCGTATCCCATGGGTCGCGCTCGTAGCGAAAGTCCTGCTCGTCCTGGGCCGCCAGCAATACCTCGCGGTCATCCAAATACCATGGCGCACCCGATTCAAATCGCAGCCGTGCCTCCGCCCAGATCTGATCCCGATCACGGTCCAGCCCCGCCACATCCACTGCGCTGCAGGTAACCGGCCAAAACCGCCGGCCGCCAGTCTCATCTCTTAGGTACGTTGTCCGATTGACGGTGCCCACGAACACACACTGCCGCGGCAAATCCACTGTGTGGTGACCGTAGGGCGGCCGGAAGCGATCGACTCGCCGCGTAACAAAGGCGTTGACCCGTAACGCGTCGGTACGCACGCCCAGCATGGCCTCCAACTCGGCAAACTCCACGATCCAGACTCCGCTCACTTGCAAAGCAGCATCCTTGGACCCCAAGTCATCAATGTCATCGGTAAACCAATCGCCGCCCATAATCCGCATGCCAGTCGATTTGCCGAGTCCCTGGATGCCTTGCAGAATCAGGCAATGATCCGCCTGACAGGCCGGCTGCATGACGCGGGCCACCGCCGAGGTCAACCAGCGCGCGCCCACCTCGCGGGTGTACTTGGTGTCTGCCGCTCCAAAGTAGGCCACCAGCCAGCGATCCAAGCGTGCCGTTTGGTCCCATTTCAAACCGCGCAAGTAATCGCGGGGCGGATGATAACTGCGCTCCCGCGCCACCGCTTGAGCGGCCAAATTGGCCGTCATCACCGATACCTGGCAGCCCTTGCGTTGCAGCCACTCAGTGAGCTTGATATCCGAAACGTCGTCCCAATCGTGCGGCTCTGGATTCCACGGGCAGCCCCGCAAAGCCCTGACTCGCACCGCGAATTCGTCGAAAGCCAGCACATCATCCCACTCCGGCGAATGTTTCAGAAACGTGATGGCGTTCGCCAGGATCGCCTTGATGCCGCCGTTTTCGCTACGAATCAACTGCCGTTCCCAGTTCTCAATCGAAACGTCGGCCGCCGCCTCGCAGCTCTTCTTGCGCCGCGTCACGGTTTTGGCCTGCGCCAGCAGCTTCAGAACTTGGGCGGGCCCGCGCGCCGCCAGAAAATCGTCGATTCCTTTCAATTCCTCCGGGGTGTCGCTCGACCAGCGAAACCAGGCCACCTCCGCGCCGCGATCTTCCAACTCGCGCGTCAAATCCCGCCGTGCGGCGGCAACCATCATGTTCAGGACAACGTCGTGATCGAACACGATCACCACACGCCGCCTATGCCACGGGATCCGCGCCAGGTCTGGAATCGGTCCCTTCACATCAGACCGCTGCCCATCGGCGTCGGCCATCTTCCCTACCACGCCGCGCCAGCTATACACACCCTGCAGGCCCACCGGCAGGAAGGCCGGCGTCTCGGCGGCGTCGCCACGGCCGTACCAGGCCAGGCGCCACAATGCCAGCGTCTTGAATTCGCCCTCCACTAGCACGATCGGCAGCCCTTCGTCGTCGATCGATCCCAACTCAACCTGTGGCGGCAGATACAGCATGTTACTGCGGCCCGGCGGAGACAGGTACTTGCGGCGTGGCCTGACCTTGCCATCTGCTCTCTGTTCCAGGTCCGGATGATCGCGTCGCAGTCGGTAATCGCGCACCGAGCCTTCGCCTGGCCACAGATACGGAATCAGGATCCCGGCGTAATCGCCCGCGCGCCCCGCCTGGCCGACAATCTCCGCGCCACGTGGCGAATCCACACGCCGTAAAAGGGCCGCATCGGCAGCATCGCGCGCGATCCAGCGTGCTTCGAGCGCCGCGTAGTCGGCTTCGCCGAGCGGGTCGCCGATCAGATTGGCGGGAGTGTTCACTGGTCTATCCGGATCGCGGTGGACTTGCGCTGGCCCCTCAAGTCGATGACGCCCAACTTAAGGGCGCCGAGCTCATTCTCGACCTATCCCCATGGGTTCCTGCAGCGCGGTGGAGTTGTCTCCATTCCCCAAAAGCCGATCAGATCCCTAGATACAGCGCTAGCAGTTGGTTGCCGTGCATGCACAAAGGGTGACTCTCGTGTGCTGTGTTTGAAAGTTCAAGACGTAGCGCAGCCATTTTTCGAGAACAGATCACTCTACACTGCACCCTCGTCGCTCCGTTCTGATGGGCGTTCCGCACCTTCTGCTCCAGTGTCATCCTTTTCCAGAGGACCGACCGGAAAGAACCCATAACGGCCACTATGCGGGTTCTTGCTGAACATCGTCACTTGCGTTCGCCTTAAAATCTCGGCAGGGGGATCGGTGTTTTCAACAAGAATTACCTGGCGATCATTCGCCAGTGCTGCGAGATAGTCGTAGAACTTCACGTTCAGGTCGGTTCCGCTGAGGTCGTCGTCCTGGCCTTCCGGTTCCCGATAGGCTCGTAATGGTGTGTCAAGGATGACGAAGCTCGGGTGTGGGGTCTCCTTGTTCTTGCAAAACTGCAGCAGGCCGAGGGTGAATGCTGCGTGCGTAATGGCGCGTAGCCCCTTCCCGCGCGCAGTACGCAGCTTTCCCGCGATGACCAGATCACGTGCCTTGGGATCAAAGAAGACCCGCTCCGCCTCCGGGAAATGCCAGTCTTTCAGAATGGCCTCAACCACGACTGCAAAGCTTTCTGCCACGGACGTGGGCAAATCGCCCTCCGATACCGGCGCTTCCTTCTGTTCGTCTGGACCGTTTTCGATCTTGATACGCCTCGCCTCAGCGTCCTTGATCGATTTATAAATCGATAGCGCTTCGCGAACCTCCCCGCGCTTATCGGCCAGGCCACCGTAGGCTGTCCGCAGTTGTGTCAATTTTGGAGCAATCAATTGCTCAATGCCGCGCGATAAACGCTGAAGATCGGTGTCCAGTTTTGGTAAGCGCCTGTCGAAACCGATGGCTTCGCGCTCAAGGCCCCGCACCGTGTCGGCCAGTTCCGTCCGAAGCAGGTCGATCTTTGCAATTTCACTGCGCGCGGCGGCAACAACCGCTTCGACGTTCCCATCGCAATCCGAGTCACGCCGATGATGTGCAGGTTCAGCACCGCACAGCGGGCAAGGAGCCTGTCCGAGTACCTCGTATAACGTACCCCCCTCCTCAATACCACGCAAACGGGCCAAATCCGATACATAATGCAGGTCGAGCAACGTGAATCGTTCCAGAAGAGCGGCGATTTCTCCCCGGCGTTCCCTCCCTTCTTCGAGCTTCTGCCGCATCTCTCGGCGGCGGCTGGCGTAGCCGCGATATTCGGTCTCCGACGTCGCCAGTTGAGTCGATTGTTGAGAAAGTGTTCCGTCGAGGCGTTGAAGCTGGTTTTCCAAGTCGTTCGGGTCCTTCGTGAGTTCGGCGAGACGCTCCTTGTACTCATCGATCAACTGATCCAGAAGCTCCAACTGTGCATCGCGTGACTGCTCTTCAGCGGATTTAGGCTTCGTAAATACGAGTGCTGAGTCATCCACGCCGGTCAGCAGCAACTTAAACGTTGCGAAGTTCGGCGTATCTGCGGTCGGGTTGCCATCCGATAACGGTGATCGCTGCGCGATGATCTCGGTTTCGTTCACTATCAGGAGGCGTGCCAAGTTCCTGAAACTGAGACTGTTGGTTTCGCCGAATTTGTTTTTGCGCACGCGTCTCCCGTCGAGAGCGCACCGCTGCAACAAATACATCGACAGGTTCGTAAGGTTCCTTTCGTTGTGTGATTCTCCGAGTTCAGCCTTTTCGACGCCTCCTCCAGGAGGCTCCGAGTGTAAGCCTGGAACAGCCAGGAAGGAGCCGCCTTCAACGCTCCTCACGAGCGTGAATTGCTCGCCTGCTAGTGTCTCAACACCAAGCAAGATTCGGTCATAGCCAACGCGCTCAGGAATATCTCGCAGCCCAGCCCTGCCGCCGAGCATGAAATCTATCGCTTCGACGACAAAGGATTTTCCGGATTCTGAAGCTCCGTAGAGCACGTTCAAGCCGGCGCCAAAGTCCAACCCCGCGGCCGGCCGGTTCGGTCCGTGAAAAACGATATGTCGCAGCCGCAAGCCCGGTTGTGGCATTACTCCTCTCCCATACTACGTTCTGCCGCCTGAAACTCCTCGACCCAGCGATCGAAAAACTGCCGCATAACCGCCCGGAACTCCTGCTCGTTATGATCAGCGAGGGCTTCCACCAGCCACTTAGCCCTTTCTTTCAACGCGGTCAAATACTCCGACTGTAAAGACGACAAGAATGGCGCCGCGTTTTCGCCCGCACGATAACGTATGCCATCAGCACCAAACTCCCGCTGAACAAGATCACGAGCCATCATTAAGAGTAGTGCCTGTTCGACGAGCTTCCGGCGGACCAGCAGTTCTGCTGATTGCAACGGCGCGGGGGGATGTAGGCTCGAGGGACCACCGATATCGCCCGTGTGAACCAGCAGATAATCGAACGCCACAAGCCGCTGAAGATCGAACGGCCGCGGATGCGCGGCACCCAGCAGGGCCACGGCCCGTAGGCCCGCTTCCAACGGACCGTTGAACGTTACCGCTTTTCGCCGGTTGCTTAGGGCTTCGTCCATAACAGTTTGTCCTCGTTCGCCAACTGATGACAAATCCCATCCCTGTCCGTCGCTTTGGCGCAGCTCAGCAGTGCGTTTGATGTCAGCCCGAGTTGCCGCGCCGCACGCGTGACCGCCTTCACCCGCTCAAACCGGTCCACATGATCGGCTTCCGCCACATCGACCACACCCGAGTGGATTTCATCTTGCAACGACTCGAATGTGCCGGGTGGAACACTATCGCGCGCGAAGACGCGCAACGATTCAGCGTGATAAAAGGCTTCACGCTGCCGGCCGAAGTGCTTTTCCAGAGGCGGCCAGCTCTTCAGGGCTGCCGCGTCCTTCACCGGCTGCTTCTTGTGGTCCGCATAGGCATCCAGCAGCTGCTCAATGTATCGACTCTCGGTCGGCGCGATCTCCGTAGGCGGCCTTTCTGCCTCCGGACGCTTGGGTAACCCGCCGCCAAATCGCACGGCGTGCTGTGGGCAATGGCTGTGGTCTTCAATCAACTGAAGGGCTGTTTTGGAATCGAATATCGAAAAGTCGGACGCGTCGACATAGGCCAAGAACTCGCCCGCCAGAACTACCTCACGGGTCTCGGTAATCGCATACCGCACCTGTTTGTCCCAATTCTCCATAAGGGCCTTCTTCAGCTTCGCGTGATTGGCCAAATACCCTGCAAGCGTAGTTCCGACACCATGCGGCGCCACGAAATAATAGCGCCTGGGCATCCGATAGTGTTTCTTGAAGCTATACCATAGGGTCTTGCCGATTTCGGGCCATGCTTCGCTGGGACGAATGGCATGCTCCAAGAAACGCTTGCACTGGTAGTTGTCCCACACGCCTTGGAGCTTTTGCGCATCGAGAAAACCGGCAATATCGATGCCGCGATCACCGGCGCCCGTGAAGCGCAGCACCTGTACGTATTTCTTCTTCAAGGCAAAATGCGCCCATTCCTCAACAAAACCCTCCCACTCCGTAGCCGAGTAGAGCAGAATCCGGTGTTGGGGCAGTATTGACGGGCCATGAATCACCTGATCCGTTGTGACGGAACCGGCTGGCGCGGCGACCGGCAGCACGATGTCCGTAAAGCCATCGCTCATGCCGGGTAAACCTCCCTCGCTCGTCTCGCCCGATGCTCCCGAAGTCGCGTCTGGCCGATTAACAGGTGCATGCTGGCCAGGGTAACACCTTGCCGTCCGTGGCCCGAAGCAGCCACAGCCTGTCTTCACGCCAGCTTTAGGTCCGCGACCAGCAACGCAGGTGACCGGCCGCTGCGAATTTCGGAATGGTAATCAACTTGGTCATCATCTACACCGAGTCGTCCGATGCTCTCGGACCAGGGGATGAGCGATATGTACTCCGCCCTGGCCTTTCAGGCGCTGCGTTGTGTGGCTTCCTGCGTTGAGTGCGAACTTCTGTGTACGACTGCGCAGAAATCGAATGCGGCGCCGGTTGCCGATGCCCACAAACAGGTCCAAATCCAAGGCGAGCGCCTGCGCGCTGGAAAGGCGCCGGCAGCAACGTCCGCGCGCATTGCGGAGCTCGATTTCATTTGGGGTTCTGCCGATGATCTCGCGAAGTTCTTGACGTTCGAATAGCATATTGCTCGGGGACTCCTTCGGTGTCGGCTCTCCCGATGACCCCAGGGCGAGGGGAGAAACCTGAACTGCAGTTTCTGATTGGATTTTGGGGCTTTGCCCGGTGATCGTCCAGTTGTTACTTCAGGAGGATTGGAGGAAACTCACTGCAAGTCTCTGACTAAGAGACCGTTGCAGAGTGGCGTGAATCGTTACCTGGAGTAGTTACTGCAACTACTTCTGCGTGTTCTTCGGGCCGCGGGGCAGCGGAGGTAGATCCAGTTCGTGCGACCTCTTGGAGAGCCATGCCCGAGCAGTAGCCTCGTCCCGGTGGAACCCCGCCATCCATCCGCCAGTGGTCATGAAAGGCTCGGCCGGAGGAATCTTCACACGTCCTTCGAGGGACTGAAATATCTCCTCTTGGGTGCGAGGCAGACTCTTTGCGATCTCTCGCAGTGCTTCGTCGATTGCTCGGTATATCCGGTTCTGCCTCACCGGCTTCTTCCCCTCGCGGCTTTTCTTGGGTCCCTGCGCTTCCTGGGCGATGGCGCCATCGTCCTTCCTTGCCGGTGCAGGCGGCCCCGAGACGCCGATGATCGAACTGGTGCCCGACGCGCGCATCAATGCTTCGCCCCGCCAGTGCACGATGCGGCCTCCAAGCAGGCTCCGGAACCTAGCCGTGAACCCTGCTTCGACTCTGAAGCGCCCGAGGTTCTCGACCAACTCGGCGTCAGGAATCGGTACTGGCAGCCAGTCGCGCACCGAAGAACCCGGAATCCAGGCATCGGTCACGAACCGGATGCGCCGAACTTGCCTCTGCCGTGGGTACTGAATCCACCCGAACTCCACCGCCGCCTCAAGCACCATTTCCGGTATTACGTGATTGAGATCAGCCTCACTCAGCGTTCCTTGTGCATCCAGTCTCGGGCCGGCGACGAGATCGAAGCAATCCCGCAAGCATTCCCATGCCTTCCTTTTTCGTTCTCTCCGCATTGCCTCAAGCCGAAGAACGCCCGCTCGGATAATCGGTGAGGATAAGTCTGGTAAATCCGCCATCGCTCCCTTTGCGATTCCCCGAAGGGAAATTGCCGCCAACCGGGCATGTCGGCCTCAGACTGGCCGCGAGCAGCGCGTCAGTCTTGGCGATTCGATCTACTTCATTCTGCCCGGAACACCTTCAGAACTTCGTCCCCATAGTGGTTGATGACCTTGACCGCGATCTTGCCGGTCTTCGGGCGGTCGAATGGGCGGCTGGTGGTGGAGTACAGCGACGCCCAAGCTGCCTCGTCCACCTCGGCGCGGAGCGCGCGTTTCAACTTGTCGTACGGATCGTCCGCTCCCGTGAAGTAGGCGTGGCGCACGAAGAAGCTCTCGCCGTTGTATGCGGTATCGATGAACCAGCAGGCGATATCGTCCGTGGAATGGCTGCGGATTTCCTGGGTGGTCGGGTCGTAAACGTCCACGCCGCGAATTTCCACTTCCAGCTTGCCGTCTTTCCGCTTGCGGATGTCCACGTCGGGCTCGCCGAAAACCATGAACAGGTTGCCGGCGCCGGTCTTCTTCAACAACTCCTCGCCCATCAACAGGTCGGGGTTCATGCGCACGGCCTGCACCGCCAGTTTGCCGTAGCGCTTCACTTCCTCCGAAACGTGCGGGTCGAACGCGAAGCCGCATATCACCAGCATGTCGTGCCCCACGCCTTGGACGGCTTCCTTGGCGGCTTCCTTCACGTCGTCCGGGCCGACCGTCCCATACTGCGGGCCGATGGCGACCGCCACGCGCCGCCGCTTTCCGGCCGGCGTGGTGTACTCGCCCTCCGCATGGAGTGCGCCACCCGGATAAGGTTCGAGATGGTCGAACTTGATGGCCTGCCCCTTCTCCGTCCCCTTGATGCCCGCCTTGCGCAGATTGTCCAGTATCACGGTGACGAAATCCCCACCGCTGTCCTGGCGCTCGCCCGCGCGCTCGGTGGCTGGCCGGTCCTCGTTTTCGGGCGTCAGAACACGATGCGGCGAAAGGCTCTCGACGGTGAAGGGACCGCTGACGCGGATGCGCTTCGAATCTTCGTACGGCTGGTCATAGAGGTATTCTGTTTCGGCGCGCCGGGCGATGGACGCGTCGATCTGCTGCTGTCGTTCGCGGCGCAGCGCCCACCATTTTTCGTGCGCGGCCCGGGCCGCCTTTGGCCAGGCCGGATCGGCTTCGCGCGGTATTTCCCATTCCTCCCATTTCTGCTTGAGCGCGGCGTTCAACTGCGCCCGGAGCGGTTCCAGTTTCTCTTGGTGGGCAGCGTGAATCGCATCAATCTCTTCGTTGTTGGCGATGGATTTCAGGGTCACGTGCGGAACGCGCTTGTAGACGAACCCGCGCTTGGTATCGTTTTTCGGCTGCCTCACGAGACTCGGTGGGACGCCGGTAATCTCGCTTTCCTTGGTGATGCCTTCCGCCGAGTCGGCAAGCACGTAATACGGATACTTCGCTGCCATCAGGCGTGTGCGTGCAAGGGCGAGCGCGACGCGGCTGGTGTCGCAGGTGATCCAGCGGCGGCCCCATTGCTCAGCAACGTAGGCGGTTGTGCCTGAGCCACAGGTCGGATCGAGAACCAGGTCGCCTGGGTCCGTGGCCATAAGCAGACAACGTTCGATTACACGTGCGTCCGTCTGGACGACATACACGCGATCTTCCCCGAATCCGCCGGGCCGCAAGTCGAGCCAGGCGTTGTTCAGA
>Ga0181521_10001229_pt1 | contig 31891 bp, 29 predicted proteins | sample PEATcosm2014_Bin_32_FD_119764 | JGI IMG/M metagenome (GOLD analysis project Ga0181521, IMG submission 119764) | Peatland microbial communities from MTU Mesocosm Facility, Houghton, MI, USA - PEATcosm2014_Bin02_60_metaG | ecosystem: Environmental > Terrestrial > Soil > Wetlands > Peat | place...
TCGCGCGGCGTGAGCAACAGGGTGGCGATGAGGCGCGCGATGGCGTCGTCATGGCTGCCATCGCCGAAGCGGTTCCAACTGCGCCGGTTGTCGTGGTTGTCGAAGACGAAGAGCGGCATATTGCCGTTAAGTCCCGTCTCCGCGTCGCGCAGCTTCCCCCGGAAAAACTCCGCGGAAAGTTTGCTGCCCATCCCGTACTGCGTGTCCATCGGCAATTGCAACTCGTCGTTCTTGGGCCCATACGCCGCGGCCAGTTGCTCGACATTCGGCAGGTAGGTTTCGCCGATCAGCACCGTGCCCGGCACGCTATCCACCACCTGGCGCAGTTCGCGATACACGTCGTGCACCTCGGGAAGATTATCGGTGTGAACCCGCTCGGTGTTGCGGTCGCCATAGGCATTCTTCCCATCCGCCAACTTCTCATTCGTGAGCTGCGGATCTTCGAATAGCTGCGGAACGGCATCCAGCCGGAATCCCGCGACGCCGCGCTTCATCCACCCGCGGATCATGTCGTACATGGCCGTGCGCACCGCGCGGTTGCGCCAGTTCAAATCCGGCTGCTGTTTGTAAAAGGCGTGGTAGTAATATTGCTTCCGCATGTCGTCCCACTGCCATGCGGAATGGCCAAAAATCGAGAGCCAGTTGTTGGGCGGCGTCCCGGGTTGGCCGTCCACCCACACATACCAATCGGCTTTGGAGTTGTTGCGGGAAGAACGCGACTCCAGAAACCAGGGATGCTGGTCGGAGGTGTGGTTGAGCACCAGGTCGTTGATGATCTTGATGTTGCGCTTACCGGCTTCGGCCACCAGGCGGTCGAAATCCGCCATGGTCCCGTACTGCGGGTCGATCCCGTTATAGTCGGTGATGTCGTAGCCGAAATCCACCTGCGGCGAAGGATAAAAAGGCGAAATCCAGATGCCGTCCACCCCCAGTTCCTGCAAATAATCCAGGTGCGCTGTGATACCGTTCAAATCGCCGACGCCGTCGCCATCGCTGTCAGCGAAACTGCGCGGGTAGACCTCGTAAATGACGGCGCCTTTCCACCAATTCGGATCGAGTGCGGGGGTGGCCGCCTTGGGGGCTGGCGGCGGCGTCGCGCAACTGAGCGTGAGCAGGGCGATGCCCAATGCGACTCCCGTTCCCAGCGCCGTACGCTTGAAAATTTTCATCGACATTGCGTTATCTCCCGATCTTCAGGCTAAATCCGCCCACCAGGGAATGCAAACGACGAAAATACCGTCTTGACACCAGGCCGCCCCTTCCTGTAAAAATAAAGTGAGGCGAATAAAAAGCGAAAATGCCCGCCGCCGCCCTCAAAACGCAATTCGAATCGCTCCTTGGGGGCCACCTGGACTGGCAATCCCGCCCCGCGCCCGAATGCGTCCCCAGCGGCATCCCCGCGCTCGATGCCGCTACCGGCGGATTGCCGCGCGGCTGCCTCACGGAAATTTTCGGCCCCGCGTCTTCCGGGCGCACCAGCCTGCTGCTCTCGATTCTCGCGCAAGCCACTCACCGCGAGGAAGTTTGCGCCATCGTGGACGCCGAAGACGCCTTCGATCCCGCATCCGCCGCCGCCGCCGGCGTCGAGCTCGATCGCCTGCTTTGGGTTCGTTCCGCCCAGAACGCCGAGCACGCCCTCAAAGCCGCCGACCTGCTGATTCAAGGCGGCGGTTTCGGCGTCGTCGTCCTCGATCTCGGCGACACCCCGCCCGCCACGGCCCGCCGCATCTCGCTCACTTCCTGGTTTCGCCTGCGCCGCGCCGTGGAAAACACCCCCACCGTGCTGATCTCGGTAGCGCGCCAGTCGAACGCCAAGACCTGCGCCTCGCTCGAACTCGCATGCGCCCGCGAGCACGCCGCCTGGTCCGGGGCGCTCCATTCGTCGCGGCTCTTGCGCGCCATTTCCGCGCGCCCCACTTCCATCCAACGGAGCAAGACATGTTCGCCTGTCTTCACGGCAGCGGCCCTCTGACCGCGCTGGCGTTCCAGTTCTCGCCCACGGTGGAGCAGACCGCTCCCGATACCGTCACGTTCGACGCCTCCGGCCTCGAACGGCTTTTCGGGTTCGCGCAGGATATCGCCGCCTCGCTCGCCCGCCGCGCCGGCGAGTTGGGCGTCGAGGCCGCCATCGCCATCGCGCCCAACCCCGACGCCGCCATCTGCGCCGCCCGCGGATTCTCCGGCACGAGCGTCATTCCATACGGCGACGAGGCGAAATTTCTCGCGCCCCTGCCCGTCGCTCTGCTCTCCCCCTCGCCTGAATTACAGGAAACCTTCGACCGCTGGGGCATCCGCCGCTTTCAGGACCTCGCCGCTCTGCCGCCCCTCGGCATCGCCGAGCGCCTCGGCCTGGAAGGTCTGCGCCTGCGCGAACTGGCGCGCGGAGAAGCCGGGCGCAAGCTGCTCCCGCTCGCCGATCCGCTCCGTTTCGAAGACCGGATCGAGCTCGATTACCCGGTGGAACTGCTCGAGCCGCTGGCGTTCGTGCTCGCCCGTCTGATCAACGCGCTCGCTACCAGCCTCGCCGCGCGCGCGCTCGCCACCGACGAGATCCGCCTCCAGCTCAAGCTCGAAAACCGCGCCACGCACGAGCGCGTTCTGCGGCTCCCGGTGCCTACGCTCGATACCAAGGCATTCCTGAAGCTCCTCGATCTCGATCTTTCGCAAAATCCGCCTTCCGCCCCGGTGGTGGAAGTGCGCATGGCGATGAATCCGGTGAAGCCGCAGTCGGCGCAATCCGGACTTTTCGTCCTCGCCGCGCCCGAGCCCGTAAAGCTGGAGTTGACCGTCGCCCGCTTGAAAGCAATTGTCGGTCCCGGCCGCGTCGGTACGCCCGTACTTCTCGACACGCACCGTCCCGACGCGTTCCGCATGACGCCGGCATTCGTGCCATCCGCGCCGCCGTCCGCCCCCAAATTCCGCCTCTCGATTCGCCTCTTCCGTCCGCCCCGCGCCGCGCAGGTAGCGCTCGCCTCCGGTTATCCCAGCTTCGTCGCCGCGGGCGCGATCCGCGGCAAAATTCTCGATCTCGCCGGCCCCTGGCGCACTTCCGGCGATTGGTGGACCGCCGACCCCTGGCTCCGCGACGAATGGGATGTCGCGCTCTCCGACGGCGCGCTCTATCGTCTCTACTGCGATCCCCGCGGCTGGTTCGTGGAGGGAAGTTATGACTGAGAAGACTTTCCATTCACCACGGAGGCACAGAGGCACGGAGAAAAGCAAAAATCAAAATCAGAGAGCGCAGAGGTGGCGGAGGTCACAGAGTAGTGAAGGCTTCTGGTTCCGGCGCTGTAGGGCAGCCTTGCTTACTGAGCCGCGACCGCGAGGGAGCGGTGCATTTGGCTTTTCGCAAATCCGTGGGGCAGCCAATCCTGGCTGCCAGCCTGCATTCTTGCGGGCCGAGCCGGCTGAAAGCCGGCCTGCGGGCACGATTGCCCGCCCCACTGTGCCTCCGTGTTCTCCGCCACCTCTGCGCTCTCTGATTTTACTTTTTGTTTTTCTCTGTGTCTCCGTGTCTCTGTGGTGAATCGGTGTTCCTCGATCTCCACGTCCGCTCCGCTTTTTCCTTCCTCGAAGGCGCCGCTATCCCTGAGGAACTCGCCGGCGCCTGCGCGCGATACGACATGCCCGCCATGGCCATTGTCGACCGCAACGGCGTCTACGGCGCGCCGCGTTTCCACATGGCTATGAAAAAGGCCGGCCTGCGCGCTCACATCGGCTCCGAGATCACCTGCACCGACGGCCATTCCTACCCGCTGCTCGCCGAGACGCGCGAAGGCTACCAGAATCTCTGCCGCCTCGTCACCCGCATGAAGCTGCGCGCCAAAAAAGGCGAAGGCGCCGCCACTCTCGAAGAGATCGCCGAATTCTCCCGCGGGCTCCTCTGCATCACCCGCCATCCCGGCCGGCGCCTGCTCGATATCTTCGGCCGCAGTCATCTGTATGCCGAGCTCCAGCGCCACTTCGAGCGCGAGGAAGAGGCCCACAACCAGGCCACCGTCGATTGCGCGCGCCATCTCGGCATCCCGCTCGTCGCCACCAACGGCGCGGCCTATGCCGTCCCCGAGCAGCGCGAACTCCTCGACGTCTTCACCTGCGTGCGCCATCACGTCACGCTCGCCGAAGCCGGCCGCCTGCTCGAGCGCAACTCCGAGCGCCACGTCAAATCGCCCGCCGAAATGGCGCGTCTCTTCGCCGACCTGCCCGAAGCCATCGCCAATACCCGCGCCATTTCCGAGCGGCTGGAGTTCACCCTCGCCGATCTGGGCTATCGCTTCCCCCGCTACCCCGTTCCCGATGGCGAAACCCAAATATCGTTCCTGCGCCGGCGCGCCGATGAGGGCGCGCGCCAACGCTACCAGCCCTACTACGAGCGCGCCCAGCAGCAGGTGGAACGCGAGCTCGCGCTCATCGAGAAGCTCGATCTCGCCGGCTATTTCCTGATCGTCTGGGACCTCGTGCGCTTCTGCAAGGAGAACGGCATTCTCTGCCAGGGCCGCGGATCGGCCGCCAACAGCGCCGTCTGCTATTCGCTCGGCATCACCGCCGTCGACCCGGTCGGCATGGAGCTGCTGTTCGAGCGCTTTCTCTCCGAAGAACGCGGCGAGTGGCCCGATATCGATGTCGACCTCCCCAGCGGCGACCAGCGCGAGCGCGCCATCCAGTACGTCTACCAGCGCTTCGGAAAATTCGGCGCCGCCATGACCGCCAACGTCATCACCTATCGCGGCCGCTCCGCCGCGCGCGAGGTCGGCAAGGCGCTCGGCTTCGAAGTCTCCACGCTCGATCGCCTCAGCGCCCTCACTCACACCTTCGAGTGGAACGACCCCAAAGATACCCGCGCGCGCCGCTTCCTCGAAGCCGGCCTCGATCTCACCCAGCCGCGCGTGCGCAAATTCCTCGACCTCTACGGTATGGCGCAGGACCTTCCCCGCCATCTCGGCCAGCACTCCGGCGGCATGGTCATCTGCCAGGACCAGCTCGATTCCGTGGTCCCGCTCGAGCCCGCCACCATGCCCGGCCGCGTGGTGGTGCAGTGGGACAAAGAAGACTGCGCCGATCTGGGCATCATCAAGGTGGACCTGCTCGGCCTCGGCATGATGGCCGTCATCGAAGAGTGCCTCGACCTGATTCCGCGCCATTACGGCGAGACGGTCGATCTCGCGCACCTGCCGCAGGACGATCCCGCGGTTTTCGAAGCGCTACAGAAGGCCGATACCGTGGGCATGTTCCAGGTGGAGAGCCGCGCGCAGATGTCCGCCCTGCCGCGCATGATGCCGCGCAAATTTTACGACGTGGTGGTGCAGGTGGCCATCATTCGCCCCGGCCCCATCGTCGGCAAAATGGTGCATCCGTATCTCAATCGCCGGCAGGGCCGCGAGCCGGCCGATTGCCTCCATCCTTCGCTCGAGCCGGTGCTGCGCCGGACGCTCGGAGTGCCGCTCTTTCAGGAGCAGTTGCTGCGCATGGCCATGATCGCCGCCGGATTTACCGGCGGCGAGGCCGAGGAATTGCGCCGCGCCATGGGATTCAAGCGCTCCGAAAAGCGCATGGCCGCCATCGAAGTGAAGCTGCGCGCCGGCATGGAGCGCAACGGCATCACCGGCCAGGTGCAGGATACCATCGTGAACTCCATCACGTCCTTCGCGCTTTACGGATTTCCCGAATCGCACGCCGCTAGTTTCGCTCTGCTGGCTTATGCCAGCGCATTTCTGAAGTGCCATTACCTGGCCGCGTTCACCTGCGCCATGCTGAACAACCAGCCCATGGGCTTCTACTCCCCGGCGATTTTAATCAAGGACGCCCAGCGCCACGGTCTGCGCGTTTTGCCGGTGGATATTTTGCAATCTGACTGGGTCTGCACAGTTACTGAGCCGCGACCGCTCACTACTGAGCCGCGACCGCCAGGGAGCGGTGCTTTTCCCGGCGCCTTTTCCCCCATTCTTCGCCTGGGACTCCGCTACGCCCGCGGACTCCGTGAAGAGGCCGGAAAGTCCATTCTGAAGGCCCGCGGCGAGCGTCATTTCACTAGCGTGGACGATCTGGCGCTGCGTGTGCGCGAACTGCGCAAGGACGAACTCAACCGCCTGGCGGAAATCGGCGCGCTCAACTCGCTCGGCGAGGCGCACCGCCGCGATGCGCTCTGGCAGACCGAGCGTGCCATCCTGCCGGTCGGTCCGCTGCTCGCGGGCGAAGAAGAAACCGGCCAGCCATCGCCGCTCGCGCCCATGAATACCGGCGAGCGACTGTTCGCCGATTATCGCGGCACCGGCCTGACCATCGGCCGGCACCCTATGGCGTATCGCCGCGCCGAGATGGACAAGCTCCGTGTCACCCGCGCCGCCGATCTCGCCCGCATCCCCAATGGCCGCGTGGTGCGCATCGCCGGCGCGGTGATCGTGCGCCAGCGCCCCGGCACTGCGAAGGGATTCGTCTTCCTCAGCATGGAAGACGAATCCGGGATCATGAACGCCATCCTCACGCCGCCCACCTTCGATCGCTTCAAACTCGCCGTTCTCGGCGAGCGCTTCCTGCTCATCGATGGCGTGCTGCAGAATCTCGACGGCGTCATCTCCGTGAAAGCCGCGCGCGTGCGGGGGCTTCCACAAGGCGCCGCGCCGGCCTCGCACGATTTTTATTAAAGGAAGCCTTCAGCTATCAGCATTCAGCGATCAGCTTTTTGTCCGCTGATAGCACGCGGAGACGACACAGACCTGCAGTCGTAGAAAGACTTCACGCCGAAAGCTGACCGCTGAAGCTGAGCGCTGACAGCTATTTACTGGCTCTTTTCCAGATTCTGCGCAATCATCTTCGCCAATCCGAACCCGCCCTGCTGCGCAATGGTGTTGGCCAGTTGCTCCTCGGCGAAATCGGTGGCGCAAGATCCGGAGGAATCGTCGTTCCCCAGCCATCCGCCGTCGCTCGCATGCGCCTGATGCAGAATCTGCCCGATCAGCAGCGCCTCGAATTGCTGCGCCGCCTGGGTGATTTTGGCGGTGTTGCTGGGGGGCGTGCCCCTGGTCAGCGAAACAATCCCCGACATCTCCACCTGGTTCACGGAGCTCATCTACATTACCTCCAGTTCCGCTTCCAGCGCGCCCGCGCTGCGCAGGCTTTGCAGGATCGCGATAATATCGCGCGGCGTCGAACCGATGGCCGAAAGCGCGCGCACCAGTTCCTCGACCGTGGCGCCCTGTTTCAGCACTACCGTGCGCGCTTTTTCTTCTTTGGTCGACACGGTAGTCTGCGGCACCACTTCGGTAGTGCCTCCCGATAGCGGATTCGGCTGCGAGACCATCTCGGTGGTCTGCACTTCCACGCTGAGATTGCCGTGCAGAATAGCCACCGGCGAGACGCGTACATCCTTGCCGAGCACGATCGTCCCCGTCCGTTCGTTCACCACCACGCGCGCCGGGCTGTCGGCCTCCACTGCCAGGCTCTCCAATTGCGCCATGAACTCCGTGGTGCGGCCCGCGAATTCCGCGGGAACCGACACCGTGACCTGCCCGGCATTTTCGGCGCGCGCCGCGGGCGTGGCGCTGGAAAATTTGTGATTGACCGCATCCACAATGCGCGCCGAGGTGGTGAAATCCGATTGCCGCAATTGCAGCCGCACCGTCCCTTTCGGTTCGACCGACGGCGCGGGACGCTCCACCGTGGCGCCATTGGGAGACCGCCCGACGGTGGGGTGGTTGACCGTGGCTTGCGTGCCGCCGCGGCCGGCCACGAATCCGCCGGTGACCACCGGCCCTTGCGCCACCGCGTATACCTGCCCGTCGGCGCCGCGCAGGGAAGTGAGCAGCAGGATGCCGCCCCGCAAATTCGTGGAGTCGCCCGTGGAGGCCGCCGTAAAATCGATGTGCAGGCCGGGTTGGGCGAACGCCGGCAGGGTCGCCGTAACCATTACCGCGGCGGTGTTCTTCACCTGGATCGCCGTCGGCGACACGATCACGCCCATCCGTTCCAGCATGTTGGTGAGGCTCTGATTGGTAAACACGGTCTGCTGCTTATCGCCCGTTCCCGCCAGCCCCACCACCAGCCCATAACCGATGAGCTGGTTGTCGCGCACGCCTTCGATCTCCACGAGGTCTTTCAGACGCGCGGCGGGAAGGCTATCCGTCATCGACAGGCACGCAACCAAGAAGGCAATCCAACGCATTTTCATGACCTAGAAAGGAAGCAAACCCAGCAGCAGACGGTACAGGAAGAACGGCCGCTTGATGGCGTCGTTGACCACGCCTTTACCGTTGATTCTCACTTCCAGTTGTCCCAGGCGATCGGACTGCACGCTGTTGGTGGTATCGATATCCGCCGGGCGAACCACGCCGCGCACGGTAATCGTCTGAAATTCGGAATTCACCTGAATATCCTTGGACGCTTCCACCACCAATCCGCCGTTGGGCAACACCGCGATCACCCGCGCGGTGAGAATAGTGTTCAGGCTGGTACTGCGGCTAGTGGTCCCCTGCCCATTGAGTTCGGTGTCGCCGGCAGTGTTCAAGAGGTTGGTAAGCGGCCCGGCCGCACGCATGATACCGAGCGCGGAATTGATGGAATTCTTGGTGCTCGATACGCGAGAAGTTTTCGTGGTCCCTGTGCTGACCGCCGACGCCTGTTCCGCCACCACAACAGTCACGATATCGTCCACCTGGCTGGCGCGCACATCGCGCGCGGCGTCGGCCAGGCGCGAGCCGGTAATCCAGATCGCGCCCGGCGTTGGCGGCGGGACTTCCGACTGCCGGGCGGTAGCCTGCTTCACATAAACATCCAGCGGAGTCTCGGTTTTGGCCTTGGTGCTCTTCTTCTTATCGGCTGCCGCCAGCGGGCAGCACAGCGCCAGCACCAGCAACACGCCCGTCATACGATTCATGGGTTCACCTTCCCGGCGGGAGATCCCACCGTCACTCTGCCTTTGGCTTCCACCCGGGCCATAAAACGCCGGTGCGAATCGGGATTGAGGACGGCAATGTTTTCCCCCATCGCGCCCGATCCGTCCGCTACCGCGGATAATTCGAGATGCGCCCCGCCATCGAAAACCTCCACCGTCACGGTGTCGCCGCGAAACACCACTTGAGGATTGGCGAGCATCGCCGCGCGAATCGCGGCGCCGGCGTGAATCATGGTGCGCGGCCACTTGCCGATAACGTCGGTGTCCGACGCGAGCGCCGGTTCCATCGGCGGATACTCCAATCGCGTCTCCGTGCGCACCGCGTCCGCCGCGATCGCGCGGCCGGCCGCGAGATCGGCCGCGGCCACCACGCGGGTCACCGGAACCAGAACTTGGACACGTGCCCAGATCGGGAAGCGGTGCGTTCCCGCGTAGCGTACGGACCCCATCCACAGCGCGCCGGCAGGATTTGGACGGAGACCGTTCGCCTGGAATTCGAGCTCGCCCGCGGGCACGGGCTGGCGGCCGTAATCCAGGATGGCGATCTCGGCTTGCGGCATGGCCTTGCGCATGGCCGCCAGGAATTGCGCCGGATCGGGAGGCGTCACCGGCCGCGTGACGCAGATATCGCCACCCGGCTGCCAGTTCCAACCGAATCTCTCCGCCATGCGGCGCAGTTCGGGCACCCGAAAAACACGCGAGACTCCCGGCGCAGGAGCGAGTGCCACCGGAATCCGGGGAGCAGAGACGGCGAGCCCCGGAACGGCGGCGGCCAGATCGCCGGCCAGAATCTGGTCGGAATCGGCGTTCACCGCGAGACAGCTTGCAAGCGCGAATGCGGCAAGGGGCATCATCGCTGAAGATTATTCACTTCCTGGTACATGTTGTCGGCCGCGGTGACCACCTTGGAATTGGCTTCGTACCCGCGCTGTGTCTGGATCATGTTGATGAATTCATCCACCACCGAAACGTTAGACTGCTCGAGGTATCCCTGTAGCAGCGTGCCCAGACCTTGCGGGCCGCCCGGCGCCCCCACCGTAGGTTCGCCGGAAGCCTCCGTGGGAGTGTAAAGACTGTTGCCGATGCTGTTCAGGCCGGACGGGTTCTGGAAATTGGCCAGCTGAATCTGCCCCGCCTGCTGCGCGGCCGTCTGGTTCGGCAGTGTGTAGCTCACCGTGCCATCGGGGGCGATGGTAACCGACTGGGCCTCGGGCGGAATGGTGATTTGCGGCTGAATCGGCATCCCGGACGAAGTTACGACATTGCCATTCTGGTCGAGTTGGAACTGGCCGGCGCGCGTGTAGGCCAACTGGCCGGAAGGCTGCAGCACCTGGAAGAAACCGTTGCCCTGAATGGTCAGATCGAGCGGATTCTCAGTCTGCGTAAAAGACCCTTCAGTGAAAATGATCTCGTTCGACGCGGCGTGCGTACCCAGCCCCAACTGCAATCCGGCGGGCACCACGGACTGTTGCCCGGCGGCTGTGCCGGGCGTGACCACGCTTTGATACATGAGGTCCTGAAACTGCGCGCGCCGCGATTTATACCCGACCGTGTTGGCATTGGCCAGGTTGTTGGCGATATTGTCGAGGTTCAATTCCTGGGCTTTCATGCCGCTGGCGGCGCTGTATAGTGCTCGAATCATCGGATCTCCTTTACGAACCGACCTTGGCCACCTGCTCGATGGCCTGTTTGCTCATGTCGTTGCCGATCAGGACCGCTTTCTGCAACATCTCGAACTGGCGCATGATGCTCACCAGCCGCACCGCGGATTCGGCGGTGCCGGTATTAGATGCCTCCAGCTTGCCCTGCTCCACGGTTGTGTCCGCGGGCGCGGAAGGCTTGGCGTTCGGATCGACAGGCCGAAAATAATTGCCGCCCTGCTTCGTCACGGCCCCACCAGTAAAATCGGCAATTCCCAGTTGGCCGATAGACTGGCCGTCCTGGGTAAGCGTCCCGTCGCGGGAAATGTCGATCGGAACCGTGCCTTGCGCGGTCAAAGGGGCGCCGGCGGCGCTGAGTACGGCATAGCCATCGGCGGTCACCAACTGGCCGTCGGCTGCCAGATGGAATCCACCGTTGCGCGTGTACAACTTTCCGTTGGGACCCGATACGCCGAAAAATCCCGACCCGTTCAGCGCCAGATCGAGCGCGTTGCCGGTGTTGGCGATCGTCCCCTGCGAGAGATCGGTCCAATGCTGTTGGACCACGGGCATGGTGGCGGGCGAATCGGAATCCTGCGCCTCCGCCGCGGCATACAAACTATAGAATTCGCGGTCGGCTTTGTAGCCGCCGGTGGACGCATTCGCCATGTTATTGGCTAGCAGGTCGAGCGACTCCATGCGGGAACGAAGGCCACTCGCGGCCATCGCAGTCATCGGATCCATACGCCAGCAGATAAGCACGCTTTTCACCAATCATAATTTCAGACATTAAACTCTTAAAATAAGCGGCGAGCAGCCGATGAGAATCCTTGGAGGCGTGCACCTGCGCGGCAATTTCTTGCCGCGCTTTCCCGTTCCCGGCACTTCCTCGTCGCGGGAATTTCCACTAACGCGTTGAAAACGCGCCGTCGCGGTTTGGTCCCGGATCTGCATTTCTGGCGGCGTGCCTCCGCTCGCACCAGCGTCGTTCGCATCGTTTGCGCTACCCATTCCTTTCCCGGTGGGAATGGCGGCGCCTGGCTCTCTTGTGAAAGCTCCGCGAACGGATCAAACTGCTCCCGCGATCGAGTTTCCGGAACTGTTCGAGGGGTTGGTGCAAGGCGACGGTAAACCGGACACTGCCGCGCCGCCTTCCCCTCACAAAGAAGAGAGCCTGCAGCCATGGTTGTGGATGAGTTCGCCGTCGCTCGTCTCCGCCCCCACCCGCGAATCCCCAAAGCAGCTGCCGGCACAAGCACCGGTGCCCGCCGGCGAACGCCCAACGGCGCCATCGGTTGCAGATACCTCCACCACCGCGACTCCTCCGACGTGTCCGGGGGCGGCATCCGGCTTGAGTTCGATTTCGTCCTATGCGTTCACGCCCGCAATCGCCACTGCGCCGTCCTCGGAGACAAAGTCCGCGCCTCCGGTTCCGCTGCCCGAAATTAGCGTGCCGCAGGCAGAACGGGCAGTTGCCCCACATACCGCGACCACGTTGCCGGCATCGAACCCGTCTTCGGCGGACAGCTTGTCGCCGGCGTCGAACCCGGCGCCTCTTCGACAAGCCGAACTGCCGGTTGTAGCAATCCCGTCATCGCGGCCGGAAGTTCCCCAACCCGCACCGGCAAACGTACTCCCCACTCCACCTCCGCCGCGCGATGTCGCCGCGAAGCAAGATAACGCTCCGGCCAGGTTTAAGACTCGCTCCGCCGATTCCGGGAAAGCTGCCGCGGCCCCGTCAGATGATTCTCCCGTGACTGGTTCGCGACCCTTTCCCGGCGGTCCACGCGAACCAGGCGCGAGGCCAGCGCCCGCCACTCCGCAACGTCCTGCCGCGACCGTTCCTCTGCCCATTCACCACGATCCCGTTCCCGCCCCACCAAGTCCTCCTGCTCTCCCCACGACGAAAGCGCCCGCCGTCCCCCAACTGCCTGCTCCCGCACCAAAAGTGGCGGCAAACTTTCCTCCGCCAACCGTTCCTCTGCCCATCCACACGGAACCGGCCCAACCAAGTTCCCCCGCTCTCCCCACGGCGAACGCGCCCACTGACCCGCAACTGCGTCCGCCAACCGTTCCTCCGCCCGTCCACGCCGAGCTTGCCCAGCCAAGCTCTCCCGCTCTCGCTGCGACGACAGCACCCTCCACCCCGCAACTACCTGCGGCAACCGTTCCTCTGCCCATCCACGCCGAGCCCGCCCAGCCAAGCTCTCCCGCTCTCGCTGCGACGAAAGCACCCTCCACCCCGCAACTACCTGCGGCAACCGTTCCTCTGCCCATCTACACCGAACCGGCCCGGCCAAGTTCCCCCACTCTCCCCGCGACGAAAGCACCCACCACACCGCAATCACCTCCGGCAACCGTTCCTCTGCCCATCTACACCGAACCGGCCCGGCCAAGTTCCCCCACTCTCCCCGCGACGAAAGCACCCACCACACCGCAATCACCTCCGGCAACCGTTCCTCTGCCCGTCTACGCCGAGGCCGCCCAGCCAAGCTCCCCCACTCTCCCCGCGGCGAAAGCACCCGCCGTCCCGCAATTGCCTCCGGCAACCGTTCCTCTGCCTATCCACACTGAACCGGCCCAGCCAAGTTCCCCCGCTCTCCCCACGACGAAAGCGCCCGTCGCCTCACAATTGCCTCCGCCAACCGTTCCTCTGCCCGTCCACGCCGATCCCGCTCAGCCAAGTTCCTCTGCTCTCCCCGCGATGAAAGCACCCGCCGTCCCGCAATTGCCTCCGCCAACCGTTCCTCTGCCCATCCCCGGCGAACCGGCCCAGCCAAGCGCCCCTGCTCTTCCCTCAGCGAAAGCGCCCGTCGCCCCCACCAGGCTTACCGTGGGAGCATTCGTGCATCCCTCCCCCGCCCCCGTGGAGGCCAGCGTCGAACTATCTGCCCCGGCCACGGAGCCTCGCAATGCCGGCAATCCCCAAGCCAGACCTGCCCCCGTTCCGCCAGCCGGCATGGCCGAGGCCGCACCACCCTTGCCCGAATCCCTCGCATTAGCTTCCACGCCCTCCGCGGTTTCGTCCCCGGAACCGCATGCAGCCACCCAAAAGCAGGCTACAGAGCTGCAGCAGGAACGCCAGACGGCCGCGCCGAGCCTACCCAGTGACGCCGTGCCGCCCGCCGCGGCTCGGGATGCCCTCGCCTCCGCCGCAGTAGGCAATGATCCTGCCCCGTTGGTGCAAGCGATTCCAGCGCCGCCCGCCGCCCCGGCCGTGGCAACCTTGGACGCTTCCCCGTCCCCCAAACCAACGCCAGCGCCGGCCGCAATTTCAGCGCGTCCGGCGCCGCCAAGCCAACCGGCATCGGCGCCATCGCCTGCGCCGCCGGCGAGTTACAACGGCGCCCCGCCGCAGGAACCGCCGCCGGGCCTCGCCTTTGCCGTACAGTTGAAACCCCTGCCGGACTTCTCGGAACCGGCGCCCTCCGCGGCACTGCCGAAATCTTCGCCGGTCAAAGCGGAGGAGCCGCCATCGGAGCCTACCCAACCGGCATCCGGCGATTCCGAGTCTCCCCCGCCATCCAACCCGCGGCCGGCGCTAACCGACGCTGCGAAACCCCGCGAGGAAGATCCCGAACCGTCGCACAATGCGCCGGCGAGCAGCACGCCAGCCCCGGAAATCGCCGTTGCCAGCCACGTGCCGGCCGCTCCCATGGCGGCCCCACAAGAGGTCCAGGCGCCGGCCGCTGCCCCGCCCGCCGGCCACGCCGCTCCCGCCGAACCTCAGGCGCCAACTGCGCTTCCGCAACCGGACGCCAGCCCGGTAGCCGCACCCGCGGCCGCGCACGATATCAAATTGCAACTCGCCGGAGAGGGCGAACCGCGAGTGGAGGTGCGCGTAACGGAGCGTGGCGGGGATGTATTCGTAGCGGTCCGCACTCCCGACAGCCGCCTGGCCGGCGAACTTCGTGAGGACCTGCCGGCGCTGGCTACGCGCCTCGAGCAGGCGGGATACCGCGCCACAACCTGGCAGCCGGCAGCCGGCGGCGAGCGCCAACGCATGGCCGAGCCCCAAGCCGCCGCATCCAGCCAGGATTCCCAAAGTCAGTATCGCCAGAACGGGCGCGAACAGCAACGCGATCCCGAGGAGCAGAGACAGAAGGCGCCGGCGAACTCGCCGGGGCCCGCACCACAAAGCGAACCCGGAAGAGACTTCGCATGGCTATTGTCATCGATTCGCTAGGCCGCGCCGCCGTGCCGGCATCGAAAGGAAATCACAGATGAGTCCCAGCATTACGCAAACCACGTCCGGATCGGGCGCCTCGGCGGCCAACAGCTCAAGTGCCAGCGCCACCGCAACCACCCCGCCGGTTACCGAAAACATGTTCCTGCAGTTGTTGGTCGCGCAACTGCAGAACCAGGATCCGACCAACCCGTCGGACAGCACGCAGTTCGTCACGCAACTGGCCCAGTTCCAAACCATGGAGCAGTCCATGAATCAGGGGCAGGACATCACGGCCATCCGCCAGGATGTGGATCAGATTGTGGCCTCTCTAACCAGCAACAACAACAGCAGCGCTGCCCCTGCGGCGCCGGGAAATTAACGGAGAACTTATGTTCACTTCATTTTCAACCGCACTTTCGGCATTAAACGCAACCTCCACCGCCATCGACGTAGTGGGGAACAATTTGGCCAATATGAATTCCACCGGGTTTAAAACCGCCGATATGAGCTTCAGCGATCTGGTTACGCAATCTCTCGGAGCCGGTCTCGGCAGTACCCAGGTGGGGTTTGGCACGGCCACGCCGCTTACCATCACCAATTTCTCGCAGGGAGCGATCCAGACCACTCCCGACGGGCTGCTGAACGGCGCCATCTCCGGCGAAGGCTTCTTTCTCGTCCAGGATCCGACCAGCGGCAACACCGACTTCACGCGCGCCGGCGATTTTCAAACCGACGCCAACGGCAATCTGATGACCGCCAACGGCGACTATGTCCAGGGTTGGAACGCCGGCGCCAACGGCGCGATCGACACCAACGCACCGGTGAGCAACATCATAGTGCCGGTGGGCACGCTGCAACCTCCCGCCGCCACCACTACCATGAGCGCCTCCCTCAATCTCAATTCCGCGGCAACCACGGGCACGAATTTTTCCGACACCCTCACGGTTTACGACAGCCTGGGGACGGCGCATCAGTTGACCCTCACGTTCACCGAGACCACCCCCAATAACTGGAGCTACATCGCCGCCCTGCCGGGCGCCGATCTCACCGACCCCACCACGGCGCAAATCGGAGCCGGCAACCTGGTATTCCAGACGAACGGCACGCTCGACTTTACGCAAACCACCAATCCCGTGGTATTCACCCTGCCGCAATTTGCCGATGGAGCCACTCCGGGCGGCACCATCACCTGGAATCTCCAGAACGCCAACGGCAGCGGCACCATTACCCAATTCAACCAGCCCTCCGCCTCCTCTACGTCCAACCAGAATGGACAGGCGGCATCGCAACTGGTCAACGTCGGTCTGGGCGATGGCGGCACGATCCTGGCGCAGTACTCCGATGGACAGCAGGTGACCGTAGGCCAGGTGGCGCTAGCGTCGATCGCCAATCCCGACAGCCTGGTCGCCGTCGGAAACAATAACTACATGCTCAGCTCGCGCAGCGCGGCGCCCAACATCGGCGTGCCTGGAACAGGGGGCCGCGGCACGATCCAGGGTGCGTCCCTGGAAGCCTCGAACGTGGATATCGCCACCGAGTTTACCAACCTGATCGTGTACCAGCGCGGTTATGAGGCGAACGGCAAAGTGGTCACCACCGCGGATCAATTGAGCCAGGACACGATCAATCTGATCGCCACCTAAACCGGCGCTTCGATTGTGCCGATGATTCCACAGGCATAGCCGTGCCGGCGTAGCACCTTAGATCAAAGCCGAATCGGCCCTAATGCAATCGGGAAATCGTGCCGATGACTCCTCAGGAAGAAATAGAACCGCTGGGCGACGTCCCGGTGGAAATCGAAGTCGAACTCGACCGGCGCATCATGACCGCGCGCGAGGTACTGCGCCTGGAAGAAGGTACGGTAATCGAAACCGCGCGCTCCGCCGGCGAGAACATCGACATCTACATCGGCGGCGTGCTCTGCGGCTCCGGTGAAATCGTGGTGATCGAGAACACGCTCGGCGTGCGCATCACCGACTTCCGTGACGACTGAGGACGTATTCCATGGTGGAACTTGGGCAAATAGCGGCAGTGGCGGGAGTATTGCTTCTGCTGGCCCTGACCTTGTGGTTTTTGCGGCGGCGCGGCATCGGCGGCCGATTGCCGGCTAGAGCCGGGTCCGCGCGCCGGTTGCAGTGTCTGGAACGTTTGCCCCTGGGGCCGCACCACACGCTGTATCTCATCCGCTGGGGTGAAACCTCGCTCCTGGTGGCCTCTTCGCCGGGCGGCTGCTCGCTGGTCGGGAGCCTCCCGCCGGGAGCTTCCGAACGCCGCGGGGAGGAAATGCGATGAGGATTCTCCGTCTCGCCGCCCTGGCCGGCGCGTCGCTGCCGGCTTTTGCCGCCAACAACGAACCATTGTCCCTTTTAGGCATATCGGCCGGAAAAGGCGTCTCCGGATTGAGTATGCCGGTGCAGGTTCTCATCGCCCTGACTCTGCTCACGCTGCTCCCCGGCGCGATCATGGCCATGACCCCGTTCCTGCGCATCACGGTGGTGCTGCATTTTCTGCGGCAGGCTCTCGGAACGCAGACCGTGCCCTCCAACCAGGTGCTGGTGGGCCTGGCGCTGTTCCTCACCATCGTGATCATGCAGCCGGTCGCGGCCGACATGTATCACCAGGGCTGGGAACCGCTCCAGGCCGGGCAGATCACCACCCAACAAGCCATGGATCAGGCCGCCGTTCCCCTGCGCGCCTTCCTCGTCCGTTTCGCCCGCGATAAGGACATTCGTCTGTTCCTCGAGATCGCCCACAAACCCGCGCCGCGCACGCCCGCCGACCTGGATTTGCAGGTCCTGATTCCCGCTTACATCCTGTCCGAACTGAAAACCGGATTCCAGATCGGAGCGGTATTGTTCCTGCCGTTCCTGGTCATCGATCTCGTAGTCGCCTCGGTGACTCTCTCAGTGGGCATGATGCAATTGCCTCCGGTGATGGTCTCCGCGCCATTCAAGATTCTGCTGTTCGTCCTGGTGGACGGCTGGAATCTCGTGATCGGTTCCCTGATGAAGAGTTTTTACCAATGACACCGGATTCCGTCGTACAAATCATTCGCGACACCTTGATGACGGCGTTCTGGCTGGCGGCGCCGCTGCTCGCCATCGGTTTCCTCGCCGGTATCGCGGTCAGCCTGGTGCAGATCGCCACCTCCATGCAGGACACGGCCTTCAATACCGTCCCGCGGCTGATCGCCTTTTTCGCCGCCATTCTGCTGCTCCTGCCGTGGATGCTGCAGAGGACCATCGCCTACGCCGCGTCGGTCTTGGGCGACCTGGGACGCTATGCCCGCTAACGTCGTGCTTTCCCTCGCCACGCTCTACGCCTTTCTGCTGGTGCTGGCACGCGTCTCCGGAGCCCTGGTCTTCGTGCCGCTGCCGGGCATCACTGCCGGCCCGCAGCCGGCGCGCATCGCCCTGGCTCTGGGTATGACCCTGGCGCTCTACAGCCGCTGGCCCGCCGTAAATGCGGAGGCGGTAACCGGTATGCGCCTGGCTGGCTGGGTGGCGGCGGAAGCATCCGTGGGCGTGGCCATCGGGGTCTCGGTCGCCATCGTCATGGAAGCCTTCGCGCTGGCTGGGCAAATTCTGGGTCTGCCCGCGGGGTACGCCTACGCCTCCACCATCGATCCCACCACCGAGGCTGACTCCGGAATCCTGCTGGTGATCGCCCAACTCTTCGCCGGCATGCTGTTCTTCGCCCTCGGGCTCGACCGCCAAATCATTCGCCTGTTCGCCCAAAGCCTGGAGAAAATTCCGGCCGGAGCTTACGTATTCAAACCCGCGTCCGTCCAGCCCATGATTCATCTGGGCGCCAATTTGTTGGCTGTGGGAGTGCGGCTGGCATTGCCCGTCGTAGCTTTGCTGCTCATGGTGGATTTCGCCCTGGCCCTGATGGGCCGGTTGAATCAACAGTTGCACCTGCTGTCGCTGGCGTTTCCTGCCAAGATGCTTACCGCGCTCCTGGTGCTGAGCTGGATCGCCATCCTCTTCCCGCGCGTTCTGTGGGAGTTCAGCGGGCAGGCCTGGACGGCCGCCTGCCAGATGCTCGGGATATGACGCGGCATGGCGGACCAAAGCAAGACCGAACAACCCACCCAGCGGCGCGTCGAAAAGGCCCGCGAAGAAGGACAATTTCCTGCCGCCCGCGAATTTGTCGGCGCTTTGCAGTTCATGGCCTTCCTGGCGCTCCTGGCTGCCGGCGGCACCGCCTGGCTGACGCAGTTTCGCGCCAGCATGCGCTCCCTCCTCGCCATGGCATTCACCCGCGAGCTTTCTCCCGAAAGCCTCTTCCATATCACCTGGCAGATAGCCTGGAAGCACTTGCTTCCGCTGGCGCTGGGCGGCTTGGCGGTGGCTCTGGCGACGCTCGCGTTCCGCCTGGTCACCACCCGATTCGGATTCAGTTGGAACAAGCTCGCGCCCGATGTCTCGCGCCTCAGTCTGCTTGCCAAAATCAAGGAACTGCCCCGCCAGAACCTGCCTATGCTCCTGCAGTCGCTCATCCTGCTGCCGGTGTTTTTGTGGGCGGTTTACGCTATCGTGCGCGACAAATTGGAAGCCTTTCTGGCGCTGCCCCTCGAAAGCGTAACCGTCGGCTGGAGCTTGCTCGGCGGGTCGTTGATGGAGCTCTTCTGGAAAGCTTCCGGCGTATTTCTGGTGTTCGGTTGTGTCGACCTGATCCGCCAGATGCGCCGCTACAAACAGGACCTGCGCATGAGCAAGCAGGACATCAAAGAGGAAGCCAAAGACATCGAAGGCAACCCGCAGATCAAGGCCAAAATCCGCCGCCTGCAGCGCGAACGCTTGCGGCGCAACATGATGAAGGACGTACCCAAAGCCACAGCGGTGGTGGTCAATCCCACGCACTACGCCGTCGCTATCCGCTACCAGGTGGAGAGCATGGCCGCGCCGCTGGTGATCGCCAAGGGCAAGAATTACCTGGCGCAGCGTATCCGCCAGCGTGCCATCGAAAACCAGGTGCCGATCGTGGAGAATCCGCCGCTGGCGCGCGCCTTGTATCAGTCCGTGGAAGTGGGGCAGGAGATTCCGCCGCACCTCTACCGCGCGGTTGCCGAGATCCTCGCTTACATCTACAAACTCATGCACGGGAGGTTGCCGGGCTAATCTTATGACCCCAGCCAAGACCATCGCCCCCGCGGGCGCGCTCCCCGCCTGGATGCGGACCCTGCCCCTGGAGGAACTCAGCCAACTGGCCGTCCCCCTGGCCGTCCTGGGCATCGTCATCGCGCTCATCACGCCGCTGCCCAGCTTCGTGCTCGACCTGCTGATCGTCACCGATATCCTGATGTCGGTGACCGTCCTGATGGTCGCGCTCTACCTGGTGCGCCCGGTCGAGTTCACATCTTTCCCCACCACCCTGCTGCTTCTGACCCTCTTCCGCCTCTCGCTCAACATTTCGTCGTCGCGCCTGATTCTGCTCAACGGCAATACCGGCACGGCCGCGGCCGGCGATGTGATCGGCGCGTTCGGCAGCTTCGTGGTCGGCGGCAACTACGTCATCGGTGCGGTGATCTTCCTGGTGCTGATCGCCATCCAGTATGTGGTCATCAATCACGGCGCGGTGCGCATCTCGGAAGTCACCGCGCGCTTCACCCTCGACGCCCTGCCGGGCAAGCAGATGTCCATCGATTCCGACCTCAACTCCGGTCTGATCGACGAAGTCGAAGCCAAACGCCGCCGCAAACAGCTCGCCACCGAGGCCGAATTCTATGGCGCCATGGACGGCGCCTCGCGCTTCACGCAGCGCGATGCCGTGGCCAGCATCCTCATCACCGGCATCAACATCGTGGCCGGCTTCCTGATCGGAGTGCTGCAGCACGGCATGGAATTCCGCAAGGCGCTCGAGACCTATACCGTGCTCACCATCGGGGATGGCCTGGTCACCGTGATCCCCGCGCTCATGATCTCGATCTCGGGCGGCCTCATCGTCACCCGCGCCAGTTCCGACGCGCGCCTGGGCGCGGAATTCCACAAGCAGATTTTCGGCAACTCGCGCCCCCTCCTGCTGGCGGCGGGAGTCTTGTGCGCCATCGCGCTCCTTCCCGGAATGCCCAAGCTGCCTTTCGTCCTAATGGCCGCCGGCGCCGGCGCCGCCGGCTGGAAGTTGCGCCAGCGCGAGACCAACGCCACCGCCGCCCCGTCGGAGAAGAAACCGGCGGCGAAAGAGAACGTCGAAGCACTGATGCGCGTCGAGCCCCTGGCCATCGAAGTCGGGCTCGGGCTGGTCGGGCTGGTGGAAGGGGCGCAGGATTCCGCGCTGCTCCGCCGCATCGCCGCCATCCGCAAGCAACTGGCCACGGAGCTGGGGTACATGCTCCCGCCGGTGCGCGTCACCGACAATCTGCAACTGCGCAGCCGCGAGTACCTGATTTCCATGAAGGGCGTGGAAATCGCGCGCTACGAGTTGCCGCAGGGCTGCGAACTGGCCATTTCCACCGGCCAGACGCAGATCAAACTGGAAGGCCAGCCGACGCGCGAGCCGGCCTTCGGCATCAGCGCCGTGTGGATCCCGGGCGAGCGCGCCGAGCGCGCGCGCAACGCCGGCTACACCGTGGTCGATCCGGTGAGCGTCCTCGGCACGCACCTCGCCGAGCTCATCCGCCGCCATGCGCACGAACTGCTCTCGCGGCAGGATACCAAACGGCTGCTCGATCGCGTGGCCGTGGAGCACCCCAAAGTGGTGGAAGATCTCGTCCCCAAGCTCCTTCCCCTGGCCTCAGTCCAACGCGTGCTGCAGAACCTGCTGCGCGAGCGCGTCTCCATCCGCGACGCGGTTTCGATCCTGGAAGCTCTGGGCGAAGCGGCAGCTTCCACGCGTAATCCCGTGCTGCTTACCGAATACGTGCGCCAGGCCCTGCGGCGCTCGGTGGTGAAACCCTACCTGAATCGCCAGGGGGAACTGCCGGCGTGGTTCGTCGATCCTTCCATCGAGCAGGCCGTGGAAACGGCGGTGGAGCACAGTGAGCAGAACAGCCACATCGCCATCGCGCCGCAGACCGGCCGCGATATCGTCCATCGCATTGTGAGCCGCGTGTCCGCGCCGGAAGCCCCCCTGGTGGTCGTCACCACCACCGGAGCGCGCTATTTCCTGCGCCAGATGACGGAGTCGTCGGCGCCCAACCTGTTCTTCCTGGCGCACAACGAAATTCCGCCGGGAGTGCGCGTGCAAACCCTGGGAACCATCGCATGATTTGCTGTCTACAGAAAACCAGCCATTCCGCCGATCCATGCAAAGGAGCGCGTCCACTATGAAACTGAAATCTTACTTCGCCGATTCGGTGGAAAACGCCATGGCGCAGGCACGGCAGGAATTGGGGCCGGACGCCATGCTGGTCAACAGCCGTAAGTCTTCCATCGAAACCCGTCACCTGGGAACTTATGAGGTGGTTTTCGTAAGTGAGGCGCCTGCTGGCGGCGAAGCGGACCCGCCCGCGCCCCCAGCCAGAGCATCCTCGCCCGACAGCGACCGCCTGGCGCAGGAGATGGCGGAATTGAAGCGCGAATTGGAAGGCATGCGCCGGACCCTCAACCGCTCCGCCCTGGCGCCGGCCACCTGGCGCGATAGCAGCGCCGATGCCTCCGACGCTTATGCCGCTCTCGCCGCGGCCGAGGTATCGCCCGAACTGGCTCGCGAGATCGTCCAGGGCGCCGAATCCCGCCTCTCCAGAGCTGGCGGCGCGAAATCGCCCTCCGCCTTTCGCGGCGCGCTCGTCGAACAACTGGAGGCGCGCGTAAAAGTGCAACCCTCCCTCGGCCGCGGAGACGCGCGGCCGCGCATCGTCGCGCTGGTGGGGCCTCCCGGCTGCGGCAAAACCACTACCCTCGTCAAGCTGGCCGTGAATTACGGGCTGGCGGCGCGCCGGCCCGTGATGTTGCTCTCCATCGATACCTACCGGGTAGCGGCGGCCGAGCAGTTGCGCTCTTACTCCGCCATCCTGGGAGCCGGCTTCCACTTGGTGGAAACCGTGGCCTCCCTGGCGCAAACCCTGGAAGAGAATCGCGGCAAGGAACTGATTTTTCTGGACACCCCGGGTTTAGGGCCGGCCGAGATGGCCGGCTACTCCACTCTGGCGCAGTTTCTCTCCAGCCGGGAAGACATCGACACGCATTTGACCGTGTCGTGTTCCATGAAATCCGCCGATCTATCCCGTGTGATGGATGGTTTCGAGGTCTTCCGCCCACAGCGGATCCTCTTCACCAAGTTGGATGAAACCGTGTCTTACGGCCCGATCCTGAACGAGTGTGTCCGGACCGGCAAGCCGCTGTCTTTTTTCACGGCCGGGCAGCGAATTCCGGAAGATCTGGAAGCGGCCGCCAAAGGCCGCGTGGCCGAGCTCATCCTCGGCGGCGCCGCCGTCGAAGCTCTGTCGGCGGCTTAGGAATCGATGACGTGCGGGATTGGACGCGCCTTATGCGGTGTGTGACATGACCAGTGACGAGGAACGGGAGCAACTCATTTTGCAGCATCTGCCGCAGGTGCGTTTGATCGCGCGGCGGATCCAGGAGCGTCTGCCCGAAAACATCAGTCTCGAGGACCTGGTATCGACGGGCGTGGTCGGGCTCATCGCCGCCATCGACAACTTCGATCCTTCTCACAATGTGAAGTTGAAGACTTACGCCGAATACAAAATCCGCGGCGCCATTCTCGACAGTTTGCGCGGGCTCGATTGGGCGCCGCGGCAGAAGCGCCGCCAGGCGAAACGCATCGAAGCGGCGATCGCCGCCGCCGAGCAGCGCCTCCAGCGCGTTCCCACCGAGGATGAAATCGCCGCGCAACTCGAGATTTCGCTGGTTGAGTATCACGAATGGCTGGTGGAGATTCGCGGCCTGAACATCGCCAGCCTGGAGTACACCTCGGGCGACCAGGGCAAGGATCTGCTGCACTATCTGCCGGACAACGGCGACAATCTCCCCTCCACCCTGCTCGAGAGGTCCGAACTGGAGCGCCTGCTGGCCGAAGGAATCGACGGCATCCCCCCCATGGAACGCACTGTCCTCGGCCTGTATTACACCGAGGAACTGACGCTTCGCGAAATCGCCCAGGTCGTGAACCTGCATGAATCGCGTATCTCGCAGTTGAAATCGCAGGCGATTCTGCGGTTGCGCGCGCACATGGCCGATCAGTGGCCGGCGAGCCGGGGAATGGTGACCGCATGAGCGCCCCGTGGAAAGACGTAGAGAACGCGCGCTTGCTCCTGAATCGCTGGGCCGAAAGCCTGGCGCAGGTGCTGGAGTCGATGACCGATCAGCGGCCCAGTGTGCGCTGGGAAGCCGCCAGCGGACCGCTCCCGGAAGTCGGCGGCGGACAGGAATTCCTCTGGTGGGAGCAGCCTTTCCAGCTTGACCCGCAAGCCGCCATGTGGATCGGCGCGCCGCAAAGCTCCTGGGAATACTCCGGCGCGCTCACCCTGAAAGCGGCCGGCCTCGAGACCGTCGAGACGGTGGAGGCCAAGAACACCTGGTTTGAGATTCTCGGCCAGTCGCTCGCCGTGGTGGCGCGGTCGATCGGCAGTCTCCTCCACCGCGAAGTCACTACCGAAAACGGCGGCGAGCGGCCCGTTGACGCGACCTTGACCGAATGGGCCGCCGTCACTTTGGATTTCACCACCCCCGACGCGCCCCAGCCCGGTTCCCACCTCCTGGTGGCATTGAACCCCAAGCTCGTGGCGCTGATTTCCGCGCCGCCGGCCGAGCCCGAAGCCGCCGCGCCGGCTCCCCCAGTCAGCGCCGCCCTGGAAATCCCCGCCCCCGCACGGTCGCGCAACATGGATCTTCTGCTGGACGTCGATCTGCCCGTCAGCATCTCTTTCGGCAAGGCCCTTCTGCCCATGAAAGAGGTCCTGAAACTGACTACGGGATCGATCGTCGAATTGAATCGCGGCTTGAACGATCCCGTGGAGGTGCTCGTAAACCAGTGCCTGGTCGCGCGCGGCGAGGTGGTGGTGGTGGAAGGCAACTACGGCATCCGCATTCAGCACATCATCAGCCGGCAGGATCGCCTGAGGAGCGTGCGATGAACCCGGTCGTGCCCCTCCTCGGTTTTTCCGCGGTCCTGGCCATCGCCGCCATCGCAGTGAGTTTCTTCGCCACTTGGCGGACCAAGGCGCTCGCGGACGTGTTGGAACAGCGCACTCGGGCGCGCATCGACGAACTCCACGCCGCCATCGCCGCGTTCGAACGCGCTTTGGATGCCCACGCTGGACGGATTTCGGATCTGGAGCATCAACCCCAACCCGCGGCGGCGCCGGCCGCGCCGCTCGCCGGCCTGAACCTCACCAAGCGCTCGCAGGCGCTGCGGATGCACCGTAAGGGCGATGCTCCGGAGCGGATCGCCACGGCTCTGGAAGTTCCCCTCCAGGAAGTCGATCTGCTGATCAAAGTGCACCGCATCGTCCTCGGCCACCTCTGATTCGGACCACCGCGACCGTCGCCCCCGGCGCTTTCTGGACGCCATCCGTGAAAGGCGCTATGCTCGCCCGCCCGAGTAGCCGATAATGGGTGATAGCATGACGATCGAGATCGAGGGGGTTACCCTGCACCTCGCCCATCCGGACGAACTGGCGGTGCAATGGGTGGGGCAGGACGAGCTGATGCGGCAGTTGCTGGCCGCGTGGATGGTGGTTAACGACCAGGATCTGCCCATGAACCCGCGCCTTCTGGGCAAACCGGGCGTCGGCAAAACCACCCTCGCTTACGCCGCCGCGCGGCGCATGGGGCGCGACGTCTACATTCTCCAGGCCACCATGGACACCCGCCCCGAAGATCTGCTGATCACGCCCGTGATCGCCGGCGAGGGCAGCTTGCGCTACGTCGCGTCTCCCCTGGTCACGGCCATGATCCGCGGCGGCATCGCCATCGTCGACGAGGGCAACCGCATGAGCGAGAAGAGTTGGGCCAGCCTCGCTCCCCTGCTCGATAACCGCCGCTACGTGGAGTCGATCGTGGCCGGCGTCAAGATCAAGGCCCATCCCAACTTTCGCCTCGTCGCCACCATGAACGACGACGCCTCCACTTTCGAGCTGCCCGAGTATATCCACTCGCGCCTGCAGCCGCAGATCTTCATCGATTTTCCCGAGCGCGACGAAGAGTATCAGATCCTGCGCGAAAATCTTCCCTTCGCCGAAGAACGCATCCTGCAATACGTCACCGATTTTCTGCAGCTGGCGCATAGCGCCGACGAACGCTACACCGTGCGCGACGGCATCAACGTGGCCCGCTTCGCCATCAAGCTCAAAAGCCTGGCCACGCAGCGGACCCATGAGACCGAAGCGCTCGAAATCGCCGTCACCGAAGTCCTCGGAGAGGAAGCCCTGCGCTATGTCCGAAGCCTCCGACCTTCCGCTTCCTGACCCCGGCAGCCTCCAGCGCGGGCGTTTCACGTATTTTCCGGTAGCCCCCGGCCGCCTCGAGTTCGCCCAGGAGGTCCGGCGCGCCATTCTCCGCGACCAGCCGCGGTGCGTCGCCCTCGAACTGCCTGCCAGCTTGCAAGAAGCCTGGATGCAGGCGGCCGCGCGGCTGCCCGAGATGTCACTGATCTTCTACCCCGACGAAGCCGCTGGCGGAGACCAGGCCGTCTACATTCCCGTCGAACCCGCCGACCCGTTCACCGAGGCCATTCGCACCGCCCTCGAAATCGGCGCCGAAATCGTCTTCGCCGACCCGGAAGCGGGCACCCGCCCCCACCTGAAAGACGCCTATCCCGATCCCTACGCCATCCGCTACATCGGGCTCGAACGCTATATCGAGGCCTATCGCGTCTATCCCCAGCCGCGCTCCCCCGAAATCTTCCGCCACGCCTCTGGCATCGCCTGGAAGCTGCAGGGAACCGACCCCTCCGCCAGCGTTCTCGTCGTGGTTTCGCTCAACCTCCTCGATCCCCTGCTCGACGCCATGGAGGAGCCGCAGGTCCAGCCGCTGGCAGCCACGCGCCGCGAAGGGGTCGACCTTCTCAACCCGCATCCCGAATCTCTGGGCGAAATCTGCGCCGAGTATCCGCACCTCCAGTGGCGCTACGAGAACTACCGCAAGCTGATGACCGACCACGCGCTGGTCGACCGCCGCCACGCCCAGCTCGCCCTCTTCCGCGCGGCCGAAAAGGAATACGAGGCCAATGCCGGCGAACGCATCGCCCACTGGCAGCGCCGCCTGCTGGCGCGCTACTCCCGCAATCTGGCCCTGGCCGGGAGCGAGCTCAGCGCCGGAATCTTCGATCTCACCGTCGCCGCCCGCGCCGTCGCGGACGATAACTATGCCTGGGAAGTGTGGGAGGCCGCCGGCCGCTATCCGCCGCAACAGACGGCATCCAATCTGCTCACGGTGCGCATTTCGGGCGACGAGGTCTGGATGGACACCCGCCGCATCCGCATTCGCCGCCGTCTGCCCAGCACCAAGCGCCGTCTCCGGCCCTACGGCCTGAAACCCCGCAAAAAAGAGAAAGTCCCGGGCGAATGGGCCAGCCAGCTCGATGGCACCAGCATCTGCTCCTATCCGCCGGAAGATCTCGTGATCGAGGATTATGGCCGCTATCTCAAGCACAAGGGCAAAAGCATCCTCTCCGAAGAACGCGTGCGCGTGGAGCCGTTCACCACTTCCCTCTTCGACGGCGTCGATATGCGCGAGACCATCCGCAAATGGTACGAGCGGAAGATCTACGTGCGCCAGTTTCAGAAGATACACGGCGAGGTCGGGTCCATCGTCGTGATCTTCGATGAGGACCGCGACAATCGCTATCCCTACATGACTACCTGGCTGGGCGAGAACCAGAACGAATCCGACATGGCCTTCTATTCCACGTTCCCGTTCGACAACATGGTGGGGCCGGGAATCGGACGCGCCGAGTACGGCGGATTTCTCATGAGTCTCCCGCCGCGCCGCATGTACGACGTGTGGCATGACGTCGACTACGAATTCGCGGAGTCGAAATCCGAGCGGCTGTTGCTCGCCGCCCTGGATTATTCCATTCATCACTACGTCGTCTACGTGGCCGCCAAACCGCCGCGCAGCATCTTCAAAACCATCGCCTCCCGCGTGGACCGCACCGTCATTTACATCCCCATCGGTCAGCTATCCCCGGTATCCCTCAAGAAAATCCGCGTGGTTCACGTGCTCGATGGCTACGATAAGCGCGAGATCGCCGAAGATTATTTGTGGTAGGCAAGCTTTCAGCGGCCAGCCATCAGCAGTCAGCTAAACAAGCTGTTCGTAATGGCGCAAACCGTGGCCTGGCTGACAGCTGAAAGCCGACTGCTGACCGCTTAATCAATTCGGCGCCACCGGCTCCAGATGGCGCACCTTGGCCGATAGCGTGGTGCGTTTGAGCCCGAGCATATCGGCGGCGGCTTTTTTGTTCCCGCCGGTCTTTTCGAGCGCCTGTTCCAGGATGCTGCGCTCGATCCGCGCCAGCGTCTGCTCGTAATCCATTCCCTGATCCGGCACGGAAATGTCCGGCACGCAAATCACGGGGCCCGAAATCGCGGCGGCTTGGGGCGCGGAAGCCGCGGGAAGCGGGAAATCCCGCGCGTCCAGCAGTTCCCGGTCCCCGCTGACCGCAACCGCCATTTCCACCAGGTTCTCCAGTTGCCGGACGTTTCCCGGCCACCAATACCCGCAGAGCTTCTCGATGGCCCGCGCCGTCAGCCGCTTCGACGGGATCTCCTCCAGGCGGCAGATCTTTTCGACGAAGTGCGGCGCCAGGCGCGCAATATCTTCCCGCCTCTCGCGCAGCGCCGGCATGTGAATCGGGACCACGTTGAGGCGATAATAAAGATCTTCGCGGAACCGGCCCTGGGCCACGGCTTTCTCCAGGTCGCGGTTGGTCGCCGCCACCACCCGCACATTCAGGCGGATGGTTTCCGAACTGCCCAGCCGGGAGAACTCCCTTTCCTGAACCACGCGCAGCAGCTTGGCTTGCAGCGCCGGGTCGAGATCTCCGATTTCATCGAGGAACAGGGTGCCGCCCTGGGCTTGCTCGAACCTCCCGACGCGATTCTGCACCGCGCCCGTGAATGCTCCCTTCACGTGGCCGAATAGCTCCGCTTCCAACAAATACTCCGGCAGCGCGCTGCAATTGATCGCTACCCAGGGGTTGCGTTTTCGATGGCTGGCAAGGTGAAGCGAGCGCGCCGCCAGTTCTTTTCCGGTGCCGGTCTCTCCCGTCACCAGAACCGTCGACCGCCTGTCCGCCACCAGCCGGATCATCTGCCGGACCTGGCGCATATCTACCCCATCGCCAATCAGCAGCCGCTCCCAGTCTTCCCCGGCGGCCTCGTCCGGTACGCTATCGGATTCCCAAATCTGGTCGAGCAGGGGCGCGGCCTCATGGTCCGCCGGCAGAAACTGCCAGACGCCCAGGCGAGCCAGGCCAACCGCCTCGGCGGCTGAGGCGCCCGGATCGTGGACCAGAACCGGCAGGTCGGCGGCGAGCTTCTGTACCGTTTCTAACCATTCCGCCGTACGCTCGTCCGCTGCCGGCGAATCCAGCACCACCGCCAGGTACGGTCGCCGCGCGAGTTCCCGCGGGGCCTCCTGAGGAAGGCTGCTAACGACTTCGTAACCGAAAGAAAGTAAAGGCCATTTTGACGAATCGAAGGGCTCGCCGGCAAGCCACAACAGGCACTTTTCCTTGCGCGGTCTCACACCCCAACCATCGGCGGAACCCCACCACACTTTAGGACGAAAATTCACAAATCGCTCTCTGAGACCACTAAAGACCTCACCCGCGCCTGCCGATATGAAGGGTAGCCGGGAGGAATGGCCCATGAGAATCTATGATCGGGATCTGACTGGAACGGCGTCCGCCGAGTCAGGGCGCGCGCAAGAAACACAAAAGGCGGATCGCGAAACCGCGGCAAGCTCCTCGCAGTCAGCTGCCGCCTCCGGCGACCGCGTCGAGTTGTCCAGTGGATTGGCCGGCGTGACCCGCGCCTTGGCCGCCTACGGTTCCAGCCGCGCCGGCAAGGTACAACAATTGACGGCGCAATTCCAGTCGGGAACCTACCAGCCGGACTCCAAAGCCATCAGCCAGGGCATGGTGGCGCAAGCCCTCGGCGGAGCAAGCTAAATGGACGCCGCGCCCGGCGCGCAACAGCTCGTAATAGCCCGATCGGAAGTGCACCGGGCCTGTGACCTGCTGATTGCTTCCACCCCCGAAGCTCTCCAAGACAGCCAGACCGCGCTCGAACGCGCGGTCGCAGCATTGCAGGAGTTCCGGCGGGGCGCAGCCGCTCCGGCGTCCGGCGCCACGTCCCTCGCACGCGCTTTACGGGCGGAAGTTTTCCGCGCTGGCCGTCTCCTCGAAAGCCTCGCCAGCTTCTACCAGGGTTGGAACCGGATTCTGGGGGCCATGAGCGGCGGCTACACCGCCAGCGGCGCGCCCGCGGCGGTCTCCCGCCAGGGCCGGATCTGCTGCCGGGGATAGGAACTTATGGCGAGCCTCACATCCTCCCTGCTGAGCGCGAGCGGCGCGCTGGACGCCTTTACTCAAGCCTTGTCCGTCGTCCAGAACAACGTCGCCAACGCCTCCACTCCCGATTACGCAGTGCAGAGTCAGACCTTCGAGCCTCTCGAGTTCAATCCCAGCCAGGGGTTCCCCGGCGGCGTCGAAGCCGGCCAGGTGGTCAGTTCCCGCGACGAGTATGCCGAGCAGGCGGTCCAACAACAGACCACCCTGCTCGGACAAGCGCAGCAGGATGTCAACAGCCTCACTTCCATCCAGTCCTTATTTGACATCTCCGGCAATTCCGGCATTACCGCCGCATTCAACAACCTGTTTAGCGCCTTCTCGGCTTGGGGCCAGACGCCCGATAGCAGCGTGGCCCAACAAAATGTAATCGAGCAGGCCACCGCCGTAGCCAGCGCTTTCCAGCAAACCGCCGCCGGCCTCCAAACCGCGGCGCAGGATACCGGGCAGCAACTCCAATCCACCGTCGATCAGGTCAATCAGTTTGCCACCCAACTCGCCGGCTACAACCAGCAGATCATGAACGGCGACCACACCGATGCCGCCTTGGATGCCCAGATTCACTCCACCCTCGATCAGTTGTCCAACGACGGCAGCATCAGCGCCACCCAACAATCCGATGGCACCTGGCTGGTTCTGCTCAATGGCCAGACCCCGCTGGTCATGCAGAACCAAGCTTTCGCGCTCAGCGTCGGCTCCGTCGCCCCAAGTCCAGCCGCCGCCAATCCCAATGGGCCGCATCACCTGGGCCTCCTGGCATCGGACGGAACCGATATCACCGCCGATACCACGTCCGGCCAGCTCGGATCCCTGCTCAATACCGCCAACGTAGTGCTGCCCGGTTATCTCGGCGACGGGACGCAGGATGGCAGCCTGAATGCCTTGGCAGAGTCGTTCGCCAGCCACGTCAACACCCTGCTCACCGACGGCTACCAGTCGAGCGGGCCCCCGCCGGTAGCGGGCGTGCCGCTTTTCACCTTGGACGCCGACCCCACGCGCGTCGCCCAAAACTTGCAGGTAAGTTCGACCATCACGCCTGATCAATTGGCCGCCATCAGTCCGGGTCCGCCTGAAGTTTCCAACGGCGTCGCGCTGGCGCTGTCACAGCTCGCCAATCCCACGTCCGGGGGCGATGAAATCGGCGGCCTCAGCTACACCCAATACTACGCGGGCATGGCGTCCAACGTGGGCACTCTGCTCGACACCGCCAACGCCAACGTCCAGACGCAGCAAACGGCGGTGGCGCAGGCGCAGAACGTCCGGCAACAGGTCTCCGGCGTATCGCTCGACCAGGAAGCCACCCTCCTGCTCCAGTTCCAGCAGGCTTACGAGGCCAGCTCCAAGCTCATTAACATTCTGGACCAGCTCACCGAAGACACCATGAACATGCTGCCCACCGGCAGTTGAGGATTCCCATGATCAGCAACCTCGATCCCCAAACCGCCCAATTCCTGAACGGCATCGATCAAATCCAGAACAACATCGCCAAGGCCAGCAACGAAGTATCCTCAGGCCTGGCCGTTACCGTCCCGTCCGATGCCCCGGATCAGATCGGAAACCTGCTGCAACTGCGCGCCAATCAGTCGCACAACACGCAAGTTCAGGCCAACCTGACGCTCGCCCAGACCAACGCGCAGGCGGCCGACAATGCCTTGAGTTCCTCCATCCAGCTCATGGACACCGCCACCACGCTCGCCACCGAAGGAGCTACCGCCACCA